>OGMF01001112.1_pt1 | contig 27705 bp, 18 predicted proteins | sample 1572921 | NCBI WGS metagenome assembly OGMF01 (sample SAMEA2581919, study PRJEB24529) | metagenome | biome: Human gut stool | place: China | collected 2011 | reverse complement strand
TAGCGAGAAAGTTCGCAGTATAGTCGGACAAATTCCATCTTCACTAGTCCGCTATGGTATTACCGCCATCGGAGCTGTGTTGCTTTGCATTGTTGCCGTAGCCTACCTCCTCCCCTATAAGCAGGTTTATTCCGGGACAGCTGTCATACATGAGATCGGTGGCGAACAGAAGGCGGCCTCCACAGAAATAAATGTGTTATTAAAATTTGGAGAGAAGCGCCCAAATGTACTCATAGAGGGAGCATCGATTGAATTTCAATCGGCTGTTGAAGTTGCAAAAGGCAACATTCTATCTCTTTCCATGGAAAGAGATACTCTCGGTAGACAAGAGGCTCTTTGTCGTGTACCATTGCGGCCTATGAAAAAGATGGAACACCGAGAAGTCGATTTCCTATTGACCATTCACTCCAAAAACTTACTGGCTCACTTTTTCTCAGGATTTTTAGGGAAGTAACTTCTCTAACAACCTTCAACTCCGGGTAAATCTCAAATAAAATAATCATATGAAAAGACTAACCCAAACAGATTCTTTTAGGATTGTATCTTCTAAGAGTTCCTCCGCTTCAGAGATTCGTGAAGCTACCGATGAGTTGATCGAAATAATACTCGGATTGAGTGATTCAGCAACCGATGATACTACTCTGTTTCGCATTATGAACTATACTCGGTTTATACTCCAGACATTACAAAAAAAATCACTCTGTAAGTTCTTCTATTCAACTCTGCTTTTCAGAGCTAGAGCAAGTGCTTTCCATTGAACTGGAGATTTTAGAGAAAGGCCTGAAGAAAACGAACTTTTCCGATGCCAACTTACAAAAAACTTCTTCAATTCATTGGACAGGAAAGGTTGTAGATTTAGTGGAGCTTCTCTATGCTTTTGATACCTGCAACTGTATTAATAATGGAGAGATCAGTGTAGAAGAATTGTCGGATAGGCTTTCCGAGGTGTTCGAAGTCGAAATCAAGAACTGTTACAATGTTTATATGAACATGAAGCACCGTAAAGACGAAAGTCGTACCTACTTTCTTGATGAATTGAAAGAGAAATTGAACAGGCGGATGGTAGAAAGCGATATCAAGGGAGGAAAGTATAAAAGAAGATGAAGAAAATGGGGAACTTTCTATGGTAGGAAAGTTCCCCGTTTTTTACTTTATTACTATCAACGAAAGGCTTTGATAACCCGTATAATAGTCCACCTATGACGAACGTTATTTTGCCGAATTTAATTTCGGATATACCGGTTCTGAAAACTTCGAAAAAAATAAGCGCTTCGGTTTTTTTCCGGCTGTGGCTTTCGGATGGATGGTGTCCAATGAGAAATTTGTTAAAGACCATGTAGGCTGGTTGAACCAGTTGAAACTGCGCTATTCCTTCGGAGAGGTTGGAAATGACAAGATGAGTGACGACAAGCGTTTCCCTTATATCACTACTTTGCAGAATGATGGTAACTATCATTTCGGGAATTTGGGAGTTACCAATAAAGGGGGAATCCGGATTGCAACTTTAGGAACTTCCGGTTTGACTTGGGAAGTAGCCAGAAAGCACAATTTTGGTATAGATTTGACAGTAGCCGATGACTTTACTTTTGTCATTGATATCTTTAGAGACAAACGGGAAAAAATTTTTATGAAACGGGGGAATATTCCCTATACAGCCGGATATGATGTGGCGGATACCAATATTCAACCTTGGGCAAATGTCGGTAAGATGTTGAATAAGGGTGTGGACGGTACGTTGAAATACAGTCATCAGTTCGGAGATTTTTTTCTCACGGTACGTGGTAATCTGACCTATTCGAAAACTGAAGTGCTGGATTATGATGAAGCGGCTAATGCTTTATATTATCAGATGACCAAGGGATACCGGCTGGGACAGCGCCGGGGGCTTGTTGCCATTGGATTTTTTAAGGACCAGGCTGATATTGATCATAGTCCCAGACAGGATTTCGGGGAAACGCTGATGCCAGGAGATATTAAATATAAAGATGTGAACGGGGACGGTATTATTGATACTAAAGACAAGGTGCCTATCGGATATACGGAAACTCCCGGACTGACTTACGGTTTCGGTTTGAATTTGCAGTGGAAAGGCTTTGATTTGGGTGTTTTGTTGCAAGGATCGGGAAATAATAGTTTCTTTATTAACGGCTCGGGTGTTTATCCCTTTGTTGATGGAGATTATGGAAATATCCTGAAACAGGTAGCCAATGAAAGTGATCGCTGGATTTCCCGGGATATTTCCGGTAGTGCCTCTACCGAACGCCAAAATGCAGTATTTCCGCGTTTGAGTTACGACGGAAATGCCAATAATTACCAAGAGTCAACTTTTTGGTTGCGGAATGCCCGTTATCTGCGTCTGAAAAATGTTGAATTCGGATATACTTTGCCGAATAAGTTGACCCGCAAATGGCTGATGGAAAATGTCCGTTTCTATTTTATCGGAAATAATCTGGCGATTTGGGATAAGTTCAAATGGTGGGATCCGGAACTGAATAGCAGTGACGGGGCCAAATACCCGCTTCAGAAAAACCTGACCGTCGGCGTTACGGTGAATTTCTAACATAAAATTGAACAATATGAAAAAATACATCTTATATATTCTTGTCGGAATCGCTTCATGGGGATTGGCCTCTTGCAACGGTTTTCTGGATGTCGATCAATATTTCAACGACTTGTATCAGCTGGATTCCGTCTTCACCAAACGAAGTACGACAGAACAATGGTTGTGGAAAGTGTATTCCCGTCTGGATGCTAATCGGGAGATCTGCAATAAAATGAGTAGTGGCTTCAATTTTGCCTCCGATGATTTGTTTTATGGCGACCGGACCGCTACCGTTCCATGTCAGTCTTATCAGAATTGTGAGTATAGTCCTTCCAAAATGCTGAATGAAGACCGTTGGGGAAATCTGTATTGCGGTATTCGTGAAGCTTCTACATTTATATCGAATGTGGATCAATGTACGGAGTTGACCAACGATCAGATTGAGGATTATAAAGCGCAGGCCCGTTTTCTTCGTGCCTATTTTTATTGGATGCTGATCAAGCAGTGGGGACCGGTACCTTTGCTTCCGGATGAAGGATTGGATATAAATCTGAGTTATGAAGAATTGTCTACTCCGCGTAATACATATGACGAATGTGTGGATTATATTGTAGCTGAATTTGAGGAGGCTGCCATCCATTTGGAACAGGAAAGAAGTACCGCTTATCTGGGAATGGCGACCAAAGGGGCGGCTTTGGCCGCTCGGGCAAAGGTATTGCTGTATGCAGCCAGCCCTTTGTATAACGGTAATCATGATCTCTTTGAACTGAAAGATGAGGCTGGAAATCCTTTGATCAATCAGAATTACGATGAACGGAAATGGGCACGGGCTGCCGCTGCCGCCGAGGAGGTGATCAATACTGGATGGTATGAACTTTATACGGTGCCAGTCAGTGAAGAAACTGTATTGCCCCCAGCTGAAGTGCGGTCTCGGGAATTTCCTTACGGATGCGGAGGAATCGATCCGTATGAATCTTATCGTCAGTTGTTTAATGGGGCAATCCGGGATATGAAAGATAATCGGGAATTTATCTTTTACCGACAGTTTAATAATGCGGGAGCCACCGGAGGGGAAGATCTGATCGATCTGGTAAAACATTCTTATCCCCACAATAGCGGTTGGGACGGTTGGAATACGAATGCCGTTAGTTTGAAACAGGTAGATGCCTATTATATGTTCGATGGCCGGGATAAGGACAATGCCAGTGAGGGCTATCCTTATCATGAAGACGGTTTTATTACTGCAGACGATGCAGATAGTGTTTATAAGTTTGTTAATCGCGCTTCTGAGGAAAAATATCAGGTGAGCCGGCGTTTTGGAAACCGGGAGCCTCGTTTCTATGCCTCGATTTCCTTTAACGGTTGTGTGTGGGAGAGCGAAAATGCATATAAAAACCAGAATGGCACTGTAGATATTCAAAACAAGCCTTGTAATTATTATCGGGGAGGAGAAAATGGGAAAACTTCCAGCGAACCCGAATTTTGTCCTTTTACGGGAATCGGTCTGTTTAAATATTATCATCCGGATGATACCTGGCAGACTTCCGGGGCTGTCTATCAGACTTATAAAGTGGAGCCGACCATTCGCTATGCTGATGTATTGTTATGGTATGCCGAAGCTTTGAATGAACTTACTCAGGAGTATTCTTTCCCGACTTACGACGGGAGAGGGACTGTTACCGTGAGCCGGAATGTGGAGAAAATGCGTAGTGCTTTCAGTCAGGTGCGTTTCCGGGCCGGTTTGCCGGATGCTGACAATTATGACGATGCGGCTCAATTTAGAGTTACTCTGAAACGGGAACGCCAGATCGAACTGTTCGCCGAAAGTGCCCGTTATTTCGATTTACGTCGCTGGAAAGATGCTCCTACAGAGGAAGTCGGACCGATCAAGGGCTTCAATATCAATATCACTTCCAGCAAGAGAGAGGATTTCTATAAAGAGACTGTCATATCCCGGGTGCAGAAGAGATGGATGGATAAGATGTATTTGTGGCCGATTCCTAAGAACGAAACGGACCGGAATGTTAAATTGCAGCAGAATCCGGGATGGGAACGCTAATTTTTAATTTAAATATGATGAAAATGATGAAATACAGACTGTTATTTTTGTACATATTGGGAATGACGGTTGCTGCTTGCAACAATGATCTTCCCGATGAGCTGTTTGTCAAGCGGGTGGTGATTGCGGAGAACGGTTTCCAGGATTTGCGGGTGGAATATCCGGAAGATGGAACGGTAAACACTCAAATTACGATTTCAATCAGTGGAACTTCCGTATTGTCGAAAGATGTAGAGGCTCAGGTAAAGGTATGCCCGGATACGTTGGATGATTATAATTATGAGCGTTTCGTCCAGGATACTATGCTTTATTATACGTTGTTACCTGAAGATTGCTATACTTTGGAGAATGAAGGAAAAGTGACCATTAAGAAAGGGGATGAGTATGCTTTGCTGTCTGTTCAGTTTGATTTGTCCAGACTGGATATGTTCAAGGATTATGTATTGCCTTTGGAGGTTTCTTCCGTGTCGGATTATGAAGTAGGTGAGCCGAAATACCGAAAGGCTTTGTTTCATTTGAATATTCTGAATAATTTTTCTTATGTCTATACGCCCTCAGGTGCAAAGGTGTATAATTCCGGAGACAATGATGATTATACGGCTTGGACAACGGATCTGACTTTGTCGACTTTGAATTACAACACCTGCCGTATGTATGCCGGTGGGGTTTACGAAACGGATACGGATCGGGACAAGTATGTGATTCAGGTAACGGTCAATAGCGACAGTACATTGAGTTATACTGCCATGACTCCGGAAATCAACTTGATGGCTGAAGGTGACGCTTCACAGAATAGGATTAGCATTTCGGAATCTCCGGATTTATTGGTACAGAATAAATCGGTGATCACGACGACCCTGAAGATGAATTACAGCTATACTTACACTTCTCCCGAAGGGTATCCTTATCATAGAAGATTCGAAGGTACATTTACGAATGACCGCACGGTTTTCAGGGATAAAGATGGAAATATACGCGAGGAATGGTGAGATCAGGGAAAGTAGAAATATGCTATAATTTTGAAATGATTGAAATGAAAATGAGAAAATTACTGTATTTAGTGTTGGGGGCAAGTTGTTTGCTTTCTGCGTGTACCGAAGCTGAAAAACCGAAGAGCGATTTGCGTGCTCCGGCTTATCCGCTGGTGACTATCGACCCTTATACTTCTGCCTGGTCGACAACCGATAATTTATATGACAGTCCTGTAAAGCACTGGACCGGTAAAAATCATCCGTTGATCGGAGTGGTACGGGTGGATGGAAAGAGTTATCGTTTTATGGGAAAAGAAAATCTGCCCTTGTATCCCATTGTGGATATGGCTTCCGTAGAGGCTTGGGAAGGAGAGTATACGTTGAAAGAACCGAAGAAAGGTTGGGAAAAAGCCGGTTTCAATCCCAAAGGATGGACGAAAGGAAAAGCGGCTTTCGGTACGCCTGAAATGTCGTTTCTGGGTACAGAGTGGACCACCAAAGATATCTGGGTGCGCCGGGAGTTCGATCTGAATCGGGATTTGTCGGATGCCGATGTTTTCCTGAAATATTCTCATGACGATACCTTTGAACTGTACATCAATGGGAAACAGGTTGTAAAAACCGGATATGAATGGCACAATAATGTCGTGGCCGAATTGAAAGACGAAGTGAAGAAAACCCTGAAACCGGGAAAAAATGTGATCGCTGCTTATTGTAAAAACAAAACCGGCGGTGGTTATGTGGATTTCGGATTGTATGTGAAGGAGCCCGATAAGACATTCTTTGATCGGGAGGCTGAACAGGTGTCTGCTATGGTATTACCTACTCAGACTCTGTATGCTTTCGAAGCCGGACCTGTGCAGTTGGATGTGACTTTTACCGCACCTCTGTTGTGTGACGATCTGTATCTGATGGCTCGGCCGGTAAATTATATTTCTTATGAAGTAGTCTCGAAAGACGGACAACAACACGATGTGCAGGAGTATATCGAAGCCACTCCGCAGTGGGCGGTTAACGAAACCGGTCAGCCGGTGGTTTGTGAACGGTTGGAAAAGAACGGACAGACCTTCCTGAAAGCGGGGACGAAAGAACAACCGGTACTTGCCAAACGGGGAGACGACTTGCGTATCGATTGGGGATATTTTTATCTTGTAGGAAATACCTCGGATCGTTCGGCTATGATGATCGCCGATTATTATACTCCTAAAAAGGCATTTGCTGCTAACGGAAAAGTGGAAAATACCGCCGATCGTAATTTGTCCGGAAATATGAATAAAGAGATGATCGCTCTGGCTTATAGTGAGGATTTAGGAAAAGTAGGGACCGATAAAGTGGCCGGGCATGTATTGATCGGATACGATGATTTGTATTCTATCCAGTATTTCGGTAAAAATCTGATGCCTTATTGGAAGAAAAACGGTCAGGTAACGATCGAACAGGAGTTTGCTGCAGCTGAGAAAGACTACCGGACTGTTCTGGGGCGTTGCGATCGTTTCGACCGTGAACTGATGGACGAAGCTGCTGCCTGTGGAGGAAAAGAGTATGCCGAGCTGTGTGCTTTGGTTTACCGTCAGGCTATTGCCGCCCATAAATTGGTGGTGAACGGGAATGGGGAACTGATGTTCTTCTCGAAAGAAAATTTCAGTAATGGTTCGATCGGTACGGTAGATATTACCTATCCTTCATCACCTTTATTCTTAAAATACAATGTCGAATTGGCTAAAGGCTTGATGAATTTCATTTTCGAATACAGTGAAAGCGGAAAATGGAGCAAGCCTTTTGCCGCTCACGATGTGGGGACCTATCCTTTGGCTAACGGCCAGACTTACGGTGGAGATATGCCGGTGGAAGAAACCGGAAATATGCTGATTCTGACTACCGCTATCGCTCATAAAGAAGGAAATGCGGATTATGCAGCTAAACATTGGGATATGTTGACTACTTGGGCTGATTTCTTATTGGAAAAAGGATTGGATCCTGAAAATCAGCTTTGTACGGACGACTTTGCCGGACATTTTGCTCATAATGCCAATCTTTCGATCAAAGCGATTATGGGAATTGCCGGATACGGTAAAATGGCCGGAATGCTGGGTAAAAAGGATATCGCTGAGAAATATACTCAGGCAGCCAAAGAGATGGCCGGCAAATGGGTAGAAATGGCTGCAGACGGAGATCATTATAAATTGACCTTCGATAAAGCCGGTACCTGGAGTCAGAAATACAACCTGGTATGGGATGAATTACTGGGATTGAATATCTTTCCGAAAGAAGTCGCTCAGAAAGAGATCGCTTATTATCTCACCAAACAGAATCTTTACGGATTACCTTTGGATTCTCGCCGTACGTATACGAAATCCGATTGGATCATGTGGACGGCTACGATGGCACCGGATGTCGTGACGATGCAGAAATTTATCGCTCCGGTGTATAAATATGCCAACGAAACAGGCAGCCGTGTGCCTATCAGCGATTGGCACGAAACACCCGATGCTAAACAGGTCGGATTCCAGGCTCGTTCTGTTGTCGGTGGTTATTTTATGCCGATGTTGAAAAAGGAGCTGATGAAATAAAGAACTTTTTGTGTTATCCTAATTTGAGAAAAGGTTCCTGGAGATTAGTGCAATTTTCCGGGACCTTTTTCTGTTTATACCGACATCTGCTAGTAATTGTACGAACGATGTATCGGTAGCGAGATATAGATTTCCAATTACCCGTAAATTAAGGAAGAATGTGTGATAAAACTTTTGTTATCCGGGGAATGAAGCTGAAATAGAAGTTGGTTTAAATCGGTTTATAAAGTTTCTGGTCTCTGTCGCTATCCTCTTGACGAAACCTCCGGTTCCGGTCATTCGTTTCAACAGCTGTAAAAAAGTATCAGCAAGGTTCAAAGACTTAATAAGCTTTTTATATACTAATTACACTAGGTTGTGTAAATCATTTTGAGAGAATCAGAAATTTTGTAATTGAATTTTATATTATTTATTGTTAATAGGAATATTTCTATTAAATTTGCAACTGTTGTATAGTTGTAGGCTGAGGGTGTTTATTCCATCAGTTCGGAGGGAAGCGTTTTTTCTAAGTCGGCAAAAAGATTACTTGAAAAATGATTAAAACGTGCCGTTTTAATTTAGTTTTTTAAGTTTATAAAGTTGTGCTTCGGCACTTAAAGTTCATCGACTCCGGTATAGTATCTTTCGGAATTTTGTTCGGGATGACATCGCTGGGGATTGTTGAAAAGTGTCGTAGGGGCTATGAACTTTATAGATTTTATAAACTAAACTTTCCGGTACGATAAATTTGAATTCTTTTGGAGGTATGACAATGTCGTTTACCGGGGTAAACGACATCATAAGTTATCTCAGGAGAATATTCAGGAACACTCAGATGGAAGTTTTAAATTTAGTACTGGTCTATTTGCAGAATCTTATGCATGCCGATGTGACTATTCATAAAGAGGAAACAGATCAGGTTTGGTTTAATGAAGCCCGGAGTATAAGTGACTTTAACAGTCATTTGATGATCGGGGAGATTATGTGCACTTCGTTTTTAGCGGATTGGGTCGAACGGGCCGGTAAAGATCCGGTGTTGATGAAAGTGATTATGGAACGCTTTAACCAGTTTAATCAATTGTATCGTTATGACGACAATTTTGGCTGGACCCATCGGTATCTGACAATCCGCGAGCAGGGAGCCCTGCTTGCCCTGAACGATTTGCCTGCAGTTACCCGGGAAACGATCGCCCGTTATCTGATTTTACAGCATACCTCCCTGGAACGTCAGCAAAAATTGTTTTATTGTCGCGAATCGTTTCTGAAACAGGAGTATAAATTGAGATTGACTCCGACAGAATTGTTGGAACTTTCGTTGTCTTTGCTGGCTTCCGGAAAATTGGAAGGTGATAGTAAAAGTGTCACACAAATCGGTACGGTGCGTTTTTTGGCCGATTGTCTGGGACTCGATTTCCCGGCTAATTATGATTCGCTGATGTATCAATTGAAGGAGAGAGAACAGCTGACTAAATTTATGGACGAATTGCGCCAAAGCCTGATCGCTTATCTGCGAAAGAAAAATGGTTGATTGTAAGCTTTTGAGAATGAATAGGGGGGATATAGGGGAAAATTATGTGGCCGTACACTATGATAACGATTATACTTGTCGTATATTTTTGTATTATTATTACAGTAGTAGAATGACGACTGTAATTGCAATTCAAAGTCTGAGGAATATGGCCGGAATAAAACGACAAAAGCAAAATTCAACAATAACAGAGATACAGATTGTCTATCGTTATAGGGGAAAATGCAGGGAAACAGATTGGGAGGAAAAGGTGTTGAAGTGGTTACTTATAATTGCCTTGCTATGGTTATTCGATTGATTATTAAAATCCTGCGGGTAGGTTTTAGCCTGACCCGCAGGATTCGAAGTTTATTTTTCCAGCTCTTTCCAGACTAAAGCAGCAGCTCCGTAAATGGCGACATTCTTAGTCAGTTTAGAAGGTAAGATTTTGACTTTATTGCTATAAATCTTCAAAAGATTCATTTCCATATGATCTTTTACCGGTTCGAAAAGCAGGTCGCCGGCTTTGGCCAGGCCTCCCATCAGGAAGATGGCTTCTGGGCTGGTGATGGCAACGGCGTTGGCCAAAGCTTCACCCAGCATTTTTCCGGTATATTTGAAAGTATTGATAGCGATCATATCGCCTTTTTGTGCAGCTTCGCTTACGATTTTCGCATTCATTTCATTGAAAGGGATGGATCTCAATTCGCTCGGATAGTTATATTTAGCCATCATTTTATAAGCGGTGCGTTTTACTCCCGTGGCAGATACATAGGTCTCCAGACAACCGCTACGTCCGCAACCACATTGGCGGCCGTTGGGAGAAACGATGGTATGACCGAGTTCTCCGGCAAAGCCGTCGTGTCCGTAAACCAATTCGCCGTTGACTACGAATCCACTACCCAGACCGGTACCTAAAGTGACCATGATGAAATTTTTCATCCCTTGGGCACCGCCGTAAATCATTTCACCGATAGCTGCAGCTTTGGCGTCGTTGTTCAGATAAACCGGCAGTTCGGGATAGTATTCTTTCATCATATCGCACAAAGGAATGACATCGTGCCAGGGCAGGTTCGGTGCAAATTCGATCGCTCCTTTGAAGTAATTACCATTGGGTGCTCCGATTCCGATTCCTACAAAGTTGACTTCCTGGCGGATAGGATCCAGTACTTTTTCGATTTCCAGATATAATTCTTTCAGATAATCGTTGATATCTTCATGTTTAGCTGTCGGGATGTTCCCTTCTGTAAGGTAGTTCCCTTCTCTGTCGATAAAACCAAAAGCGGTGTTGGTACCACCGATGTCAATCCCTAAAGCGACGTCTTTTTTCATGATCTTGTGATTTAATTAGTAGTGCAAATATAGCCCTAATATTTAAAAATCAATTCTCCTCCCCGGACAATTTCGGCATTTTCGAGCTGGAAATTGTCGATTCGTAACCCGTTCGGTTCTATTTTCCGGATAAGAACCTCTATGGAATGCCGGCTTTCGACTTTGAGAGTGAAAGTTTTTCCCTCTGTCGGTTTGCTCCGGATCTACCTGACCGTTGTATCCGGAAGTGCCGATGAACAGATTGACCGGAATATCCTGCCGGACATGGGCTGAAGACTGTAAAAAAGGATTGCAACGATAGAAAATCAACTGATTTTCATGTCCGTGTTACTATTTCTGACGATTTATTTCCGGCATTGTTTTTAGCATTATTCAAAAATTCTTTCGGGGGAACTCCGAATTGTTCTTTAAAACATTTCGTGAAATAAGAAGAAGAACTGAACCCGACCAATTCGTAGATTTCGTTGATCCGGTATTCTTGTTGTAAAAGCAATTCGGCAGCCATCTTCAAACGGATTGTCTTCAGGTAGTCGTTGGGCGACATACCTGAAATTCCTTTGATTTTCCGATAGAAATTCGAACGGCTCATACACATGATTTCTGCCAGTGTGTCGATAGAGAAAGTAGGTTCCTGCAGGTTCTTTTGAATTTCGGTATCCAGACGTTCGATAAATTCTTTGTCTTTGGGCGAAATAGCCATCGTTTCGGCTGTAACCAAAGGTGAAGAAGCGAAAAGTTTCCGTAGTTTCTGACGGTTTTGCAACAGATTGTCTATTTGAGTCTTCAAATGTTGTACAGAGAAAGGTTTTTCGATGTAAGCGTCCGAGCCGTATTGAAGTCCTTTGATTTTATCGTCGGTCGTAGTCTTGGCGGTTAAAAGGATAACCGGAATGTGACAATATTGAGGGTTGTTCTTGATACTTTCACACAGGCTGTAACCGTCCATCTCCGGCATCATGATATCGCTGACTACCAGATCGACGTTTGTTTCCTTTAGAATGGCGAGTGCCTCTTTCCCGTTCCGGGCCATCAGGATGCGGTAATATTTATTCAATTGTTCGGCTGTCAGGCTCAGCAATTCGGTGTTGTCTTCTGTTAAAAGAATACTATAGCTGCCTTTCCCTTCAAGAGTCTGGAGTTCTTTGCCCGTATCGCTTACCGGAGAGGTCAACAGTTCCAGTTTTACCTGATCGTCTTCTTGGGTATTTTCTTGCAACAGAGGAATATGGATAATAAATGTAGTTTTCTGTGTTTGTTCGTCCAGATAAAGTCTGCCGCCATGTTTTTCTGCCAGCAACTTGGCTAAAGGCAGGCCGATTCCGGTTCCGCCCCGGCTGTTGTCCGTTTGATAGAAGATTTCAAAAATTCTTTTCCTGTCCGAACGGGGAATGCCCGGACCGTTGTCGGATACCCGGATCTCGAAATATTCCTGCTCGGTTTGTAATGTCACTCCGATCTTATCGTGGGCATATTTCAGGGCATTGCTCAAGAGATTGCTGATGATCTTTGTCAGTGCTTCTTCATCCGCACAGCCGATATAAGGAGTTACGGGCAATTGGACATCCAGGGCGATATTTTTTAACTGGGCTGCCGGGGCAAAACGACTTACTATGTTGTGAAGTAATTCGTTTAAATTGTATTTTCTCAGTTTGAGTTTGAATTCATTTGTCTCTGTTTTCCTGAAATCCAGCAGTTGGTTGATCAGGTTGAGTAAAAGGTCCGTGTTTTGATTCATGGTAGTGAGGTATTTCCTCGTCTCTTCATTGCCGTCGCCGGATTGGATAATACTTTCCAGAGGCATTTTGATCAAACTTAACGGAGTACGGATTTCATGGGCTACTTGAGTGAAAAAGTTTATTTTGGTTTGATAGGTTTCTTTTTCCTGTTGTTGTCTGTATTGTTTCAGTAATTCTTCGTGTTGCTTCTTCACCCGCTTGGACCAGGATCTGAAAGTCATAACTCCCAGGAATAAGATTAAAATGGTATAAAACAGATAAGCCCAGCTGCTTTTCCAGAAAGGGGGAAGAATCTGTAAACTGATCGAGGAACCTTCGGTATTCCATAAGCCGTCGTTGTTCGAACCTTTCACCCGAAAAACATAATCTCCCGGTTGGAGGTTGGTGTATGAGGCTTCATTTTTACCATCGGTATAGATCCATTCTTTATCGACTCCTTCCAGCATATAGGCATATTCATTCTTGTCCGGAGCCTGATAACTGAGGGAAGCAAAAGTAAAACTGAAGGTATTCTGATCGTAGGGCAGCGTAATCGCAGAAGTTTGAGTAATGGACCGGGATAAAGGGGAGTCAGGAGTATCGGGCCCTATTTCCTGATTGAAAAGGCTGAACCGGGTGATGACTACTTCCGGTATATAAGTATTTTCCCGGAAATCTTCGGGATAGAAACAGTTGAATCCGTTGATTCCGCCGAAATAGAGCTTGTCGTCGTGAGCATGCAGGGAAGAATGGAAATTGAACTGGTTACTTTGCAACCCGTCGGCTTGCGTATATAGTTTCCATTTCCGGGTCTGAGGATTGATCGATAATAATCCGGCATTTCCGGCTATCCATAAATTTCCGGCTTTATCTTCTTCGATGGCATAAACCACCGGATTAGGCAATACCTGGTTTTCCGGATCGAAAGAAGCAAAAGTTTCGGTGTCGTAATCGAATGTACACAAACCGGCTCCTTCTGTCCCGAACCAGATGTTCTGCCGGCTGTCTTCGAAAATGGTGATGATACTGTTACTGGTTACAGATCCTTTTTGGTCGGGGTTATAGTTGTAATGTGTCCAGCTCTTATCCGGGTAATGATAGCGGAAAAGGCCGGTATTATAAGTCGCAATCCACAGATTGTTTCTGCTGTCTTCCAGGATGTCGTAGATGTGGGAAGTGGTTCCGACATCGGTGATGAGTGAAAAATCCCCGGTGGATGAATTGTAACGGTTTAATCCCCAGGCTGTTCCGATCAGGATAGTACCTTCCCGGTCTTTGTATATGGAGTAAATACTGTTGTCACTGATGGTTCGGATATCTCCGCGCGTATGCTGATGATTGACGACCCGTCCGGTGGTAAGATCCAGGATGTCCAGGCCTCTTGAAAAAGTGCCTATCCATAATTTCGGGCCGTCGAGGAATAAAGCATGGATATTGTGATAGCTGATACTGGCTCCCCGGGCTCCCGGCAGATAGCTCTTAATCTGGTTTGTTTTCGTGTTCAAATAGTTCAAACCACCGTCTTCTGTAGCTATCCAGATATTTCCCTGTGCATCTTCACAAAATTCACTGATGGCTTTACCGGAGATAGATCCCGATTGATAACGGGGAAAATAAGATTGGAAAGGTTTCAGGTTACGGGGCAGATAATTCACCCCTCCCAGGTTGGTGGAAATCCAGATACCGCCTTCCCGGTCTTTGAAGATATTGAAAATAGACTGATCACTCAGACTTTTCGGATTCGAAGGATCGTCCATTCGTAAAAACTGGTGGGTCGTCCGGTTGAAAAGGTACAGCCCGTTGTCCGCTCCTACGAGTAATTCGGTATCCGAATACACAAGAATACTACGGATATTGGTCACATTGGTCGTGCCGAACTGAGTGGGGAAAGTATGTATTCGATTACTTTTCAAATCCAGCATGTTCAGGCTGTTGGTGCCGAGACTGAACCATAAGGTATCGTTGTAGTAATAAAGTGCATTGGTTTCGTTATTTTGCTCCGTAGTCTGGAGGTCGGGAGAAAAGGAACGTTTATAGATTCCGTTAGGGGCGAAACAAATGATTCCTTCCTGCCGGGTGCCGATGTACATATCCCCTGAACCGGAGGAGGTAATGGATTTGATAAAAGAAGAATGTTGTGTATTTTGAATCAGAGTGTTGGTCTGGGGAGTATAGATAAACAATCCCTGTCCGAAAGTAGCTATCCAGATTGAGCCGTCGTGGCTCTGCTCTATATCGTAAACATTACTACTGATTAATACTCCGTCTTCCGTTTTATTGTCGAAAAATTCAAACTCTTCCTGCTGTGAATTGAAAATGTATATTCCCCGGTTTGTACCTACCCAAAGATTTTGTCTTTCATCTTCGAAAATGGTCCGGACAATATTATTTCCCAAAGAAGTACTGTCTTTCGGGATGTGGCGGAAAATTTTGAAGTTTTTCCCGTCGAAACGGTTCAAACCGTCACTGGTACCGAACCACATAAAACCTTGATGATCCTGTATTGTATACCATACTGTATTGTGAGACAGTCCGTTTTCTACCTGATACTTGACAAAAGAAAATTGATTGTAAGCATAAGATAGTACGGAATGTAAAAGCACGAAAAACAAACTAAGTATGATTTTCATAGGTACATCTTAGTGGTTTAAAACTGTTTTTACAAAGTAAACAATTGATTTTGGATTCTGCAAGAGCAGGAAATTGTTCTCTATTTATTCTTTGATTTTTAGAGTCGGATATATTTAGTTAATCTGTTGGTATTTAGTAGATTATGTATTTTATACAAACGTGTGCATGGTCAGATTTTGTAAAAAAAAGAATAGAGATTGCTATTTTCCTTTAAAAAAAATAGATTACTTTGTAATATACAATAGCTGCAATAAAAATTAGTAAAAAGATGAAAAGAATAAAAAATGTATTGATTTTTTTTCTGGCTATGGTAATGCTAGGAGCTTGCCGGGATAAAAAGTCTGAAAAAAAAGAGGAGGAGAATATACAGCAAGAAAATACATTTGTAAATCCGCTGAAAACGGAAGGTGCTCAATGTTGGGCGAATTATTACGATGGTTGGTATTATTACATGCAGGAGGCGGTCGATCGGTTGGAATTGTGGCGTACCCGGGATATTACGGATTTGGAACATGCGGAGCATAAAGTGATCTGGATACCGAAAGATCCGTCTAATGCTCATCATCTGTGGGGACCTGAAATTCATCCCATTGCAGGCAAATGGTATGTGTATTATGCTGCTTCCGACGATAATATGGATAATCATCAATTATTCGTATTGGAGAATAGTTCGGCAGATCCTTTCGAAGGTGAATTCGAGTTGAAAGGACGGATCAGTACGGATAAGAATAACAATTGGGCGATCCATCCGAATGTCTTCGAACACCGGGGAGAATGGTATATGACCTGGTCCGGTTGGCAGTCCCGTCGGGTGAGTACCGAACACCAATGCATTTATATCGCTAAGATGAAAAATCCCTGGACCCTGGAATCCGACCGGGTTTTACTTTCGAAGCCCGAGTTCGAATGGGAACGCCAATGGATCAATCCGGATGGAAGTAAAACGGCATATACGATTTATGTGAACGAATCCCCTCAGTTTTATAAAAGCCGGAAAGGGGATAAGATTTTCATCTTTTATTCTGCCAGTGGTACCTGGACTTGTTTTTATGCGGTAGGAATGTTGATGGCCGATGCCGACAGCGATTTGCTGGATCCGGATTCCTGGACGAAATCAACCCGCCCTGTGTTTAAACAGTGTCCGGAAAATAAGGTATACGGACCGGGACATGTCAGTTTTATCCCTTCACCTGACGGGAAAGAGGATTATCTTTTATACGACGCCCGAAGTGTAGAAAACGACCCTGCCGGTTCCCGGGATTCCAGAACACCCCGTTTGCAAAAGATCGAATGGGATAAGGACGGAATACCTTATTTAGGTGTACCTCTACCGCTTTCTGTCCGCTTGAATAAACCTTCGGGTTTATGAGTGAACGTCGGGGGCGAAATATAGAATAAGTGTAGAATAATTTTGGAAATCAGAACCGTAGAGGTGTGGTTGTTCAGGGAGATGAATATACAAAATATGTTTTAAAAAATATAGAAAGATTGTATTTCTAACTTTTTTTTGAATATCTTTCGCCATCGTTTGATTGGTGTATTTTGAATTATAATTTTTACATATGGTAACAAGGAGAGATTTTATTAAGAAAAGCGGCTTGGCTATAGCTGCTGCGGCGATGAGTGGTTCCCCTTTGAAGGCTATGATGGGAAATAACGGACAGGGAAGCGGTGCTTCTGCAGCTGCCGACGGTTATGTATGCCAACGTCCGAAACCCGAAGAACGTCATTTTACTTCAAAGGCCGTTGAAGAAGTGATCGCCGGAACGAAAAAGAAATTGAAAGATCCGAAACTGGCCTGGATGTTTGAAAATTGTTTCCCGAATACATTGGATACTACTGTTAATTTTAAGATGATCGACGGTAAACCCGATACTTTCGTGATTACAGGAGATATCGATGCCATGTGGTTGAGGGATTCAGGAGCACAGGTGTGGCCATATGTAGCTTTGTGTAAGAAAGATGAACAATTACGTCTGTTGATTGCAGGAGTGATTAATCGGCAGACCAAGTTAATCCAGATCGACCGTTATGCCAACGGTTTTACTCATGGAGCGGAATCGAGCGAATGGGCGACCGACCTTACCGAGATGAAGCCGTATGTGCACGAACGGAAGTGGGAAATCGATTCCCTGTGCTATCCGATCCGGCTGGCTTATCAATATTGGAAAGTGACCGGTGATACCAGTGTTTTCGATCAGGAATGGAAAAAATCGATGGCGTTGGTGCTGCAAACGTTTAAGGAACAACAGCGGAAAGACGGACACGGACCTTATAAATTCCAACGGAAGACCGAACGACAACTGGATACCTTGAATAATGACGGTTGGGGAAACCCTGTCAATCCGGTGGGATTGATCGTTTCTTCTTTCCGGCCTTCGGATGATGCAACGACTTTCGGTTTCCTTATTCCTTCGAATATGTTTGCCGTTGCCTCATTGAAACAATTGGCCGAGATTTCGAATAAGGTGTCGGGTGACAGTACTTTTGCTTCACAGTGTATGGCTTTGGCCGACGAAGTGCAGGCCGCTATCCATAAATATGCTATCGTAAACCATCCGAAATATGGGAAAGTATATCCCTTCGAGATCGATGGCTTCGGTAACAACTACTTTATGGACGATGCCAATGTGCCTAGTTTGCTGGCGATGCCCTACCTGAAAACTATCTCTGCGAAAGATCCGGTTTACCGGAATACCCGTAAATTGGTCTGGAGTCAGGATAATCCTTTCTTTTTCAAAGGAAAAGCAGGCGAAGGAATCGGTGGCCCTCATATCGGTTACGATATGATTTGGCCGATGAGTATTATTATGCGTGCATTTACTGCGGACAATGACGGTGAAATACGTCAATGTATCCGGATGCTGAGAGATACAGACGGTGGTACCGGATTTATGCACGAATCTTTCCACAAAGATAATCCGACTAAATTCACCCGGCATTGGTTCGCCTGGACGAATACCTTGTTCGGGGAATTGATTGTGAACCTGGTGGAGAATAAAAAGATTTCACTACTGAATAATCTATAAAACCAAATACTTATCCCTGTATTCCGGTATAGGAAATAGGGGGATAAAATTTGAAACTACACTTAATTTTTAACAGAATGGAACAAAAGAACAAGTTTATTTACATCTTGCCCGTAATGTTCGGTTTTTTCATTATGGGATTCTGTGATTTGGTGGGGATTTCTGTAACTTATGCGAAGGAGCAGTTCCAGTGGACCGAAACACAAGCCGGCTTTTTGCCGTCAATGGTATTTTTGTGGTTTTTTATCTTGTCTGTACCTACAGCCATGTTAATGAACCGGATAGGACGAAAAAATACAGTATTATTGAGTATGCTGTTCACTTTCGCCGGCATGGTATTGCCTTTCATTGATTTCAGTGAAACCTCCTGTTATGTTGCGTTTGCCTTATTGGGAATCGGTAATACCATTCTGCAGGTATCTTTGAATCCGTTATTGGCGAACGTTGTACAGGGAAAAGGGTTGACCAGTAGTTTGACGGCAGGGCAGTTTGTAAAAGCCATTTCTTCCTTTGTCGGACCGCTTTTGGCTGGATATTGTTCGGCTGCTTTAGGAAACTGGGCGCTGATGTTCCCGATTTATGCCGTGGTTACTTTGATTTCCTCCGCTTGGTTGTTCCTGACTCCGATTCAGAGAGAGAAGGTCGAAGGAGAAACCTCCTCTTTTCCTGCAACTTTAAAATTGCTGGGAGATAATAAAATTTTATTGTTATTTTTTGGTATTTTGTGTGTCGTTGGCTTGGACGTGGGAATGAATACATTGACTCCGAAATTGTTACTCGAACGAGTTCCGGGGATTTCTACCGAAAGTGCAGGATACGGTACAAGTTGGTATTTTGCTGCACGTACGATAGGTACTTTTTGTGGTGCTTTCCTGTTGGCCAAATTATCTGAAAGAGGCTATTTCCGGATCAATATGATCATTGCTATGATTGCGGTTTGTGGGTTGTGGTTCGCTACCGGCCAGGCTGCAATTCTTACTTTGGTTTGTATTATCGCTTTCGCGGCTTCCAGTATCTTCGCCGTGGTTTATTCTATGGCTATTCAGGCACGTCCCGAAAAAGCGAACGAAATTTCCGGTTTGATGATTACGGGGGTTGCCGGTGGTGCTATCGCTCCTCCATTGATGGGGATCTGTGCCGATGCTGTCGGCGGACAAGGTGGTTCAGTTACTATTATTGCTATTTGTACTGCTTACCTGTTATTCTGTTCTTATGGAATTAAAGTAGCTAAGAAATAAGTTGAATATTATTGAATGGCTTTTAACTAAAAGTCCTGGAGAATTGAAGATTCTTCAGGACTTTTTATTTACAGGAGGAGTCTGCCGCTCTCTATTTTTTCTTCCGGCTTCTGCCTACCACTTGAATACTGAGTTCATATAGGAAATAGAGAGGTATAGAGACCAGTAATAAAGTGAAGACATCCGAAGTTGGGGTGATGATCGCTGCTATGACCAGGATACCCACTAAAGCATATTTCCGGTATTGTTTCAGCATGGGAGCGGTGATCAGTCCTAATTTAGACAAAAAATAAGCGATAATAGGGATTTCAAAAGCTGCTCCCAGCAATAACGAGAGCATGGTAAAACTGCTGATGTAGGAAGAGATCGATATTTTATTGACTACAAGTTCACTGACCTGATAGGTTGCCAAAAAACGGAAAGAAAGCGGAAAGATCACGAAATAATTGAGTAAGATGCCGGTAATAAATAGGAAAAACCCCGGAATCATAATTTTCAGGCAGGTTTTACGTTCGGCTTCATGTAGGGCCGGACTGATAAAACCGAACAACAAATAAATGATGTAAGGAGAAGCGAGCAACAAACCGGCATAAAACGCAGTGCTCATATGAATCATGAATTGTGAGGTCAACTGGATATTGATCAGCTCTACATGAAAGTCTTCTACTTGCAGGGAAGGCATGGAAAAATCGGCCGCCAGTCGGTTGAAAAAACGATAGAGAATAAAATCCGACTGCTGTGGAGCCAGGACGATATCGAAAAGTAATTCTTTATTCAGAAAAGCTATACAAGCCAAAAGGATAACGGCTATGGCAATACGAAAAAATACCTTTCTGAGTTCATCCAAATGATCCCAGAAAGTCATCTCTTTCTCATTTGCTTCCTGCATGCTTTTTAAAGTTGAGAATTACTTTTTATCGTTATTATCGGGATTCAAATCATTTTCAACGCCATTCATGCCGTCTTTGAAACTTTTTACTCCTTTCCCCAAACCTTTCATCAATTCAGGTATTTTCCGGCCTCCGAAAAGTAACAACACAATCAACGCAATAAAAAGAATTTCTTGTCCACCCAAACCAAAAATCAATAATCTTTCCATTTTTTAATTTATTTATCGCACAAATTTAATGATTCCTCCCGGATTTTTCTAAGCTTATGGTTATTTTAGAACTATTTTTGTTCATTACGAATAAGAGATCGTGATTCAATTGCTATACTCCATGCTAAAGTTTATGAAATAATTTTTGGGAGATATTGATTTTATTTCTATTTTTGCAATATATTTCAATTCCATCCGACTCTGTGCGGATGATTATACTTACAAATCAATAAAATCCATAGCATCATTTCTATGTATGACATTCTGGAACTAAATGACAAATTGCTGGCAGATTTGCGGCAGATTGCTAAAACGTTAAATATCAAAAGAGTAGAGTCTTATAAAAAACAAGAACTAATCTATAAAATATTGGATCAGCAGGCTTTAGTGGCTGCTCAGTCTGAACCTGTTGTAGAGCCTGCTGCTCCCGAAGCCGCTGCTCCGGTTGAAAAAAGAGAGAAAAAACCGAGAATCCGGGTAGTTCGTCCCGGAGTAGAGAAAGTAGGTGACTCTAAAGGTGGGGTACAAAAATTCGCCCGTCGCGAAGAGAAGAAAAAAGGAGAAGTAAAGAAGGAAGAGGTGAAAAGCGAAGAGATAAAGAACGAGAAACCGCTGCGTGAAGAAGTAAAAAAGGAAACTCTAAAACAGGAAGAACCTAAAAAAGAAGAACGCCGCCGCGAAGATTTCCGGCAGAATCAAAATAACCGCGAAGAAAAATGGAGCGGAGGACGTAAAGAATTTGCCCGGAAGCCTCAGAATAATCCCCCAAAAGAGCGGGCTAATCGTTTTGTACATGAGGATATCATAGAAAAAGATCTGGATTTCGGAGATGTGATCGAAGAAGAATTCGATAAAGAAAATTACGATTACCAAGGTGAACGCGAAAACGATACGATACAACCGGAATTAGTAGAAGTACAGGAAAACCGGTATGAGGAAAACCGTCAGGAACCTGCGATTGGAAATGGAAACGGAAATACTAATCCGAACCGGATGCGGTTCGATAAGCGCGATAAATATTATGAATTCGAAGGTATTATTCTGAATTCGGGTGTATTGGAAATTATGCCCGATGGATATGGCTTTTTGCGTTCCTCGGATTACAATTACCTTAACTCTCCCGATGATATCTATGTTTCGCAAAGCCAGATCAAGTTGTTCGGTTTGCAAACCGGAGATACCGTAGAAGGAACGGTACGGCCGCCGAAAGAAGGAGAGAAGTATTTTCCTTTGATCAAGGTGGAAAAAATAAACGGGAAAACTCCCGATGCAGTCCGGGATCGTATTCCTTTCGATCACCTGACTCCTCTGTTTCCGAATGAGAAATTCAATATTACCGGTAATGGAAAAGCTACCATTTCTACCCGAGTTGTAGATATGTTCGCTCCGATCGGTAAAGGACAGCGCGGTCTGATCGTCGCTCAGCCTAAAACCGGTAAAACCGTATTGCTGAAAGAGATTGCCAACGCGATCGCTGCGAATCACCCCGAAGTTTATCTGATCATCCTGTTGATCGATGAACGTCCTGAGGAAGTAACAGACATGGCACGGAGCGTAAGAGCCGAAGTCATTTCTTCTACTTTCGACGAACCGGCAGAAAGACACGTCAAGGTGGCCAATATCGTTTTGGAAAAAGCCAAAAGAATGGTAGAATGCGGACATGATGTGGTGATCCTGCTGGATTCTATCACCCGTTTGGCACGTGCTTACAATACGGTATCGCCCGCTTCCGGTAAAGTTCTTTCCGGTGGTGTAGATGCCAACGCTTTGCATAAACCGAAACGCTTCTTCGGAGCTGCCCGGAATATTGAGGGCGGTGGATCGCTGACTATTTTAGCTACGGCTTTGACCGAGACCGGCTCGAAGATGGACGATGTGATTTTCGAAGAATTTAAAGGTACCGGTAATATGGAATTGCAATTGGATCGTAAGCTTTCCAATAAACGGATTTATCCGGCTGTGGATATTACTGCTTCCAGCACTCGTCGCGAAGATTTGTTGCTCGAGGAATATACCCTCAACCGCATCTGGATTCTGAGAAACTACCTGACCGATATGAACTCTGTGGAAGCAATGCAGTTTGTGAAAGATCGGCTTGAAAAAACAAAATCGAACGAGGAATTCCTGATTTCGATGAATGACAAATAAGAAATTAATTTCAATACTTTTTTAAAAGTGCCGGGAGTTTTTTACTTCCGGCACTTCTATTTTTTGTGGAAAAATTCTTTTTTACTTTCAGATTGTAAGTCAAAATATACTCTTACAATAAAATATACTATTCTTATCGTTTTTTACTGCTCATTTGTATATTTGTAATAAGTCTAAATAGCACTTTGTTGATAAAATTGCAATCTCCAGATTGCAATATATTTATTTTTCTTCTATCTTTGTATGGCAAAAATGTAAGAATGAACAGTTTAGTATCGACACATATAGCTCTTTTACAGGATCGGGTATCTTCTATCCGGCGGGGATTGATGGACCGGATCGATCGGAATAGCCGTCTGATTGCGGTAAAAGGAAGCCGTGGAGTAGGAAAAACGAATTTTCTGCTGGATTACAGTAAAGAATATCATCCGCAGGATAATACCTGTCTGTATGTGAATGTCAACAATCTGTTTATCGTTAACGACGGATTGTTTCATTTTGTAGAGCATTTTTATAAGTTAGGAGGGAAAGTGTTGTTGTTGGATCAGGCCCATAAATACCCCGAGTGGGATAAAGAATTGAGGGCTTGTTACGATGCTTTCCCCGATTTGCAGATTATTTTTACGGCTTCATCAATCGTCAGGATCAAATCGAATGCCTATCTGAAAGGGATTGTCGATATGTATAATCTGAGTGGGTTGTCTTTCCGCGAATTTCTGGAATTAGAAACCAATCAGACTTTTCCGGTTTATTCTTTTGCAGATATGGTCGAACGGCATGAGGAAATCGTCGAGGATATCCTGAAACATGTACGCCCTTTGGCTTATTTTAATAATTATCTGGAATACGGCTATTATCCGATTTATCTCGAAGAGAAATCACACATCGATTATTTGCTGAAAAATATCAATCTGACACTGGAATTCGATATTCCCTATGCCAGCCAGATCGAGTTGAAATATTTAGTGAAGTTGAAACAATTGCTGTATATCGCTGCTAAAGATAATACCTGTAATGTGAATATCAGCAAGTTGAGCGGACTGATCGGCGTGTCGAGGGCTACTGTGCTCAATTATCTGAATTACATGAAAAATGCGCGTTTGCTGACTTTATTGTATGATACGGATAATGACGATGATTGTGGGAAAAAGCCAAAAAAATTGTATATCCATAATCCGAACTTGCTGAATGCAGTCTGTCTGGAGGATGTGGATACGACTGTGTTAAGAAAATCGTTTTTTCTGAGTCAGTTATGTCCGATGAGCCGTATTACTTATACCGAACGTGCCGATTTTTTGGTAGACGGTAAGTATCGGATTGCGGTTTGCGGAGAAGGGGAAGGACAGAAATTCGATTCCTCTTTGGTAGTTATGGAAGACATGATCGAACGGGGCAAAGGGAATATAATGCCGCTTTGGTTGGCGGGGTTTACTTATTAAGGTTAAAAGCTATAGGCTGAGGGCTGGAATAAATATAGAGTAATAACAAGATAAATTGGACACCGGAAAAGGGGTTCAATTTGGAATTAAATAAATTTAATTTTATAACGATGGCAAAAGAGAAAAAATTTATCACTTGTGATGGTAACGCTGCTGCTGCACATATCGCGTATATGTTCAGTGAGGTATCGTGTATCTACCCGATCACTCCATCTTCACCGATGGCTGAGAACGTTGACGAATGGGCGGCTAAAGGAAGAAAGAATATGTTCGGAGAAACCGTTCGTGTCATTGAGATGCAGTCTGAAGGCGGTGCTGCCGGTGCTGTTCATGGTTCACTGCAAGCCGGTGCCCTGACTACTACCTATACCGCATCACAGGGATTGTTGCTGATGATTCCGAATATGTATAAGATTGCCGGAGAATTGTTGCCTTGCGTATTTCATGTAAGTGCGCGTGCTTTGGCTGCTCATGCATTGAATATTTTCGGAGATCATGCCGATGTATATGCTGCTCGTCAGACCGGATTCGCTATGTTGGCTTCAGGTTCTGTACAGGAGGTAATGGATCTGTCTGCCGTTTCTCACCTGACAGCTATCAAATCACGGGTTCCGTTTGTGAACTTCTTCGATGGTTTCCGTACTTCTCACGAAATCCAGAAGATCGAAGAATTGCAGATGGAAGATATCAAAGGATTGGTGGATATGGATGCTTTGCAGGCTTTCCGCGATCGTGCACTGAATTCTGAAAATCCGGTTACCCGGGGAACAGCTCAGAATCCCGATATCTATTTCCAGGGACGTGAAGCTTCGAATAAATTCTATGATGCCGTACCGGATATGGTGGCTGACTATATGGATAAGATCAGTGCGATCACCGGTCGTAAATATCGTCCGTTCGATTACTATGGAGCTGCCGATGCAGAAAATATCATCATCGCTATGGGATCGGTTACCGAGACTATCCGTGAGGTGATCGACTATGAGAATGCAAACGGTCAGAAAGTGGGTATGATTGCAGTTCACCTGTATCGCCCGTTCTCTGCTAAATATTTTATGGAAGCTGTTCCGGCTACGGTTAAACGGATTACAGTGTTAGACCGTACCAAAGAACCGGGAGCTAACGGTGATCCTTTGTATCTGGATGTGAGAGATATCTTCTATGGTCAGGCTAATGCTCCGGTGATCGTAGGTGGACGTTACGGTATGGGATCTAAGGATGTTACTCCTTCTCAGATTATTGCCGTTTACAAAAATATGGAACGTAACGAACCGAAAAACCAGTTTACGATCGGTATCGAAGATGATGTTACCTTCCGTTCTCTGCCTGCTGAAGCAGATGTTAAAATGACTCCTGCCGGAACTTATGAAGCTAAATTTTATGGGCTGGGATCCGATGGTACGGTCGGGGCGAACAAAAATTCGATCAAAATTATCGGTGGAGCTACCAATAAATATTGTCAGGCTTATTTTGCTTACGATTCAAAGAAATCAGGCGGTTTTACGGCTTCTCACCTGCGTTTCGGTGATTGTCCGATCCGTTCTACTTATTTGATTACTACTCCTGATTTCGTGGCTTGTCACGTACCTGCATACATCCATATGTACGATGTATTGAAAGGACTTCAGAAAGGTGGCTCTTTCCTGTTGAACTCTATCTGGGATGAGGAAGAGACTAAAAAACACCTGCCGAACCATATGAAACGCTATCTGGCAGAAAACGAGATCAATTTTTATATCATCAACGGAACGAAGACCGGCCAGGAATTAGGGTTGGGCAACCGTACGAATACCATAATGCAGAGTGCATTCTTCAAAATTACCAATGTTATTCCTTATGAAGTGGCTGTCAGCGAAATGAAACACGCTATCGACAAGTCATACGGTAAGAAAGGTGAGGCCATTGTCAATATGAACTATGCAGCTGTTGACGCAGGAGGTAAAGAAGGTAACCTGATAAAGGTAACTGTTCCTGCCGAATGGAAGAACCTGCCGGATGATGAGATCAAACACGATGAAAACCGTCCGGAATTTATCCGCAATATCGTCGATGTGATGAATGCACAGAAAGGGGATGACCTGCCTGTCAGCGCATTCAACGGTTATGAAGACGGTACTTTCCCTGCCGGAACCGCTAAATTTGAAAAACGCGGAATTGCTGTAAACGTGCCCGAATGGCAGGTAGAAAACTGTATCCAGTGTAACCAGTGTGCTTATGTTTGTCCTCATGCTGCTATCCGTCCGTTCCTGATGAGCGACGAAGAGCTGGCTGCAGCTCCTGCAGGTACTCAGGCTAAACCGGCTATCGGTAAAGAATTGGCCGGTTATAAATTCCGGATTCAGGTATCTCCGCTCGACTGTACCGGTTGCGGTAACTGTGCCGATGTATGTCCGGCCAAGACCAAAGCTTTGGTGATGAGACCGCTGGAATCTCAGATGGTGGAAGAAAACCGCTGGGAATATATGGATAAAAAAGTAGGATACAAGAAAGTAGTTGAACCGAATAATGTGAAAAATTCACAGTTCACTCAGCCGTTGTTCGAGTTCTCCGGTGCTTGTGCCGGTTGTGGTGAAACTCCTTATATCAAACTGATTTCTCAGTTGTTCGGAGAACGGATGATGGTGGCCAATGCTACCGGATGTTCCTCTATCTATGGAGGTTCTGCTCCTTCTACTCCTTATTGTACCAACTATGAGAGCGGACGTGGACCGGCCTGGGCGAACTCATTGTTCGAAGACAATGCTGAATTCGGATTCGGTATGGCCGAAGGGGCTAATCGTCTGCGCGAACGGGTAAAACGGTTGGCTGAAGAAAATCTGAATAGCTTCTCTGCCGATACTCAGGCGGCTATCAATGCCTGGATCGAAGCTTACGAAGACGGCGACAAGACCCTGGCTACCAGCGATGCGATGGCTGCTGCTTTAGCTAAAGAAACAGCTCCTGCCGCTAAAGAGCTCCTGATCCTGAAAAACTACTTTACGAAGAAATCACAGTGGATTTTCGGAGGTGACGGATGGGCTTATGATATCGGTTACGGTGGTGTCGACCATGTCTTGGCCAGCGGTAAAGATGTAAATATTCTGGTGGTAGATACCGAGGTTTATTCCAATACCGGAGGTCAGTCGTCTAAATCTACTCCTGCAGGTGCTGTTGCTAAATTTGCTGCCAGCGGTAAACGGGTGCGTAAAAAAGACCTGGGTATGATGGCGATGTCTTATGGTTATGTATATGTGGCACAGGTGGCCATGGGTGCCAACCAGGCTCAGTATATGAAGGCGATCAAGGAAGCAGAGGCTTATCCCGGACCTTCTTTGATCATCGCTTATGCTCCTTGTATCAATCATGGTCTGAAAGCCAGCATGGGGAAATCACAACAGGAAGAGAAGAAAGCTGTAGAATGTGGTTACTGGCAGGTGCACCTCTACAATCTAATGCCTGGCTGAGGG
>OGMF01001096.1_pt1 | contig 28016 bp, 15 predicted proteins | sample 1572921 | NCBI WGS metagenome assembly OGMF01 (sample SAMEA2581919, study PRJEB24529) | metagenome | biome: Human gut stool | place: China | collected 2011 | reverse complement strand
CACGCCGTCGGCGATTATTCTTGCGCTGCTTATAAATGCGGCAGAGTGCAAATGGTTTAAAAAGACCATCCAAACGGTTACATATATTCCTCATTTTATTTCCGTTGTTGTTCTTATCGGTATGATAAATCAGATTTTTAATCCGATTGCCGGAATTTACGGAAGCGCATATTCGATGTTATTTCATAAAGCGGCGCCGAATATTCTCGGAATCCCCAAGGCGTTTTACCACACATATGTGTGGTCGGAAATATGGCAAAATACCGGCTGGAGCTCAATAATATATGTAGCTGCGCTTGCAAGTTCGGATCAGGCGCTGCATGAAGCTGCTCAGATTGACGGAGCTTCGCGATTTAAACGCATGATATATATTGATTTACCGGTTATAGTCCCGACAATGGTAATTTTGCTTATCATGAAATGCGGGCAAATAATGAGCGTTGGTTACACAAAGACGCTTCTTATGCAAAACAGCTTTAATATATCCTACAGCGAGGTTATTTCCACATACGTTTACAAGGTCGGACTCGGAACGAACGGAAATTATTCCTACGGCACCGCTGTTGATTTATTTAACAGCGTAATTAATATTTTGCTGATTTATATTATGAACTTTATTTCTAAAAAAGTGAGTGAGGAAAGCTTATGGTAGAAAAGCATAAAAAACTGAGTATGAGCCGTGAGGATAAAATTTTCTATGCCGCGACATATGCATTGCTTGCAGTTATCGGATTATGCGTGTCAATTCCGCTGATTTACATTCTTGCGGCATCGTTTTCATCCTCACAGGAGGTTATAAAGGGCGCGGTTTTCCTGATTCCGAAAAAACCGACGCTCGACGGATACAAGGCTGTTTTTGAAAATAAATCGATAGTAAGCGGTTATACGAATTCGCTCTTTTATGTGTTTGCCGGAACCGCAATTAATATTGTCATGACGGTTTGTGCGGCATACCCTCTGTCCCGAAAGGATCTTCCCGGAGGAGGCTTTTTCATGATGCTGTTTACCTTTACAATGGTTTTCAGCGGAGGAATGATAACGACATATATGCTTATATCGGATCTAGGCATGCTGAACACTGTGTGGGCAATGATAATTCCCGGAGCAATATCGGTTTATAACATGATTATCACGCGCACATTTTTCAAAAACAACATTCCGCAGGAATTGTGGGAGGCGGCACAGGTTGACGGGTGCAGCGATTTATACTTTTTCTGGAAAATGGTGCTGCCGCTTTCAAAATCAATCATTGCAGTCATCACCCTTTATTATGCGATAAGCCACTGGAATGCATATTTCAACGCATTTCTGTACCTTACAAATAAAAAACTGTTTCCGCTGCAGATAATACTGCGGGAAATACTTGTTGTCAATCAGGTTAATGCGGACATGATTACGGATGAAGCAATGGAAGCAAAGGAGGGGCTCAGCGAGCTTTTAAAGTATTCTCTGATTGTTGTAAGCGTTATCCCCGTTATGATTATTTATCCGTTTGTCCAAAAACATTTTGTTAAAGGCGTTATGATTGGCTCGGTGAAAGGATGATGTACATGATGAAGAAAATCTGCGCGGCTCTTTTGCCGCTGATGCTTGTTCTGCCGTGCGCGCAGGCAGCAGATGAGCTGAGCTTCACTGCACGCTCCGATAACGAAAAGGGATTAATCAGAGTTGAGGGCCGCGCTTTTGCCCCATGGGGAAAAAGAAAGGTTTCCGTGCTGATAATAAGGCCGTCGGCAGAAGGGAATGTCGGGGTGAATACGTCCTCTGAGGAATTTTTAAGCAAGGTCTATTCTTTCAGAATTGTCGACTGTGACGAAAACGGCGCGTTTAACGCAAGCTTCCCTCTTGATAAAATGACTGCCGAAGCCGGATATTACACTGTCCGCGCTGCGGCAAGCGCAATACCGGCGGAGGCAGTTTCAGGGAATGATCAAAAGGTGCTTTATGTGTCGGAGAAAATAGCCGCGGAAGTCATCGGAAAGCTGAATTCGGCAAAGAATCATTCGGAAACGGCGGAAATTATTGACGGAGATTACAGTGAGGCAATAAAGAACAGCGATATTCTTTCGCTCGATACGGAAAGCGAAATATACAAATTATCAAAGAATGAAGTTTGCAAATACCTTTTCAATATGAGGTCTTATGACGGCATCGGCAGACTGCAGGCAGCTTTTAAAAGGAGCTGCGCACTTGCCGACATCGAGACCTGCGGTTCTTCGGAGCTTGCAGGCAAGCTTGAAAAATATTCGTCAGAGCTGGAATTAAACGCGGTTCTTTCACGGCCGGATTATGTTGGGAATAAAGAAGACGTTTGCGCGCTGATTAAATATAACAGAAAAAATATTGTTAATTATTCGGATTACAAAACCGAAAAGACTTGTCCTGCGTTTTTCATAAAACAGCTCTGCACCGTTGCATCGGTTAATAATGCAGGAACATATGAGCGCGCATATGAAGCCGTGAAAGAAAATGCCGAATTGCTCGGGATTGATTTTTCGGATTACAATGGTTACGGCAAGCTCAGCGAGTATGAAGTTTCGAAGTGCATGAATATAGAAGGCGGAAGAAAATTTACAAGTGCGGAGCAGATAAAAAGTGTTGTTGATGAAAGAATTAAAGCTCTGCTTAATGACAGAAAAGGTGCGGAATCCTCCGGCGGCTCGTCAAAGGGCGGCGGAGGAGGCGTAAGCATCGGCACGCAAAGACCGCCTGCGCCGATTGCAAAGCCCAAAGCAGAGGCGGGAATTGTATATTCGGATGTTTCAAACGAGCATTGGGCATACAGTGCAATATCCGAACTTACAAAAGACGGAGTTTTAAGCGGCATCGGAAACGGAGAATTTCAACCGTCATCGCCGGTGCTTCGGGAACAGCTTGCGAAAATCGTAACAGAGGCATTTGATATTAAGCCCTGTGCGGACAGCGCATTTGACGATGTTGAAATTTCAGCGTGGTATGCTCCTTACGTTAATGCGGCATATAAAGCCGGAATTACAAACGGCGTTGCAGAGAATCGGTTTGGCGTCGGAACAAAAGTAAGCCGCCAGGATCTCATTGTTATGATTTACCGTGCAATGAAAAACAGCGGATATGTTTTCAGCGGCGAGGGAAAGACCTCGTTTGCGGATGCCGGTCTTATAAGCGGCTATGCATCGGAGGCTGTTGGGGCGCTTTGCGGAGAAGGAATTGTAAACGGAACGGAGACTGGAATTGAGCCCCTGCGCGGCTGCACGCGTGCTGAAGCAGCAAACATAATTTATAAGACTCTTCAAAAAATGAACCGATCGGAGGAGACAGGCATTTATGAGAATTAAGAAAATAATGACCGCTGTGATTTCCTGCATAATGATAGCCTGCACTTTGCCGCCGTGCGGATCGGCTGAAACAAGCTCCAAAAAAATGCAGCTTGCCGCAGCCGTTGCATCATACGACCTGAGCGGTGATAAAACAGTCACGCGCGCACGCTTTGCCAAGCTTCTCGCGCTTTCAATGGCAGGCGATGAAATGCCGGAGCCGTCAGCATATTTTGAGGATGTGCCGGCGGATAACTTTGCGGCAGCTTCAGTTTCATATCTTGCCGCAATGGGAATAGTCTGCGGTGACGGGCAGTACTTCCATCCCGAGCGGGAAATAACAAAAGACGAAGCATTGAAAATGCTTGTGACTGCGCTCGGATATGCCTTGCCTGCCGAAAACGGCGGAGGATTTTATAACGGTTACCGGTCACTTGCGTCAAAGCTGAAGCTGACAGACGGAGCATCGGACGCGGAAATTCTTTCCGGGAATGACGCCATGATGCTTTTGTACAATGCGATGAACACTGAAATGGCGGAGGAGGTTTCATTTTCGGGAGCGAAAACGGAGATTGCGCGCAGCGGAAGAACCTTTCTTGAAGCATACAGAAAAATTTACAAGCTTACCGGCCGGGTAAACGCAACGCAATTCTGCGCTCTCGGAGGTTATGCCGAAACGGGGCGAAATGCAATTGTTGTTGGGGATATGACAATTGAAAAATGCGCTCCGGATTATAATTATTATATCGGCAAAAAGGTTGATGTTTATTATTACAGCGGTTCGGAGTCCGAGGCGGTATTTATAAATGCACGCGGTGAGAACAGCAGTGTTTATTCTGCCGCGGAAATCGATGATGACCCGTCCGCTCATTCGCAGCAGTATATCAAGCTTGCAGAATCTTCAAAAAGGATTCATATTTCACAGTATGCCGACGTTATTTACAACGGAAGAAGAATTTCCCCTAAGCCCTCCGATTTTGCAGTGAAGGACGGAACGGTGGAAATAGTCGGCGAAGAAAATGCGGAAGGGGCAAGCGTTGTTATAATAAACAGCATTGAATACGGCAGAGTTATTTCGGTTGATGAAAACAAAAATATAATATACACGAAGGGCAGCGGCGCTGCGGCGGCTTATGATCTTGACAAGGCGCTTTTTGCGAGTCTGAAGGACGAAAATGGAAATGATATTTCGCTTTCGGGAATTGCTGCGGACGATTTGCTTGAGGTAACCGAAAGCAGGGATGCGGATGCAGAGGATAAAATTATTCAAATTAAAAGAGTTCGCAGTTCATTTACAGGAACTATTACATCGCTCGGGGCGAATGAATCGGGCGTGAGCATTATCGGAATAGATTCAAAGGAATACAAGGTTTCGCGCGGACTGTCATCAGGTTCCGAATACGGTGCGCTGAAAAACGGAGACTGTGCGTTGTTTCTTCTGAATTCGCGCGGTGAGGTTGCCGCAATAAAAATGCAGGATAAATCGGGCGAGCTTTACGGTTACCTTTTGGAAGCGGACAGAAAGAACAGAATCAGCGGCAAGGTTCGTCTTAAAATTTACACACAGACGAACAGGTGCGAGGTGCTTGAGCTTGCCGATTCGGTAAAGTTTAACGGAAGCGCTAAAGCGAAAAGCACGGAGGTTCTGACAAAGCTGTGCGGAGGAGGAGAGCGTGCAGTGCAGCAAATGCTGAAATATTCGCTTGATTCAAACGGACAGGTAAATAAGCTTTATACGGCTGTTTCATATAATCACACGGATTCTTCGGATAAGAAAATTAAAGAGTATAACGGAACGGACGAATTCTACGGTTTAACGGGATACAGCTACGTATATACCGCCGCGCAGTATATTCTTTACAGCAGTGATATAAAAAAGAGCTTTTATCCGTGCAATGCCAAAGCGTTTTTCAACGTTGTGAGACCGTCGGAAACAGCCCGGCTGACAGAGGACGATATTTACGTTTCCGATGCGCCGCATATGCTTGACGGACCGAAAATCAGATGTGATGTTTTTGACTACGGATATTCCGGAAGTGTTAAATGCATAATGTCGGAAATTCTTGACAGAACATATGTGTGGGATTATAACCTGCTTTTGGTTAATAAGGTGAAGGGCATCACCGATGATGACGGAGACGATTCTGTTCTGATGTACGGCTATAAAAAAGGTCAGACGGCGATTTGCCGCCCGTCGCGCTACTGCAAAGAGAAGTACACGGTACCTCCGATTAAAGACGGAGATATTATGCTGGTGACATATGACCGCATAAACTATGGCGAGATAGAGGATTTTAAAAAGCTTTACAATCCGAACGACAAGTGGGAAAATGCACGCGGAATTAAAATCGGCAGCAATCTGTGGAATAGCCAGCAGGCTATTGCCGGGGATGCGTTTTCCCGTGACGGTGACGCACTTTGCATAGATACCGGCGGTGAGCGTTATACCCTGTCAACGAGTTATCTGACTAAGTATTATTCATACAACCCCGAAACTCAGATGTATATTCCATCAACAGGCTCGGAGCTTTGCACACTGATGGAAAACGGAAGTCCCTCGCGCATTGTTGCGCGGCTGAGGTACGGACTGTGCTACGATGTTGTGATATTTAATTGACGGAGGAATGAATATGATGAAAATTCGGCTTATGAAAAAAATATCGGTATTCATATGCATTGTGACTTTGCTCCTCAGCTCGGCGCCGTCTTTTGCCGCGGATTACAGCCTTGCGGATAAGGCGGATGTTTCTGCCGTGAAATACTATATTCTGGCTGATGGAAACACGGAAACCGAAACAGAAGATTTTTCACGCCCCGGGAATTACAGGGTCAGAACAACCGTGCATAATTACGGAGAATCGGGCGCAATCAATTCAGTGCTGATGGCAGGCGTTTTTGACAGGCAGACGCATGAGCTTAAGAACGTGAGCTTTGCGGAAAAAAGCATTGCTGCCGGCGAAACCGCGGAGCTTGCTGCCGATGTGTCGGTTTCGGAAACGGGAACGGCGGAGGTAAAGGGCTATGTTCTAAATTCTTTGGCGGAACTTGTTCCTCAGGGAAACACGCCCCCTGCAGCGCCCGAAAATGTTACAATTACGCATGTGACCAACTCAACGGCAGATATTACATGGAGTGAAAGCTGCGATGACGCCGATGCGGTTATGTATTATAATGTATACCGCTTTGACAGCGATAATCCCGATGGTAAATATGTCGGGAGCACATTCGGCAATGTCACGGAATTTAAAGATGTCGGCATAGGGCACAAAACGGAGGTAACATATGCAGTGAGCGCCGTTGACGCGCCGGGAGAAGAGGGGAACAGAAGTGAGAAAAGCGCTCCTGCTGTAACAAAGGGCATTGCAAGACTGTATTTGGGTGCGGCGGCAGCGCGGATTGCCGATGGCGAAGATAAGGCGGCGTTAAGCGATGATGATTGTTCGCTGCTGTCGGCAAATGAAAATATCGAGGCTGTTCACTTTATTTTAGGTGACGGAGAGGGAAATTCGGCGGATATTAATGCCGTCAGTCCGATGTTTGAGTATGAAGCGGGAAGCCGGATAGGCATGAATGCAGTTTCATTCGGACAGAATATGGGAAGACTGTTAATTTCAATCCCCGAGGACAGCGAATTTTTCACCGAGCTTAAAAACGACGAAAACCAGGAAATGAAAGTTATTATAAACTATTTTGACGGTTATAACGAAAGTCCTGTATATGTTAAAAATATCGGAAGAAACGCTGCCGCGCTTGTGAGGTATGCCGTCGGATCGGATCTTTCGGGAGCATCCGGTGCAGCGGCAGAAAACAGCCGGAAGTGGAAAACCTCGGTGTGCACAATTCCGCTGAAGAATAATTCGCTTGAGAAGAACTATCCGGACGTGTTCAAAAACAGAACCTTCAGTCTTGCAAACGTGAACAAAGCCGTTCAGACAGTTGCAGGAACAGACGGCAAAAGCGGAATGATAACTGTCGGCAGCGGCATGAAAAACAACCCCGTGTATATATCCGGAATTGACATTGCATGCAGCGATTATGTTCCGCGCAGTGCGGCGCTTGACTTTGACCGCCCCGAAAATACCCAGCTTATTGAATATAAGAGAGGCACGGGGGTTCATTCGGAGACTGCGCGCGGCATATCGGATTTAAGCGGAGAAACAAAAAGCGCCGTACGTCTTTACGGTGATTCGAACAGTACAAATAAACTGTTTATAGGCGTTAATAAAGATTATATTTCGCCTGAAAGCAGCGACCTGATAATAAGGGTTACATATCTTGACAATGCGGAGGATTTAACCGGCGGAGAAAAGCTTTCTGTTGTATACCAAAACAGCAGCGGAAAGAATTCCTTGCGGACAATCGCCCGCAAGGGGAGCGGCTTATGGAAAACGGCAGAAATTTTTATCGATGACGCATCACTTAAAAACGGGCTGACATACGAAGCGTCGCTCCAGCTCGGAACATACTCCGCGGAGGAAAATTCATGGTGCGTTTCATCGGTTGAAATTATAAACAGAAAACCCTGAAAATAAAAAGGAGGAAGAATGATGAACAAGTCGAAATTTTTGAGAACGGTCAGCATACTGACCTTGTGCGCCGCGATATGCGTTTCATCGGTAATGACGGCATTTGCGGCAGGCGGCTGCGCTGCGGAGAAACAGGCGTCATATTACTTTAACGGCGAGAGAACAACTGATTTTTCCGCTGCGGGAACATACGGCGTGAAATGGAATGTCTATAATTACGATGAGGAAAATGCAGTAACCGCGGCGCTTGTTACGGGAGTTTTTAAGAATGGCATACTTGAGAATGTTGTTACGGGCAGGTTTGATTCAATCGCCGGCGGCGGTATCAGAACTCTTGAACAGAGTATAGTGCTTGACGGCGAGAGTGACAGCGGTATAACCGGCAGAACATTGAAAACCTTTTTATGGAGAAGCGTTCGATCGATGACCCCCATGGAAAGCACGCCGCCGCAAGCTCCGTACGGAGTTTTGGTTAATGAGACTTCGGTAACGAACTCAACCGTTGATATTGCATGGACAGCTCCGGCTCAGAATATACCTGTTGTTCGATATAATGTTTACCGCAACGGAACGGATTTTGTCGGCAGCACATTCGGAACGGAAACAAGCTTTAAAGACGTCGGGATAGAACATAACACGGAGGTTTTCTACCGTGTGAGCTCCGTTGACTTTGCCGGAACGGAAAGCGAGCTGAGTGCACCGTCCGAAAAGGTTACAACAAGCGACATTGCAAGGCTTTGGCTCGGCGGACTTCCCGAGGGAACTGTTCTCACAAAGGATAACCTTGATGAGATAAACGCATCGGGAGCGTATAATCTGACTGCAAGCGGAGTGACGGGCGGCGAGATTTTCACAGCGCCGAGCGGAGGCCGGCAGCATACAACCAGGATAACCGCGCACGCAGCAGATTATCATTACGATGCCGCAAACGATAAAAGCCTTGTTCTCGGTGCAATGGACTTCAAAACGGCGGGCAGCAGAATAATGTTCACGCTGAATGATGCTTTTCTGGAAAAGATCAAAGATGATGACGAGATTAAGCTTATCATGAACTACTATGACGACAAACCGTTCGGTTCTTCCGAGGGCGGCAGCTTCGGAAATTTCAGCATACTTGCGCGTTATTCTACATCTGCGGATTCTTCGCCGGCGCTTTCCGGAGCAACCGGGAAAAAGCTTGCAAACACGCTGAGATGGAAAACGGCAAAACTAACGCTTCCGACAATAAAGAACAGCGTTGTTAACAATTCTGTCGGAGGAGAGTATCCGGACGTATTCAGAAACAGGCATTTTGATTTCAAGGTCAGGACCTCATCAGAGCAGCTGTCACAGAGCAAAAATAATACTTCCGCGTACACACTCGGTTACCCGGCGGCATTCTGCGTTGGGAGCAACAATGCGGCAAGCGGCGGACAGACCGGTTCGGTTAAAATACAGAAAATTGATATTGCCGGAAAGAATTATATTCCGTACGGAGCTGTTCTTGACCTTGACAAGCAAAGCGATTCCCAGTATATTGAACTTATAAGCCGCGATGGCTACAATCAGAACGAAATTGCTGTGCACGAAGGAAAAACCGCCTTTTCAGTCACAGCGTCCAAGGATATCAAGCTGGCGCTGAGCGGTGAATATATCGGACAATCCGACAGCAAGACAATCGTTCGCGTTACATATTTTGATAACAAAACGGATGCAGATAATTATTCAGCATTGCAGCTGAGATATCCTTCTTTAAATGCGGAAACGGAATCCGGAATGGATGGTTCAAATTATATAAAGCGCACGGGCAGCAACACATGGAAAACGGCGCAGCTTTTCCTTGACGACGCAGCCTTTTCCGATGCGTTGACAGCGCTGCAGCTCGGAACAAAAACGGGCAGCGAATGGTTTGTTTCAAGAATTGAGGTCATTAACAGACTTCCCGATTAATATAACATACTGATTGATGCCTGCGGTGATTATAAACCGCCGCAGGCAAAAAAGGAGAGAACAATGCGCAAACTTTTTGCTTCTATTCTCGGAATAGCGGTTCTTTTTACTTCGCTGCCGATTTCTGCGGAATCTGCCGGGGCAGATGTGATAAATGCGGATATTACAAACAATGCCTGCGCGGGAGCAATAGGTTCGCAGAGCTTCACCTTGCTCGATAATTCCGCGCGATATATGTGTTTGCGCGCCCGCGGCGGCTTTGCGGAAAAAAGCGAAAACACGGCGCTGAGAATAGTTTACCTCGACAGCGGAAGCAATTTTATCCGCGTAAGATACAGGGTCAAAAGCGGAGCAAATACCCCGGTGCGTACGCGCCTGATTCACAAAAGCGCATCGGGGGAGCTGCGCGAGGCTGTGATTTTGATTAACAGAGGAGTGTATGATGGCAATACAAAAGTATCTCCCGGCAGAGAAAATGCTGACATTGTTATAGATTCGTACGACACTCACAGCGGAAAAAACGTTGAATATATAAGGGAAGCCGAGCTTACAGAGCTCGGAGGAATCCCGGCTGAGGACAGTGACGGACGAAAACAGAGAATTTTTTATAAATCCGCTTCCTGCCTGCTCGGAAAAATCGGGCTGATTGATCCGGACGCCGACCTTGGAACCGAGGCTTCAACAGAGGATATTAACACTGCGTTTTCAAAAATTACCGGCCTTTGCGCCGATACGGAGCAAAACGACATGGAATCGGTTCTTAAAGCATGGCTCGCAGCGCTCGGGTATCCGACCGCCGGAAATATAAAAAACAGGGCAGCGGAGGCGGGGCTTATCAGAAGCGTTATTTATTCTCCGGCATTTTACGGAAGAAGCAGCGGCAGGGAGCTTCAGAACTTCGGGGTTGCAACGGTTTCGTTTGAAGAAACGCAGAAAGTTTACCATGATGAGCTTGCGGGGCTTATGTATAATCTCTTATTTGTAAAACCGAAAAACGGGGAAAAACGCTTCATGACCCGTCTTGCTGAAAATGACGCAGGGTTTGAAGAAAGGCTGCTTTCACTGAACGATTATCTGATTTCAAACACATATTATGATGATTCGGGAATTAAAATAAGCGAAAAAGAAATTACGGACGGTGTGACCGGGGAAAAAATCACATGCCTGTACCTGAAAGGAGGAAATGTTAACGCAGCATATGTGAATGAATTTACAAGCGTTGACGGCGAGAACTTTGCACTGTGCGCGGCGTATGATAAAAGAATAGGAACCGGGATTCCCGTTGTGTATAATACACGGCTCAAAACAACGACCGAGCTTTCACGCGGCGGAGGGATAACTCCGTTTGCAATGCTTGTTTCGCGGCAAAATATTGTTTACTGGACTGAGGGCGCGGCGCTGTTTTCGTATGATATAAATACGGGGAATAAAAAAACTGTTTTTACAGAACCGGACGGCGCGCCGCTTCAGGAAGTGCCGACTGTTACCGACGACGGAAAATATATAACGGTGTTCTGCGGAAAGACCGTCAGTTATCAGCCCGACACCGTTTACCGCGTCAATACCGAAAGCGGAGCATATGAAACCGTGATTGACGCGGAATGGACGAAAAAACATTTTTCGGGGTCAAAAAATCCGCACCTCGGTCATGTGATTATTAATCCGAAAAACCACGAAATTATTAATTTCATGCACGGAGGCGGCGATAATGTGACAGACAGGCTGTGGCTGATTGACGGCAGCAGGATATATCAGCCTTATGTTCAGAAAATGAAGTCGTTTAACAATCTCTATTTCGGCGAACATATAACGCATGCCTTTTGGTCTTCAGATGGGAAACGCCTTTATTTTCTGCGTCCGCCGGCTTCAAGCAGCAGTGTTGAAAACGGGATAACCTATGTTGACATAACAGAAAAATCAGAGTATGATCCCGATAATGAAACCGATTTGAAAACCGCAGCGGTGCATAACGGCGACTTTTCTTATATTCACACATCCGCGGACGGCGGCGGAATGCATTTCGTTTCCGACACTCAGATTGTGTTCGACAAGGGAAGATTCCGAAACGAAATTGTTTTTTACAGTGAAGCGGCGAAAAAGGCGCGCCTGCTTGCATATGTTCCGGTATGGAACGCGCACCCGTGCCACAGTCATCCGACCTTTACGGCTGACGGAAAAAAGGCGCTGTTTAATATGGCGGATGATGAAACGGAGAGCTGTATGGTCGGAGTGATGAATATTTCGGACATTGCGGAGGCGCTTGATTCCGGAGAGAAAGACAACCACGGTAAAATTGCATGGTTAGACTGCAAAAGCTCATTCGGAATGCTCGGAATAACCGCAGAAAGGTACAAACGCGAATATATTTCCGGCAGGGAATGTATTTCGGTTTCGGATTCGATCGGAGCGGAGGTTTTCGGAAGCTTTGTAAAGAAGGATGACGCTTGCGTAACGGTTATGTTTAAATATTTTGATGACGGAACGGAGAGCATTGCCTTCGAGTATAACACCAATTCTTCCTCCGAGGTTGCAGCTGTCAAAAACAGGAAACGGGTTTTGATACCGAAAAGCGGAAGCAAAGAGTGGAAAACCGCAGAGCTTTGCCTAACGGACGCGTCGTTTCGAAGCGCAAACGCCGATAACACCGATTTCAGAATTATTTCGCTCGGAAAACCGCTGTATATATCTGATGTTGCAGTATTTTCCGGGACTTCCGGAAGGACGGAGTTTTCATATCCCGAAACGGTCGGCGGCGAATTGCGCATGTCTGTAATCAACCCGGAAAAGAGCGATAAAGCGCTTTATGTATTCAGCAGAAGAAATGACGGCGTCGGTGTGAAGAGGCTCACCGTGCAAAAACAGGATTTTGCCGTTTTGCACCTTGGTGAAGAAAGTGCGGAGCAATTTTTTGTGTGGGACGCAGCGCTTCGTCCGATTGAAAAAAGACAGGTATTATCGGCAGAGATAAAAAGGGGGCTTGAACAGCATTGAAAAAACACACAGTACTTATTCTATTTGCCGCGGCGCTTGCCTGCTGCATGAATCTGCCAGCACATTCCGCATCGGGCGGCATAGATGCGGTGATTTACGACAACAATATCGACCGCAGCGATTTTATGAAGGCTTTTAATTCGAAACCGGAAAGTCCGCATCTGTTTCTGTCCGATAAAACCGGAGATGAAGCTGACATTGCCGCAAAGAATTTTATGGGAAGAGATGCTCTTTTCTTCAAAGGAAGAACTAAATATGCATACGGAAAGGCGCCGGAATTTATCTGCGCCGAAACGAAAAACGCTGCGGTAAAGATAACTTTTTATGACAGATACTGCGACTATCTGCGCTATACATACACGCTTAAGAGCGGCGGCGGAAAAAACGTTCTGATATGCAAAAACGGTACGAATGAGTGGAAAACGGAAACGATTCTGCTTGACGATTCAAGCTTTGACGGCGTTATGAAGAACGGTTCGGATTTCTATATTAACTCATATGAGCCTGCGCCGGAGCATGGAAATGAATATGTTTCCGATGTGGAGTTTATCAATCTTGACACCTCGGCAGCAGAGATAACCTCTGACGGGCAAAAAAAATATGTTCTTCAGCAGGGAACGCTTGAGCTGATGAGCAAAATGGGCTTTTTCGAAAAAAATTTCGATCTTGCGCAAACGGCGGATATGGGAAAAGCCTCGGCAGTTTTTGAACAAATCACCGGGAAAAAAGTGAAATTAAATTCGGGTATGACGCTTCGGGAAATGATAGCGGCATTTTCCGAAGCTCTCGGATACAGGTGCGGCAGCGAAAACGATATGCTTGCAAGCGGAATTGTGCGCAGTCTTAAAAAACATCCGCAGCAGTGGTTCGGGGAAATAAGCTACAAAACGCAGACGCACGGTTTTTACGACATAACGGCAGGCACATTTGACCGCCCCGTCTACAATGATGATCTTGTGGGCTTGTGCTACAATCTTTTATATATTAAAATAAACGGTGAAAGCTGCCTTGCAAGACTGTGCGATGACGAGAGCTTTTTTATCCGCATGACCGATACCAATGACAGAAACCTCGTTTACACATATTATTATGAAAAAGGGTTCAGAATACGAGAAAAAACCCGAAAAGACGAGCTTACGGGAGAAATAATAACCGAATATTGCTGCCCCGGGACAAATGTCAACATTCCGTATATTAATGAGCTTACAACTGTTGACGGAGAGAATATTGTCCTTGTCTGCGGAGTTGACAAGCAGTACAACAGAGGTTTTCCCGTTGTGTACAACAGAAAAACCGGAAAAACCGTTACGGTTGATATGAACAGAACGTCGATGTACTCACAGGTTCTTTCCGAGCAGAATGTCCTTTGGTTCACATCGGGCAGCAAAATTTATTCGTATGATATTAAGACAAAGAAAAAAGAGCTTTTCTGGGAAGAGCCCTCGGGGTGTCAGCTGCAGGAAATTCCGACGATAACGCGCGACGGACGCTATCTGTGCGTGTTCTGGGGAACAATAAACAAGGCGCAGCCAAACACCATCGGTATTCTTGACACGAAAACGCGCGAGATGAAAACATATCTCGGTCAGTCATGGGTTGACAAAAATCTCTACGGACCGGCACCGGTGTTTATAGGGCATGTTATAATTAATCCGGTTGACCCGACAATAGTTCAGTTTCTTCACGGCGGCGGAGCAAGCGTTGAGGACAGAATGTGGTTTTTGGACACAAAGACAGGGAAAACCCGGAAAGCCCCCGGAATGTCAAGAAAATTTGACGGAAGCTTTGCCGAACAGTGCGTTCACTGGGTTTGGTCAATGGATGGAAAAAGATTGTATTACTGCCGGATGACAAATGCCGTCGGCGCAAAAACGGGAATAGTGTACTATGATTTTGAAAACCCGGAAAACGGCGTTACGGTTGTTGACGACAACTATGCATATGCTCATGCCGTTCCGTCCCCCGACGGAAAGCTGCTGGTCGGAGATACTCATCGTACAGTAACGGACGGAACATATAAAAGCGATATTGCATTATATGATTCCGTTTCGGGATTTTCGCGGCTTTTGACATATAATAGCTGCTGGCAGAACCATCCGTGTCACAGTCATCCGGTTTTTTCGCTTGACAGCAGCACAGTCTTTTTTAACACTGCCGACAAACAGACAGGATTTGTTCGCGCCGCAAGCATAAATATTGCAGATACTCTCAGCGATATGAGAAAAAACGGAGATGTTCGCCATGGAAAGCCCGTGCGGGCAGCGCTTGGAAGCGAGAACCGGCAGGACGGAATAAGGGTCGGCAATGATTCGGAGAATAACACTCCGAGATATGCTCGCGTGAACGGTGAGGACTGCCGCGCAATCGAATACGGGATGTCGCTTTACTGTGATACGGACGGAGAATACATCCGTTCATCGGATAACCGTGTGCTTCTGAGAATAACCTACTTTGACAACGGCACAGATCCGATTTCGCTGAACTATAACACCGATAAGCCGAGCGAGGTCAGCCGTCTTAAAAACTATAAATCAATTGTGATTATTCGAAAAAACACCAATAAATGGGTAACAAAAGATATTCTGCTGACAGACGCATCGTTCAGAAGCGCAATTTCAACATATGATTTTTCTTTCAATATCGGAACGGAAAATGATGCAGTCTGCTATATAAAAGAAATTGAAGCAAGAGCGCTGAGATGACAAAAGGAGAGCTACATGAAAACAGTTACGGTTGTCAGATATATCGATGACAAATATGATTATTACAGACTTAAAACCGCAGAGGGTGAGTTTATTTTGAGCGGCACAGGGCTCGGAATTGAGCGATGCGACACGCTTCTGACCGAAAAAAACGTGTCTGACGCGCATTTGCTGCGCTATGACAGCCCCGTTGAAGCAAATATGCTGGAAATAAAAAACATTGAAATACGGGACGAAAAGTGTTACAATTTCGAAAGGAGCATACCGCTGTATCTGCACTGCGCACAGATTCTTAAAATGCTCGGGTTTGCCGATATGACGGACAGACTTTTGAAAAAAGCGGATTCGGAGGAAGCGGAGCGGATTATTTTCAGAATTACCGGTAAACAGCTGCATTTGGGCAAAGAACCGACCGTCGGAGAATGCATAAGAGCTTTGACGGGGCGCGGCACCGGTACTGATTTGCTTGAATATGCGGTTGACTGCGGCGTGCTTTTGTCGGCAGAAAAACAGCCGTCATACTTCGGCGAAAAAACCGGACCGCTGCAGCTGACGGGCTTGTACATTGAAATGACAAACCGGGATTCGGCGCTTTTAAACGATGAGCTTTGCGCCCTGTGCTGCAACCTGGCGCTTCTGAATCTTGTGCGCTTGTGCGAGGAGGATTTGTCGTTCGCGGAAAAAATTTTTGCAACAAGAGAACGCACGCTTGTGTTTGCTTATTATGAGCATTTTGGGATATCCGTAAAAGAAAAGATATTTACGGATATGGACGGAAAACAGATTAAAGGGTTTTATGTTCCCGGCGCAATGCTGAATCATGCGTACATAAACGAGTATACAACGCTCGATAATTCATGGCACGTTTTCTGCGCTCTTTTTGACCGCCGCATAAGAAAATGGGGGCGCGGCATTCCCGTGATTTACAATTCAAATACGGGAGAAACAATCTGCCTTCATGACAGAATGAATATGCGGATGTACGCCATGCTCATCGCAAAGGATAACAAGATATACTTCACTGCGGACGAATGTATATACTGCTATGATATTGACAAGAGAGAAAAAAGAACTGTGTATACTCAGCCCGAGGGGCTGCATCTTCAGGAGATTCCCACCGTTACCGATGACGGGCGCCGGCTGCTGTTTTTCTACGGTTCACGCCTTGAATATATTCCGGATCGTGGCTGCATCCTTGACACTTGCAGCGGTGAGTGCAGACAGGTGCTTGATGAAACGTGGGTAAACGCTCACTTCGGAAACCACAAAAATCCGTTTGCCGGGCACTTCATAATTAATCCGCAAAACAGTAACATTGTTCATTTTTTGCATGGCGGCGGCGAACAGGTTGACGACAGAATGTGGCTGCTTGATGTCGGAACGGGCGAAAAGTGGGAACCTTATAAAATAAAAAAGCTGCCGAACGGAGAATTTGCGGAGGGGCTCACACACTGGTTCTGGATGCCGGGCGGAAAACAGCTGGGATGGGTGCGTATAAGACGTGACACAGACCCATCGACCGGCAAGGGAGGCATTTGCCTTCTCGATGTACAAAATCGTGCCGGCTGCGTGACGGAGCTTGTTACCCGGCGTGAAGCGATCCATGCAACGCCCGACTGCAGCGGACGGCTCTTTGTTTATGATACATATAATGATGAGCCGGAGAAATACAGATACACATCGGATATTTCGCTTTACGACAGCGAAAGCGGCAATGACCGCCTGCTGCACAGAGTGAACATATTAAAAGGGCACCCGGGGCATCCGCACCCCGTATTCAGTGCGGATGGGAAAAATATCCTGTTTGCTTTCTGCCCGGATGAAAGCGGAATCGTATGCGTCGGCACGGAAAGGATAAGGTGAAATATGCAGCTTTACGATATTATAATTGCAGGGGGCGGAGTTTCGGGAATATGCGCCGCAGTAGCGGCAGCAAGGAGCGGAGCTTCGGCGTTGGTTCTGGAGCAGACGAACTGCCTCGGCGGGACATGGACATCGGGGCTTGTGTCGTGGATGCTGGATATTAATAATAAAAAGGGATTTATCCTTAATGAAATTATTGAGTCGCTGCAAAGTGAGCAAAACGGGCGCTTTGCCAGAGGAGGCAGTTTTATATTTGAATCGGAGGCAATGAAAAGACTGCTTGATAAAATGGCGGAACGCGAAAATATAGACCTGAGATTTCAAACCTTTGTGTGCGGAGTCGGTAAAACCGATAATCATATAAATTATGTCGAGGCGGTTTCAAAATCGGGGCTTGAGCGTTTCTTCGGCAAATGCTTTATTGATTCTACCGGTGACGGAGACCTGTGCGCGCTTGCCGGCGCAGAGTTCGAAACGGGCAACGAACAGGGGATTATGCAGCCGATGTCAATGTTTGCGATTGTGGACGGACTTGACAAAGACGAGCTTTGCGAATTTGATAATTCTCTTGAATACGAATATGAGAACAACACTCCGAAGGATAAGCTGTACAGCGAGATAAAAAGAGCAGGGGTAAGCTGCTCTCAGCAGCAGCCGGCGCTGTATTACCTTTCAAACAACAGATTTCTGCTGACGGCGAATCATCAGTATAAGGTTTCGGGAACGAGCAGCGGCGATCTGACAAGGGCAACGCTTTCCGCACGGCGGGAAATCGGGGAGGTTGTCAATTCTTTACGGAGGCTCGGCGGAAGGTGGAAAAACATCCGTCTTGTTTCAACGGCGCCGTCGATAGGGGTGCGCGAGGGGCGCAGGATAAAAGGCGAATATACGGTGACGGCGGAAGATATTTATGCTGAGCGCAAATTTGATGACAGCATTTGCGATGTGTCGTTTGTTATCGACGTGCACGCTTTGGAAAAAGAAAACGAAAAAGGCTATGATGATTACGGTGACGATACCGAACGTGATTACCAGATACCGCTGCGCAGCGCGATTTGTAAGGGATTTGACAATCTTTATATGACAGGCAGATGCATAAGCGGAGATTTTTCCGCTCATGGGAGCTACCGCGTGACGGGTAATGCAGCGGTTATCGGGGAAAACGTCGGAAAGGCGGCGGCAAAGTCCTTAAAAAAATAAGTGGTGATTGATTTGTTCGGAAATAAACGTTCCATATATTTGCTTAAAAGAGATCTTATAAGGTGCGCGGCGGTTATTTTGTGCTTTGTTGCCGCAATAACCCCGATTTATTTCAAATGCAGCGAAGTTTTATATGACAGTCTTCGCGACAAGCTGACGCGCAACATGGGTTTCGGCGAAGAAATTATAAAGAAAGAACTTGACGCGCAGAATATCATGATTGAAAAGCTTAGGGCTTCGCACCTTTACAACTCTGTAAGAAAAAGAGGCAGCGGTTTGTTCAGACCGGAGGAAAATGTCACTCTGAATGAAATGCAGCGGCAGTATAATGATCTTTGCGGAGCGTTTTTTGTTCGTGAAAATACCCTTATGTTTTTTCGCAACAATGATATTATGATCGAAAAAAACAGTATAACGCCTTATGCAATGAATGTCTACGGTTATTCATTCAAATTTAAAGATATGGACTACAACCGTTTTCGTCAAAAATTGTTTGAAAGAGAATACTTCGGTGAATTTCCGAGTGATATAAAGCTTGCGGACAGTAAAAAAACTAAGCTTATATATATGAAAACCGTCGGAAGCTTTAAAAGCAGCGAAAACAGCGTTATGCTCAGTATGTTTGATTTTAATGAAATAATAAGACAATGCGGACTTGAAGAAATAGCAAAAAACGGAAATGTTTACATATACAACTGGGACGGGGAGAAACTCGCCTCTTCCGTTAAAACCTCCGGCGCTGCGATGAGGATAACGCGGAGGTTTTCGTCCGTTCCGTTATCGGTCACGGCAGAAGTTTCCAAGGACTACGCCGCGAGCCAAATGAGGACGGTTCGCAGAGTAATTGTATTATATTTCGCCGCTGCAATGACGGTTATGATATTTATTGTGCTGCTTTACGCCTATAAGCATTGGAAGATGGTAAGCGAAATTGCAGAGGTTTTCGGAAAAGATGAGGGCTTTGACGCAAAGTCGCTTAATATTGATTATAAATATATCAAAGAGCGCCGCGGAACAATTGACGGGCAGCGCAAAAAAATTGACGAGCTGATGACGGAAAAGCTCTTCTCCGAACTTATAAATAACGGGGTGAGCGATGAAGAGCTTTCGGTTCTGCGTGAAAATATGCTCGGGGAAACGGAAAGCTTTTGTCTGATGATGATTAAAACCGATGAAGCTGATGAAACAGACCCGGCTTATGTTATAAGCCGCTTTTACGAGAGCCACATGAATATTATTCTCCGTTCAAAAACCGATTCCGACCTTATTGTTCTGCTGCTTGACGCACAGTCGCTCAATATTGCGGAGCTGAAGAAGCTTACGCGCGATATTATTTACAGCGATAATCTTAAAATAAGAGCTGTTATCAGCAGCGTTCAGAAGTCGCTCGGGGATATCCCGAATGTATGCAGGCAGCTGCGTAATGTTCTGCTGTATCTTGAGAACAGCAGCTTTGTGCAGCTTGATGATATAAAGCGCGACGAGGCATATGACAGCTTTATAAGCTTTGAATATACAAAGCAGCTGTATGAACATATAATGAACGGCAATATGAGACTCGCCGTAAGGCAGGTATATGAGCAGTGGTACTATCTGGCGGAAAATCCGAGCGTTACCGATGAAATAAGCAAGCTGTTTTACTGGCAGTACGGAGTTATTGCGCAGGCAGCCGCGGAGCTTGGCTATAAAGGAAAACTGCCCGTTCTCTCATACGGAGATAATGTTGTTGATATTGCGCGGGAGGTTATTTCTGTTGTTGAAAAGCTGGCGGCAATATCCGGCGCAAAAAGAAGCGTTGAGCCTGACCGTTCCGAGCAGATTATAAAATATATAGACGAAAACTGTTACGATTCGCAGTTTTATATGCAGAATCTGTGCGATGAGTTTGCTCTTTCGGAAAGAACAATCGGAGATATAATAAAGAATAAAACGGGAATGCGTTTTTCAGATTATATCGGAGCGCTGAGAATGAAGCAGGTTGAAAAGCTTTTGTCAACGACGGATATTTCAATAAACGACATTGCGGCTATGTGCGGATTTGCCTCAAACAATGCGTTATATAAGGCATTTAAGCGTGCGCATTCAATGTCGCCGTCGCAGTACCGTGAGGACACAAACGATGCAAGTTTAAGAATGGAGGATAAAGGATGAATTTTAAAAAAGAAGAAGCAGCCGCACGGCTCGGTTATACAAAAAAACAATATATTGAACTCATAGCCGATAATATGATTAAGACAAGACCGGAAAAAGAAGTTGACTACCGCCCGTTTTTGGCACAAAAGGGTGTGAAAAATATGCCCGTGCTTTACTTTGACGAAATATCGCTTGATGAGTATTACCCGGACGCGCAGGACGGAGATTTTGTTTTTCTGCGCGTTGGGATGACATCCGGCGCAGAAGCGGAAATAGTGGCAACGGTTGCAGGCAACGCGGAACTTTTTTACGGAGGGCAGCGTATATTAAAAACGAACCAAACCAAAACTCCCGATCCCGAAAATTACGAGTGTGTGCCTGTTATGCTCAAAAAAGGAATAAACGAGCTTGTAATAAAATGCACGCGCTGCTGCGGCTCGTTTAAGCTCTATTTTCTCACGGCGCTTAAAATTTTCAAGGTTATGAAAGCAAGAGATTATCTGTTTCATACACGCACGGTCATTGCGGAGGGCGAATATCGCGGCGAAGAAGGATACGAGATTTCGCGCCTTTATTTAAAGGGTGAATCGCCCGAAAAAATCGAGTATATTTATCCGCCGGCAACAAAGCCGGGCAGCGATATCTGCTTTTCGGTTCTGAATGATAACGACAGATTCGGAATTGCTGTGACATATGCCTTGCAGGACGGAAAGATGATGCTGAGAAGCAGCGGCGGCATAAATGTTTTTATAAACGGAGAAAATGCATGCAGCGGAACAGCTGTTGAAACTGACATTAAAAAAGGCGATGAGATTGTCGTCACATGCAAAAAAACGGACACATTCGGCTTTTCATATGAAACGGATAACGCAATCGGAATCCCGTTCCTTACTTCGCAGCGTAAAAACGGTATTGACTGGCTGCTCCTTTCAACGCCGGAGGAAATAACCTTTTCTTCATTAAAAATCGGGTTTAAAAAACCGTATGTTTTCGGTGATGAGAAAAGATTCTGGAGATTTGCCGACGGGAGCTTCCTCAGAATCGGTCTGGAAACAAGCTTTTTCGGACAATGGTTTTATGCGCTTATGGTCGGCAATTACGGATTGCTGAACGCAGCCGCCGCAGCACGGCGCAGCGATTACCGCGATTACTTTGCCGCAAATATGAAAACGATGATAGATTATTATGACTATGCTCTTTACGATGCAACTCTTTCGGGAGAAGCGTCATTTCTGCAAAGGGGAACCAATCCTGACAATCTTGATTCAATCGGAACAATGGGAATGAACTTTATTGAGTACTATAATTTAACAAAGGACGAAAGCGCCCTTCATGTTATCAGACTGCTTGAAAACGCAATGATGACGCGTATACCGCGGTTTTCGGACGGAACCTTCAGAAGAGAGTCCACAATGTGGGCGGACGACACTTTTATGAGCTGTCCGTTTATTGTGCGTCTTGCAAAATTGACGGGCAACACAGAATACTACAGTGAGCTGAAAAGGCAGATAGCCGGCTTTAAAAAACGTCTTTATATGGAGGACAAGAAGATTTTTTCGCACATATTTTTCATCGATACCGGCGTTATGAACCGCATTCCGTGGGGGCGCGGCAATGGCTGGGTTATGCTGACGCTTACAGAAATACTTATGAATATTTCAAGTGCGCACCCGGATTACGGTTATTATGCGGAATTCTTCGCGGATTTTGCGGAAGGAGCGCTTGCGCTTCAGGATGAAGACGGAATGTGGCACCAGGTGCTTGATATCGGTGATTCTTACGAGGAAACCTCTGCAACGGCAATGTTTGTTCTGTGCTTTGCGCGCGGCGTCAGGCTCGGAATTCTTGATAAAGACAGATTCGGTGCAGCGGCGGAAAAGGGGATGAACGCGCTCCTTGAAAAGCGCATTGACAGGAACGGAAATATCTGCGGAGTGTGCAAGGGCTCCGGCTGCTCCATGGAGGCAAAGTATTATACAGAGCTTGAAACCGCTTATAATGATGACCACGGTACGGGAATTGTGCTTTGCGCATTGGCTGCGGAAGCGGACATTATATAGGCGTAACAAAAAAACTCTTCTGTAACCACGGCAAAGCCCCAAGGACAGTCCCTGAAGATAAATTGAAATTATTTTTCGATTAAGCCTCCCTGTAGATTTTGGCCTGTTTTTATATTACCCCGGCATTGCTGCAAACACCGTAAAACATCGGAGTGTTTATTGCGCCTTTTTATGATAAGCTATCCGACAAACCAAAATTCATTTGATTTTCAGTATTTGCTGAATCTGTTTGAGGTTATCGGCAAAGAAAATACCTTTTTGCCGTTCTTCGGAGGATAATCCTTTTTCTGTCATATGATTCAGAAACTCTTTCAGAGCGTCATAATAGCCGTTCAGATTATAGAGAATGCAGGGAGCGTTAAGCTGCTTCAATGATACCTTTGACATAACCTCTGCAATTTCTTCAAGCGTACCCGTACCGCCGGGAAACGCGATAAATGCGTTGCCGAGTTCAATCATTTTGTTTTTGCGTTCCGACATATCTTTTGTCACAATCAGAGTAGTCAGCCCGTCATGCTGAAGTTCATTTTCAATAAAAAACTGCGGTTCAACACCTATAACCTTTCCGCCGGCATTCAACACGCTATCGGCTATAGCGCCCATCAATCCGCTTTTTGAACCGCCGTAAACAAGCGTATTACCGCTTCGTCCAATCCAATCCCCAAGCTTTGCAACCGCATTGCTTAAAGCCGGGTCATTGCCTTTGCTTGCGCCGAGATACACTGTAATATTCATATAAAACTTCCTCCTTCATAGCCCTTTTATATGTCAAGATAAACTTTACATGTAATGAACTTTGCAAATTCCGATTTATTTTTATTGCTATACAAAAACCGTGATGGATTAAAATCCATCACGGTTTGGAGCTGGTGGTCAGAATCGAACTGACAACCTGCTCATTACGAATGAGCTGCTCTGCCATTGAGCCACACCAGCAAGTATTTTTCGACAACACGTATATTTTACTAATAATCTTCCGATTTGTCAATAGAATTATTATAGAAAATTAAAAAAAATTTACGGGAGGAAAAACATGGAAAACTTTGACAGGGAAGCAGTTGTTGATTATGCAAAAGAGTGGGCGCTTTCGCACAATAAGCATTACAGAATCAAATGCGGCTGCGGTGAGGGGACAAACTTTGCGTCGCAGTGCCTGTATGCGGGGTCGGGCGTGATGAATATATCGCGCGAAAGCGGCTGGTATTATAATTCTGAGGAGGATATCTCTCCTTCGTGGACAGAGCCGGAGCTGTTATTCAAATATCTTACAGGGAGAGCGAACAAGGGACCGTCCGCAGTTGAAACGGAAAAAAATGCGGTTTGTGAGGGTGACATTGTTCAGTTCGGAGACTGCGACGGATATTTTTATCATACGGCAGTCATCACGAAGATTTACGGCGGAAGAATATTTGTCTGCGCTCATGCCGACAATGCCTATATGCGCCCGATTACAAGCTACAGAGCGGCATCCGTCCGCTATCTGCACATAATCGGAACAAGAATATAGCAAAAAAAGCAAAAAAATAATTGAGATTACTTAAAAAGTATGATAAAATATCCGTATTGATTTACGGAGGTTTAGATTATGCTTGAAAGAAAACAAGGCGGTGTTTATCTCGCCGATGACGGAAAAATCCTTTCCGAGGCTGAGGGAAGGGCGCTTTGCGGCGAGCCTGCTGCGGCGCGTGAGCGTACAATGGCATATAAAATAATGCGCAGTCACTGCGTGAACAATAGCAGGAACAAGCTTAGTATTAAGTTTGACGCACTTATCTCACACGATATAACATACGTCGGAATTATTCAGACGGCGCGCGCCAGCGGACTGGAGCGTTTCCCCGTTCCCTATGCGCTGACAAACTGTCACAACAGCCTGTGTGCTGTCGGCGGAACGATTAATGAGGATGATCACGTTTTCGGTCTTTCCGCGGCAAAAAAGTACGGCGGAATATATGTTCCGGCAAACCAGGCGGTTATTCACCAGTATGCACGTGAGCAAATGGCAGGCTGCGGAAAAATGATTCTCGGCTCGGACAGCCACACGCGCTACGGTGCGCTCGGCACGATGGGTGTGGGCGAGGGCGGTCCGGAGCTTGTTAAGCAGCTGCTTGAAAATACATATGATGTTGACGCGCCGCAGGTTGTGCTTGTATATCTTGAAAACGCACCGCGCCGCGGCGTAGGTCCGCAGGACGTTGCGATTGCGCTTGTCGGGGAAACCTTCAAGGACGGTTTTGTTAAAAACTGCGTGCTTGAATTTGCCGGTCCCGGCATAAAAAATCTGCCGATGGATTTCAGAATCGGCATCGATGTTATGACAACGGAAACCACATGCCTTTCGTCCATTTGGGAAACTGACGAACGCACGGAGAAATATTTTGAGATACACGGAAGAAAGGGCGAATATAAGAAGCTCAGCCCCGAAAACGGAGCATATTACGACAAGGCAATCGTAATCGACCTTGCCAAAATTGAAGCGATGATTGCAATGCCGTTCCACCCGTCAAATGCGTTTACGGTGCATGAAGTGCAGCGGAACGCGGCTGATATTCTGCGTGAGGTTGAAAAATCCGCCGCGGAAAAATTCGGTTCAAAAGTAAATTACAAGCTCACCGATAAGGTTAAAAACGGAGCGCTTACGGTTGACCAGGGTGTAATTGCCGGGTGCAGCGGCGGTATGTTTGATAATATATGCGAGGCATCGTCCATAATCGGGCACGGAAATATCGGAAGCGGATATTTTAACCTTTCGGTTTATCCCTCAAGCGTGCCGATTAACATTGCGCTTATCAACAACGGCGTTCAGCAGAAACTGCTTGAAGCCGGCGCGGTGTTTAAGCCGTGCTTCTGCGGTCCGTGCTTCGGCGCAGGCGATGTGCCGGCAAACAATGCGCTTTCAATCAGGCACACAACGCGCAACTTCCCGAACAGAGAAGGCTCGAAGCCGTCCGACGGTCAGCTTTCCGGCGTTGCCCTTATGGACGCGCGCTCAATTGCGGCAACGGCGGCAAACGGCGGTGTGCTGACGGCTGCAACCGATATTGATTATGCGCCTGCAAACGAGGAATATTCCTTTGACAGCGGAGTATACGAAAGACGTGTTTATAACGGATTCGGTAGCCCCGATGAAAAGGCGGAGCTTATTCTCGGTCCGAATATAACCGACTGGCCTAAAATGTATCCCCTTGCGGAAAACGTGCTTCTGAAGCTTGCCGCGGTTATTCATGACGAGGTTACGACAACGGACGAGCTTATCCCATCCGGCGAAACCTCAAGCTACCGTTCAAACCCGATGCGACTTGCAGAATTTGCGCTTTCAAGGCGTGTGCCGGAATATGCGGCGCGCAGCAAGGCTGTTGCGGCAGCTGAGCGCGAGAGAACGGCAGGGAATATCCCCGAAGAAATGACGGCGGCGCTCAGCTCTTTCGGCGGAAAGGAAACGGCTGAAAAAACGCAGTTCGGTTCATGCGTGTTTGCCGAAAAGCCGGGCGACGGCTCGGCGCGTGAGCAGGCGGCAAGCTGCCAGAAGGTGCTCGGCGGCTTCGGAAATATCTGCTATGAATTTGCAACAAAACGTTACCGCTCAAACTGCATTAACTGGGGCATTCTTCCGTTCACGATCGACCGCTCCGTAAGCTTTGATTATCACGACGGGGATTACGTTTTCGTTCCGGGAATCCGCAAAATGATTGAAAACGGAGAGGAAAGCATTGACGGCTATGTTATTTCCGGTGGAAAGCAGCAGGCGGTCATAAAGCTTTATATCAAGGGGCTTACCGATGACGAACGGCAAATCATTCTTGACGGATGCCTTATAAACTACTATGCTGAAAGGATGAAAAAGCAATGACAAAAATACCTATGAAAAATAAAATTGTTGAGATGGACGGCGATGAGATGACCCGCATTCTCTGGAAGATGATTAAGGACGAGCTTTTGCTTCCTTTCGTTGAGCTGAATATGGAATATTACGACCTCGGACTTAAGCACCGCGATGAAACGGATGACCGCGTAACATTTGAAGCCGGCGAAGCTATAAAAAAGCACCGCGTCGGCGTTAAGTGCGCAACAATTACGCCGAACGCTCAGCGCGTTGAGGAATACAATCTTAAGGAAATGTGGAAAAGCCCCAACGGAACTATCCGCGCGATTCTGGACGGAACCGTTTTCCGTGCCCCCGTGCTTGTTAAGGGAATCAGCCCGGCGGTTAAAAAGTGGAAAAAACCGATAACGATTGCTCGCCATGCTTATGGTGATGTTTACAAGGCGGCTGAAATGCGCACAACCGTTCCGGGAAAAGCGGAGCTTGTTTTCACAGATAAGGACGGCAACGAAACACGCAAAACCATATTTGATTTTGACTGCGGCGGCGTTATCCAGGGGCAGTACAACAAGGACGATTCAATCCGTTCGTTTGCACATTCCTGCTTCCGCTATGCAATCGATACTAAGCAGGATTTGTGGTTCTCCGCAAAGGACACAATTTCAAAGCAGTACGACCAAACCTTCAAGCTGATTTTTCAGGAAATTTTCGAAAACGAATACAAGGACGAATTTGACAAGCTCGGAATCGAGTATTTCTATACCCTTATCGATGATGCCGTTGCGCGCGTTATAAGAAGCGAGGGCGGATATATCTGGGCATGCAAAAACTATGACGGCGACGTTATGAGCGACATGGTTTCCACGGCGTTCGGCTCGCTTGCGATGATGACGAGCGTGCTCGTAAGTCCCGACGGCAATTTTGAATATGAAGCGGCGCATGGCACGGTCACGCGTCACTACTACAAGTATCTTAAGGGTGAGGAAACGTCAACGAACCCCATCGCAACCATTTTTGCGTGGACGGGCGCAATCAGAAAGCGCGGAGAAATTGACGGTGAACAGGCGCTCTGTGATTTTGCCGATAAGCTTGAAAAAGCTTCAATCAATACGATTGAAGGCGGCACAATGACAAAGGACCTCGCAGGTCTTTCTGGGAATATTTCGGTTACCATTCCGTCGGCTGTGGCTGTCAACACCGTCTCCTTGATGTAGGAATGTACTTCGGCAATGGCTCCCTTGGCGCAGTTTGCCTGTGCCTGTGCCATCGACTTCTCTTCTTTTCGTGCCCCGTTTACCGCCATATCGTATTTAGCCTTGGCTGCTTTCTCGGTGGCGATGGCTGCATCGTATTGCGCCTTCGCCTCGTCGCGTTTCTGCTCAGCCATCACGCCGCTGTCAAAGAGGCGCTGCACGCGGTTGTAGGTTTTGTGGGTAACATCTACAGCTGCTATCGATTTCTGCCACATCTCGTATGCCGTCTTCTGCTTGAAAAAA
>OGMF01001095.1_pt1 | contig 28051 bp, 21 predicted proteins | sample 1572921 | NCBI WGS metagenome assembly OGMF01 (sample SAMEA2581919, study PRJEB24529) | metagenome | biome: Human gut stool | place: China | collected 2011 | reverse complement strand
CTATCCCACGAACACCGTCACCATCGTCATCACCGTCACGCTTATAGTGAAATGACGCTTGCAGTTTACTACTGCTCAAAACAAAAATAGTGATATTACGAGAAACACAAAATCAGAATGACGCAGATGACGCTAATGACGCTGAATCTGGGATATGGTATAGGGATATCCTCAAAACAGCGTCATTAGCGTCATCTGCGTCACTATCGTCACACAAGAACAGCGAGGGGGTCTGGGGTACACCCCAGAAATGTGCATGTGGATGACCACATGCTATGCTAGCAAAACACGTCTGCCTCCAAAACGATGACAAACAAACCCGATACCCGCACAAATTCGTATATGCTCTCAAGAGTGAATCACTTCTGATTCATCCAAAAATCTTGACTCGAAAAAGTGAATCACTTCTGATTCACTGCCTTCAAAACAATACCTCAAAAAGTCCATGTAAAACACCCAGTCAATACTTTCCGCCGATATCAGGACCGCCGTTTTCCATGACAGCTTTGCTGGTGGCGCTTACGCTGCGACTCAGCATCTCGAAGAAGTCCAGCATGACGTCCATATTGCTGATCTTATCCACATGGCCGTCCAGCGTGAAGGGGCGCAGGTTACGGCTTCCGTCGCCTACATCCATGCACTTGGTTTTCAGCCGCCCAGCGCGCAGCATGGCCTGCACCTTGGCGGCAGCTGCATTCACGACCTCAGGCGGCTCGCTGGAATCGCCGTCGCTGATGAGTATCAGCCACGGCACATAGGTGTTGTTGTTGACGGCGGCCAACTCCTGCTGGCAATGGGTCAGACGATCCAGCGCCATATTGACACCAGCGGCCAGCATCGTTTGGGCACCCACTGCCCGGATGGGGTGGGCGCGCAGTTGAGCCATGGTGCTTTCCAGCGGGCCGTAATCGCAGACAAGCTCGGGTTCGTCACTGAACAAGATCACGCAGACGTTGGCGGCGTCGTGAGCCAGCGTGTCCTTGCTGATCTTATCAAAGAAGCGATCCAGCCCGACGCGGACCCTCTCAATTGCGCCGCTGCGCGCCATCGAGGCCGACGAGTCCACACAGAAGCAGATCAAAATGCGCTTGCTCCGGTTCTCCCGCAGCTCCTTGTCCAGTTTTTGCAGTTCTTGTATCGTAATCATGGTTTACACCTCGTCTTTCATGGTTCAGCGCCGGTAAACAGCGAAGCAGTCAGGGCAGCGCAGGCCGCGGCCGTTGCGGATGGCCCGGTCTAGCTTAAAGCGGGGCACCGTGAAGGTCTTGCCGCAGCTGGTGCAGGTCGTTTCCACCTTTTCCGTGCAGTGGGGGCACAGAATATCACGCTGACGCTTGCGATTTTCCACAATGCGCCAGTGCTGTGTAGAAAACTCCTCCCCGCAGCTTGCGCAACGGGTCGTCTCCTGCGCGCCACATTCCTGACAGAAGCGGTGGCCAGGCTTGATTCTTGCATAAACGGTCTTCGGCATACGGGCGGACTTGCCGCAGTAGTCACAGGTAAAGTCCACCATTAGACAGCCAGGGCAGATGCGCCTTTTCAGGCCGGATTCCATATACATTGCGTCGCGGACGGTGGCGGCAAATGGCTTGCCGCAGACCTCGCAGGGGCCTGTCTCGACCAGGCGGCCCCTGTTTAGTTCCATGATGGACTGGCAGGCATTGCAGAAAATTGGCTTTTCACCGCCGCCAAGCTTTTCATAGCGCCGCTTGATGATGTTGAATTCCTTTTTACAGCAGGGGCAGGTCACGTCTACGTAGTGCGGGTTGGCAGGATCAAACTCGTGGAACTTCGTCGGAGCCAGCTCGTTGCTGAAATTGGCGTTCTGAATCAGGTTCAGGTACTGACCCAGCAACTTTTCCCACTGGGCAGCGGGGGTTGTAGTCCAGTCCTCAAAGGTGTCGATAAAGACCCTGGTGATTGTGCGGGGCAGGTTACACCAGATCAGCCAATTGTCGCCGGGTACCTTGAAATCCTCGTTGGTGTTGACATGGGCGTAGGGCAGGTAGTGCTTGCGCATTGAGGTCAGCGGATCGTCGCCGCTCATCGTGACAAAAGGGTTCTGCCCGATGAACAGTATCTCAAACAGCAAAATCGCCAACACGTAATTCTCGTCGTCCTCGGTGCGCAGGAAGGAATCGTAGTGCAGTCCGCCGGTGACACCCAGCCGCGCCGCCGTGCCGGGGTGGGTAAATTCCTCAAAGCCGACGGGGCAGGGATAGCCGCCCAACTGGAAGCTGTCGGTATCAACAACATAGACCCTGCTGCTGTCCTTCAGGTCGACCATGAAGTTGCCGGCGTTGACGTCGCCCATCAGGATATTATTGCGGTGCAGGCCGGCCACGATGCGAGCCGCGCCACGGGCGGCCTTGACAAGGTCGCTGCGCGTCCAGTCGGGCATATAGGTCATGCGCTGGGTGGACGAGCCAATCTTCAGCACCGACTTGGAAAACGGCATGGCAGTGGCCGGAGCTTGGGGCATCAGGTAGCCGAGAAAATCCCCCTGCTGGGTGTACAGCATATGGGTGGGCCAGCAAAGCCCGGACACACAGGGGTCGTGATGCAGCATCTCGGTCAGCTTGTCGCGGCGTCCGGCAGTCAGGTGCTCAGCGTTATACAGCTTTGCCACCGTGCCGGGGTGGTCTGTCAAAAACAGTACACCCTCGCCACCGTGGGCTTCTTCGCAGCCCTCCAGCAGCGGACCTTGTAGCGTCACAGACTCGCCGTCCTCTGTGTGCAGACACAGACCCTCTGCAGGGGTAACGGTCAGCGACAGCAGGGTGCGATCCATCTGGCGCAGGGGCAGATTCTTCTCAAACGGGGCGCTGCCGTGGAGAGCCGAGGTTGGCACGGAAGGCGTCAGCTTCGGTGCGGGCTTGGGCTGGGATACAGGCTTGGGTGCAGGACGGGCAGGCTGCGCCGCAGGCACGGCAAGTTGTGAAAAATCGACCGCTACACCGATCTGCGCGGGCTTCGGGGCGGCATCGATCAAGGGCAAATATTGGGGGAAGATTGCAACAGCGCCCTGTCCCTCCAGATTGCTTCGAATCCGCGCCACGACGGCAAGCGGCGTCTCACTGCGGGGCAGTAGGCTGGTAAGCTCGGTAGCGCCGCAGGTCAGCACACAGAACCGCTCGGTGCTGCGGTCGTGCAGCAACTCGGCCAGCGCTTCCTCGTTGGTACTCAGGGGGTCAGGCACACCGGTAGGCAGCAGGGTCAGCTCCCGCACAAACAAGTAAGCCTGCCGCTGGGGGCGAAGCTCCTCCATTTTATCGGAAAGCTCCTTCATCTCGGCAGCGCTGCCCAGTTGCCCAGTGATTTTTTGCAGGGCATGCTTGGCGTCGTCGTAGGCAGTGGCCGCCCGCATCAGGCGGTACATCATCGTGGCTTCCACCAGAAGGGCATCGTGCGCTGTGCGCTTTAGCGTTTTCAAAATCGGCAGTGCCTGCCCAGTGATAAAGCTGCGGCCTACGTGGCTGAACAGCAGCGTCTCGTCCAGTACCAGTGTGTGGGTGGCGCACAGCTCCCGCAGTTGAGCGTCGTTCAGGCTGCCGTGGGTGCAGTCCCTCAGCAGCTGCAGCGACGCGGCGGTGGGCCGGGGCTTCTGCGCGGTCTGCGCCCGGGCGGATTGACCGACAATGCGGTGCAAAAGACCCAATACAAGCTCAGGATTGCAGAAAACAGCGCTGTCCTGCAGCTCGTAATTCTGCTCCAGCAGGATTTCCGTGACCTCACTTTCGGGCAGGGTAGAAATGCTGGCTAATTCAGCCACCGTGCAAAGGCGGAAGCTGTTCAGGGCCTCCACATCTGTGAAAATTTTAATAATGCGCTTGTAATCTGTCGCCAAGGCGGGCATTTGCAGTGGCTCGATAAAGCGGCGCAGGGCGTTGGCATTTTGCAGCCACTCGTTCGGTGTGATTTTAAAGGTGGACGAGTCAGAATGGCCGCGGAACGCGTTGCGGAACTGCCGCGCCGCCTTGCAGCGAGCCAGCCACTCTGTCTGCGAAATACGGCCAAGCCCCGGGCAGGCTGCGCACAGGGCGGCGTACAGGTCGTACCCGGTAAGGATATCGTTCATCTTAAAAAATGCCGTCAAATCCAGCAGATCCAGCAGTGCGCGGCGGGTCTGCGGGTCGGCAAGCTGCGCGCGGTGGGCGTTAAGCAGGGACTGAAATTCTGTGTTGCTCAGCCGCAGAAAGTTGCCGCCCGGCACATTGATGCCTAGTAGCGCCGCCGTTTTCTTTCGATCGGCGATGGGGGCATGGCTTTGGCCGCCGCGCGTATCGCCGCAGCTGGCGGCACACCAGAAGGAGAAAAACTCCCCTGTGGGAATGGCGTTATAATAAAGTGCTGCCAGATAGTGTGTCATGAGCAGGACAAGCTGCGATGTTTTTTGATCCAGCTTTTCCTCCAGCAGATTCTGCCCGGCCTTTTTCAGATTCGTGTCCATCTGCGATTCCTCCGCTTATTTCTCTTTTTACAGTATAACACTGCGCACATTCTATGAATAGGCCGCATGGCGAAAATAATAAAACAAATTCCGTTAAAAATTTAAGTTCTTCAGGCGCGGGCACTATTTAGAAGGTGTACGCAGCAACTGCATTGCGTCCCGGTCAACAAGGTGCTATAATGGCGGTAAAGCCTGTACCCACGGCGGACGCAGCCCACGGAAAGCGAGGTATATTATTATGAAGAAGATCTACATTACGGCCATTCCCTTGGACAGCAACTTCCTGCTTCAGCCGCTGCTGGCACAGCCGGTCAACTATCGGATGCACGTTGCGCCCTTTGCGGTCTGCTTCCCCATCACGCAGGTCATTGCTGACACGGCGCAGGAGGGTGACGAGGTCAAGGTCATTGCGGTGCGCCAAAAAAACAACGCCCAAAGCAAGAACCTTGCAGCGTTCCGGCAGGAATTGGATGCACTGGGTCTGTCCTACACACTGACGGATCTGACGATGGACGAGACGCAGCAGAAGGACGAACTGCTGGGTCTGTTTGAGGCGCTGATTCGCAGCATGGAGGGAAATGCCTGCTACTACGCTTGCATGACCTTTGGCACCAAGACCTACCCGCTGGTGCTGTCCTCGGCGCTGCACTATGCGGAGAAGGTGCTGGACACCACACAGGTCAAGGGCATCTACTACCGCGAGATCACCCGCGAGAACGGCGCGGTGAAATCCGTTGCCCAGTACGATGTGAGTGCCTTATTCACGCTGGACAGTCTGATCGATCTGGCCGCGCAGAACGGCATCGGCGACAAGGCAGCCTTCATCGGGCTGCTGCTGCACCCGGATCAGGGGGTGTGAGTATGGGCAAGCATAAGGACACTGCGGAGGAGGCCCGCATCCGCGCTGAAGTTGAGGCGCACCCACTACTGCGCTACCCGAAGGAGGAGCGCCTGCAGCACCGGGAGGAATGGAACCAGTTCTTTCTGCTGGTTATGCAGTTCCGGGGATTTCTGGCACAGCTGGAGTGGCAGCTGCAGCGAGTCGATCACAGCAATCTGGAGGAGGATGACCGCAAGCTGAGAGACGCGCGCTTTATCAGTGAGGAAAAGCGCAAAAATACCTTTGACAGTGTGACCTTCGGCGAGGTGCTGCGCGTGGCGGTCAAGAACTTTGACCGGGAAAAGGCGCTGGACAAGGAAAGTCCATTCCTAGCCTATTTTGAAACGCTCTACGCACGGCAACTAAACAAAAATGCTAATAAGGAGGCTGCGCAGCGCAATGAGTCCATCCAGCGGCTGAACAAGGACGAGATCTGCATCCTGCGGCTGTACACTGAGTTCTGCGCAAAAAACAAGCTGGACCCGAAGGAGTTCGACGATACTTTTTATGAGTCCGCGTCTAAGCAGATCAACATCCCGCCCGAGCGCATCAAGCGCGTCATGCTGAAATGCGACTCGGTGCGGCGGTACACCTCGCTGGACACGCCGGAGGACGAGGATGTGCCCCGCATCGACGTGGCAGACCCGAACGCCGAGTGCGCGCCCGACAAGCTGGAGATGGTATTGGAGGCCATGCGCGCCATCACGGCCCTTGCCGATCTGGACGTGCAGGAGTACCCGCGTCTTTTCTTTACCAATGATGTATTGAACCCGATGTGCTGCGACGCCCCCACGGTGGACGCCACCAGCTACTGCGCCCTGCTGGAGCGGCACGAGCCACTGCTGTGGGATAAGGTACTTGCGGAGGATTACATCCAATTTGTCTTTGCCCCGCCGCCGCAGCCTGATACCCTGCGGCATATTCTGGCGGCTCGGCAGTTGTACCCGCTGCGGGATGCGACCATCGCTGCCTGCAAGAAGGTGACGCCTGCCGCCGTAAGCTACCGCCGCAAAAAATACACCGAGCTTATGCGCCGCCTTGCAGCAGAGCAGAGCTTCGATACCTGACTCCATCCCGGCACAGCACGTGCTGGGAATTTTTTTGCAAATTTTTGAAAAAATCTCTTTTATTCTTTTAACTGGTGCAAACCACCGGGTCTATTTATAGGGTGTAAGGCGAAAAACCAAACTAAAAAATGAAAGAGGTTTTTGTTATGAAAAAGTTCCACAAGATGTCCGCTGCTGTTCTCATGCTGATGGTTGCCGGTGTCTCGACGCTGGCCGGATGTGCCTTCAAGGGTGACACTGCCGTGGATGCGGCCGCCAGCCACGCGGTGGAGGATACCGCTGACACCGCCAAGCCCACCCCGAAGCCCGAAACCACGAACCGCACCGCCACGGAAGAATCCGCTGCCGAGACCTCTGCCCCGGCGGAGGCGGACAAGCAGACGGAGCAGGACAAGGCAAAGCCGGACACCGCGCATGATGCAGCCGATACCGCAGCCAAGGCTGAGAATACCGCCGCCAAGCCTGCCCCGGCGACCCTTGCTGCCAAGCCCTGCACACAGGCGGCCGCCCCGGCGGTGGTTTCGGACTCGGCTGCCGCGCAGACCGTCGGCCAGTCCACGCAACGGTATACCTTCACGGTGCGCAATCACCCGGCCACCTGCACTGAGGTTGGCTACGATGAGCACATCTGCGCCGAGTGGGGTGGTGCCAACTACAACGACAACTACCAGCCCGCCACCGGTCACGACTGGGGCGAGGGCGTCGTCACGAAGGCGGCGACCTATACCGCGAAGGGCGAAAAGACCTTCACCTGTAAGATCTGCGGAGCAACCCGAACCGAGGAGCTTCCCGAGTTGGACAAGACCTACCATGTGCAGAAGATAGTTGCCCCGACTTGTATGTCCGAAGGCTACACCATCTACGAGTGCAACGAGAAGCCCGGCCTGACCTACAAGGCCGACTACACCGCCAAGCTGCCCCACAGCTATGACGAGGGCGTCGTCACGAAAGAGCCCACCATCTACGCCCCCGGCGAACGGCTGTTCACCTGTAAGGACTGCGGCACGACCCGAACCGAGGGAATCCCGATGCTGGAAAAGACGTGGCATAAGGGCGAGACGGTAGCCCCCACCTGTGAGAGCGGCGGCTATACCCTCTACATCTGTGATCAGGACGAGAGCCTGACCGAGCAGCGCGACCAAACCGCAGCGCTGGGTCACGACTGGGGCGAGGGCATCGTCACCACCGCCGCCACCTGCACTACGGACGGCGAACGCATCTATACCTGCGCCCGTGACGCCGCCCACACCAAGACTGAGGTTATCCCCGCCACCGGCCACAGCTACGATGCGGGTGTTGTGACGAAGGAACCCACCTACAAGGAGGACGGTATGCGTACCTTTACCTGTACTAGCTGCGGCGATACCTACACCGAGGTCATCCCGGCCAAGCAGTACACCTTCACCGAGACGGTCGTCGCGCCCACCTGCACTGAGCAGGGCTATACCCTGCACAAGTGCAACGAGGATGACGCCCACTCCTACAAGGATAACTACCAGCCCGCCACCGGCCATGCTTGGCTGGAAACGACCACCCCTGCCACCTGTACCGAGGACGGCCATGTGGATCGTATGTGCACCCGCTGCGGCGAGACGCAGCTTGTCAGCACGCTGCCCAAGACCGGCGCGCACAGCTGGGATGCGGGCATCGTGACGACTGAGCCGACCTGCTCCGGCACGGGCGTCATGACCTACACCTGCACGAACTGCGGTGAGACGAAGACCGAGACAATCCCCGCCAAGGGTCACCACTTCAATGGCTACGGCGACAGCACCGGCTGGTGTACCAACATCAACAACGGCGAGGAATGCGACCTGAGCGGTGACTACAACCACGATGCCTACATCAGCGCCGTCTTTGCGGACACGAACGCGGCACGCACTAAGTACGGGCTGGCTCCGCTGGGCTACCGCAGCGATCTGCAGTATGCCGCCGACGCCCGCGCCAACGACCTGCTGTACAACTACCTGACCTACGGCGACTGGGCAGGCAAGTACGGCGTCCATGCCCGCCCGGATGGCAAGAGTCCGGCCTACGCTATCAACGATGAGGACACCCGCCGCCAGATGAACGGTGAGAATGCGGGCTTGTTCCCGGGCCTGTTCAACTCGTCGCTGTACGTTGCCTCTTGGATGAACAGCGACGGCCACCGCGCCGCAATCCTCGGCGATTCCGACGGCATTGCCATCGGCCTGACCGAGTACAACGGCAAGATCTATGCCATCCAGATGTTCCTCAAGACTACGCCGGACTGGTACGCCGCCGAGACTGCCGACACCGTCGTTGCGACGGAGGACGCCGCCGAAACCGAGAGCACCGACACAGCCGCTGACACGGTCGAGGTCGCCGCCCCGGAGGAGGAAACCCCGGAGACGGTTCTTGCAGCGGACGCTGCACAGGGTGTTCCTGACGAGGAGCTTCCCGCTGAGGATGAACTGGACAAAGACGAGCTTGACGACGAGGAGGCCGCCCTTGACGCGGACGCCGCCGCGCCCGCCGACGAGTCTTCTGCTCCAGTGGAGGACACTGTCCCCGCCTACGACCAAGAGAATGAATTTGACGACCTCATGACCGATGAGGAGTATTTCTTCATGGACGAGAAGCGCCCCGAGGATCAGCCAACCCTCGAGGTTCCGGCGGAGAGCATCACGGACGACCTCTATGCGCCCGACGACGCCGAGCCTGCCCCTGAGGAGGAAACGTTCGTTGAGGAGGAAGCCTTCTGCGACGAACCCGCCGACGACTATGCGGAGGAAAGCTTCGCCGACGAAGCGCCTCTCTTTGAGGACGACAGTCTGCTGTAACGAATTTCCCCTGCAAAGCACCATTTCGCCATCCCGAGACTGCCCGCAAGGGCAGCCTTTTTTATACTTTTTTGCATTTTCTTTTAACTTTCCCCATTGCCCACCCTATATATAAAATGTAAGCAAACAACACAGACCAAAAGCCTCTGCATAGTATCGCTTCAACTGCAAAAATTGTTATAAAATCAGTAGGCAGTACGAATCGAATGTTGTATAATAGAGGCATGGAAAATCCGTATTGCACGGGAAAGGAAATGACTGCAATGTTTAAGTACGCGAACTATGACTACGACTCCCTGCTGCATAACGCCGATGGTATTGACCCTGAAAGCGCCGATGCCCTCTACGCACTGGCGCAGTTCTGCCGTACTGGAAAGGGCTGCCAGATCAGCTACGAGGCTTACCGTCACTATTTGCAGCGCGCGGCGGATCGCGGCAATGCTAAGGCGGCAGAGGAACTGGAGGCCACTGCCCCCACGGGCTTGTTGGGCAAATTTTATGCGGCAGTTTTTGGCCCGCAGAGCTATGGCGCGTTTGTCTTTGCAGGGGCGTATCTGGGCATTATTGTGCGGATCATTGTGGGCATCTTCACGATACCGTACCATTCCATCTTCTACCAGAATGAAGCACGCATGGAGCGTGAGCGGGAGGCCGTCAACCACGTCAACCCCAACGAGGAGGAAAAGCGCTGGGAGGATGCCATCCTGCGCGACGGTTTCATGGCCGACTACCGCAACGGCGTGGATGCCGACTTGGACCGTTACGGCAAGCTGCTGCTACTCCTGCAGGTGGCGGCCATTGTGCTGGGTGCTGCGACAGCCCCAATCTCGGGCCTTCTGTACGGGGTGGTCAGTCGGTTGGGTGGCCTTGTCAATGTAGCCTGCATTGTGCTGGACATCGTCTGGGTCGTGCGCATCTACAAAAACGTCAAGGCGATTGAGGAAATTGCTACCACCGGGCAGGAGCCGGAGCCTAGTTTGGCTCGCAGCCTGTACATTTTCCGCAAAACGGCCAAGGGGCGTGAGAAGGTCGCCTACTATGTCGCTGTCTTCTGCGGCTTCGCCTGCTCCATCTATACGCCGTTCTTCTTTAAGCCCATTTTGACCGCGTGGATGCGCGTGACCTCCATGTGCCGCTTCTGATAAAAAGTCTATATCACCTGGGAAAGGAAATGACTGCGATGTTTAAGTATGACGACTACGATTACGAATCCCTGCTGAACGACCCTGCCGTTGACCCAGACAGCGCCGATGCCCTCTACGCGCTGGCGCAGTTCTGCCGCACCGGTAAGGGCTGCCCGGCCAGCGAAGTGGCTTACCAAAAATATTTGCAGCGCGCCGCCGACGAGGGCAACGCACAGGCTAAGGCAGAGCTGGACGCCGCAGCCGTGCAGAAGCCGATGCTGGACACGGTGGATATCTCGGCCCTCAGCCTTGGTGAGCTGATCGCAGCGGCGGACGACAGCAAGGCCGATGCCCTTGTGCCCGCCGCCCGCAGGGCGCTGGAGCTGAACGATACCGCGCGCGCCGTGCGCTACTTCAAGCAGGCGCTGGACTTCATGTCCACCGGCGCGTATGTCTACACGGACGAGGAAGCGCAGGACATCTGCATGACGCTGGCCCATATCATGGAGAGCGACGCCTACAACGACGAGAAGGCCGCCACCCACTACTACGGCATGGCGCAGGAGTTCGGCAGCACCGAGGCCGCCCGCATTCTGGAGCAGCGCTACCGCACCGGCACCGGCGCAGCGCAGGACAACGCGCAGGCGGACGCCTACGGCCTGATCGCCGCCCGCAACGGCAACGCCGTGGACAAGCTCAGCTGCGCCGTCTCCCTGATGGAGCACGGCAAAAACGTGGATGCCGCCCTCCTGCTGGAGGAAGCCGCCAAGGCTGCCCCCGACACCGACACGGCCAACGTCGTGGCCCTTATGCAGGTGCAGCTTGGCCAGAAGAAAGCCACGCCGGAGCTGCTGGACTGGGCGTGGAGAACCCTTTACCTGAACATGAAGGACGCGTTTGAGGTGACGTTCCAGCTGGATATGCCGGAAAATGTCAAACAAGCCTGCGTTAAGGCAGTGTTTGAAAAAATCTACAACTGTCGCCATAGTACCCCCGAAGATGCCTTGAACGCCGGGCTGTCCATGACATTTGGACACGCTTTCTTTATCATGTGCTATCTGGATGATGCCGCGACGGTTGCATTCCCGTGGGCGCATTACTGTGCGCAGAATATGGCCCCTGATGAGAATGAACAGGTCAGGGCAATCGTGTTGCATGACTGCGGTCATTGCTACCTGTATGGCACAGGTACGCCGCAGGATATTCCGCAGGCGATTGCCTGCCTGAATGAAGCGGCGGAGTTGGGCTGCTCCCCTGCGCAGGAAAAGCTGGGCAAGTTGTATCTGCATGGAACGTGTGTGGAGCAAGACACCAAGAAGGGCGTGGAGCTTCTTACCAAGAGTGCCAATCAGGGAAGCGTTGCCGCTATGCGGGAGCTGGGGCTGTACTATTTCAGTGAGAGCGATGGGGATAATGCGGGTCAGTGGCTGCTGAAGGGTGCGCAGGCCGGGAGCGGACTATGCGCGCGCATACTGGGCGAAGGCTGCGTATATGATAGCGATGCAGGAGAAGAAGACTACCGCAAGGGCTTGGAGTGGTATAACAAGGCGGTCGAATTGGGCGATGTCTATGCGCTGGTTGAAATTGGAATCTGCTACGCAAACGGCTGGGGCGTTCCGCAGGATGAGGCAAAAGCGTTTTCCTACTTCCTCCAAGCGGCCGAGAAGAACCTCGTGGCCGGGTGCGCTCGTGCTGGAACTGCTTATATGACGGGAAACGGTACGGAAACGGACTACAAGCGTGGTCGTGAGCTGCTGCAGCGCGCCATCGCACTGGCAGAGAAGTCTGAAAACTCCCATATAATGGCACATGATAAAACGGCAAAGATCGAAGCCGAGCTGAGTGACGAAAATGCTTCGCTTGCGTATGCTGAACTGGGAATAGCCTACGCTTTAGGAGAGGGTGCAGAAAAGGACCCGGTTAAAGCACGTTCGTACTGTGAAAAGGCCTACGCGTTGGGTGATAAAAGCGGTGTAGCCGCAATGTCGCTTTATATGCTGTACAGGGAAGGTATAGGCGTTGACGTTGATTACAGCAAGGCAATGCAGTACCTGAAGGAATCCAAGGAGGCCGGAAATAAGACGGCGATAGATGAATACAAGAACCTGAAAAATGACAACGTGCTTGGGAAATATATCCCCAAGAGCAAAGAGGAGGAGATGGAAGAAGCGGCCAAGATGGAGCGCTCGCTGAAATCCTATGAAAAGTGGCTGGGCATCCTGAAAAAATATCTTCTCCCGGCGGTGATCTATTTCCTTGCGTACAGCTTTGTGCTTAAGAATCTTGCCAAGGTGCCGGTTCTGGGAACGCTGCTCACGCTTCTGTACATGATTTCTGCCTATGGCGGTGTAGCTCTCTTTTTCGTCTGGGGCATTGTGATGACCTTCGGAATGCCATGCAAGATATCTGAGGTCGAACGCGAGTACAAGCGCCGCAAAAAAGAGAAAAAATAACTTATTCTCCATCCTGCCCGAAAAGGAGTATCGGATATGTTCCCATATGACGACCACGATTATGAATCCCTGCTGAACGATCCAGCCATTGACCCGGACAGCGCCGATGCACTTTACGCACTGGCACAGTTCTGCCGCAGAGGCAAGGGCTGCCCGGCCAGCGAGGTGGCCTACCAAAAATATTTGCAGCGCGCCGCCGATGCGGGCAGCGTACAGGCCAAAACCGAGCTGGACGCCGTTACGGCCGCGAAAAAGCCGATGCTGGACAAGGTGGATATTTCCGCCATGAGCCTTGGCGAGCTGGTGGCGGCGGCAGACGACGGCAAGGCCGATGCCCTTGTGCCCGCCGCCCGTAGGGCACTAAAGCTGGGCGATACCCAGCGCGCCGTGCGCTACCTCAAGCGCGCGCTGGACTTCATGTCCACCGGCGCGTATGTCTACACGGACGAGGAAGCGCAGGATATCTGCATGACGCTGGCCCACATCATGCAGGGCGACCCCTACAACGACGAGAAGGCCGTCACCCACTACTACGGCATGGCACAGGAGTTCGGCAGTGTGCAGGCTGCCCGCCTTCTGGAGCGGCGCTACCGCACCGGCACTGGCGTGGCGCAGGATGACGCCCAAGCAGACGCCTACGCCCTGATCGCCGCGCATAGCGGCAACGCTGCGGACAAGCTGAACTGCGCAGCCGCCATGATGGAGCACAGCAAGAATGTGGACGCGGCTCTGCTGCTGGAGGAAGCTGCCGAGAGTGCGCCGAGCGGCGATGTGGCCAAGGCGATTTCCCTTTTGGAGGTGCAGCTCGGCCAGAGGGAAGCCACGCCGGAACTGGTATGCTGGGCATGGAGTCGTGTTGTGGTGATAGAAAGCAGCGGAGAATGTACGTTTGGTATGCGGATTAACGGTGCTGCGACGGAGACCACTCAGCGAATTTGCATTAAGATACTGTTTGAAAAAATTTACAACTGCCGCAACAATGGGCCAGATGCAGCCACTGGCGCCGGGCTTACTATGAAATTTGCGTATGCAAGCTACATTGTGCGCTATCTGGGCAGCGGCGATGCAGCAGTGTTCCCGTGGGCAGTCTACTGTGTGAAGAACGCGACCCCTGTGGACAAGGAAAAGAACAAAAAAGCGTATGCGGATGCACTATACATCTGCGGCGATTGTTGCCGGTATGGAAAGGGAACAAAAAAGGATGATGGGCAGGCGGACGCCTACTATGTGGCCGCAGCGGAAGCAGGGAACAAAGAAGCCTCCGTGATTTGCCGCAATGTGCCCAAAGCAAGCAGTCCTGCCACCCCATCTTCTCAGCCAAGCGAGGAAGAAAAGGCAAGGTGGAAGGCAAAACGGAATATGGACGATTCGTTGGAAATCTATCACAAGGTGCAGCGAATTTACAGGAAATATCTTTGTCTGCCACTGCTCTATCTAATCGTGTATTATGCCTATCTTAAGCCCACCTACACGAGAACAACGATATTTACTTTTATTGGCGCGATTGCTCTCGTTATCGGATCTATTGCCCTCATGATCGGAGGAATTATGCAGTGCGGTATGTCCTGCACATTGCCTGAGGTAATAACCGAGGAGCGCCGACAAAAGGGAAGCACGGAAGTCAAAAATCCTGAAGGAATGCCCTTTGCCCGATTGCTGAAATGGCTTCCCACTATTGAAACTTTTGCAGGGCTAAGCATTCTAATGATCAATTGTGGTACATTCCACTTTTAAGCAATTTTCCGTGAGCGGAACGCGATATTGAAAATCCTTGTTGGTGCGCAATGTATGCACCAACAAGGATTGCGCATACTACAATCCTGCCCGAAAAGGAGTAGCGGGTATGGTCCAATATGACGAGCACGATTATGAATCCCTGCTGAACGATCCAGCCATTGACACGGACAGCGCCGATACCATCTATGCGCTGGCGCAGTTCTGCCGCAGAGGCAAGGGCTGCCCGGCCAGCAAAGAGGCCTACCAAAAATATTTGCGGCACGCCGCCGATGTGGGTAGTACACAGGCCAAGACCGAGCTGGACGCCGCAGCCGCACGCGGGTCGGCGCAGGATAAGGTGGATGTTTCAGCCCCTAGCCTTGGGCAGCTGGGGGCGGCGGATGACGGCAAGGCCGATTGCCTTTGAGCCCGCCGCCCGCAGGGCGCTGAAGATGGGAGACTCTCGGTGCGCCGTGTGCTATCTGAAGCGCGCGTTGGAATTTATGTCCACCGGCGCGTATGTCTATACGGACGAGAATGCCGCCAACATTGCTTTTCTGCTGCTGGTGCGGATTTGCGCGGTATTGCTGCTCGTGCTGTCCATCGGCATCTCCGGCCTTATCATCGTTGCACTGCTCGGCTTCCACCAAGAAGCGGAGCTAAAAAAGAAGGGCTGGTACGCGGACGCAGGGATGTTTATAAGCAAGAAATAGCAGACGAGGTATTTTCCATGAATGCAAGAACTGCTGCTGCTGCTGTGTGCGGCAAAAATCATCAGCGGGCGGGTCTGCCCTGTCAGGATCGTGCTGCTGGGCAGGTATGCTCGCCGCTGGCCGTGGCCGTGCTGTGCGATGGTGCGGGCAGCTGTGCACAAAGTGAGCGCGCTGCCCAGCGCCTTGTGGATTGGCTGCCGGGCTACCTGCACGACCGATTTGACAGCCTGTATGGCGACCCGGCTAACGCCCCCGTGCAGCTGATTGCGGACGGCTGTGCGGCGCTGGCAACCTTGGGTCTTCCACTTGAGGAATGCTACTGCACGCTACTATTCTACGCTCAGCACACGGACGGCCGCTGGCTGTGCGGCCATCTCGGTGATGGGTTCATCTTCCGCGTAGCTGGCGGCGCAACGGAGGTGCTGTCCATGCCGGAAAATGGTGAATTTGTCAACGAAACGTATTTTTTGACCGCACCCCATGCGGCAGAGCATTTGCACCTGCTGCGCGGCACGACGACACAAGCACTGGAGGTTTTGCTAACTAGCGACGGCGGCGATTCGCTGTTTGACTTTGACAACCGAACCCCCGCCCCCGCCGTGACCACTCTGTGCGGCTGGCTGGCTGACCCCGCCAACCCCCCCGCCGCGGTTAGCGCGACCTTGCGGCAGGTATTAAAGGAAAAACTTTCCCATTATTCCGACGACGATTTAAGCCTGTCCCTTCTCTGGTTCGCCCCAGATGGGCAGTAACGGGATTACCGTACACAAAAAGCCGGGCATACGTCCGGCTTTTTATGAGATTCAGTCTTTCTCAATAAAACGGTAGGTGCCATAATGTGGCGATTCCAGAATCCCGGCGGCAGTCAACTCCCGAATCACCAGATTGGCGCGGCTGTTCTTGACGTGGAACGCATCCGCGACGTGACGGGTGCGAAATTCATATTCATACCCATAGCGACGAAACAATTCCAAGATTTTTTCCTTTGTGGATGCCTGCATCCGCAGCTTGGATAGATCGTGTTCCAGCTTTTCAATAGGAGTGGAAAATGTGGAAGTTTCCACATTCTGTGGAGAACTTTCCACGTTTTGGGCGGCAGTTTCCATGTTTTGCGCGGAGGTTTCCACGTTTTCGGATTCCATAGAAAGCTGGGCGGGTGCTGCGACACTTCGATTGGGCAGTGTCACAAGGAAGAATGTGCTGTCAGAATAGAAAACAGGCTTTTGCGCACACTCGGCGTAGGAGGTCATAATGCGGTCAATACCGCTGCCGCGCCGCTCCATGTAGTGCAGGCGGGAGAATACATCAGAAATCACCTGATTGCGCCGCATAGAAGGAATGTGCCGCAAATCCATGTCTTGGATGCGGCGGCCGTTGGCCATGCCGCCCGGCGAAGAAATCTCCATGCGGTCATCGAACATTTCAATGTGTATTTCCGAGCCGAGAACCTGATAGTCGCGGTGAATCAGCGCATTTACCAACACCTCACGGACGGCCTTGTAGGGGTAGTCGCTGCGTTCTTCGCGCGTCATGCCGCGAATGCTCCACGGATTTTTGCTATTGTTGCGGATGAAATCCTCTGCGTTTTGCAGCAGAGAAATCAGACTGGCACCCTGATATTCTTTGTCGTCCAGTGCATCGACATCGATATTGCCCTTGTGCGTGCCCTTCCAGCGGGTGCAGAATATGCGAGACTGCGGCAGTACACCTTGGTCGCATAATAGCAAGCCGCCGTTTGTGACCTGACCGTCCTCGGTGACAAGGGCGGTAGAAAGCAAATCCTTGTCTGGCTGGAAATCTTCTTTAAGCGTGTTCTTGAAGGTGGCAGCTAACAGCGTAAAGCTGACATCTCCTATGTGATAAGGCGATGGTAGTGAATCGAAAGTCTTATTCATGCCCTTGAGAATTAGGGCGCTTAACTGCTGACGAGAGGCTTCTTCCGACTGATCGCCGTTTCGGATGTAGGCGACGCAGACGCCCTCGAAGCGGTAGTAGTACGGATAGGCAGGGCCGTTCTGAATTTCCAAGTCAACGCAGATTTTATTATCTTCGGCAAAGGCGTGAAGCTGATACCGGGGCGTCGGGTCGATGCGCGCTTTAATAAGCTCCGTAATTTTGCTGATGACCTCTTGTGGGTTAACCAGACCGCATACTTCACGCGGATTATCGCGGACACCAAACACGATATGCCCGCCAAAGCTGTTGGCAAATGCAGAAACGGATTTCAGCCAGCTGCGCGGCTTTTTGATTTCCAGTGCCTCTTTGTAGTCAACGGAGGAACCCTCCAAGAGTAAGTCGTTCAGATTCACGGTATCACCTGCCGATATGATTTTGTTGTGGAGCCGAGGTTTGTCAGTAATTAAATTATACTACGCCCAAAGCATCAAGGCAATCGTAAGTTGTACTCTCCGGTGTTAAGTTGTACGCATCACGGCAAGACTAGAGTGGGGAAAATCCAGTTTTTTGATGTTTTACGGATAGGATACGATAGTATCTTAGTATTTTATTTATTTAGTATTTATTTGTGTTGGATTTACCTGTACAGGAAAATCCAGTTTAGGGAAATCCCATTATGGTAAAACAAAAATCCCCGGAAAGCGGGGACTTTAGGGCGATATTTGGCTGGACGAGTACCACGCCGATGCACTGCGGATGAGTCCAAACCGGGGCGTTTCTCACGGCGACAGGGGCGGTGTGCGGTGATTGTGTAGAGTTGGTTTGCGTACAACTTCTTGCTGGAAGATAAAACTTATATACCGGTTCGTTGGGCTTTTCCTGTGCGAGAACCTCGTGATATTGGTATCCGCATTTCTCAATGGAACAAAAGCTGCGCATTTATTTGATTGGAGTGTGCGAGAATCAGTTTCGCAGATTTGCCCCCAAAACTGCCCCCAAAAGGGTTTGGAACAGGTCGGCACCATGCAGCACTCTTTTGTACACAAGGGACAAAATCCATTTTGCCCCTTGGTACGCAATACCACCAAACCGAACAAAATAACATCCTAACGCACAAATTTTGAATTTCTCATAACCCGGAGGTCGCAGGTTCAAGTCCTGTCTCCGCAACCAACAAAGAACGGTAAGACGTCAAGTTTTATCGTTCTTTTTCTTTTTGCAAAAGAAACGGATATTTTTATTCAGTTTTTATTCAGCTGGCATTTTCTGCTGATGCAAAGCCGACAATAGAGTTCATCGCGCTTGCAGCCTGTAACCGCCCATCGTTGATGAGGTGGGCGTAGTAGCGGTCAAGCGTTGCGGGGTCGTCACCGACAAAATCCGCAACGGAAATTTTATCAACTCCGTTATACAGCAGCAAGGAGACAACCGTGTGCCGAAATGCGTGAGGATTGATGTGTGGGAACGTAGGGTCAATCTTCTGCCATTTCTTTGTCATGTAGGCAAAGTGCTTCGTGATGGTATCGGGGTTGATGATGCCGCCGCGCTCTCCGCAGAAAATATAATCCGTGTCAATCCACTGGTCGCCCCACTTCTCTTTCTCCACGTCGAGCCAAGCTAGATACTCTTTCAGCAGGGCTTCGACTTCGGGAGACATCGGGAGTAGGCGGCCTTTCTCGTTCTTTGGGTAAGGCTTCTCATAAGCGCCGCGCCGGGGATGGTACAGCACCGTGCCGAGCAGCAAGATAGTGTGAGTGTTGAAGTCGATGCAGGAGCGTTTGATGCCCGCAAACTCGCTGCGGCGGTCACCGTAGACCATGCACAGGTAGCCGAGCGTCCGCCACTTGGGGGATTCCGCATCAAAGGCAACTTTGATTTTTGCAAGCTCGGCGGGCTGGTAGTAGGTCGGCGTGGCTTTGGGGGCTTTTGGCGGCGTAGCATCCTCGGCGGGATTCCGCGAGATGATGTGCAGCTTTTTTGCTTGCGCGAAGATGGTGGAGAGCAGACGGTGGAACTCCAACACGGTTTTCCGTGAGAGCGAGCCGCCTGTTTTCTTGTTTTGGCCGGGTTGCAACATCTCACGGTAGAAGCGGTTGAGCAGCGAGCTGGAAACGTCGCGCACTTTCATGTGGCCGAAGTAAGGAATCAAGCGGTTGTCAAGGATGTCCTGATAGCGGTCAAGGGTGCTTAATTCAATGCCCTCGACGCGCTTTAGTTCCATGACCTCGCGTGCAAAATCGCGGAACAGAACACCGTCATCAGAAGCAAGCCCCTCGCGGCACTCGCGCTCAAACAGAACAGATTGTTCCTGTATCAACTTTTGAACCTGACGTTCGGTTGAACCTTTTGGAACTTTAACGGATTTCTGGTAAGGCTTCATGGTTTTTCCGTTTTCATCCTCACCGCGATAGACACGGATTTGGATGGAAACAAGTTCACCCTTTTTATTGTAATAACGTTTTGTGGATGCCATAAATTTACTCCTTTCCTTGCAGCCACTTATAAAACGTGTCGTAACCCTCGTTTTTGGTGTGAGGCAAGTGGTTAACAGCTTCTTGCAACCACTTGTCAAATCCGGGGTGTTCAATACGTTTGTCCTTTTCAGCAAGAAACAGGCGGTATATATCATCCCGATGCTGGACGGCATCTTCATCGCCGTCAAATGTATTCAAAGCAGCATTTTTATAGCTACTTAGGCGATTAGCAATTTTTCGTGCAAGCTGTTTTTCTGGTGTTACCTTTGGGCGGACAAGATTTTTCTTGCGCTCGATTTCCTGCATTTGAGAACAGGTTTTACTATCAATGTTATCTGTATAACTACAATACATGATCTTACGATTGGTAGTAACGAAATAACGTTTGCAACGTTTGCAAGAACGAAGATTGTATTTTTGACTGCCATTGTTGCTTGTATGCCAAGTATGGCGGATGCAATAGTCCAGAATGGCACCGCATATCTGGTACAGGTTTTTACAGGTATAGGTGTAGTCAATGTTGTCGTCATACTGTAGATGAATCAGAAATGACGATTGATTAAGATTGTTCCCTTTTGCATATTTCATCATGTCCATATAGGTGTTTTCTGTTTTAGAGGGTACGCCATATATGGGCGATAATTCATCCGAAAGCACATACAAGTCAACCCGGTCTAACAGGTCTGGGCGGCAGTCATTGGCATTATCGGCAGCGCCGACGAGTAAATCAAGAAGCTGCATATCCCAGTGTAGGCGGGTTATATCATCCAGCGTATCACTGTGTACAGCGATGATATACTGTTGAGCAAATGCGGTGAGTTGCGCGTATGTTGCAGTGAAAAGCTGTCCGATAGGTAGTAGAGCAGAATGGTCTTTATCCATTGTAATGCCGTCGATTGGTGACTCAGAAAGGTTGCCAAAAAAGAAGATTGTGACAGTATCCTTTGAAAATTTTAGGAGAGTATCAAAGGAAATTGAGCAAAGAAAATCCCGGTACGCAGCAGCGCCATTATCAATTATTGATAGGGCTTTTTGAACAGAGGGGTCATGCTGAATAGCTTCAAATTCATCAATAGTAAAATTCATAAACTACTCCCAGAAAATGTTTTACAAATAAATAATACATCATTCGCGGAATAATGTCAAGAACAAAGAAAAATGAATTCGCGCAATAATATCGTTTGTCCGCTCGTGAATGATAAGCACCGAAGAAAAGTTGTAAACCAGCTTTCGCGGCATATCCTCGCTTTAATCTGTTGACTGCGGTATTCCACGGTCTGGTTGACAACTTTTCTTCGGTACTTGTGGGGCAATCACGGACGAAACGAGATTTTTAATCCGTTTGGATTGGAAATTGAAATTTTGAAAGTGAGGACAACGAAAATGAAAGAGACTGTAAAAACATCGAGAACGGCGGGTTATTTGGAAAAAATCTTCCGGGCATTAAATGCAAAGTATTTTGACAATCAGTTGGAAGAACCTATTATCACGATACAGAGTACGCCCAAGGCATACGCACATGTTACCATCGGCAAGGCATGGCAACGTGGAGATACTACCCGCAGGGAGTTAAATATCGGGGCAGGAACTCTTGACAGAAGCATTTTCGAAATTGTTGCATCTGAACTCCACGAGTGCATACACATCTACAATATGCAGCGCGGCATACAGGATTGCAGCAGGGGCGGGCAGTATCACAACAAAAAATTCAAAGCCGCCGCCGAAGCCCGTGACCTGAAAATCAGTTATAACCCGCGCATCGGATGGAGCATAACAGAGCCAACGGAAGCCCTTTGTGAGTTCGTTCTGGAGCAAGGCTGGGACGACATTCGCATGAACCGCATAGAGGGCGGCTATACAACGCGCGGCAAAGGTACAGGGAACACGACAGGCAAGCCAACAGACGGCAGCAGCCCAAACACCCACAGTATCAAATATGTATGTCCCTGCTGCGGTAACAGCGTGCGGACAACCAAGATAGTACACATTTTGTGCATGGACTGCAATGAACCGATGCAGCCACAATAAAATGAGAATCCGGGAGCGATATAGCCCCCGGATTTTTGATGTGAACATTTCAAAATTAAATAAATGATTCAATATTGTTTATCAGAATTATAAAAAATCTGCTGATCGGCAAAGCCGACCAGCAGAACGCAAAAGGCGTTTATTTTGAAAATCATATATTGCTTTTGCGCCGATTGCAGTCTGCACAAAGCATTTGACAATTTTCTGAAATCGTTTTTCCACCTTTGCTCCAAGGGGTAATATGGTCGGCCTGCATTTCTTCCAGCTCAAAATGTTGTTTGCATTTTGGGCAAATGCCTTTTTGCCGTTCGTATGCAGTGCGAGCCATTTTGGAACTAAATGCTCGAATGCTAAGATGCTTTTCGTTGCCGTCAAGAAGATACTCATAGACACCTTTTTGATTAGTGACATCTTCATCGTCGAGCAATTCAACAATATGCGCTTCAAGTGCTTTGGGGTCGTAAGCGTTCGTGCCATACTTGTTATAGTAAATACCCCACTCAAGGCCGCACATTAGCTTCTTTCGAAATTTAGGAAATGTGGCTTTTACCCAATTTATGACAGTCTGGAAATACAACCAAAGTTCATTGCAATTTGTATCGTGCTGGTGTTTTGACATATAATCTTCGATTTCAATACCGTCGCGGGCTGCAATCCACTTTATAGCCGTTTCCAGATAGTTCTGTCTGATGGCGCTACCGCTTAGATAATCACCAGCAATTTGGTACGCAGGACATTGAGATTTACTGAAATACTTTTTAGCTTCTGTCAGCCATTCGCCGGTATAGATAGCATTGCGTAACTCCTGCGAAGTAAGTTGTTCACCCGCGATATTGATGATTTTGAACCAGTCGAGCTTTTCTTTGTCGCTTCCCTCGCAAATATAAATCATTAAAGGATAGTCTAGGATTTGCTGCTGTTCAGTTTTGGTTAAATTGTAAAAAGCCAAATGGTCGATAGAAAAATCACCGTTGACATACTGGCAAATGCTGATAGTTCTTTGCTGGCCGTCAAGTAGTTCGTAATTACCATCATCACTTTTCACCCAGTACATGACATTCAAGGGAAAATTCTTGCGGATAGTGCGAATGACTTCATCACGCTGTTTGTCTTTGTAGATGAATTCGCGCTGAAAAGCAGGGCGAATATTTAGCTTGCCGCCATACCCGACAACACCATTTTCCGCGCTGTCTATGTACCCTGCGACGACATTCTTGACGGGGATTTCATGCAATTCAATTTTCATCTGCGTTCACCTGTTTTCTGCGTATAGTCAGCCGAACATATGTTATTTTTCCGTTGATTTTACCCTCGGCATTTTTTATTAGACCGGGAATTGCTGTCTCAGACGTACAGTTATGCGGCGATACAATTTCATGCCGTTCAGAACAGGACGAATTACGTCGTCGTGTCCGTTGTTCTGCGGATGAGTATGCGGAAGTATGGGCGAACTGTTGTCCGTCTCTCTCTCTCTCTCTCTCTCTCTCTCTACATTACTATTTTGTGAACAATTTGGGAATGAATAAACCAAATCTTTCCCGTCGTTTCCTTTTCGGAATGCGACGATTTCAAACTGGTCGGGATTATACTTATCAAGAAAAGTGATAGGTACGCCCATAACACCATAGTAGTCGCAGGGAATATCAACGGTCTTGTTTACATTGATTGCATCGTAGTTATCATATTTGGGATATAACTCTGGTGTGTAATTTCTAAAAAGAACCATGTTTTCATGGCGTTTTTCAATATCGACATTCGTAAACCAACAGATGTTACCCATGCGCCGCCATTTTTGTCCATTCTCATCTATTTTGAAGTCGGTCTTTTTGACCTCATAAGAATCGGGTACTTTGAACCAAAAATGACCGCTGTTGTAGCCGAGCCAAAGTCGGTTTTCCGCAATCATAGGAAAGATTTCTTTATATGTTACAGCATTCATGTTGCCGATAATGATATAATGCTTTTGGTATTCTTCCAAAAGAGCAATATATTCACGAAACAAAGAAAACGGTGGGTTGGTTACAACAAAATCCGCTTCGCGAAGTAATTGCACACATTCTGGGCTGCGGAAATCTCCGTCACCATCAAGAAGCGTCATTGTGTTCTTCTTGTTGCGCATAAGGTATTCAACGTCGGAAAGGTCAATACGGCCATCGTTATTTTCGTCAGTTACCTCAGTTATTTCAACTTTGTATGGTTTCCGCTCCGTCTCCTGCATGGGAGAATTGTCTGCGTCAGCAATAAAGGAAAGCTGGCCGCCATTATCAATGTAGTATTCAAATTCTTGCCCTGTTACGGGGGAAGAAGCATAACAAGTCGTTATTAACTTTTTCAAACCAAGAGCGTTAAAATTCATAGCAAAATATTTGAAAAAGTTACTCTCATAGGGGTCATCACAATTACAGAGGATGGTTTTCCCTGCAAAATGGTGTTTATAGTGTTTCATTTCGCTTTCGATTAGGGAAAGCTGGGTATAGAATTCATCCTGCTTGTTGCGTGCAGAATCATGCAAATTACTGTTTCCAGCCATAGTGCTTTGCCGTCCTTTTTGGTATTGCGAAGAAGCCGTTTTACTTAGGTCATACTCCTATTATCTATAAGTATACTGCAAAAATCTGTTTCACACAATATGATTTTATTATGAAGCGTTTAGCCATATAAAACTATAATTAAATAAAATTAGAGGGCGCGGATCGCGCCCTCTGCTTTGATGTTAACTTTTCAATTTTTAAATCAAGGAGTCATCGAAATAATATGCTTGAAATACAGTGCCATTGTCCATGATAAAACGACCCTGTGCATCCGATGGAATCTGTTCCGCTGCGCGGCCATCTCCAATAATAATGGTTGAGAGTGTTGCATCTGCGCGTCCGCAGATACGGACATTAAGGTTATTTTTGATTTGTCCGGGCAAAATGTTAGCATCCGGGCGCTGTGTGGCTAAGACCAGATGAATTCCAAAAGCGCGCCCCTGCCGGGCAAGAGTTGAAAGGCGGGCTTCGATTTGAGACAGCAACTCTTTACGTTCCTTATCCGCTCCGGTCTTATCCAATAACTCGGCGACTTCATCGCAGGAGAAAATGATGCGGTTTAGGTATTGCTTGGTTTTGTTGAAGTAATCTTTGATATTGGAAGCGTCAGCTTCGATGAACAGCTTTTTACGTTCTTCCAACTCATCCACAAGGAGGTTAAGGAGTTCAAGCAAATCCTTTTCGTTGGTGATAATATGAGCGAACCGATGCCAGAGCCGACCAAAGTCTACCCCGCCTTTGAAGTCTGCAATGTACACAATGTCAGATTGTTGGATTGCCTGCCATAGCAGACAACGAAGCAATACGGTTTTACCGCTTCCGGTGTTGCCGCCAATTAGAATGTGTGGTGTCTTATCGAGGTCGATAATAACGTCACCTGTCAGACCACATCCGGCAATTAACAGGTTATCGTTGTGGCGCAGCACATATGTATCGTTCCAGCGAATCAACTCAAAGGCGTGGCCCGGTTGGACACAGTACAACGTGATTGTTCTGCGGTCTTTGCCCTCGTGAATGGATGCAATTAACATATTGAGAGCGGTTTCGATTGTGAGTTGTGCATCGACCCACATTTTTAATGGAAGTCCTGTGCAGTAGTATGTTAATGCGGTTACGTTGTGTTCGAGAAGTTCCCTTTTAATAAGGTAGGGGGATTCCCCAACGTGGTTTGAAAAACCAATACGAGAGAAGTTGCGCTGCATTTCCAACGCTCCCGGAACATATCCGATGGCTGCTGCGCACACTGGAACGATGCAGAGAAACGTCACCAATGTAAAAGCAAACATGATGCTGTTGAACGCCGCAGGAATATTGCACGGCCAGTAGACGACTGCGCAGAGCAGCGCGGCCAGCAGGAGCAGGGCAACAAGAGCCTTGCGCTTGCGGGGGTTTGTGGCCGCGCTGTGAAAGCCGTTTGCAGCAGTACGAATGAAATTGCGGAGATTGGTACGAGCATTGAGGTCGTTGTTATTCGGATTAGTCATAATAATTACCTTACCTTTCTGTGGCTGTTAGCCTGTGAATAGTTTGAGGTCGATTTTTCCAGTTACGTCGCTAAAAGAGGTTTGAACAGAGTCGTAGTCTTCTATATAGCTGACACCCAACTCGTTGCATAGATTGATACGTTGAGTTTTTTTATCCTGTACATCTTGTTTGTATTGTGGAAGTATCGGATTTCTCCCCTTCCCGATTAGGCGGTATTCACGTTTTTTGGGTTCGTACGAATACACACACATTTCGGCAATAGAGAGGTCTATGGCGGTGGTACATCTGCGCATCAACTGCTCTACTGGTTCACTTGGATTGTAATAGAGTTCATGAAAGCGTTGAATGGAAAATACCGTAGTAACGATGATGAGTTTAACCTCTAACCAGCGGTCATGATAACGAGCGCTGACAGATGAATTTGAATTGTTGTCGAGGAGTTTAAGCAGGTCACTAAGTGGAAATGCTTCGGGTCGCAGGTCATCAAGGATGAGAGCATCCTGTCCGTCGTAATCCTGCACGGGGTCGCGGCTACTGCCCGACAAGCAGTAGCTTAATCCCCTCTTTTCACACAGCTGTTTAGCAAGTGTGGTTTTTCCTGCTCCGGGGTCGCCGCTGATGTAGATAACATCAATTTTTCGGTTTGGGTTTGATTTGAGCTTTGCCTCACGATATTCAAAAGCGCGTTCAAAGTCTAGCTTATGAGCCATGTACATTGCCATACTGACGTTATCCATTAAATTGTAGTGGCGGATTTCGCCCTGTTCAATTTTTGTTAGAACATTACGGTATGACTTGTTTTCAGCTTGCAAGGCTTCGCTTTTCGCGCGTATTGCTTGCCAGTCATAGCCCAACTGTGCGACAACCTCGCTGTCGTCATATTGGTGTTTATCTGGTGCGTTGCGATGCGTCAGATATGAGATTGCACCGCCAATATCGGACTTCATACGCCGACCAGCAAATTGCTTTTGCTTGATTTTCTGAACGAAATTCTTCTCCACGCCAACGTAGCCGCCAATCGTGGACGACTCGTATGAATCGTCCAACACGAGAAGCAGATGAATGTGAGGTTCTTTCGGATTCCCATTTTCGTCTGTGTCCTTGTCATGCACGATATAACACCAATGCACGATACGCTTGTTGGAGTTGAGTTTTTCTTCCAGCGTCTCTTTCCACTTGTCCGAGCCGCCGGGCAGATACTTGATTTGCTGGACGATTTCACAATTTCTCATGCCCATTTGGATTTTCACCTCCTTTATCTACCACACATCTACCACATACAGACCTGTCAAGAGCCAATCGGGACAAGCCCACCGATTGGCTCAAAATGCTGTAATGACGGGCTTTATGGTTTGTGGAACTGTCTATTATAATAATGGAAAAGACCTACCACATAACAGACATATCATGATCGCCCCGCTGGAGCGAGGCGACCAAAGGAAAAAAGATAGCGGCGACTGGCGTGAGATGCCTTGGAGCATCCCCCTCCTGCCGCCGCGTACCTATTAACCGTTGACGATGGTTACGCCGTCTGCCGATGCCTTCATGTTGATGGCATCAATGCCGCGCTGCCCCTTGACATAGGTGGGGTAGATGCCCAGCTTCAAGTCCGTGAACTTGGCAAGGTGGTCGTAGGATTCCTCACCGACAAGTTGCTTGCCAGGAATTTTAACATCCAGACGCTCGCCATACAGCGCAGAACAGGTCACAGTGTAAACGTAACCCAGAATGGTGTCGGTGCGATTGCCGTTGCTGTACTCATAGTACGGACGGACGCTGCACAGACGCAGGCGGTCACCAATGGTCGCGGTCGATACAACGACGCGCTTCACGGTTTCATTAGAGAGACGCATAGTTAACTCCTTTCGCTCTCAACGGGTTGAAGTGCCGACGAAGAATCGGCACCAAAGTACGACAGAACATCTTCAACCGCGACGAGGTACTTCGCACCAGAGCGGGCGCTGACAATCTGACCTGACCGAACCAGTGAGCGCAGACAATGCTCTGTCACGGCGCAGTCCGGGTCGAGTCGGTGCAGTTCATCGACAGCACCCTGTATTGTGCGTATGCGTTTCATGGGGGAATCACCTCGGTTGATTTCGTTCTGTACACAGAATACAGCATATTGCGAACAGATTAAAACGTCCGCTAACGTAACGCGAAAGAACCTAATTCACTCGCGCAACAACAAAAAACTGCCGCCAGCGAAATGCCAGCGGCAGCATAATTTTATTCAGCTTTTATTCAGTACTTTACAAGAGTAAACGAGAAAGGAACGGAAGTTACGACAAGTTATGATAAGTTGAACTACAAAATACGACAGAATAGCGAAAAAATTATAAGATACGGAAAGAGACAAGACCTGTTGGAACGCCCTCATAACCCGGAGGTCGCAGGTTCAAGTCCTGTCTCCGCAACCAACAAAAGCTC
>OGMF01001084.1_pt1 | contig 28314 bp, 22 predicted proteins | sample 1572921 | NCBI WGS metagenome assembly OGMF01 (sample SAMEA2581919, study PRJEB24529) | metagenome | biome: Human gut stool | place: China | collected 2011 | reverse complement strand
ATTTTTTGATGAAGTTCAAGGCAAAAAAGCGAGTAATCCTGTCGGATTTCGAGCCATTTTTAACGCTGAAATCCGCAAAAAAGATGTTTAGCAGGGCGATACTTCCTTACCGGGCTGTGGCTAAATCCGTTATTATTTTTTCTGTGCATACAGCGCGGCATAATTAAGAAGCTGCTTTTTGCTCGAAACGCCGAGCTTACTGTAAATATTTCGGTTATGGTATTTAAGCGTTGTTTGCTTAATTGCCGTAATTTCCATTATCTCGGCAGCGGTTTTTCCATCCATATACATGTTAAATATTCGTTTTTCCGTTGGTGTGAGCTGCTTTAAGCCTGCAAGGAAAAAGTCGTAATCGTCTTGCAAGACGATTTTTTTCTGTGTGCTTGCAAGTCTTTCATTTTCGGACTGAACACGGTTTATCTCATTTTTCGCCTGCTCGTTCTGTTTTGAAAGCTCAGCAAGCGATTTTTCGTATTCGTTGTCCTTTTGCGACAAAAACTCAAAAAGGTCGTCGATTTCCGCTATGTTGCACGCCTCGTTTGTCTGCGACTTTTTAATTCTTTCGAGTCCTTTTAATATTGGGGCAATGTACTTTTTACTGAGATACAGGCAACCGATCACGACGCTGAACAAAAGAAGAAATGCAACAAGTAAAACTTGTATTGTATCGTGCAGTTTCATTTGCGAATAATCGCTTTTCGGTATCATCACGGTTATAGCACAATCGGCGTTGTCGTAATACAGTGGAATATCCTTTGTCCGTCCGATATATGAGCCGTACTCATTGCCCAGCCGAACAAGCCCGTTTTTTGAATCGGCGATATTAAGATTAGCTTTTGGCGGCAGATAGTAACCGCCGTTTACGCCGCAGGAGAGCCCGTTGTCAATATCAATGGTATTATTGTTTCGTTTTGAAAAAACGCAAACAAGGTGTTCTAATGTGGTAGGCTGTGCGTGCTCGGATTTGAACAGGCTTTCGCTGACCTCAAACCCGCATATACCGAGCGTCTTTCCGTTTGTGCCGATAAAAGGGACAGACACAAGCATAATGCGCTCCGATGTTCCGGGTAAGTTAATAATATCGTGAATGCGGCAAGCTCTGTCAATTGGAAGATTATCCTCGCGCAGCGCTTCATCAAAACCGGGAAAAGCTGTTGTATCAAATTCGAGCTTCCATTTTCTGTGCGGCATTATCTCTTTTTCGCGCCCAAGCTGTGCAGTACCTCTGAAGAGGAGCATTGCGTCTTTTCTGTCCGAACCGAGAAAATCTTTGACTATGTAAACGCCGGCTTTTGAAGCGGAACTATTTGTATTTCTCGAAGTGTTCAGAATAATAAAAGCGCCCGAACAGTCGATTTTCAAAAGCTCCTGCCGAAGTAACTCCATATATTGATCTTCCAGCGTTTCAATGCGGCTCCGGTTATTTTTAAGCGCCGAAAATGAAATATTTTCGTCTGAAAAGTATTTTTCCGTAACATAAGTCGCATTTTCGGAAAGTCTTTCGCTTTTGGAGGCGATTTCGTTATAGTAAGATTTCATTTCACGCTCAAACACTTCCTGCTGAAAGAGGAGCGTGTCGGAAATTTTGCTTTCTGTGCTTTCAAAGCGCCCGAACAAAAACAGAAACGCAACCAATGTGCCAAGCAGCGTTGCCGCAAGCGTGAACATATATAAGAACAGCTTTCGCTGCATTGTTTGTTTTTCCCGAAGGAACGCAGCCGGTATCTTCATAGCAATCCTCCGTTATTCTGTTTTCAGCTTTTCCCAAAGCGTTTCCGCATTACCGTCATAGAGAGCTTTGTTTTTCTGAATTTTACGCAGATAGGTATAATAATTGATAAGTTTGTTATAGTATTCGGGGTTTTGACTCTCCGATACGGCGGTACAGTTTTCGACCGAACTCTGAAATGCCGAATACAAAGCCTTGTAGTTGTCGTTCTTAAAATCATAATCCTTTATTTTGTCAAAGGCTTCATTTGTAACGGGCATATACCCTGTTTCTGCCGCAAAGCTGAGGTTTCTTTCGCTCTCTGTCAGCCACTTTGCAAATACGGCGGCAGCCTCCGCTTTTTGTTCGGTTGTCTTATATGCGCAAAGTCCTACGCCTGCCTGTGTGATACATTTTTATTGCTGTTTTGCTGCGGCATAGGCAGGATTTTAAGATTCATAGGCTCGCTTGTTCCGTCTGCATAGGTCACGGTATCGTTATAATACAAAATTGCCGCAGACGAGCCGAGTCCTGCCGGAACTTCGCCTGTCATAACCTGCGTGTTGGAATAGAGGTCGGAAATAGCAATATGCCCTTTTGTGAAAGCGTCGGCAAATTGCATAAACGAATCTCTGAATACAGAATCGTCAAAGTTATACCAATCTCCCGACTCATAATTGTCAGATCCGTTTGATATTGCGGAAAGCTCAACATTTCGCATAGGATAGTCAAAGCTGCAAAACGGTTTGCCGCCCGACCATTCATAATATTTTGCGGCGGCGTCAAAAAAACCGTCCCAATCGGAAAGGCTTTCGTATGTAACGCCCGTATCTTTTGAAAAACGTTCAAACTGACTGCCCGAAACGAACAAAAGAAAGGTGGATTTGGTAACCGGGAAAACATAGAGCTTTTTGTTTTCTTCGCCGTCAGACAAAAATTCAGGTACAAATCCGGCAAGCTCTTTTTCGGAAAACAGCTTTTTCCAATCGACTAAATTTTCGGTGCCGATTTCCACAGCATTGCTTTTATGACCGAAAAAGAGGTCGGGCATCTCGCCTGCGTCGGGTTTGCCTGCCTGTGCGTCAAGCAGTTTTTTACCAATATGTGAAGCGTTTGACATTCCCGTGACATTTATTATAATTCCTTTTTTCATTCCGACCGTCTGATTAAATTCTTCAACAAGACGGTTCATCGGCGAGTCAGCCTGCTCACCGTACACGTGCCACATTATAAGTGTAACGGGTTTGTTTTTATCAAGTCCCGATTTTTTGCAGCCCGAAAAGCAGCAAAGCGAAACGGTTAATATAAGTAAAAGAGAAAAAATTTTCTTCATACCGATTTCCCTCCGATTTTTAACGAAAAATATGTTTTTCCTATCCTTTTTCCCGTCCTTTTTTCAAAATAATCCGTATTTTTTGAAATTCATCCTATCCTTTTCGCAAAAAGGACGGGGACAATATACGGTTACGGGTATATAATACAACTGAAACAGACAGCAAACGATGCCGAAAAGTTAGTTTACAAAAAGAAATGCTGCCCGTACAGTTATACACATCAAGCAAAAAAACGTCTGTGTGTTGGGTATTATTTTTTAACCCAAAATATTATACCATATTTTTTCGGTTTAGTCAATCGGTGATTTGCACGAAATTTATCTTGCAAAACTGACAGAAATAGTTTTTTATGTATTATGTATAGTGAAAGGAGGTAAATGCCGTGGCGAAATCAGACCACAAAACCGCCGCGTACAAAATCATTCCTGCGGAAACGGGAAATGTTTATAAGTTTTTTTGTGAGCGTTCGGGACAGCTTATTTGCACCACAAAACCGTACCGTGAAAAAACACCGGAAGCCGAGCTTGAAAAAGCGTGGCAGTCGGAGGGAATCCGTAATTTTAACCGCTGTGTAAAATGCGGACGCTGGGTAAACACGGTGATGTTTAATCCCGATGTTTTAATGTGCGTTGACTGCGCACCGATAGAGACAGCCCCAAACTTCTGCCCCCATTGCGGTGCAAGAGTTAAAGAAAACACCGACAAATGCGAGCTTTGTGGCAAGAAATTGATATATGAAGGAGTGATGTAAATGACTTCATTAAAATTCCAAAACGAAAAAATGCGCTGCTTTGGCTTTGGCTATGAAGTTATGAAACAAATTAAGGTCTGCGAAAAATGCGGAGCTCCGGCAAGTACACATCGGCTTTTCTGCAAAGAATGCGGCGCATTTTTAACGAGGAAAAGCCTTTACGACAAATACAAGGCACGGCATAAGGTATGCAGAAAATGCAAGACTATACTTACCGATGCAGCGGAATACTGTCCGCAGTGCGGAGCGAAGCAAAACAATAAAGAGAGGTGATATAAATATGAAGAAATGTTTATCATTGTGTATGGTATTTATTATGCTGATGATGATTGTGCCGCTCTCGGCGTTTGCGGACTATTCCGACGGTCAGAACTGCGGCAGCTGCGGACACTACCATTGGGACAGCTATTGCTGCGGCAGCTGCGGCCGCTGTACGGAGGACTGTACCAATAGTGACTGTTATGAAACCACTCATTGCCACAGCTGCGGAGAATGCTTTGCCGATATGAGCGAAAACGAATACTGCACCGAATGCTGGAATTGTATATCCTGCGGCGAAAACGAACACTGCAAAACTTGCGGAGAGTGCGGCAGGGATATCTGCAGCGACTGTCATATATGCGAAGACTGCCGCCAGACGAACGGCGCCATTTGTCCGTACTGCGACGCCTGTCTGACTTGTCTTTACGGCGAGGGAAACCTTTCGGAGGAGGAATTGTGCAAGACCTGCCGTGCAACTCTTGCCTGCTGTCTGGAAATCGTTTGCCAGCAATGTCTGTCCTCCTGCAACCAATGTAAATCCCTCGATGAATTCTGCACAGGCTGCGAAAGGTGCGTCGACTGTATTCCGGACGGCATCATCTGCGTGCAATGCGGCACGTGTAAGGATTGCTGGTCGGATGCACACTGTACGGAATGTAACAGCTGCGAATATGAATACCACGATGACTGCGAACTGTGCGATAATTGCGCCGAAAAAGACGACAGAATCTGCGAAAGCTGCGGAAGCTGCGGTTTTTGCAGCGACTGGGAGCCGAGCGATATTTGTACCAACTGCGGCGCTTGCCCCAAAGAATACGACAGACTCTGTGAGGAAGGGGAGCACTGTAATCTTTGCTGGGAGTGGATTTGTGAAAACTGTAATCAGTGCAGCTACGACGGCAACATACTGTGTTCGGATTGCGGAGATTGCTGCAGCTCGTGCGAAAATTTTTGCGACGAATGTGAAAAATGCGAGGAATGCTGCCGCAGAACCAGCGAAGAAAACGGCTGCTACCACGATATATGCGTGGAAAGCAGTAACTGGGATGATCCTTCTCACCGCTGTCAGTCCTGCGGAAATTGCTTTGAGGAAGATGAGATGTGCGACGACTGCGGTCTTTGCGCAGAGTGCTGCCTTAATGAAAGTCAGGCGAATGGCTGTGAGCACGGCATATGCGTGGAAAGCGCAGACTGGGATGCGGAGGATCACCGCTGCAGCAGCTGCGGCGAATGCTTTGAACAAAACGAATTCTGCCCCTACTGCGGATACTGCCTGGATTGCTGTTTGAACAATGCCGATCTTGACGGATGTGTCCACGGCATCTGCATTGAAAGCAATGAATGGAGAACCCATTTCTGCGGTCAGCACGGCGGCTGTGTGGAGGTTTTGTGTGACACCTGCGGCGGCTGTGCCGGCTGCTGCGATAAAACACGTGTACAGCAGAATTGTACGCATACGCACGTTTGCCCGGGCTCCTCGGGCTGGAGCAAGCATTTTTGCAAAACGTGCAATAAGTGCTTTGCGCCCGGCGAGATGTGCCAATACTGCGGCAAGTGCCTTGTCTGCTGCAAGGCGGCAACGCCCTGCTCCTGCGGAAACGACATATGTCCGAGCGACCCGAAATGGGTCGACCACTATTGCACATCGCACGGAACCTGCTTCTCGAAATGCTCCCACGGCGCACATACGCATACGCCGGGAAGCACCTATGTGCAGGAGGACGTCAACAAGCATTACCAGACCTGTACCATTTGCGGTATGGCGATGAACCGAAACAGACACAGATTCGGAGAATGGGTCCGTGAAAGCTTTTCCGAAGTTTTCGGAAAACCTATCGCAATCGTACATTCCAACTGCATTGACTGCGGATATTTTTTGAGAAAAACAAACAACGTTTCGTCCCGCTGCGTAAACGGAACATGCCAAGGCAGTGACTTCCTGGTGTATGACGAAACGCATCACTGGAGGCAATGCAGCCTTTGCGGCGACACGAAAACCAACACAAAGGCAAAACACGATTTTTCGCTGAACTTCTATGCCTGCTGCTCTGACGGATGCGAATATCAGAAAATCGCCACGCCGGCAATCGGTACGGTCGGCGGCAAAGAGCTTGAATGGGATGATACTACCTATATAAACGGCAGAGCAAAATATTACGCCGCAGATGAATTTACGGCAACGCTCGGCGAAAAGCTGGTGATTCCCTATACGCTGGTAAGCGGCGATAATGTAAAAATGTCGATTATCGACCCCGAAACGGGCATGAAGATAAATCCGCAGCAGAGCACGCCGTTTTGGAATATGTATGCCCAGCAGCTGGTAACCTATACAAAAGACAGTGTTATTTTGGATTTACAGGAGCCGCAGTGCCAGCGTCTGTTCAAGCACTTGTACGGTCAGTGCGGCAGATATGAATTTATCCTGCGCGCACATAACGAGCTTGGCAATTATCAGGCATACTACAACAGCGACGTGCGGTTCTTTATCAACCTGCCGCACGAAACGGCGGAATGGCAGATGAACGAAACACAGCATTGGAAGATTTGCTCAAACTCGAATTGCCCCGACGGCGGCAAGCGAGTGAATATCGGTGCGCACGACTGGCGCCACGGCGACGCATGCGTTTCCTGCGGAAGAATCCGCCCGGTGCGCATCACCTGGCAAACGGCCGATCCAAAGCCGACTTACCGTCACGGACGTGATGACGAAAACTTCGTTAAGCTCTCGGTCAAGGCGCGCGGCAATAATCTTACTTATCAGTGGTACCGCGCTTATTACGATTCCAACGGAAATGTTAAGCTATCTAATATCCGTGACATAACGGAAGACCCCGTAAACGGCCATGCGGGCACAAAAACCGATACGCTGACCGTTGGACTGTATGACGCAATGTGCGGCGAGGTTTTGCAATATGAGGATGAATTTATGTTTGCCTGCGTTGTTACCGGCGACGGCGGCACGGTGCAGTCCAAGCCGATTTGCATTACTCCGCAGCACGACACCTCGTCTTATGAGTACAGAAATAGTGTGGCATATACAGGCAGTCGGACAGACAGACATATGGTAATATGCAAAAACTGTTACGAAGAATTTTATTTGCAGGCGCACACGCCGGGTTATTGGAAAACCACAAAGGAGCCCACGGTTGACGCCGAGGGCGAGCAGACCTATTACTGCGCCGACTGCGGCTTAACAAGGCAAAAACAGACAATTCCCAAGCTTGCCGCACCGCATACGCATAACTTCACTGTGGTGGCGCATGACAACATTGCGCACTGGAATACTTGCTCCGACGAATCCTGCAGACGTTCCGACAACTCCTATATTCGCCATACCTACGGCGAGTGGGTGACCGTTGCGGCGCCGACAACATCTGCGCCTGGCTCAAAGAAACGTATTTGCAGCCACGCCGGCTGCTGGAACGAACAAACCGCGCCGATAGCAGCGTTGACGCATGTCTGCTCCTTTGTCAACAGCTCATATGCGCACGACGAAACGAGTCACTGGCTGGAATGCGAGAGCCCGGACTGCTCCGAAAAGCTCCGCGTGATACCGCACCGTTACAGACAGATGACATTTCCGAAAAAGCCCACTATGACCGAGGAGGGAATCGGTCGCCATGTCTGCGACGTATGCTTGTATGAAGAGAAAGTCATAATTCCGAAGCTTGAACCCGAACCTGCCTTGCGGCTGAGCGCTCAAGACGGCGAATATCGCCTATACGCGTCAAACGGTGGAATTTCCGCATGGGTTTGGATAGCAAGCTATAAAAACGGGCGGATGATTGATGTGAAAAGAGAAGTTATCCGCAAAACAGAAATGCCGATACTCGACATTTCTGTCAATGCATCTGAACTGAACATTTCGGATGCTGATGAGATTAGGGCGTTTATGACCGGCTATAATAATGGGATAAAGCCTCTTTTGCCGGCAGAAAAGTATGTAATTTCCGACAAACCGATTCTGCGGCTGCACGGCGGGAAAGAAGGTTATAGCATCTATGCTTCAAACTGCGGCCTTGAAGCGGCGGTTTTGGTCGGCAGCTATAAAAACGGACGGCTTACAGACGCAAAAAAATGCAATCTGAGCAAGGCAGATCCGATACTCGACAGTTCTCTCGACAAGCTTGGATTGAATATTTCGGGCGTTGACGAGATTAGGGCATTTATATTTGACAGTTATACAAACATAAAGCCGCTTTCATCTCCGGAAAGTTTGAAAATAACAAAATAATTAATGAGGTGGATTCTTTATGAATATAAAAAGAAAATTGCTGTCCGTTTGTCTTGCCGGTATTATGGCATTAACGGTTCTGCCGCTCTCGGCGTTTGCGGACGGCGAGGCGGCGGAAACACCGCCGCTTGATGCGGGCGGATACTATCTTTTGGACAGTGCGGAGGATTTATACTGGTTTTCCGATTTTGTCAACAACAGAACAAGCAGCAGCGAGGTTGTAAACGCGCGCCTTGAGGCGGATATTGACTTGAATCCCGGAATATCCTTTGCGTATAACCATGAAACCGGCAAAATAACCGTTTCCAAAAATAACGGGGAAAACTTTCATCTCGGTTCGGGACTGAAGGGAACAACTCTCGGCGCAATTGATGACGGCGAAACAGCGTTTAAACTAAACAAGTGGACGCCAATCGGCAAGTTGGGGCAGGCATATGCCGGAACCTTTGACGGAAACGGTCACACTGTAAACGGTGTTTATGTGAACGATCAAAATATAGGCTTTGCAGGATTTTTCGGACTTATCGGCGACATAAATGCAAATAACAGTTACAGCGGTCATGTGAAAAGTCTTACGATCGGAGAAAATTCCCTTATTCTCGGTTATAAATGCGGAGGCAGCGGTTCTACAGGCGGCATTGCCGGAATGGTCATGGGCATCGATTCCCTTACAGACTGTACAAACCGCGCTGTAGTTGCCGGCACAAGCATCCTGCCGGGCAGTACCTCATACACACAAAAGGTCGGTATGGTCGGCGGCATAGCCGGCTGCATGGCAGGCAGTGCGGAGGGCTGTACGAACTATGGAGCCGTTGTCAGCAACACCTGCGCGGGCGGTATAATCGGCAATCTGACCGGCGGCAGAACAAACACCTATGCTCAGGCAGATGTACTGCTTAGGTTCTGCCGAAATTATGGCGCTGTTTCTGCCGATGAACAAGGCGGCTTTGCCGGCGGCATTGCCGGAAATTCGGGTGGCTATGACAAGGCAGGCGAAGACGGCGGTACGATTGATGCATGCATCAATTTCGGCAGGATTCGGGCATACGGAGCTGCCGGCGTTGTATACAGAGCCAGACGCAATGCAACCGTAAAATACTGTGCAAACAGAGCTGAGGTGACGGCAACCCAGGCAGCGGGACTTGTGGGATATATTGATATAGGCGGCGCGTTCCTTGAATCCAGCTATAATGCCGCAGAGATACATGCCGTTGAAAGCGGCAGTGAGCCGGCTGCCGCATATCCGCTGGTGTACAAAATATATACGTATTGGACGGGTTTAATAGAGTCATGTACGGTCCGAAAATGTTATAACGACAGCACCGTACACCCCTGTGAGGACAGCGCGCTTGCAGGCGTAAGCATCAAATTAACTGATTGTTACAATGTGCCGACAGAAACCTTTGCCGGCGGCGAGCCCGCCTACAAAATGATTTCGGGGTATGAATACCGCTGGAAGCAGAATTTACCGCTTCCACATGAGGAGGGCAAAATACCGCAAACCTATCCCGATAACATCGGTGCGCGAATTGTGTATCAAAACACTCATTATTGCTGTCATACCGATTCGGTTGACAAAGAAGCACACAAAGCATTTTTCTATTCTAACCAAACGGGTGACATCACAGATGAGCATGTAATCGGTTCGAACGGCTTATGTACACATTGCGGCATCGACAAGCGCGTGCCGAACATTGTTCCCGAAGCTTTGCCGGAGGCGACAACGCGTGAATTTTATGACGTGTATATAAAAACGGAGGGTACACCGACCGATGACCTGACCTTTGACATTGTTACCGGTCCGGAGAATGACACGCCGCCGGCGCTGCCAAGCTGGCTGAACACATACAAAAGCAGCAACTATTTGAATTTGTACGGAAAACCGTATGATGCAGGCATTTTTACCTTTACGGTCAAGGCAACCAACACAAACGGTTCCTCTTACAAAACATATACGCTTAAGGTGAACGAAAACCCGATTGAAGAGTTTGCCATTACCACCTCACACCTGCCCTGCGCAAACGTGGGAGAAGAATATACGGCGCAGCTTACAACAAATTCAAAAGACCCTAAAATGCCGATAAGCTGGCAAATGATGAAAGGCTCTGTTTTGCCGGACGGACTGATCTTTAACGAAAAAAGCGGTGTCATCAGCGGCACACCGACCAAGGCAGGGCTCTTTACGCTTGAGATTATGGCTATACGCGGCAATGGAAAAGATGCGGATTATGCATATAAAACGCTGATTTTGAATGTGTATGACAGCATGCCGCCGGTTTATGAAAATGCCATAGTCTATGACGGCAGAACGGTTTTCATCACCTGCGCGAAAACGGGAACCTATACGGTTGTGTTTGCAAATTGTGATAAGAGCGGAAAGCTGTCCGAGGTAAAGCATGTGACACGGATGCTTGCACAGGGCTATAACACGGTGGATATACCTGCCGGCATGCAGATGTCAGAGGGCAGCAGTGTGTTCTTTTGGGAAAGCTTTGAAACAATGAAGCCGATGTGCCCGGCGTTTACGATCGGCGATATGAAAAAGTAGCTGCTGATGCGGCGGATTTTGCCGCAAAACCGTAATTACGATAAAAGAGTTAATTAACCGGGAAGCTTATATTCATTCCACGTTCTTACGGCGAAGCTTATGCTGCAGCGGCAGAAAAATAAACAATCTGTAATATCCATTTTTAAAATGTGGATATAAATAAAAAATTAAAGGAGATGCATTATGAAAGGAAGAAAATTTTTGAAGGTCACGGGTATTCTGATGATTATCGGAGGAGGATTTGGCATCATCGGGGGGATTCTTGCAATGCTTGGAGCAGGAGCTTTGGCGGCAGTTCTTGAAACGAGCGCCGGCGGGCTTATGCTTGCAAGTGCGCTGATTCTGGCAAGTGCAGTATTTCAGCTGATTGCCGGAATTATGGGTGTAAAAAACTGCGATAAACCCGAAAAGGCACAAAGCTGCCTGGTTATGGGCGTCATTGTGGCGATTTTAAGCGTATCCGGAAACATTGTCTCAAATGTGCTCGGAAGCAGCTTTAACATTATGAGCTATGCCACCGGTTTGATTATTCCTGTTCTGTACATAATTGGTGCGGTAAAAAATAAAGAGCCGGCATAAGTAAAATATCCGAACGCTCCCGCTGCCAAAAAAGGGCGGCGGGAGCATATGTGCCAAAATTTAAGAGGTGATTTTTATTAAAAAAAATATATTGTTATTTTTAACGTTTTTGTTTCTTTTTCTTTCCGGTAATATAGTTTGCGTCAATGCCGGCGCATATATTTCGGTTGGGATAACGATAAACGGGGAAGCTGTCGAAACGGAGGTTTCACCCTTTGTGGAAAACGGGCGGACGCTCGTTCCGGTGAGAGCCGTTTCGGAGCATTTAAAGTACAGCGTTGAGTGGTTCGCGGAGGAACAAAGAGTCGATATTGATTCGCCTTCCGATAAGCTTACGCTTTATATAGGCAGTGCAGACTATTATAAAAACGGCGAAAAAAAAACCATGGATGTTCCGGCGGTAATTAAAGACGGAAGAACCTTTGTTCCCCTGCGGCTGGTTGCCGAGGAAATGGGATGCGAGGTTAAATGGGACGAGAAAAATAATATTGCAAATGTAATAAAATATAACATTGCGGAGGCAAAGACGCCTCATGATATTATACTTAATGCGGCAAGCTATACAAAAATCATTCTTAAGGAGCAGGAATATGATTTATCGGAGCTTGACGCGATAAATATTGATAACCCTAATGTTTTTGCTGACAATACCTTTGAAGGATACGAATATATAATAAAAGACGTATCCAATCTTGTTATAGAAGCGCCGGAGGGAATAAACGCTTCTGTTGTTACTCAGGCTCCCTACGCAAACGTACTAAGCTTTAAGAGCTGCAGCGGTATTGTGCTTAAAAATATCACGGCAGGACATAAGGTTGAGAAGGGCTATTGTACCGGCGGCGTAATAATGCTTGACGGTTGCCGGGATATAAATATTGATAAATGCAGTCTGTACGGCTGCGGAACGTACGGAATAACTGCGACGGACTCTGCCGGAATAACTGTGGAAAACACGGAAATATATGAGTGCACATACGGGCTTGTTGAGTTAAGCGGCTGTGACGGAATTAAGTTTAACGGCTGCACATTCAGAGATTCCGGGATGTTTTCAATGTTTGCGCTGGACGGCTGCAACGGTGTAAGCGTAACAAACTCGGCAATTAAAAATAACAGCAGCTCGAAGGATTCGTATTTTATAAGCGCTTACGATTGTTCGGATATTGAATTTTCCGGCTGTGACTTTTCAAATAATTCTTATTATAATTTCTGCAACGGCGATACTGTAAAATTTATCGGGTGCAAATTATGATAAGCATATTAAGGGAGTGAAACGATGGAGACAGTTCAAAACTATAAATGTCTATGCTGCGGCGCTTCATTGGTTTTCCAAAACAAGTCGCTGCACTGCGATTCCTGCGGTAACGATTTTGAACTTGACGCTATGCGGCAAATTGAGGATGTCGGATCGCAAATGCAGGGAGAGTCAAAATATGACTGGGAGCATTACGAACCGAGAAACTATGAGGGCGGAGAAGAGATTGAGCTTGCCGGCTATACATGCCCCTCCTGCGGCGCGGAAATTACAGGCGATGATACAATGGGCTCAACCGTCTGCCCTTATTGCGGCGATGCTGCGGTTGTTAAGAGTCAATTCGAGGGGACGCTTCGCCCTGACTATATCATTCCGTTCAAGACGGATAAAAAGGCGGCAATGGCGGCATTTGAGGCCGATTTCAAAAATGCGCCGTTTCTGCCGGACGAATTTAAGGTTAAGAAAAAAATAGAAGAAATGACAGGCGTTTATGTACCGTTTTGGATGTTTGACTGCGACTGCAGCGCTGCAATAACTTACGGAGCACAAATGGTTACAAGCTGGAGTGATTCTAATTATAATTACACAAAAACAGACTATTACAGACTTTTCAGAAGCGGCAGTGTGGGATTTGCCAACATTCCTGTTGACGGTTCCAAAAAAGCGGATGACGCATATATGGAGGCGGTAGAACCTTTTTGTTATGATGATGCAGTGGAGTTTAACGGTGCATATCTTTCGGGGTATATGGCGGATAAGTACGACGTTACGGCAGAGGAAAGTATAAACAGAGCGAACGAGCGTGTTAAAGCTTCGACTGTTTCTGTGTTCCGGGAAACCACAAGCGGTTATGCGGCGGTGATTCCGGAAAGTACAAAAATAAGCTTTTCGGGCGGTAAAATCAGATACTCGCTGCTTCCCGTATGGATGCTTAACATCAAATACATGAACAATACCTATAAATTTGCCGTCAACGGACAGACAGGCAAGGTCGTGGGAGAGTATCCGGTTGACAAGGGCAAAAAATGGCGGTATTTTGCAAAAGTTGCGGGTCTTTCATACATAGCTGCCGCCGCAATAGCATATTTTCTGCTGCGTTAGGGGGTGCGGATGAAATGAAAAGAATTATTGCAATAATTATTGCCGCAATCTGCCTTTTATCAACAATTGCAGCCTATGCTGATTTTCAGAATCCTCCGATAGCGGACGGAGCGGAATATCTTACGGAGGAGCAGAATAACGAGCTGTCGGCGCAGCTTGATAAAATCCGTGAAAAATACAGCTTTGACGTTGTTTTCGTTTCGGAAAAAAGCTTATCCGCCAGTGACGAGCAGGCGGCGGCGGACGATATTTACGATTATAACGGCTATGGCTACGGAGAAAGCTATGACGGAATTCTCTTTTACATAGCGAAAGCTGAAAGAAAATATCATTTTTCCACCTGCGGCAGCGGTGAAACGGTATTTAACGGCAACGGACTTAAATATCTTGAAAAAAAGGTTGTTCCGTTCTTAACGGAGGGCGACTATTACGCTGCGGTCAAAGCCTATGCCGGCTGCGCGGAGGAGCTTTTGAAAATGGCGGCGGAGGGAAAGCCCTTTAACAAAAGCCAGCACGGAACAAAGTATATTCTGTGCGTGATTGCCGGGGCGGTTCTTCTCCCTCTCCTTATTGCATATTTTATGATGCAGAACAAGCTTGCAGGAATGAAAACGGCGGTTAAAGAGGATAATGCTTCAAATTATATGAAGCCGGGCAGTATGAACCTTGATTTTTCAAGGGATATATTCCTGTACAGCACGGTGACCAAAACAGAAAAAGTGAAGTCGGACTCGGGAAGTCACACATCGTCCTCCGGCAGAAGCCATGGCGGACGAGGCGGAAGCTTTTAATAAAAAACTTTAAGGAGGTAAAATTTATGGGATTCGGAGATTTTTTCAAAAACATTTTCGGGAAGAAGAACTGTGCATTATGCGGTAAGGAGTGCGGCATGATGCATCGTTCAAAAATCAAAAACAAGGAATTTCTTTGTGATGACTGCGGAAATCAGTGCTCAAGGTACATTCGGTTAAGCGAGCTCACATTAGACGAAATCAAAGGCCATATCGAGTATATGAAGCGTCAGAACAGGCTTTTTGAGGAGGTTTACTCCAAGGAGGGCAAAAAAACAACATATCCTTCGTCCATTAAGGAGATGGGCATTGAATTCTGCGATGATTTGGGAATGTTTCGGATTAAGCACAGAAGCAATACAGGCAGAGGAAAATTGAACGAGCTATTCCGTTACGATCAGGTGGCAAGCTATGAGGAATATTGTGACGAGGCTCCGGCAAAGGAGCCGGGCAAGGAACCGGAATTTAAGGAATGCGGATTGATAATCAAGCTTTTGGGCGGAAATATGAGTAAGATAAATACCGATAACAAAAAAGGACTTCGTCCGCACCCGTATATCAAGCGGGAGCTTAAAATCTGTTTCAGTAAAAACAGCCGTTCCGACATGCAGTATGCACACAGTGCAAAAAGTAAGTTTGATTATATTTTCGGTATTCATGATGATGATAGAGGCTTGTTCGGTTTTGGCAGGAGCAAGGCGGAAAAAAGAGAGGACGCGGCAGCGATTGGAATGGCGGCGGCATTCGGAACAGCTTTTAAGGCTGCAACAAAAGGTGAGGAAGCCATAACGGAGGCGGATAAAGAAAAACTGAAGGAAGGCATAAATGCCATGAATGACGCAGCGACCGGCGGCATGGCAGTTTACACAAGACGTGCTGATGAAGCCGAAGCAAGAGTGCAGTAAGGAAGGTGGTACATGTGAAAAAAGTATCATTGCTGCTAGCGGCATTTCTGACTTTGAACTGCACGGTTGCCTGCGGTGCGGATTGGGAAACGCTTAAGTCGGAGGACGGTATATACGAATACACCAAGGATGGAGTAATCACCGCTTATTACGGTGATGAATTTGCTTTTTTCCCGGCAGAAATAGACGGAACAAAAATCAATGAAATCGGCGTTATGGCTTGTTTTGACTTAGGAATTGAATTCATATCTATTTCCGAAGGAATTGAATTGATAAACACAAATGCTTTTGAAGGCTCCAATGCCAAAAGTGCATATATTCCGTCAAGCGTGAAAAGTATAGGTGAGCGCGCTTTTGCCAACTGCGCAAATCTTAATGAGGTTACATTGAATTCAGAAAAAATAACGTTTGATTCTGATGTGTTTATCGGAACCGGATTAATACAGTTTTATATCCCGTGCACAGCGGACGAGAATGTGATGTATAAAAAAATATCCGATGCAAAGGGAAACGAAAATTTTGAGTTTTTGACTATGCACACCGCACTTGTTGAGAGCATGGAGGAAAAGGATATTTTCGGTAAAAACATGATATACTGCGAGGACTGCGGTTTTAAGGGCAGTAGGTATTTGGACGACTCGATCCCGCCGTTTGAGGATGTATCCAACGACTCATGGTATTATTCCTATGTGCAGACGGCTTACAGCTTCGGAATTATCAACGGAAAAAGCGAAACAAGGTTTGATCCTGATGCCGGTCTGACCTGTGCGGAAGCGGCAAAGATTGCCGCGGTAATTCATAACAAGAGCCGCTATGACCGTGAGGAGCAGGAATTTGTTCTTACCGGCGAAAACTGGTATGACGCTTATGTGAGCTATTGCTATTATAACGGAATAATTGAAGATTATATCGTTTTCGACTGGGACAAAAACGCAACGCGTGCACAAATGGCATATCTGTTTTCGCGGTGCGACATCAATCCGTATTTCATAAATGATGTTCCGATAACCGATATTCCCGATGTTTATGATACAACGCCGTTTGCCTATGAAATTTTAGACCTTTACAATAAGGGAATTGCGGTGGGGAGCAATGAATATATGACATTCCATCCCGATTCACAGGTAAAGAGAAGCGAAGCTGCAGCGCTGATTTCGAGAATTCTTTGCTACGATATGAGGATTGAATTACCGAAAGGGTGATTAAGGTGAGGCTGATGAAAGCAATTGCGATATTTACGGTTATCGCCGGTCTTTTCGGTTGCCGCTCTCCCGGAGAAAAGCCTTTTATGCTTGACGGACCGGGCATGGTATATGTTGACAGGGAGCATCGCACAGAATATGCAAACACTCTTCCGTTCGATGAAATCGATGACTATCCCTATTGGGCGGTTGCATATCTCGGAGAGGGAGAAAACGGCAAAAATGCGGCAAAGGAATATATAGAAAAGCTTTTTTCGGAGCTTTCCGAGGAAAAACGCCGGGCAATCAGTCATTATGATTACGGCGGAGAAAAATGGTATCTTGTTATTCCGCGGTATGGAGATGAAAACGAGCTGATTCAAAACGGCGATAAGAAAAATTTGCAAAAAGCACATGACGGCACACCGTATATAATAAACTGCGGCGGCGATGTTGAAATTTATATCGTCATACGCGGCGGACACAGAATCACGCTTGATACGGATGAAAACGGCAAGCTGATATCTGCTCCCGATATATGGGATATAACAGAGTATAAAGAATAATTGAGAGGAGAACAGAATTATGGGACTTTTAAAAGCGGGCGCAGGCGCTCTCGGCGGCGTTCTGGCTGATCAGTGGAGAGAATTTTTCTACTGTGAAAGCTTAGACGCGGACACACTTGTTGCAAAGGGAGAAAAGCGCACGGGGAAAAGAAGCTCTAACACAAAGGGCAGCGACAATATTATTTCGAACGGCTCTATCATTTCGGTAAACGAAGGGCAGAGCATGATTATTGTGGAATCCGGAAAGATTGTTGAATTTTGCGCAGAAGCCGGAGAATTTGTCTACGATAATTCCACAGAGCCGAGTATTTTCTGCGGCAGCTTAGGCGAAAGCATTAAGCAAAGCTTTCAGCAGGTCGGAAAGCGTTTTACTTTCGGCGGCGAACCGGGCAAGGATCAGAGGGTTTACTATTTCAACACAAAGGAAATAACGGGAAATAAATTCGGCACCTCCTCTCCCGTTCCGTTCAGGGTAACGATAGATGAGTCAATGAATTATAAGCTGTCGGTGGATTTAAGGTGCAACGGCGTGTATTCCTATAAAATAGCCGATCCCGTTATGTTTTACACGAATGTGACCGGTAATGTTGAATATACATACGACCGTTCGGAAATTGACGAAATGCTTAAGAGTGAGCTTTTAGACGCTCTGAGACCTGCATTCGCACAGATTTCGGCAATGAAAATAATGTATTCCGAAATTCCGGCGCACACGAAAGAGGTTACAAAAGCTCTTTCGGAGGAGCTTAAGACCGAATGGAAGGAAAAGCGCGGCATCGAGCTTTTTGCCGTGAGCATTAACGGCGTGTCAATCCCCGAGGATCAGAGAAAGAAGATTACCGAGTGGGAGGAAAACGTTATGACAACAAATCCGAACATTGCAGCTGCGCGAATTGTCGGCGGTCAGACCGACGCCATGAGAACGGCGGCTGCAAACGAGGGCGGCATGGGCGCAATGGGCGGCTTTTTCGGAATGAATATGGCGCAGAACGCAGGCGGCATGAATGCCGGAAATCTTTTTGCAATGGGGCAGCAGCAACAGCAGCCTCAGCAGCCGGCACAGCAGCCGCAAGCGGCAGGCTGGAGCTGCGAATGCGGTCAAACCGGCAATGCGGGCAAATTCTGCATGAATTGCGGAAAGCCGCAGCCGCAAACGAACGGCTGGACCTGCTCGTGCGGAACGGTCAACAAGGGCAGATTCTGCCAGAACTGCGGCAATCCAAAGCCTGCGGGCGCACCGACCTATAAATGCGATAAATGCGGCTGGGAGCCTGAAGACCCCAAAAATCCGCCGAAATTCTGTCCTGAATGCGGCGATATATTTGATGATAACGACAAACAGTAAAATAATGGGAGGAATTTTGTATTATGAAAAAAATATTAGCGTTCATTTTAACGGTAGGAATGGTATTTTCGCTCGCTGCGTGCGGCGGTGAAAAAACCGGAAAAGAAACCGGAAAAAACACCGAAGCAAAGCAGGAAACCAAAAAGCTTGATTATAAAAATATGACCGAGGACGATCTGATTAAAGAGTTTATAAAGGATGAGAAGAACATAACGCTGGATGAATTTGTGAACCTTGCTTCCACATATTCATATGCAACAATCAACGATAAGCTTGAGCTTGATGAAAATATAACAGACAAAGCAATCAAAAAGCTTAAGGATAACAGGGCAGCGCTCCCCGCGGCAAAGGAATTTGTCGATCCGCTTTTAAAAAGCGACTCACCGCAGGTAAGAGGCTATGCTTTTTCAAACATCGCCACATTTTTTGGGGCAAGTGATTCGCATAAAGCGGCGGCAAAGGAGACTCTGAAAACCGAAAAAGAGCCTTATGTTATTAAATGTGCGGTGAGAGCTCTCGGCAATGAAGGCGGCAAGGATGCGGAAATCGGCAAATTCCTGCTTGACGCTGCAAAGAATAAAAACGCAGTTGTAAGAAGACAGGCAGCGGTTGCTCTCGGAAGTACATGGAACAAAACTCTTGACGGCGCAGTGGACGCGGAAATCGAGCTGATGAAGGATTCGAATAACGAGGTTCGGAAAGCGGCATATGAGTATGCCGGCTTGCTCGGCGATGACAGGGTTGTCGCACCCATTGCGGAAATGCTGAAAAACGAAGCTGACGCAGACCTTCATTCAAGCGGTGTAAGGGGACTTGTTTGGCTGTGGTACGATTATCCGTCGCACGAAAATACAAGCGAGGCGGCATACAGAGCCACAATGGACTACTTAAAGACCACCCCCGGCAGCGAAAAGGTTCCCGCATGGGCAGCCATAACAAGCTTTACAAACAAATCCAAGCAGAATTATGCAGCATGGAGGGAAAAAGCAACTTATTTCAATACGGATGAGCTTTATGAGGTTATGCTCGGAATTGTAAAGAACGAAAATTTAAGCCGTCTGGCGCGCGGATATGCGTGCAAACCCGTTGCAGCACACTGCACAAGAGAGCAGTTCGATGCGTTCGGCACGGTTGTAAACGCTCTTACCGATAAAAATGCGGATTTTATAAAGAATGAGTATAAAAATCAGGCGAATAAGCTTGAATAAACGATAGAACGGGGGAATGACCATGAAAAAAATAATCGGTGTTATACTGATTATAGGCGGCGTGCTCTTTGCCTCTCTTGCAATAAAAGCTCTCTTTTCCGCCCCGAAGAGCGAAGAGCAAATCAGGGCAGCAGCAACAATCAAGGACGGCAGAATTCTTCCCGAAAATGAAGGAAAGCTTGTGGTTGTTTCGGGAACGCTTAAAGCCGCCGAACCGCTTCAAGACCCCATAACGGGCGTTAAGCTTCCCGGAGTAACGGCGAAAAGAACGGTTTGGACTTATAAACAGGATAGCGGCAGCGGTGATGAAAAAAAGTGGGATTGGTATCCGGAGAATACCGACTACAGCGAAAAGGCAAATTTCGGAATCAATGCCGAAATACTTACAACAACCATGCTTGCCGCGCCTACATTACTCGGTGAGTTTAAGGTGGAGAGCAAACTGCTCAATCCCCTTATGAGAACCACGGAATTTAAGCAATATGACGAGAAGAGCCTCAATGCGGGCTGGAATCTGATTTCGGGCGGAAGAGAAAGCAGCTACTGCGTTTCAAAAGAAAATTGGCTGCCGAAAAAAACAACAGGTAGGTACTCATCAGCGGGAGACGGAGCTCAAAAAGTATCCTACGGTATTGTTTCGCCGGATGATCCGCTCGAATATACGATTATCGGCGTACAAAAAGGCGATACCCTGATAAAGAGCGAAGATGTAGATTCGGTTACAACCTTTAAGGGCATTATGACGGCTGACGAATTTGCCGATGAGAACAAAAAAGGAGTGCGCGGCGGCTCGATTTTCGGCATAGTAGCCGGTATACTGCTTGCGGTAATCGGTGTGGGAATGATGGCGTTTCGGAGGCAGTAAAAATGAGGACGAATAAAACAGTATTTTCCGGCGGCGGAACCTATATTTCAAAAGTGGCGATTGCAAGGCTTACATTAAAAAAGCACATACAAATGATTATTGGCGGATTCTTCACGGCAGTTTTTCTGTTTGGAATTATTTCGGGAGTTACAGGGTATAACGAAAAGCTTCGCGATAACTTGATTACCAATATAGTCATGATTGTTCCGTCCGGACTCCTTTTGTTAAACGGCATTAAAAACGGCAGAAGGGCAGCTCTTGCATATCGCTACAACTCAATCTTTATGTGCGATGCTGACGGCACTGTGACAATTGACGAGCTTGCAAAGCAATCGGGAAAGCCGCCGTTCAAAGTGCTTTCCGAGCTTGAAAAGCTTTTCGGTAAAGGAGTGTTCTGTGACTGCACTCTGCAAAAGCAGGGCATGCCCTGCGTGATCCTTTCGGGCAGAGAAGGCAGTAAAACAAGCTTTGTCAACATTGTGTGCGAAAAATGCAACGGAACAACAAGAATCCGCGCCGGGAGCTCCGGTAAATGCGAATATTGCGGCAACGCAATTTCAAGCCGGAATATCGGTTGAATGTAACACATTAAGAGGAGGATATAAATGTGAAAAAGACAAGACAATTTTTTTCTGTTTTACTGACACTGGCAATGCTGCTTTCCCTCGTGCCCGCCATGGGCGTGACGGCGAGTGCGGCGGGAACAGAGATAGAAGCAGTTTCATTTACCTATACCGGATATGCGGAGGGAGAAAATGTTGCGGATGCGGTTGTCACCTGCAATACGGCGGGTGTAGAATTCACGTATAAGTGGCAATACTCAGACTCCGGCGGAAGTTATTCTGACGCAACAAAGCTTTCTGCACAGTTCATTTCGGGGATTAAATACACTCTGTGGATATACTTCAAGGCACAGGACGGGTTGGCACTGGCAGAGCTGAATGAAACAGATGTCACCTTGGGAGGCAATAACCCGGGGGTTGTGTATACTAACTATACGATAGACGAAGTGAAATATTCTTACGGCGTTCCGTTTTCTATGAGTCCTCTCGGCGGCGTTACAAAATATATCGTTGGCTTCTATACGCAGGGCGGAAAAATCGGAGATGAAAGTTATCGCGTGGAACGTGTTACCGGCACGGACGGCAAGTTGGCCGCGGAACAGGTGCCGACGCCGACAAAAGAGCACTACATCTTTGCCGGGTGGTATACAGCAGAAAGCGGCGGCACTTTGTTGAGTCTGGACACAGTTTATACAGATTCAAGTAGCGAATATTACGCGCGCTGGACGGAGAACCCCGCCCTGACCGGCACAGCCACGATCACCGGTACGGCTAAGTTCGGTCAGACCCTGACAGCATCTCTTGAAAGCGGCAATAATACCGGCACGCTGTCCTATCAGTGGAAGCGTGATGGCTCCGACATCTCCGGCGCAATGAACAGCACCTACACGCTGGTTAAGGCCGACATCGGCAAGACCATCACCGTGGCGATTTCCAGCAGCGAGGAAACCGGCACACTTACCAGCGCCGCAACCGCTGCGGTTAAAAAGGCTGACAGTCCCGGTGCTCCTACCGGTTTGAACGGAGTGAATCCCACCACTTTGGGCGGCTCCGACGGTAAGATAACCGGTACAACCACAGCTATGGAGTACAGCACCGACTCTAACTTTGCCAGCCCCGCAGGTACTGTATGCTCCGGCACCGAGATCACCGGACTTACCGCAGGCACCTACTATGTCCGCATAGCGGAAACTGATACACACTTTGCAGGTGCAACCGCTACGGTCACCGTCCCGGCAGACGATGTGCCCCTGACTTATACGGCAACAGTCACACCGGACGGTAAAACTTTTGCTGCACGGACCGTAGGCTACGGCGAGCAGACCGCAGAGACCTTTACGATCACCAATACCGGCACCGGTGCTCTTGCTTCTCTGGATGTGACCCTGACCGGAGCCAATGCCGACAGCTTCACGCTGGATAAGACGGGTTTTAATACGAATCTGGCAACATCCGGCACCACAACTTTCACCATCAAGCCCAACACAGGCTTGGCCGCAGGCACTTACACCGCAACAGTTCGTGTAACAGCCACCAATTTGACCACGATTGATAAGACAATCCGCTTTACTGTTAATTCGTCCGGCGGCGGTGGCGGCGGTGGCGGCGGCGGCACTTCACGCTACACCGTATCGTTTGAATCGAACGGCGGCAGCAAGGTTTCAAATCAGACCGTTACAAGAAACAGCGTTATGAAAGAGCCGACGGCGCCGACAAAGGAAAACTTTGATTTTGACGGTTGGTACTCGGATAAGGAACTCAAAACCAAGTACGATTTTTCCGCAAAGGTAACAAAGAGCTTTACACTCTATGCAAAATGGACGGAAAAGGATAATTCGGTAAATCAGATTATCTTAACAATCGGCAAAAAGGACGCACAGGTATTCGGCAAGGCAAAATCAAATGATGTTGCTCCGAAAATTGAAAAAGACCGCACAATGCTTCCGGCAAGGTTTGTTGCCGAAAACTTGGGCGCAAAGGTCGAATGGGACGGCGAAAAACAGCTTGTAACCATTACGGGTAAAAACCTTAAAACCGATGAGAATGTAACGATTCTTATTACCATCGGCTCAGCGACAGTGAAGGTAAACGGCAAGGAAATCAAGCTTGATTCTCCTGCGTTTATCGAAAACGACCGCACCTACACACCTATCCGCTTTATTTCCGAAAACTTGGGCGCAAGCGTTGAATGGGTTGAAAAGGAGCAGAAGGTAATTATAACAAGAGTTCAAGCCGAAGAGAAATAAAACTAAATAATTTATGCCTTCATAATCGAGGAAGGTATAAAAGCCGCCCGATACAAAGGCCTTTGCCTTTGTGTCGGGCGGCTTTTTGCCGACAGAGGAAAACAAAACGCCTCCAAACAATCGGGCGACTATCACCGGACACAATAAGCCGGGATTTAAAAAGTATTGACAAAAACAGAAAAATGTGATATACTATACTCACAAGGAAGTATTATAGAAAGGATTTGGCAAGTATGAAGCGACGGCGTAACATCAATACATACATTCACTCGCGGCATAGGCGTAGATTTGCCTTTTTCCGTTATTCGTTCGCGGGTATTTATTAAGGTGCGTTCGTTTTCAAAGTATTTTGAAATCGGGCTCGCCTTTTTTCGTTCTTACGCCGAAAATACAATAGGTGACTACATACCCGAAAGGAGCGTGCTGCCTATGAAAGAAAAAAACGCCGGATGTTCGCACTCCGGCATAAACAGAGAGCTGCGAAACAAGATGAAATTACAAAAAAGGAGGTCATGAAACATGAAACGCAAAACAAAAAAACCGGTTTCCGTTCTGCTTTGTATAGTACTGTTGCTTTCGCTTATACCACTGACGGCATTTGCGGATGAATCGAAGGCTGTAAAGATTACGGAAGAATCAAAGACCGCAGAGCTTGTTACGGATACGGCAAAGTTTATCTCTTTGGATGAGGCAAAAGAAATTGCACTCAAAGACGCCGAGCTTGACAGAAACAAGCAAAAAATAACGTTCACCAAGGAAGAACTGAGCCGCAATAAAGGCAGACCCTGCTACCTGTTGGATTTTTATACAGGGGAAAATCAGTATCATTATGAGATTGACGCAAAAACGGGCGACATTATCTATGGCAGAAGATATATTCTGCTTGCCGATGCAAAAAGGATTGCCGTTGATGATGCCGAATGCAGCGACAAGGTTACTTTTTTGGAGGAGGAATTGGTAGACGGCGGTATTAAAACACCGTATTATCTGCTTGTCTTTGCAGACAACAATACGCAGTGGACATACCGAATCAATGCGATAAGCGGCTCCGTGATGGGAAAGCATATTGATGATATCGGCGGAACGAATTTCATTTCCTTGGAGGAAGCAAAGAAAATCGCTCTGAAGGACGCCAAGCTTGACGACACCGCACAAAAAATTGTTTTCACCAAAACCGAGCTTAACCGCAACCAAGGCAGACCCTGCTACATTTTGGAGTTCTACACCGGTAAATATCAGTATCACTATGAGATTGACGCAAAAACGGGCGACATTATCTACGGCAGAAGATATATTCTGCTTACCGACGCAAAAAGGATTGCCGTAGATGATGCCGGCTGCACCGAAAAGGTTACCTTTACCGAGGAAGAATTGGTGGACGGCGGCATTAAAACGCCTTACTACCGGCTTGTATTTACCGACAGGAAAACGCAGTGGACATACCGAATCAATGCGGTAAGCGGCGCTATACTGGAAAAGAAAAGCAAGAACACCGATGAGCCGGATTATATCTCTTTGGAGGAAGCAAAGAAGATTGCGCTGAAGGACGCGGGGCTTGACAATTATGCACAAAAAATTGTATTCACCAAGACCGAGTTTAACCGTTATCAGGGCAAGCAATGCTATTTATTGGAGTTTTATACCGGCAAAAACCAGTATTACTATCAGATTGACGCAAAAACGGGCGAAATAATCTACGGCAGAAGATATATTCTGCTTGCCGATGCAAAAAAAATTGCCGTTGATGATGCCGAATGCAGCGACAGGGTTACCTTTTTGGAGGAAGAATTGGTAGACGGCGGCATTAAAACGCCTTATTATCATCTCGTATTTGCGGACAGGAAAACGCAGTGGACATACCGAATCAATGCGGTGACGGGCGGCATACTGAAAAAGAAACAAAAGGACATCAAGGTAAAACCCGACATTGAGTGGGAAAATCCGTTCGGTGACGTTAAAAAAAGAGATTGGTTTTACTTTTCGGTGAAATTCGCATATGATTTTGGCTTGATGAAGGGTACCACCGAGATGGAATTTTCACCCGACTCTTATGTGACCAGGGCAATGTTTGTAATGATTATCTACCGTATGGAAAAAGAGCCGCAAGCCGGAGTCTCCGTATTTGTGGACGTTGAAATCGGCGGTTATTATGACAGGGCGGTTGCATGGGCAAATGCAAACGGTATTGTTTCCGGCGTTTCAAAAGACCGTTTTGCGCCGAACGATCCGATTACCCGCGAACAGATGGCAACAATTCTTTACCGCTACGCAGATTTCAAGGGATATGACATAGAATCAAACGGCAACACGGCATACTCGGACAGCAGCTCTATTTCCGGTTATGCGAAAAACGCTGTAAGCTGGGCGGCTGCAAATTTACTTATGAAGGGTAATGACGACGGCAGCTTTTTGCCGAATGCAAATGCAACAAGAGCACAGGCGGCAACTGTATTTGCCCGTATGATTGAAAATCTGGAATAAGGATGACCCGGTTGTAACATAAGGTATATTTTCAACGTATAAACCACTGTTGCAAAACGATGCGCAGGCATTGGCGATACAATAACAATGCTTGCGCATATCCCCTTAGGGCAGCCGCTTTGACTGCCCTTTTTTTGTACCTGAGGCCTTGACTAACTTTGTATGTCCCACAAAAAACAGTTTATTATTATAAAAAAAATGATGCAGCTTTACAGATTTCAAAATTGTATATACGGAGGTTGATTTTTTGAAACGGACAATAACTTTAATGCTTGCGGCGTGCTGCCTGCTGCTGACTGCGTGCGATAATTCAAGCATCGGCATAATCGGCGGTTCAGACGGACCGACACAGGTATATACAAATAAAAGCAATGAAAATATAGATTATGAACAGTATCTGACAGAACATTATGTCGATGAATCAAAGCTTCCGACACTTGATATAAACTTGGAAAAAAGATTTATATCCGACGATAGAGTTCTTCTTACGGATGACTCGGTTGAAAATGAGTGGGAGCTGATGATTTATGAGTTTTATCACAATATGACGTCAGGCTCTTTTGGGAAGATGAAAGCTGTTATCGAAGATGAATCATTACTTGCGGCTATAGAAAACGAAGAAAAGAATTTTAAGGACGGGATTTACTATAGTAAAATTTGCATTGATGATTTGGAGCTTTTGGAAAAAGATGACCTGAAAGATATTTCGGAGAAAAATAAGCGGGAAATTTACGAAAGACTGAATCATTTGGGTATAAGCGAATTTGGCATTGCAAAGGCCGAAACCGAATTAAAGCATAACGAGAAATCGCTGAGTTTAGCTCCGCAAGTCGGTGACGGCGAGGTAACACGGTATTATCTTATTGGTAAAAAGGCTGATAAATATAAGATTTTTGAAGTTTATTGGGAAGGATTTTTAAATGACTGAGGTGGTGCGGATAATGAAGAAGATTGTTCTCGGCATTGCGGTAATTCTTTTTGCAATATGCATTGAAATATCCGCCGCAGGGCATTTGGAGTATATCACTTGGGGCATAGGCGCAATAGGGTTGGTAATATCCGTTGTGGGATATGCGGAAAACGGAAAAGGAGACAAGCAATGAAAAAAGCGTTATTTATAGTACTTAAAATAATATTAACTGCGGCTACTTTATTTGCAAGTTATTATGCTTTATTTATAACCGCTATGATATTGTTTTCGAGCGGCATAAATCACATTATAGCGTACATAGGTTTAATTGTTGTACCGTCACTTCTGCTGCCTTTGATATGGCTGAAAAAGAGAAAGAAGTTTTTAATAATTTGGTGTATCTGTGCCGCAGTGTACGGAGCCGCTCTCGGAACAAACTTCGGAATAATCAAATATAACAAAAGTATCACTGTTAATACTTCTCCGAACATTGTTATTCCAGCGTATCTGCCGTTTGAGGAAGATTCCAAAATTGTAAAGACAGACAGCAAAACATTAAAGCTTACCGAAAATCTGCCGAGAATTGACGGAGCTGCTGCGTTGTTTCCCGTATATTCCGCATTTGTGAACGCTGTATATCCGAATACGACAAAGCTGCACGATGGAATATTTGAGTATAACAATACCCCTGGCGGCTATCGCCTTTTGGCGGAAAAAGAAACAGATATTTTCATCGGTGTGTATCCGTCCGATGAGCAAAGGGCATACGCAGAAGAAAATCAAACCACTTTTGAATATACGCCTATAGGAACGGAGGCATTTGTTTTCTTTGTTCACAAGGACAATCCTATCACCAATCTTACCACCGAGCAGATAAAAGATATTTATTCCGGCAAGATTACAAATTGGAAGGATGTCGGCGGAAAAAATGAGAAAATTGCCGCATTTCAGCGGAATGAGGGCAGTGGGAGTCAGAGTATGCTGAAACGGTTTATGGGTGATACACCGATTACGGATGCGCCTACCGAAATGGTGAATGATTTAATGGCGGGCATTATAGAACAGGTGGCGGATTATAAAAGCAAAACAAACTCAATCGGGTTTTCATTCAGGTATTATGTTGAGGGAATTATAAAGAATCCTGATATAAAAATGATTTCGATTGACGGCGCTGCACCGACCTCCGAAAACATCAGAAACGGCAGCTACCCCATTCTTACGCCGATTTATGCTGTTACCTACAAGGAAAACCAAAACGGCAATGTCGATAAATTACTTGATTGGATTTTATCCGATGAGGGGCAATATATCATAAACGAAACGGGATATGTAGGGATAAAAGGTCAGGAGGGAACGCAATGAAAAAATTGTTATCAATTATTTTAACTGCTGCAATATCGGCAACAACATCAATTTCGGCTTTTGCTTATGACAAGACAAATATAACCGTTCATAATACGGAAAAACACGGCTTATATATAACTG
>OGMF01001071.1_pt1 | contig 28494 bp, 17 predicted proteins | sample 1572921 | NCBI WGS metagenome assembly OGMF01 (sample SAMEA2581919, study PRJEB24529) | metagenome | biome: Human gut stool | place: China | collected 2011 | reverse complement strand
CACTTCCTGTCTGAATTAAAGGCTTCTTTTATCCGCACCTTAAAACTGGATGAGGAGCATACCATTGAAACAGAACATTCCCATTTATTTGCAGCAATCGGTTCTGCATTGAATGCCAAAGAAGAGGTTTCTTATACCATGGAAGAAATGGTGCAGAAGCTCTCTTCCGATATCAAAATGGAATTTGAAGTAGAACGTATGGATCCTCTCTTTGCAAGCAAAGAAGAATACGATGCGTTCTGTAAGCGCCACGAAACCCACCACGTAAAAACCGCAGATATATCCACGTATCACGGAAACTGCTATCTGGGTATCGACGCCGGAAGTACGACCACGAAGATTGCACTTGTCGGAGAAGACGGCTCCTTACTTTATTCCTTCTACAGCAGTAACGACGGTAGTCCCCTGAAGACGGCCATTCGTTCCATGAAGGAAATTTCCAAGCAGCTCCCTCCCGATGTGCATGTGGTCCGCTCCTGCTCTACCGGATACGGGGAACAGCTTATGAAGGCTGCTTTCCTTTTAGATGACGGCGAAGTAGAGACCGTTGCCCATTATTATGCGGCAGCATTCTTCGATCCTTCCGTGGATTGTATCTTAGATATCGGCGGCCAGGATATGAAATGTATCAAGATCAGGAATCAGACCGTAGACAGTGTGCAGCTTAACGAAGCCTGCTCCTCAGGATGCGGTTCCTTTATTGAGACCTTTGCCAAGTCCTTAAATTACAGTGTCCATGATTTTGCAAAGGCCGCTCTCTTTGCCGAGCATCCGATTGACTTAGGTACCCGTTGTACTGTATTCATGAATTCCAAGGTAAAGCAGGCACAGAAGGAGGGCGCCAGTGTCCCGGACATTTCCGCCGGACTTGCCTACTCCGTCATCAAGAATGCCTTATTTAAGGTCATCAAGGTATCCGACGCTTCTGCCCTTGGCAAAAATATCGTGGTACAGGGCGGAACCTTCTATAACGATGCTGTTTTGCGAAGCTTTGAAAAGATTGCCGGCTGTGAAGCCATCCGTCCGGACATTGCCGGAATCATGGGTGCCTTCGGTGCTGCCCTTATTGCCAGAGAGCGTTACAGCACAGATTACGAAACGACCATGCTGCCCTTTGACAAGATTCTGTCCCTGCAGTTTGAAACCAGCATGGCAAAATGTAAGGGCTGTACCAACAACTGCCGTCTGACCATCAACAAGTTCTCCGGTGGACGTCAGTACATTTCCGGCAACCGCTGCGAACGTGGTCTTGGCAAACAGAAAAATGAGAACAACGTTCCCAATCTGTTTGATTATAAATTAAAGAGAGTCTTCGGTTATGAACCGCTTTCAGCCGAAGAAGCCACACGTGGCACGGTCGGCATTCCACGTGTGCTTAACATGTACGAAAATTATCCGTTCTGGGCAACCTTCTTTAAGGAGCTCGGCTACCGTGTGATTCTCTCTCCGGTATCCAATCGTAAGATTTATGAGCTTGGCATTGAATCCATTCCGAGTGAATCCGAATGTTACCCGGCAAAGCTGGCTCACGGACATGTCAGTTGGCTCATTAACCAGAAGGTCGATTTCATTTTCTATCCCGCTCTCTTTTATGAACGTAATGAATTTGAGGACGCCAACAATCACTACAACTGCCCGATTGTTACCTCTTATTCCGAAAATATCAAGAATAACGTGGAAGAAATCGAACGTGGTGAAGTCATTCTAAGGAATCCCTTCATGTCCTTCCGCGACCTCAAAACCATTACTGAAGCACTGGTTCGTGAGTTTAAAGAGCTTCCCTCCAAAGAAGTCATTGCTGCAAGTGAAAAGGCATGGAACGAATTAAATGCCGCACGTACCGACATGCAGAAAAAAGGGGAGGAAACCCTACAGTATTTAAAGGAGACCGGAAAACGTGGTATTGTTTTAGCCGGAAGACCTTATCATATCGACCCTGAAATCAACCATGGTATTCCGGAGCTGATTACCTCTTATGATATTGCTGTTTTAACCGAGGATTCCGTTTCCCATCTGGCGAAGCCGGAACGTCCGTTAATCGTTTCCGACCAGTGGATGTACCATTCCCGTCTCTACGCAGCCGCAAGCTATGTAAAGACCGTAGATAATCTGGATCTGATTCAGTTAAATTCCTTTGGCTGTGGTCTGGATGCTGTTACGACTGATCAGGTTAATGATATTCTGACAGGCTCAGATAAGATTTATACCTGTCTGAAAATTGATGAGGTAAATAACCTCGGCGCTGCCAGAATCCGTATCCGATCCCTGCTCTCTGCGATCCGTGTCAGGGAAAAGCTGAACAAGCAGCGTACGATCCGCTCCAGTGCCATCACGAAGGTGCCCTTTACTGAGGAAATGCGAAAGGACTATACCATTCTTGCCCCGCAGATGTCTCCAATCCATTTCGATGTCATTGAGGCTGCGTTCCGTGCCTGCGGATACAACTTTGAGATTCTCGGAAACGATAACCGTCGTGCCGTAGATGTCGGATTAAAATATGTAAACAACGATGCCTGCTACCCTTCCTTAATGGTGGTCGGTCAGATTATGGATGCCTTGCTATCCGGTAAATATGATCTTAACAAGGTAGCCGTCATTATGACACAAACCGGTGGCGGATGTCGTGCAACCAACTATGTAGGTTTTATCCGCCGCGCCTTAGAGAAGGCTGGAATGCCGCAGATCCCGGTTATTTCCTTGAATCTTGGCGGTATTGAAACAAACCCCGGATTCCATCTGAATGCCGAAATGCTGATGCGTGTTGCCTACGCTGCCATCTTTGGCGATATCTTCATGCGCTGTGTATACCGTATGCGTCCTTATGAACAGACCCAAGGCTCTGTAGAAAAAGTACATCAGAAATGGTTAAAGAAGTGCCGCGAATTTGTTTCCGGAAAGCATATGCGTTTAGCCACTTTTAACAAAATGTGCCGTCAGATCATTGCCGACTTCGATGCGATTCCGATTACGAATGAAGTAAAGCCCCGCGTCGGTATCGTCGGTGAAATTCTGGTAAAATTTGCACCAGCTGCCAACAATTACCTTGTGGATCTCTTAGAATCCGAAGGAGCAGAGGCCGTTGTGCCGGATCTGGTAGACTTCATGCTCTACTGCTTCTACAACCAGATTTATAAGGCTGATTATCTGGGCATGAGCAAAAAGACCGCCCTAATTTCCCGTCTCGGTATCCGTGGCATTGAATTCCTTCGCGGAAGTGCACGCCATGCCTTTGAGAAGAGTACCCACTTCACGCCTCCGAGCAGCATTTATGAAACGGTGGAAAATGCAAAAACGATCGTAAACATTGGTAACCAGACCGGAGAAGGCTGGTTCCTGACCGGCGAAATGATTGAACTGATCCACAGCGGTGTCAATAACATCGTCTGCACCCAGCCGTTTGCCTGCCTGCCCAACCATGTCGTAGGTAAAGGTGTCATCAAAGAGCTTCGCAAGCACTATCCATTAAGCAACATTGTTGCCATCGACTACGATCCGGGTGCCAGTGAAGTAAACCAGTTGAACCGTATTAAACTGATGCTTTCTACAGCTCAGAAAAATCTTCATAAGAAGGAGGAGAAGGCTCTATGATCAAGCAGGAAATCAACGAACTGAAACGCCTTTATACCCCAAGCAACTGCTCCATTACCAGAATCTGTGGCTGCTATGTCGATGGGGAAAAGAATAAAAAGACCGAATTTAAAGAAGCCTTTCTCTCCCTGCCGGAAGAAGAAATTTTTAAATACTTTGAACTACTGCGCAAAACCTTATCGGGAAGTCTCGGAAAGAATCTCTTAAATCTGGACTTTCCCCTTGCAAGTGAACAGGAAGGAGGCACCCAGGCTGCCCTTCTTGCCCTGCGCGACAGTAAATTAAAGGATGATGCCTTAATCGAAGAGTTTTATGACCGTGTCATCAATACGTATGAATACGTCGGCAACTACCTGATTCTGCTCATCCATGACGCTTATGACGTTCCGGGAAAGACCACGGACGGTTTAACCATGGATGATGCTTCTGATACGGTATTTGAATACATCATGTGCTGTATCTGTCCGGTGAATCTTTCAAAGCCCGGCTTAAGCTATGACAGCATCAACAATGAATTCCACAACCGTATCCGTGACTGGGTGGTAGAAATGCCCGAAACCGGCTTTCTCTTCCCGAGCTTCAACGACCGTGCAACCGATATTCACTCTACGCTCTTCTATTCCAAGAATCCAGAGGAAGCACATAGCGAATTCGTAGAAAACATTCTTGGCTGTACCATGCCTTTGTCTGCCGGGACACAGAAGGAAGCCTTTCAGGCTTTGATCGAGGAAACGCTTGGCGATGAGGTCGAATACGAAGTGGTGAAAAATATCCATGAGAATTTGACGGAAATGATCGAGGAGCACAAAGAGATTCCGGAGCCTTTAACTCTTGACAAGCATCAGGTGAAAAGCCTCTTTGAAAAGAGCGGCGTCAAGGAAGAAAAACTGACTGATTTCGATAAGCTCTATGATGCAGCCGCCGGAGAAGATACCTCTCTCTTTGTGAACAATGTGGCAAATGTCCGCACCTTCGAGGTAAAGACCCCCGATGTTGTCGTAAAGGTGAATCCGGAACGTGCGGATCTGGTCAATACCCTGCAGATCGACGGCAAACGCTGTCTTGTCATCGAAATCAACGATCATGTTGAAGTGAACGGCATTACCATTCATCAGGGTGTATCCTTAGAAGATGTGGCGGATGAAGAAGAATAGAAAATCAGAAAATGCTGATAACCAATTCTTTTTCGAATGATTATCAGCATTTTTATTATTTCTATGTTTGTATTTCTGTTTCTTTCTTTCCTGATCTGCTATACTCTTTCTGTCATGGATCAGAGTAGTTCCCATATACTTATTACAAGTTACTATTACGAAAACAGATCACGATACCAGCGCAGAGCCGTAATGTACGCATCATATACCTGTTTGGAATCCATATGGTTCAGTAACATGGTGCGGTCAATTTCCTGCCAGTTGGCACTCTCATACTGCTTCACAAACTCTAACACCGGTGCAAAGTGTCCTTTATCCTCAATGAGTGCTTCCTCAATCTCCTTAGAAACCTTTACCATCTTAAGAGCCTCTTCCATCGGCTTATTAATAATAAGATCAAGTACCGAGAACAATCCCATTAAGAACAACTCTCCTGCCTGACCGCCCATTTCGAATACAGTTGCCAGATTCTCTGCGAATTTCGCCCGGAGCAGGGAAACACGCATAATCTCATTCGGACGATCCGCACAAAGCTGACTGGTTACTGCCGTGTTGATCCATTTCTTCAATTCCTTCTGTCCTAACATGGCTGCTGCATGACGGATGGATGTAATCTCGGAATTGACCGTCATGTGGTTCACCATCTTCAACAGGGAAATCACAAGAGCCGTATCTCTTCCAATGACATCGGCTGCCTTTGTCAAATCAAAGTCCGGTTCATTCACAATATTCAGAAGTTCAATATAATTCACCTTCAACGGAGAGACCTTTGCCTCTCCCTTCGTTACCGGCATACGGTAGAATGCTCCTTCATAGAGCTGGTAGCCACCCTCTGCCTTCAACTGCTCGAAAATTTCCTGTGTATCAATATTTCCGGCACAAAGCTTGATGTTCGGATAAATCTTCGTAAAATAAATTCTTGCCTTCGTAATATCAATCTTCTTATGATCGAGCAGAATATAATCCATCAGAAGAAGAACCTGGCGGTAATCCTCAAAGCTGGATACCGGCAGTTTACGAATAGCAAGCTTATATCCGCTGTTCTTTAATTCTTTCAGGCGGTTAATGTACATGTCATTCGGCAGAACTGCATTATCTACAAGCAGCACCACGCGGTCATGCGGCGCCTTACACTGTTCATTGATATCCGTAAACAGAGAAATATTATTTATGGAAATAAATACTTCCTTGTCTCCGGAAAGGGTCTCGATTCCCATATTTTCAATCAGTTCAAACCCCTGAATCTGTCCTACTCCATCATGCATTCCGGTTCCTAAGAAGCTGGGATTTAAAAGGAAGTTCTTCTTCTGGGTAAATAAGGAATATGCCTTCACGGTCATATTTTCATCAAATAAAGGTATTAACGTTGCAAGCATTTTGTCTTCGCCTTTCTCTCAAAAATACCAATCATCCATCTGTCTGGAACTACAATAACGATTCCGAATCGTCATGTTTATTTTACACTAAAAAACATCCAGTGTCTACTCACCACATACGTCTTCTTTCAAAAAGGAACATAATTTTTCATTTGGATATCCAAGGACTCCTGCCAGAAGTGTTTTCACATAAACCATCTCTTTCGTCATCCCATAAACCGGAACTGCACCTGCTTCCATCATCCATACGCCGGAAGCATATGCCGCCTCATTTGGACAAGGTGTTACGATTACCGGGATCCTGGCTTCCCTGCAGCGCATCAGGAACGGAAGCAGGGAATACTCCGATTTCTGTTCCTCGTTCGTTCCTCCAATACAGGCTGTTGCCGAATGATACAGACCATGGATGACTGCACGGATTTCTTTATTAAGTACAATCTGCTGATAATTAAGCCCCACATATGGTTCTATGCACAGGACATCGCTTTTCAATTCTCCCATACGGGATAGGTCAATTCCATTGCCATTCCGCTGACTGCAGATCTTATCGCGTTTCAGTTCTTCCGTCCATTGGTTCAAGTGCATCGCTGCCCTGGAACATTCACCTTCCATCACCTTTGAGACTTCACCCAGGCAAACCGCATCACGGCTGTAAAAGTCGTTGGAATAATCCCCGCTGCTTACAAGATGTCCTCCATGATGAAGAAAGCACCTTCCGTCCTCATTCCGGTACACCACATAGACACCGGAATGAATTCCTGCACAAATCAGCTCCACAGAACGCCGAAAGTTCTCATTTCCGTTCGCACCCTCCTGATTAAGCGGCAGCTGGCTGGATACCAGAAATACCGGAATCTCCACCTTCGATAACGCTAACGCAAGCAGGGAAGCTGTATAGGCCAGCGTATCTGTCCCATGGGCAATCACGATTCCCCGATACTGTGAAAAATCACACTTTTTAAAAAAACGGAGTAATTCGTTCCATTTCGGAATCGTCATATTTTCGCTTAATGTATTTAAAATGGTAACTACATCAAATTTCTGATGAGCGCAGGGCGAATCCGATTCTTCAAAATATTGCAGAAGCAACGCTTTCGCTTTCTGAACGTCCACATCCCGCCGGTTCCCCTGTTCATCCCCGAAGGAACAGATCGTGCCTCCGGTTAACAATAATAAAATCTTACCTTCGCTCTCCATCATGCACTTAATCTCTCCGGAACACATCTCTGGTATAGACCTTCTCCTTCACATCGTCCAGACAGGCATCGTAACGGTTTGCAATGATTGCCTGACTCATTTCCTTAAACCTTGAAAGGTCATTCACGACACGGCTTCCAAAGAAGGTACTTCCATCTTCCAGTGTCGGCTCATAAACAATAACCGTTGCGCCCTTTGCCTTAATTCTCTTCATAACGCCCTGAATGGAGGACTGACGGAAATTGTCAGAATTGGACTTCATGGTGAGACGATATACTCCAACCACGACTTCCTTTTCCTTGTCAAGCTCATATTCCCCGTTCGCTTCATAACCACCTGCAAGCTCCAATACCCTGTCTGCAATGAATTCCTTCCGCGTACGGTTACTGTCTACGATGGCTGTCATCATATTCTGTGGCACATCCTGATAATTGGCAAGAAGCTGCTTTGTATCCTTCGGCAGACAATAACCGCCATAACCAAAGGAGGGATTGTTATACTGATCCCCGATACGAGGGTCAAGGCAGACACCCTTAATAATCTGCCGGGTATCCAGGCCCTTCATCTCTGCATATGTGTCCAGCTCGTTAAAATACGATACACGCAGTGCCAGATAGGTATTGGCAAACAGTTTCACGGCTTCTGCTTCCGTATACCCCATGATTAAGGTATCGATGTTCTCTTTGATGGCCCCCTGCTGCAAGAGGTGTGCAAAGGTATTAGCAGCCTCCACCAGCTCCGGATTCTCCATATCTGTTCCAACAATAATTCTGGAAGGATACAGGTTGTCATACAGTGCCTTGGATTCCCTTAAGAACTCCGGACTGAACAGAATCCGGTCACAATGATACTTCTCCCGTACCGCAACTGTAAAGCCTACCGGAATCGTTGACTTAATTACCATAACAGCCTTCGGATTGACCTGCATCACAAGCCGGATAACCGCTTCTACCGCAGAGGTATCGAAGAAATTCTTCTTTGAATCATAATTGGTCGGTGTTGCAATTACGACAAACTCAGCATCCCGGTAAGCCGCCTCTGCATCTGTGGTTGCCACAAGATTCAAATCCTTTTCCCTTAAATATTTCTCAATATATTCGTCCTGGATCGGTGACTTGTGCTGATTGATCAGATTCACCTTTTCTTCTATAATATCCACTGCCATCACTTCATTGTGCTGTGCCAGCAAGGTCGCAATACTTAAGCCGACATATCCTGTTCCTGCTACTGCAATCTTCATCTGTTTTTCTCCTGACCGTAAAATTCCTGATACCACTGTGCAAAATTCCTTAATCCGGTTCGCAAGTCCGTTTTCGGGCAATAATCAAAGTCCTCCTGCAGGGCCTCTGTGTCTGCATACGTCACGGGTACATCTCCCGGCTGCATCGGCACAAGCTTCTTATGTGCTTCAAAATCATAGTCTGCCGGAAGGACTCCTGCTGCTACCAGCTCCTGCTGCAGAATATCCACAAAATCAAGCAGATTCTCCGGATGTCCGCCTCCAATATTATATACCTTGTACGGAGGAACCGGTAATCCGTCTGCTCCGTTTACCCGTTCCGGAGCCCCCTTCATCACACGCACGATTCCTTCCACAATATCATCCACATAGGTAAAATCCCTGCGGCAGTTTCCGTAATTAAAAATCTCGATGGTTTTCCCCTGAAGAAGCTTATTTGTAAAACCAAAGTATGCCATATCCGGTCTTCCTGCCGGTCCATAAACGGTAAAAAACCGTAAGCCGGTAGATGGAATGTTATATAACTTGCTGTAGGCATGTGCAAACAATTCATTCGACTTCTTCGTTGCTGCATACAAAGAGACCGGATGATCTACCGGATCCTCAGTAGAAAACGGCACCTTTTCATTCCCTCCATAAACAGAAGAAGACGATGCATATATAAGATGCGCAACGCCCTGTTTTCCATCATCGTAGGAATGACGGCATGCCTCTAAAAGATTGTAAAATCCAATCATATTAGAAGAAATATATGCATCCGGATTCGTAATGGAATACCGTACACCCGCCTGTGCCGCAAGATTTACAACAATCTGTGGTTCATAGGCTTCGAACAATTCCTGTATCATTGGGCGATCAGCAATATCTCCCTTTTTGAATATCCATTCCGTTTCCGGATATTCCTTTGATAGCTTCTCTATTTGTTTAAGTCTCCACTCTTTAATACGGACATCATAATAATCATTCAGATTATCAATCCCAATGATTCTTTCCGGCTTTTTTCCTTTTAAAAGTCTCATTACAAGATTGGCTCCGATAAAACCAGCTGCTCCGGTGACAAGTATTGTGGTTCCTTTCAGATTTAACTCATGCATATTTATTCTCTTTACCCTTCCAAATCATCCATCAATCTATTATCCTAATAACCCACATAAAGTAGGACTTGTATGCTTTCAGAAAATCTGCATACGCACCCTACTTTTGTGACTAGTATAATTATTTATACTTTACCATTAATTCAGATAATTGTAAATGTCCTCGTTCCCTCCCACATTATTCTTAAGAACGATCGGGCAAAAGACTCTCAAATATTTCCCCTAAATCTGAGCTTCTCTATCATCTTGAATTTAACTCACACTTATTACATGTTTTGATTTTGCCCTTTCCCCAAGCCATTCAGGACCTCTTCAACTGCCGTGATGTAAGCAATGAATGGGAACGGACATTCATGTAATGAATCCCCCTTTCTTATTCTATATTATAATTAAAACCTCTGTTGTGAAAATTTTTAGACTGAATTGTATTTTTTGTGTAATAAAAAAACCTATACCGCCATTTTAAGCCTATATGTGATTTTATCTTCGAAATAATCCAAAAAATAATATTTTAAGCAGTTTATACATTGGCGAATGCCATGATCTTCATTTATCTGCTTTTCCAGATGTCTCTCTCATACTCTTCAATCGTCCGGTCAGAGGAAAAGTATCCGGCTTTTGCAATGTTAATAAGCATCATCTTTGCGAATTTCTCACGGTCGTTGTAGCAGGCATAGGCCTCTTCCTTCTTTTCACAGTACTCTTTAAAGTCAAGGAGGGTCATGAACCAGTCCTTGTTTAAAAGCTCCTTCTGCAAGCGTGTGAGATTCTCTTCCTGTCCGATGGCAAGGAGCTCCTTCGATGTAATAAAATCAACTGCTTCCTTAATATCCGGATCCTTCTCATAAAAATTCCTTGATACATAATCGGACTTTTCATAATGTGCAATGACTTCCTCACTGGATGCTCCGAAAATAAAGATATTGTCATCTCCTACAAGTTCATGAATCTCCACATTCGCACCGTCTTCGGTTCCAAGCGTTACCGCACCGTTTAACATGAACTTCATGTTGCCGGTTCCGCTCGCCTCCTTGGAAGCAAGTGAAATCTGCTCAGAAAGATCGGTCGCCGGGATCAGCTTCTCTGCCTTGGTTACATTATAATTTTCCACCATAACGACCTTTAAATAAGGGCTCACCTCAGGATCTGCATTCACAAGCTCCTGCAGACATAAAATCAGATGAATGATATCCTTGGCAATCACATAAGCCGGTGCTGCCTTTGCACCAAAGATTACCGTAATCGGTGTTTCCGGTTTCTTTCCTGCCTTGATTTCCAGATATTTATGAATCACGAACAGGGCGTTCATCTGTTGTCTCTTATACTCATGAAGCCGCTTGATCTGGGTATCAAAGATGCTGTCCGGATTTAAGGTAAGATTCTGTGTTTCCTTTAAATAAGCACACAGCTCCTTCTTATTTTCCATCTTCACATCCAGGAGCTTTTTAAGGAATTCCGGATCGTCCTGATACGCTAAGAGCTTTGTTAACTCCATGGCATCCTTACGGTATCCTCTTCCGATTGTTTCATCTAAAAGTGCTGTGAGCCTGGGATTACAATGTAACAGCCAGCGACGGAACGTGATACCGTTTGTCTTATTGTTAAATTTCTCCGGATAAAGCTCATAAAACGGATGAAGCTCGGTCTTTTTCAGAATATCCGTGTGAAGGGATGCCACACCGTTTACGGAAAAGCCGTAATGAATATCCAGGTGTGCCATATGCACAGTGTCATTGCGGTCGATAATGACTACCTTTTCATCATCGAATTTACGGCGTACCTTATCATCAAGAACCTCAATGATCGGAACGAGCTGCGGCACAACCTTATTCAGATAGGCAATCGGCCACTTTTCCAATGCTTCTGCCAGAATCGTATGATTCGTATAAGCACAGGTCTTTGACACAATAGCAATGGCTTCGTCCATTGCTATGCCCCGCTCCATCAGCAGGCGGATCAGCTCCGGAATAATCATGGTCGGATGCGTATCGTTAATCTGGATCACCGCATAGTCTGACAGATCATGCAGATTTGAGCCACGCTTTACGCTTTCGTCCAGAATAAGCTGTGCACCGCTGCTTACCATAAAGTACTGCTGATAAATACGAAGCTGTCTTCCTTCCTCATCCGAATCATCCGGATAAAGGAACAGCGTCAGATTTTTCTCAATGTCCGTTTTATCAAAGGAAATGCCATCCTGAACCAGATTCTCATCCACGGAATCCAGATCAAATAAATGAAGCTTATTGGTGTGATTTTCATAACCTGTCACATCAATGTCATACATTCTGGCATTCACCTTCAGATTGCCAAAGCTCACCGGATAAACCACCTCGGTACGGTTCAGCCAGCTTTGCGGCTCCATCCAGGGATTCGGAGTTTCCTTCTGCAGGTTCTTTTCAAATTCCTGCTTAAAAAGTCCCAGATGATAATTTAATCCAATTCCATCTCCGTTTAAGCCTAAGGTTGCCATGGAATCAAGGAAGCAGGCAGCCAGTCTTCCAAGCCCGCCGTTTCCAAGAGACGGTTCAGGCTCAATCTCTTCAATCGCAGCAAGACTCTTTCCGTTCTTTGAAAGAATATCCTTTACATCATCATAAATTCCAAGATTAATCAGATTGTTGGAAAGAAGCTTGCCAATCAGGAACTCTGCAGAAACATAGTAGATCTTCTTTCCCTTCTGCTCGCTCTGTGCACGCTCTCTTTCCTTTGCCATCTCTTTCACAAGCTCAAGGAGCATGAAATAAATCTCCTTCTCGCCTGCTTCCTGAATGGACTTTCCAAGTTTTTGTTCCAATAATTCTTTATTCAACATCTGTTTTCTCCTTTTCGGGGGAATGCTATCCTTTTACGGCTCCGGATGCCACACCTTTAATAATATATTTCTGTCCGGACAGATATACAATGATAATCGGGATTATGGTTAACATAATACTTGCCATCATTGGTCCCATCTCAACCTTTCCGTAGCTTCCCCGGAAATACTGGATGAGCATCGGGATCGTTTTATATTTCTTAATATCAAGCACCAGGGTCGGAAGAAGATAATCATTCCATACCCACATGGCTTCCAGGATTCCTACGGAAATCATCGTTGGTGCCAGCATATGCATATCAATCTTAAAGAACGTCTGGATCGGATTACAGCCATCGATCAGGGCTGCCTCTTCTACCTCAAGCGGAATGGACTTTACGAAGCCACAGAACATGAATACGGCAAGTCCTGCCCCGAATCCAAGATAGATTACCCAGATATTCCAGGGAGTATTTAAATGAAGCTTATCTGCGGTCTGTGACAGGGTAAACATCACCATCTGGAAAGGAACCACCATCGAAAAGACAAACAGGAAATAAAGAGCCTTCGAAAGGATGCCCTTTACACGGGTAATGTACCATGCACACATGGAACAGAAAAGCAGAATCGCTGCCACGGAAGTAATCGTAATAAATAAGCTGTAGCCCAGGCTGTTCAAAAAGCCTTTGGATTCAATGGCATTAATATAGTTTTCCAAACCTGCAAAGGTTTCTGCGGTAGGAAGCCTGAAAACGCTTCCGGTGCTGATGGCAGATTCCTTTTTCAGGGAATTGATCAAAATCATAAAAACAGGATAAATCCATAACAGGGAGAGGATGGTCAAAATGACAACTAATATGGTATTCCCGACTTTTTTCTTTGTATTCATTACTGCTGCACCTCCCTTGATCTGGTTGCTCTAAGCTGGAACAGGGAAATAAAGATTACCAGTGCACAGAAGATCACTGCCTTCGCCTGTCCGTAACCCTTCCACTGCATACCGGAGCGTGCATAGAAGGTATTGTAAATGTTAAGGGCCATCATATCGGTCATATGGTTCGGATCCCCGCCGGTCAACGCAAGGTTCTGGTCAAACAGCTTGAAAGAATTCGTTAAGGTTAAGAAAATACAAATGGTAACGGAAGACATTACCATGGGGATTTTAATTTTAAACAACGTCTGCAGGCGGTTTGCTCCGTCAATCTCGGCTGCTTCAATTAAAGAATCCGGAACGTTCTGCAGGCCTGCAATGTAAATAATCATCATGTAACCAATCTGCTGCCATCCCATCAGGATAATGAGTCCCCAGTAGCCTGCGGTTGCATTTAATGCAAGCAGGGGCTGTTCTAAAATTGTCATCACGCAGTTAATCAGGATCTGCCAGATATAACCGAGTACGATACCGCCGATCAGGTTTGGCATAAAAAACACGGTACGGAAAACATTTGTTCCGCGTAATTTCTGTGTCAGTAAAACGGCAAGTGCAAATGCCAGAATATTAATACTTAAAATGGATACCACTGCAAACAATACGGTAAATCCAAATGCCCTCTGAAAAGAGGTGTCCGTAATTGCAGCACAGTAATTTGCAAGTCCTACCCACGTCGCATTTCCTACTGTTGTAAATTTACAGAAGGATAAGTATAAGCCCTCCACAAACGGAACAATAAATCCGATGATAAATGCAGCCAGCGTGGGCAGAATAAAAATAACTGCATGTTTCTTTATTGCCTTCTCCATAACATAACCTCCATATTACTCAAAAATGATCCACTGGATCATTTTCTCATATGCATTGTAACATAAGAATGGGCAGACAGTATTTTCTGCCTGCCCATTCCGGTTTCTTTATTTACTGCTGATTGGCAAGCTCATATTCGGTTGCCCATCCATCTACGAATGCACTTACTACTGCATCCCAGTTTGCATCGGTCTCATCTGCCGCATAAGCGGTTAATGCAGATCCTACACCATTCTTCCATTCTTCAGAAGGCATGGTTGTGAAGTTCCATGATACAGGTGTCTTTCCTTCTGCGGTATATGCGCTGTCCTGCTTAACAAATAAGTTCGGAGATTCCTTTGCGTTCTTGAAAGGAATAACAAATCCCATTTCATCAGACATGGAAGCGGTTCCCTTATCGGAAGTTACACACCAGTACATGAAATCAAGTGTAGCCTGGATATCATCTGCAGATGCTTCCTTATTTACACACCAGTAGTTTTCTGTACCGGTACAAAGTCCCTGGTTTGCTTCATCACCAACACCGATATAGATCGGAATCATGGCAAGATCATCATCGGTAAACTTACCGTCACCAACCAGGTTTCCATATTCCCAGGAACCATTCTGGAAGAATACGGCTTCCTTGTTTAAGAATTCATTTCTGGAATCGTCACCGGTCTTTGCTGCAAGATCCTTGCCGCTGCAGGTACTGTTATTTACATACAGATCCCAGATGTTACGGTATGCATCAAGATAGGTTCCCTTGATAGCCGGAGTAGATCCGATACCGTCTTCCTTATACTCGAAGTAAATCGGAAGGTTTGCAAGATGGGTCTTGAATCTCCAGTCAGAGGATCCGTCCATACCTGCGGAAGTAAATGCTGCAAATCCAAGCTCAGAAGAACGGCTTGTAATATCTTCTGCAACCTTCTTTAAATCAGCAAAGGACTTGATGTCATCGATGCTGTAGCCTGCTTCTGTAAGTAAGGTCTTATTGCAGATCAGTCCGTAAGATTCAATAACATATGCGATACCAGCTACTGCATCTCCATCCTTTAATGCGAAATCTTCGCTTGTCAGTTCGCCATAGATTGCAGATCCGGAAAGGTCATAGCAGTAATCCTTCCAGTTTGCAAGACCAACCGGTCCGTTTACCTGGAACAGAGTCGGAGCTCCGCTCTTTCCCATTTCACTCATCAGAGTGGTTTCATAATTTCCGGAAGCTGCTGTCACAACGGTAACCGGTACGCCGGTCTCTTCGGTATAAGCCTTTGCCAGATCCTGCCACTGCTCATCCTGCTCCGGCTTGAAGTTCAGGTAATATACAGATCCTGCTCCGGTGCTTGTTGCTGCTTCGCCTTCAGAAGCCTCTGTGCTTTCTGCTGCATCTGCAGCCTCTGTTGTTTCTGTTGTTTCTGCTGCTGTGCTTTCGCTGCTGTCACTTGCAGTATCTGTAGAGGTGCTTCCGCAACCTGCCAGAACTCCTGCTGTCATCATAGCTGCCATACCAAGGGCAAGCCATCGTTTTACATTTTTCATAGTATTCCTCCCATTTCTTTTATGATCCGCACCTTCATGGAAGAGTGCGTTTCTTTGTTTTGTTATACTTATCTTATCAGAAATGTAAAAGATCCATTATCAATTATTCTACCTCGAATGCAAAAAAATAAACCTGATATGATTTTTCATACAGGTTTATTTTTTGTTATCTGAATCATTCCTTATCTTCTTACTGCTCAGCTTCAAATTCCAGCACACTTTCCTGCACCATCTGCACAAACTTCTCCGGTGTAATCTTCTGTTCCGCCAGAAGCGGCAGTGTAACTCCCAGTGTCTCTTCCTGTAGGATGGAATTCCATTTCACCTGATAGTTTGGAACAATCTGATCTGCCCTGGAAAACGCTTTCAGATAATCCTTTAATACCTGTGGCTTATCTGTCAGATCCTGGTTAAAAAGAGTTTCTTTTTCATTCTTATTATATTCTGTCCGGAACTTCAAAAATTCCACCGCCGCAGCTTTAACTTCATCCGGGTAGCTGGAAACAACCGCCCAGCCAAAGGTTTCCGGGGATGCCACCAGTGTATGCTCCGGAAAAGAAGAAAACCGTATCTCATCCCCTCTGTTTTCCGGGATCTGGTCAATCAGCCAGTAACCATTCGGAATCATCGCTGCCTTATCTGAAAAGAAATTGGAATACGCCACGTCATAGTCCGCATGGAGAGCATCGTCTGTTGTATAAGAAAACAGCTTCTGCAGCACCTCTCCCAGATACAGACCGCTTTCATTATCATAGCTTTCCGGAAGCATCTGTCTCATAAACTCTGCCCCTTCTTTACTTTCCGCCAGGGCTGCCGTGGCAATCAGCATCGGTGCCCATCCGGTTCCCTCCGTATGCAGGGCCAGCGGCGTGATTCCATGCTCCTTTAAGGTATCGCAGCATTCCCAGAATTCCTCCCAGGTTTCCGGGAAGCGGTCAATCCCCGCCTGCGCAAACAAATCTTCATTCCAGAACATTCCGGCGCAGGTAAATGCCGATGTGCTGATCGGTCCTAAATATACCTTTCCATCTGCATAGGTACTTCCCTGCAGCACAAACGGTTCAATATTCGTCTTCCAGGAAAGATCCTCTTCCAGATAAGGACTCAGATCCTCAAGTCTTCCTTCTTCCACCATCATCATATAAAAGGAAGGAATCGTACATACATCGTAAATAACTGCAGGCAGACTGTCCGTTACATTCATTCTTCTGAGATTCTGCCGGTATTCCTCCTCCGTTTCAAGTACCCATTCCACATCCAGGTAATACTTTCCTGCATAGGCTTTATTAAACGCATCGGCAAGCTCCTGATTGTTCTTCTTTCCCGTGGTCGGATCCACCGTAAAAATAATCGGAATGGAAATCACGCTGCTCTCTTCCTTAACCGTATTTTCACTCTCCGTTCCTGCACATCCCGAAACTACCATGCCACACAGCATCATAAGAAGAAAGAACGTCACGCCATTCCTGCATTTTCTATAAATTCTCTTCATGCTGTTCCCCTTCCCCCGGGATTTCGATCGTACAGGTTGTTCCATCCTGCTCTGCCCGGTAAGTAAACAGGACCTCTTCTCCATATTTCAGCCTTAGTCTCGTCAGTACATTGCTCACTCCATAGCCGTTTTTCGCATTCTTGGGAAACAGCTTTCTGGCTTCCGAAAGGGGCCTGCCGTTTAATGCATTGATCTTTTCTGCCATTTCTTCCGCAATAGGTATCCCACTGTTATAAACGGTAAGAATCAGCCTGCCATCCTGCTTATACACATGAATCCGGATCTGACCGCCCTCATAAATTTCGCAGAAGCCATATTTAATCGAATTTTCCACAAGCGGCTGTAAAATCAGCTTTAACACCCAGGTTTCTTTCGGATCCACTTCACAGTCTACCGTATAGGTAAACAGATTTTCATTACGAATCTGCTGGATCTGCAGATAACTCTTCACATTTTCAAGCTCATCTTCCACCGTAACAATTTCACTTCCCTTACTTAGCGAAAGCCTCAGATATTTAGACAGAGCCTGAATCATATTCATTGTAGTCTCTTCTTTATTAATTCTCGCCAGCATATAAATCGTGTCCAGCGTATTATATAAGAAATGCGGATTAATCTGGCCGATCAGCATATTTAATTCACTGGTGCGCAGCTCCTTCTGCTGTGTCCTGATCTCATCCAGCAGCTCTTTGATATTGGAAAGCATCTCATTATAGGCATTCCCGATCTGGTCAAGCTCTGTTTTCGTATTCAGATGGACCAGCTTACTGAAATCCTCTCCGTTAAATTCTGTCATGGCCCGGTTCAATTCCTTAATGGGCTTCGTAAATTTATTGGAAAAATAAATACTTAATACTATGGCAATCGCAATAACTAACAGGTAGATGACAAGCAGCACCCAGAATACCTTGGTAATTTCCTTACCAAGTACCCTCTCAGGAACAAGTGTAAATACCGAAAATCCACACTCCTCCTGTTTATAAACAGATAATATGCCTCCGCTTATTTTCTCATTTTCCACCAGAGATCCATACCCTTGTGTCTGCGCATAATCAGCCAGAACAGCTTCCTGCTCCGGGGATAACGTAAAACCTTCGGGATACCAGTACGCACAGATTCTTCCCTGTGGATCCATAATTCCGATTGCTGCCTCCTGTGTGAGCGTATCTTCTTCAAGCAGCAGACTCTGCAAAAACTCCGGATTCATCTTAAAAAACAAATATCCAGGCTCATGTGCATAATTCAGGCTGTGTACCTTGCGTCCGACAAACAGTGCTTCTTCACCTGTCCCAAACAGATAGTCCTTCATAACAAACCACCTGGTATCGGCATAGGAACTGCCAAGCTGCTGCACCAGAAGGCTGTCCTCAAAATACTGGTAAGGAATCTTCGAATAGGACCGGGTATAGAGATTTTTCTTATTATCCACATAACAGTATTCTGAAACGTGATCTAGGTCAATATAAGCAAAATATTTACTTAAAGAAATCCGGTCTACCTCTTCCATAGGCTTTGCCTTAAGGCTCTGCTGCACCTGATCATTTAAAATGCATTCTTCTGTCACCTTTTCGGTCTTCTGATACAGGTTATCAAGTGAAATCCCGGTCTTTTCCGTCATAAAGGTATATTTATCCGTAACGATTCCCATCATAATATTACGCATATAAAACCAGACTCCCATGCTTGACAAAAACAGCGCAAGCAGAAGAAGTCCGATTGTATATTTCAGATATTTTCTTTGAATTCCGGAGGTTGCTTTTCTGATTTTCATATGATAAATTCTTATATCCCTTCTAAACGGCTACCATTCCTTCTTATATTCGGTGGGAAGCTTCCCGGTATATTCCTTAAACAGATGGGAAAAGTAAGATGGATTACTGATACCGATCTGTTCACAAATGCTTCCGATACTTTCATTCCCGTTCTGCAAAAGCTTCTTGGCCTTTTCCATCCGGCACTGTAACAGATATTTTTTAAAGGACATCTGCTGGCTTTCTTTAAATACCCTTCCAAAATAAACGGGATTCAGGTACACATGCATGGCGACCGCTACAATTGAAAGATCCTCCTCCTGCAGATGCTCGTCAATATAGGCCAGGGCTTCTGTCATATATTCCCGGTTTCCTCCAACCTCATGACTGGCGGCATAATTCTTTCGTTCTTCAATTGCCCGGCACAGAATCTTATAGCTCACATCCACTTCCTTCGATGCACTTAAGTTCTGCATATTGGAATAATAATTCTGGAACTGCTTTTTTAATTCCTCCGACATTCCATAAGTCTCTTCTAAGAAAACCTCAGCATCAAGCATGACCGTATGAAGTCTCTGGCGCTGTGTCTCCTCCTGTGCTGGAAGCGTGTAAAGGAAGTGTACAAAAGCCTCCTTCAGTGCATTTTCATCATTCCTGCGGAGCGCACTTCCAATCTGCTGCTCTTCCGGTGCCGACGTATCCTTAGCATATTGCGAGGCACTTTCCATATAAACGGTAAATGAACCGGAACCGGCTTCGCTCGCCATAGTAAACAGCTCGCTGGCTTCTTCGTAGCTTTTCCGGATTCCGGGAAGTCCCTTATATGGCTTGGATATGGAAGCAATGATAGGACTCTTCAATTCTTCCTTTGCTTCCTCCAAAAGATGCTTCACTGCAAGTACTGTGGCATTTTCTTTCGTGCGGACCAGAAAGAGCAGCGTCTCTCCCTGTCCCTGCAGGCACAAATAAGCAAACCGCTCCCGCAGCTTTTGTTCCAGAAAGGACTTCAGGGCAAAGCGTGCTGCTTCATATTCCAGGGTATTCGTGATTTTATATGCAAGATCAATATCCGCATTCACCGCAATAAAACGCTCTTCCTTTTGTAATGGCTGATCCACGGTCTCAAAAACCTCGGTCAGCTTATCAAAGGAAATCTGATTAAACAGATACTTCTGCACAATGACCTGCAGGAAGCTTGTCGCATCCTTCATTACCAGCTTCTCCCAGCTTTCCATGCGCTCTTCTTTTTTCTGCTTTTCCATACAGGACCGGTACGCATTCTGCATGGTTTCCTGCAGCTTGTCATCCTCAATCGGCTTTAACAGATAAGCAAACGCACCGAGATCGCATGCTTCCTTTGCATACTCAAAATCCCGATACGCACTTAATACAACAAACAGGCACTCCTGTCCTGTCTGCTGTATCGTATCCATCATCTGTAATCCGGTCATCTGTTTCATCCGGATATCGGTCAGCACCACATCCGGTTTCTTCTCACGGATCACTTCAATTGCCTGCTCTCCGCTTAATGCTGTACCAACCACCTGAAATCCCATCTGATCCCAGTCATAAGTCTTTAACAGACCCTTTAATAAAATCGGTTCATCGTCTACAATTACAAGATCCAATAATTTCATCATTGCTTCCCCATATATAAGTCTGTTCTTTCATACCATTCAGTTTACCTGTCTGATGCAAAAAATCATACCAATTGTCATACACAGGATACAAAAATTCATACTATTTGGTCTGATTTAAGATTTCCATGAACTCTTCGCCTGTAATCGTTTCCTTTTCATACAGATATTTAGCAAGCTCATGAAGCTTATCCTGATGGGCGCTTAGAAGCTCCATGGCTGTGCCGTAGCCCTGCCTTACAAGAGAAATCACCATATCATCAATCTCTGCTGCCTTCTGCGGCGAACAGCTTAAGGTAGCATCTTCGTTAAGATATGCGTTATTCCTGGTTTCAAAGGCAACCATTCCGAATTTCTCACTCATTCCATACCGGGTAATCATTGCCCTGGCAAGCTTCGTTGCCTGCTCAATATCATTGGAGGCTCCTGTGGTAACGGAATGGAAAATCAGCTCTTCGGCACATCTGCCGCCTGTAAGGGTTGCAATCTTATTGGTAAGCTCTTCCTTCGTCATCAGGTTACGCTCCTCGGAATCTACCTGCATGGTATAACCGAGTGCTCCTGAGGTACGGGGAATAATCGTAATCTTGGTAACAGGTGCGGATTGTGTCTGCAATGCGGCCACAAGCGCATGTCCGATCTCATGATAGGATACAATGAGACGTTCCTTCGTGGACAAAACCTTATTTTTCTTCTGATAACCGGCAATGACCGTTTCAATACTCTCTTCAAGATCTGCCTGGGTAACGAACTTACGGTTCTCACGGACTGCACGGAGTGCAGCTTCATTGACCATATTGGCAAGCTCTGCTCCCGATGCTCCGGAAGCAGCTCTTGCAATGGCATTAAAATCTACCTGATCCGAAAGCTTAACCTTGCGGGCATGTACCTTCAGAATTTCTTCCCTGCCTTTTAAGTCCGGAAGCTCCACAGGGATTCTGCGGTCAAAACGTCCGGGGCGGAGCAACGCCGGATCCAGACTGTCCGGCCGGTTCGTCGCAGCCAGAATCACAACACCCTTTGAAGCATCAAAACCATCCATTTCCGTTAATAGCTGGTTCAGGGTCTGCTCACGTTCATCGTTACCTCCATAGCCGCCGCTGTCACGCTTTTTACCAATGGTATCAATTTCATCAATAAACACAATACATGGTGCCTTTTCATTCGCCTGCCGGAACAGGTCACGTACCTTGGATGCACCCATACCGACAAACATCTCCACAAATTCCGAACCGGAAATCGAGAAGAAAGGTACACTGGCTTCTCCTGCAACGGCCTTTGCCAGTAAGGTTTTACCGGTTCCGGGAGGTCCTACAAGAAGTGCACCCTTTGGACATACCGCACCAATTTCCTGATACTTTGCCGGATTGTGCAGGAAATCTACAATTTCGGTTAAGAGCTCCTTGGCTTCGTCTTCACCCGCCACATCATTGAAGGTAATTCCGGTTGTAGATTCCACATAGACCTTGGCATTGCTTTTCCCGAAGGACATAAATGGATTTCCTTCTCCGCCGCCCCCCATCTTTTTCATCATATAATTGCTAAGCAGCTGTCCAAGTCCCCAGAAAATCAGGATCGGAACAATCCATACCAACAGGAAATTCAGGATCGGATTCATTTCCTTTTCCGCAACACGTCCAAATTCACAGCCTGCATCCTCCAGACGGTTTACAAGCTCCGGATCATCAAACGTTGTGGTTGCGTAGTACTTCGGCTCTTCCTTATCAGTATCCACAAAATAAATGGAATCACCGTTTAACTCTACCCTGGACACTTCCTTACTTTCTACCATGTTAAGGAACGTTCCGTAGTCCACTTCCGTAATCTGGTTTTTCCTGATCAGCAGTGGAAACAGGAAGGTATTGAGCAGAATCAGCACCACCATCGTAACAAAGTAATAAAACAATAACGGCTTCTTTGGTTTTTCAACTTTTTTCATACACTATCCTCGCTTTTGCTTTTTATATTGTCTGGGCGTACACCCTGTAATAACTTTAAATTTCCTGTTAAAATTTGATAAATTTTTAAATCCGCACTGGTAGGCGGCATCCGCAACTGCTGCACCCCCAAGAATCTTCTCACAGGCCTTCTGGATCCTCAGTCGGTTCAGATACTCAATCGCTCCCATTCCTGAGATCTCCCGGAACCTCTGCATGAAATAGCTTTCACTCAAATGAACCTGTCTGGCCAGCAGCTCTATCGTAATGACATCCTCATAATGCTCTGACATATAGTCAAGCACGGTCCGGATCTCTTCCCAGGAATCTGTTTCCTGCCGGTAAATTACCGCCCCGGACTGTTCCGTATACCATAATAGCTTTAACAGCTCTCCCTTCATCAGAAGGTCAGTCTGTGCCCGGTTCTCCTTCGCGCAGAAAATAATATGCTCTGCACATTCCTTTAACTGCAGGTAACAGGGATTGTCTGTATGAACGGGAAGCAGCCTTGCTGTTCCCCTGCAGAGAGGAAAAATCATCTCGGTATAACACCGATCCTCACTGCTTCCAAGCATTTCGGTACTGAATACCACGTATCATAACAAAGGCGTCCGTCCGCCTCAATGGCATGAAGTACCTCCGGCTGGATCAGCAGAATATCCCCCGGATGAACCTCTACTTCCCGGTCGCCGATTCTCATAATTCCTTCTCCGTCCGTCACATAATTCAGCTCCCACTCCCTATGCCAGTGAAGCGGCACGAACGGAAAGTAATCCGGGATCCGGCTTTCATAATAGCTGTATGGCACAAGATAAGAGCTGTGCCTGCGCTTTTCGTGTGCATTTGCCTCAAACAGATCCTGATTTTCTGCCACTTTTCCTGCCCCTTCCCGAAAAACATAGAATTGTACTATTTTTTCATAGTAGAATAATCCTATTTAAGATAGTATTGTATCGTTATAGACAGGGAAAATCAATTCCCTACCGCAGATTTAATAAAAATTTTAGATCCTGAACAATGGAGGTTATCTATGAGCACAGAAAGAAAACAACCGGAATGGCTTGACAATGCCGTATTCTATGAAATTTATCCCCAGTCCTTCCGTGATACCAATGCTGACGGTATCGGTGATTTTAATGGAATTATCGAAAAGCTGGACTATATTAAGGAGCTTGGGTGTACCGCTCTCTGGCTGAATCCCTGCTTTCTCTCCCCCTTCGGTGATGCCGGATATGACGTGGAGGATTATTACACCGTAGCTCCCCGTTACGGAACCAATGAGGATCTCGTTCATTTGTTGGAAGAAGCACACAAAAGACAGATGCATGTCCTTCTCGACCTCGTTCCTGGGCACACGGCGGTTACCTGCAAATGGTTTAAGGAATCCATGAAGGCCGAAAAGAATCAATACACCGATCGCTATGTCTGGACAGACAGTGCCTGGGAATCCCCGGAAAATATGGCAACCATCCGCGGCATCTCCGATCGTGACGGTTCCTGTGTGGTAAACTTCTTCTCCCATCAGCCTGCTTTAAACTACGGCTTCTACCAGCCGGATCCTTCGAAAAAGTGGCAGCAGCCCATGGATGCGGAAGGTCCCATGGCTACCCGCGAGGAATTAAAGAATATCATGCGCTTCTGGCTTTCCTTAGGCTGCGATGGGTTCCGTGTCGATATGGCAGGCTCCCTTGTAAAAAATGATGAGGATGGAAAAGGAACCATTGCGCTCTGGCAGGACATCCGTGAATTTTTAGATGAAGAATTCCCGGCCGCAGCCATGGTCAGTGAACCGGATAAGAGCCTCATCGGTGGCTTTCATATGGACTTCCTGCTTCACTTCGGACCCTCTCATTACAATGATCTGTTCCGCTGCGAAGAGCCCTATTTTTCCCGCCGAGGAAAAGGAAGTGCGAAGGAATTTGTTGCAAAGTACTGTGAAAACTATACAAAGACAAATGGCCGGGGACTGATCTGTATTCCGTCCGGCAATCACGACATGGATCGTCTGGCCCGTACCCTTGATCCCGAAGAAATGAAAATTGCCTTTGCATTCCTTCTTTCCATGCCCGGTGCTCCGTTCATCTATTACGGAGATGAAATCGGTATGCGGTATGTAGAAAATCTGACCTCTGTAGAAGGCGGCTATAACCGTACCGGTTCCCGTTCCCCGATGCAGTGGAACACTTCCGCAAATGCAGGCTTTTCTTCCGCTCCCTCCGAAAATCTGTATGTTCCTGTGGATCCTGACCGGAACCGCCCGAATGCAGAAAACGAAATGGCTGATGACACCTCCCTTTACAGTGAGGTAAAGCGTCTCATTGCCTTCCGTATGGCTCACCCTGCCCTGCAGAGTATGGCAGCAATCCGCTTCCTCTCCGACGGTGATCCGCTCATTTACGAGCGTACCTGTGACAAAGAAAGGATTCTGGTGATCATTCATCCTGCAGACCGTAACGTGGTTGTTCCGGATGTAAAGGGAGAGATCCTTTATACGGTTGGTGGAAATGCTTCTGTAACAGGAGACAACCTTGCAATCGATGGTGGAACTGCCGTGTTCCTTGCTTTATAAATATCTGTCCATCCACATGGAAATCCCCTGTCAGATCAACTTCTAACAGGGGATTTTCAATTAAATTCTTAATTTCAAATATTCCTAATCCACCTTAAGAATCGTCTTAAGAATTCGTCCTACACTTGTTTCCATTTCTTCACGTGTAAGGCATCCCTGTCGGACAGCCTCCATAAGACGGTCTGCAAATCCACGTGGCATTTTCAGATCGTTTCCGGCATGTGTTTCCTTGTAATGCTCTCCACAGGTCCACCAATCGGTTGTTACCATACCACCAAATCCCCATTCCTCGCGGAGAACTCCGGTTAACAGTTCCTTATATTCCGATGTCCGGTGTCCGTTCATGATATTATAAGAAGACATGACTGCCCACGGCTTCTGTTCCTTCACAATCCTTTCAAAAGCCTTCAGATAGATTTCCCGTGCTGCACGCTCCGATACCCGTGAATCACAGTTCTTACGATTTGTCTCTTTATTATTACATGCAAAATGTTTTAAGGCCGCACCTATGTGATTCGACTGGATTCCTTTCACCATGGCTCCTGCAAGCTCTGCTGTCAGAAGCGGATCCTCAGAATAATATTCAAAATTACGTCCACACAACGGACTCCGGTGAATATTAATCGCCGGGGTCAGCCAGACCGATATATTGTTTTCCTTTACTTCCGCCCCACCGGCTTCCCCGATTTTTTCCACAATCTCCGGATTCCATGTGCAGGCAAGTAAGGTAGCGCACGGAAACGCTGTTGTATTGACACCTGCTTCCGGTGCAATCCGTAAGCCGGCCGGCCCATCGGCTGTCATGATATCAGGGATTCCATATTCCGGGAAATTACCAAAGCCAAAGGTATTGGCAACTCCGGTATTCGGCTGTCCGCCAAGAAGATAGGCCAGTTCTTCCACAGAAAGCTGCGCCAGGAATTCTTCCATGGTAATGGTTCCATCTGCGACCTCTGTAAAATCATGCTCTCCGCTTCGATGCATTCCACGCCAGAGCACATAGCTTTCTACCAGTTTTCCTTCCGGTGTAAATCCATCGGTCTGTTCATCTTTTAATTTGCCGATTTCAGATGCGTTCGGATCATTGGCCTGCATCAAAGGAAGTTCTTCAAAGGTGCCATCTGCCAGCATTCTTTTCTTAAGGGAAGTCGGTGCCAGCTTCGTTGTCAGTTGTTCCATAATGACATCTTCCTCCAGCACATAGCTATAAGAAAGCTTCTCTACATCCCGTACTGAAGTTCCGGCATAAATGACATAAGTGCCTTTTTCCAGAACATAGGAAGCCTTCCTAACCTTACCAAGGTCGTCAAAAGATGCCATATCACTGACCTTCCACTGTAACAGTAAGAGCTGTGATTCTCCCGTCTGAAGAAGTCGTGTCTTTTCAAATGCAACAAGCTCCTTATCCGGTTTACCCAGCTTTCCCTGCGGTTTGCCGACATATATCTGAACCACTTCTTTTCCGGCACAGCTTCCGGTATTCGTTACCTGAACCCGGACCTGAATATTACCATGGTTCTCTCCTGCTTCCAATGGCTTCACCTCAAAGGTCGTATAAGAAAGTCCGAAACCAAATGGATAATTTACCTTTTCCCGCGCACCCGGAATGGTTTCAAAGTAACGATAACCGACATAAATATCCTCCACATAATCCACATAATCCCTGGATTCATGGAAGCTCTCCGAGGAGGGATAATCCTGCAAAGATTTGGCAAGGGTATCAGAAAGCTTGCCGGAGGGATTCCCTTCTCCTAACAGAAGTTCCGCTGCTGCAGTTCCTCCTTCCATGCCGCCCTGAAAAGCAAACAATACGGAAGAAATGAGGTCATCCTCTGCAAACCAGGAGGTATCTACCATACCCCCTACATTCATCACGACAATGACCTTATCAAAATGCTCCTTTACAAGATCAACCATCTGCTGTTCCCCATCCGACAGACAGAAATCTCCGTTTGAAAAAATGCCGGCAGCCCTTTTGGTCATTTCGACCTCAGAATCACAGATTGCCTTATTCTCCGGATCAATATATGCTGTCCTGTCCCAGCCTTCTCCCGAGAAGCGACAGATACTGATAATTGCCGTATCGGTATAGGATTCTGCTTTCTTTATAAGCTCTCCGGGGATCTGAGGCTCTATGGTCATTCCCGGCACTGCTCCATTCTGATACTGTTTTTTGATATCCTCACGGTAAAAGTCGCAAAGTTCTTCAAATATGCTCACTTTGTCAGCCTTACTCTTTAATCCATCATACAACGTCCGTATATACTCACAGGTAACATCACCGCTTCCACCACCTCCTTTTACATAATCGAAGGTTCCCTTTCCGAATAACGCAACCCTGGTTCCTTTTGCAAGTGGAAGAACCTTATTTTCATTCTTCACAAGAACCATGCCTTCCTTTGCTGCTTCTTTAGAAAGCGCAATATGTTCCTTACTTCCCGTAACACGTTTCCCATCCTGTCCGAGTGGAATTCCCGGCTGATATAATGCTCTCGCCCATCTTTTCATCTGTAAACACCTCATTTATTTTTAAACATTTAATTCTGCAAATAACCTCTCTGCATAATACACGGACTGCATGGCATCCTTTCCATAGAAATCGGCACCGATCATATCCGCATATTCCTGCGTCAGTACCGCACCTCCGACCATTATCCTGCATTCCGGTACTTCCCTGCGAAGCTGTCTGATCGTCTCTTCCATGCTTTCTACGGTTGTGGTCATTAATGCACTCAATCCGACTAACGGTGCATGACTTTCTTTCACTGCTTCCACGACAGTTTCCGGAGGCACATCCTTTCCAAGGTCAATCACATCATAACCGTAGTTTTCCAACAGAACCTTTACAATGTTCTTTCCTATATCGTGGATATCACCCTTCACGGTTGCAATGACGATCGTTCCTTTCTTCTCCTGCGCCACACCCTGGCTCGCAACATATTCCTTAATGGCTTCGAATCCGGCCTTTGCTGCCTCTGCACTCATCAATAGCTGTGGCAGGAACATCGTTCCCTTTTCAAAGCCCTGTCCGACAAGGTCCAGTGCCGGAACCAGATCTTCATTGATGATTTCCATGGTTCCCTTCTTTGGCTTGCCGGTTCCGTCATCCTCAAGCAGCTCCTTCGTTGCACGGAACGCCGGCTCCTTTAAGCCCTTGACGATGCAGTCCTTCAGGCTGATGATGCCTTTTTCTGCCGTTGCGGCAGCACCTGCTGCACCTCCTGTGCCACCTGCTACATCACTTACAACCTTAATCTGCATGGCTGCATACTTCTCAATATAATCCCTGCACTGGCTGTCAAAGCCGCCAAGGACACAATAGGTATCATATGCCTGACGCATCAGGGCTGCGTTCGGATTAATGATTCCGGCAGACAGTCCGGCATCCATCGCCATTGAGAAA
>OGMF01001067.1_pt1 | contig 28592 bp, 38 predicted proteins | sample 1572921 | NCBI WGS metagenome assembly OGMF01 (sample SAMEA2581919, study PRJEB24529) | metagenome | biome: Human gut stool | place: China | collected 2011 | reverse complement strand
TACCCTCTTTCCCTACACGACGCTCTTCCGATCTCGTTCCAACTGCCGTTTGCGCCGTAACCGCCCGTTTGCAGCACTGCGTTGCGGATTGTGTTGTACAATTCCTTACCGCCGCTGAAACTGTCCTTGTTGACGATTGTGGCGAAACTGTTGCTGTCGCCGCTGTCGTTGAAGGACGGCATGATGGGCTGCCACGTGTCGGGCTGACCGACGTTTTGTATCCACAGCCAACTTTCCCTGATTTCACCGTACCTTTGCTGCACCGCCGCAATTGCCACCTGTGCCGCAGCGGTTGTCTTTGCCGAAAGAGTAGCGTTGCCGTCGGACTTTTTGATGATGCTCGTGACAAAGTCCATCTTAACCTTAAGGGTTGCATTGTCTTCGCTGTCGTCCTTTGCCTTCGCCTCGGCGTATCTGGCGTCGAAGTCGGCAATATCCGCGTCAAACGAGTGGTCGGCGTCGTTGCGGAACTCCGCAAGGCAGGTGTCGTAGTAGGTGTGCGACAGCTCTTTGAATGTCTTTACCGTAAGGTAGTTACTGTAATCGCGCAAGCCGCCAAACATTACGAAGAACACCGCCATGCTGACGATCATAGGCAGACACATGCCGCCCATACCGCTGCCGCCGTTCTTTTTGTACAACTTTGCCTTTTCTTCCTGCGAACGTTGCGTGTTTGCGCCGTAACGCTTGTCGATTGCCGCAAGAAGCGGTTGCATTTTTTTGTTTTTAAGAGTTGCTTTGCGGCTGGCGTAACGTTGCCAGAAATCCAGCGGCAACATTACCACCTTGAGGAACACCGTAAACACAACTACCGTCCAGCCGTAATTGCCGATCCAACCGTGCATTGCGCGCACCAACTTTGCTACCGGGTCCAGCGAATCGCCGATGTTGGTAAAAAAGTCGAGTTTCTGCGTAGAGCAGGACGTAAACAGGCACAGTCCGCACAGTAGGATAAGCGCGACGGACAGCACCGACTGAATTTTTTTGCTCATATCTTCTCCATAAAGGGCACAAACGCCCTGCAAAAACTACACGTACCACTTCCGCTTGCCGCGAAGATTGACGGGGACGGGATCGAAACCTCCCTTGCCCCACGGCGCACATCGCACAAGCCGTTTAAGCGTAAGCCAACTGCCTACAAAAAAGCCGTGTTCGGCGTAGGCTTCCATGCTGTAAACCGAGCAACTGGGGGTGTAAATGCACACCTTGCGCCCCTTGAGGCGGGACAACGTTGCCTTGTACAGTTTAAGCAGACCTATGCAGACGTACTTCATTGCAGCATCTCCGCACGTGCAAGCAGCTTGCGGAAACTGTCCACAATAGTGGCGTAGTCGTAAGGCTCCGACTTGCGCGGTATAAAAATAGCGTTGTAGCCACACTTAACTTCGTCGATTAAACCCGACACCGCCGCTTTCATTTGTCTGCGAATACGATTTCTCTGTACTGCATGCCCAAATTTTTTGCTAACGGAAAACCCGAATTTAGTTTGTTTCACGTTACTTTTGGTGTAAAGCAACACGAAGTAGTTGTCTGCAACGCTTTGGGAATGTTTGTATACGTAGTTGTACTGGTAGTTTTTCTTAAGTCTGTAAATAGACTTCACGTATTGCCTCGATTAAGCGGAGAGTTCGTGACGACCCTTGTTGCGACGACGAGCAAGCACGCGACGACCGCCTGTTGTCTTCATTCTTGCGCGGAAACCGTGCACTTTGCTTCTTTGACGTTTTTTGGGTTGGTAAGTTCTTTTCATATCTTTTCTCCTTATTGTTTCGCACGCGACCGCGAGCGACAGATTTATTTGTTTTGCGGCGGAAAATATACCTCACCACAATGACATATAAACGTATTGTATCAAATTGCGGCGAAGTAGTCAAGTGAATAAGTAAATAAAAATATGCGGCAAGGGGCGAGGCAGGGCGCACCTGCGCCGCGAACCGAGCGTTGCAGGCAAAAAGAGCGCAGTGTGCATTCGGTACGCTTTTGCTTGCTACCATACGAAATAATCAAAAAAACAACCCGCAAGGCACAAAGCGTTTTGGGCAAACGAGCGTGCGCGATCGGAGTTTCCGTCACAAACTATTTTGAGACGGAAACTAATAGCGGTCGGGGCACCCCGCTTGAACGGCCTGCGACAAAGCGGCGGACGTGATGACGTTGGAACTGCCGACAAACAACAGACGGATGACGCCTTTTCCGGCGGAATTTTACGCCCGCATTTACGGCAAAATGTCGCCGATTTACGCATACGGTTACGAAATTTCGTTACACAAACTGCTTCTGCAGTCCTGCGGGATTTTGGGGTAGACTCAGACACTACAACAACTAAAAAACAAAACCAGCCGCCCGAAATGTATCGGACGGCCGACAAAAGGAAAATATGCAACTAATTTTACAATGCAGGAATTATACTGCATCCCCTACATTTGACACAGAGCAATTGTTTTTGTTTTAGAAGCAGGTTGGATTGTTTGTTTTCAAATCCATGTCGTTTGTATTGCTTGTGTTTTTTGCTAATTAGAAGCAGAATTGCCGGTATTATTGGGGTTGTTGTGGGGTTGTTTCTGCTCCGTCACTTTGACTGTTACCCTTTTGATTATTGCCGCCATTACCGTCGTTTTGACTGCTATCGGTTACGCTGTCCCGGGTTGTGGTTTTGTATTTGCACCTATCGCAAGCAACGATGATTTTATTTTCCATCGACACGCCGCTGTAGCGCATCGTTCCGTCTTGCCGTCGGGCGCAGCATTTGCCGCAACAGCTTGCAAGCATCATTGCCAAACGCGTGTCTTCGCAATCGCTCTTTTGTTGTTTTTCCACTTCCTTGCAGCGTTTGCTAGCAGTCACTATCAGTACAATCACGACTGTCAAAAGTCCTAATACAATCGCCGTCAAACAAATTGCTACCACGCTTTCAAATCCCAATCCTGCACAGCAATGGCAGACGTTAGTTTTGCAAGTACACATTCTATTTTCCTCCTTTTGCTTCGTATTTTACTTTTTCCCATTCTTCTTTCAGTATACTGCGGCTAATTTCCGCAATTTTTTGCGCCGTTTCTTCGCTGTAGTCCTGCAAGTCCAATTCTTCAATGGCAACCTTAAGCAGTATGTGTTTGTTCTCGCTCAAGTTTAGTCGTAGCAGCGTTTGATTTTTGGCATATTCGTACTCGCGCTTCAACTCAATTTTCTTTTCGGTATTCTCCGCATCATCTAACGCCTTTTTGCAAGCCAACATTTTGGATATGTTTTCTCGCATATCGTTCAGCCACTTGTTCCTGCATTGGGACACGCTTTGGTTGTAGTTGTTCAGTTTAGTGACCGCAACGGTAAACAGCGCGCCGACTATCGCTCCAACAAAACCGATTAACGCTTCTAACATAATTTCTCCTTTTGTTAGTAGTTGTGTTGTTCGTCAAGATTCCGACCGTGACAACATTCCATTTGTGCAGTAAACCTTGTAGTCTCCCGCGTAGTAATTCCAACTACTTCCTTTTGTTATTGCGGCCCATTCTGTCTTTGTTCCTTGGAAGCGGATGCTTCTCAAAATCGAGCAATTGTAGAATGCACTATCGCCAATCTGCGTAACGCTATTTGGAATGGTAATACTTGTCAGTATCGAGCAATTGTAGAACGCATAACTGCCAATCGATGTAACACCTTCGGGAATCACCAAATCACCTTCTATCTTTGTTCCATCGATATACAATGTTTTAGTTGAAACATACGCCATCAAGTTGTCAAGACCACTAATATTGAGCCAGCCTGTCAAATTTCCATTGTAATGGATATCCGTCAAGCCGCTGCTATTGCAGAACGCCATATAGTCAATCTGCGTAACGCTATTTGGGATGGTAATACTTGTCAGTATCGAGCAATAGTAGAACGCATAGCCGCTAATCGATGTAACACCTTCGGGAATTACCAAATCTCCTTCTATCTTTGTCCCATCAATATACAATGTTTTAGTTGATTTGCCATACTCCATCAAGTTGCCAAGACCACTTATACCGCACCAGCCTGTCAAATCTCCATTGTAACGGACCTCTGTCAAACCGCTACAACCATAGAACGCACCTTTGTTTAACCCTGTTAGAACACTTATAATGAAATCACAATACCTTCAATCTATAAGTATTTTGAGTGTAGTTAGACTAATAAATAAGCCATTGATCCTTCAGCCATTTAGTGGTACAATGATTTCTTAACCAATCTTTTGGACCATCTAACGACAAGAAACAATCAGATTCAATTGGATTTTTTATATCCGAAATAAATTTAATGAGCTGTTCTTTAACTAAAAACAAATCGTTACAAACTTTTTCATCAATTAAGTTTCCAAACTGCCCTATGTGGATATCAATTTGTCGAATTGCTATCTCATAATAAGAAATATACAAATCAGCTTGCCGATCTATGAAAGGTTTAAAGTTAGGTAAATTTCCCTTTAGATCAGATAGCGGTCTACACATAAAAACTTGCCAAAGCGTAAGATGAATATTTTGAATACTACAATTATAATTATTTATTTTATCATTATCAGCTTTCAACTCGTTTGACAATTCAATTAAGTATGCCAAGATTACAGCACCAATTATTCCCGCTCCAATAGACATTGTGGTTGATAAAGCATTTTCGGCAACCTTGTATGATGTAGATACAAATACATAAGGTATCACCAAAATAAAACCGAGAACCATCAGCCCTAAATATATCCAAAAATGATTTTTTTCAACTTTGATAATTCGACCTTTATTCAACATTTTATGAGTCTTTTTTTTGATCGCTTTTAATTCCTCATTGCTAAATTTCAATTGATTGTTTGAATAATAGTTTAAATCTTCATTTTGCATAATAATTACCCCATTAGAGATTTCTCTTCTAAGTTGATTATATCATTTTTTAGAAGAAAAAGCAATGAATACAAATTGTATGACAGAATTAACATCAATACTCCATATTTTATTGTCTTCTGTCGTGGCTGTTGTAGCATAAGTCAGCGAGAAAATCAACTGCACGGAAAAATACTACTTAAAACTTTAATATTGAATAACAGAGTCAGACTCGATAAAGCGTTTGGCTCTTTTTCTTTTACGATAGTATTTTTCGCTCAAATCCTTTGGCTGTTGATTTTCCCCATTGTAATGAAATTTTCATTATGACTGCGTTTCGACTTATGCTCCTTTGCCCCTGCCAGAAGGCAAAAAATAAAAAATGGAGGTAATCCAAAATGAAAAAAGTAGTTTACTCAATCAAAAAAGTTAGAAATCCTAACGAAAAATTATCCGGTTTCGGATTTCTTAACGAAGAAGGAACGTTGCTATGTAAGTGCGTTTCAAAAACAGGCAAACGTTATACGCGAGCCTTTGATGAAGTTGAACAGCATTGCCACCCGATAATCGGAAAAGAAAATGAGTTCAAAGGTTACGTAACAATGTATTACGAATACGACGGAAGAGATATTGAAGTCGAATACTCGGTTTGGTACAAAATCGTGGAGGAAAATTAAAATGCCCGAATTTGATTATTTTAACGGTGAAAATTTCATAACGTTCGATTTAATCGAAATCGACGACGAGAAACGCGAAGTAACGGTTGCCGTAAGCGATACCGGAAGAATAAGCGTTAAAACCTTTGACCTGTTATTTGATGGTAATCGACGTTACTTTGAATACGGTTGTTCATACACAAAAATTTATATAGACGAATTTACGGAGGAAAACTAAAATGGCAGGAAATATTAGTATTGTTATCGGATCTTGGTGTTCGTACAACGAATGCAATGAGCGAGCCTTAGGCTCGAAATGGCTTGACCTTTCGGATTATTCCGATTGGGACGAAATTGTAGAAGAACTCAAAAAAGAAGGCTTTGAACTCGACGGTATCGACGAAGAACTGTTTATTCAAGACGTCGAAGGCATCGAAGATCGCTCGGTAAACTGGGATTACGTCAACCCCGAAACGCTGTTTAATACTCTGAAAGAATCGGGCGTATTAGATAACGATTACAAATATAAAGTCTTTTCTGCTTTTCTTGAAGTTCGTTGTTACGATGATTTTGAAGAAAAAGTTAAATCTCACGGCGAACATTGGGACGATAACATCAACTTGTGGCAAGGCTATGACTGGGAAGAATACGGCGATGAAATGCTTGCCAACTGTTGTTACAATATACCCGAAGAAATAAAAGATTTTATCGACCTTGAACGCTACGGAAGATACTGCGGCGAAGAATACCTGCAAGAATACAGCGACGGCTTAATCGAAATACAATAAGGAGTTAAAAAACTATGAATATTACAATCGAAAACAAAAAACAAAAAGCAATCGAACTTATGAACAAATTAGACATTTACAAGCCCTATATTAAAGGTTTCAAAGACAAAAACAGCGTTTGTTTCTATGAAAACTTTGGCGGTTTCTGGGCATATCAAGAACCGGAACTTATGGCAAAAATCAAGGAATTTGAAGAAAAACACAACGTGCTTGTATATGCCGTTACCCACGAATACTTGGAATTCGGTGAATGTTACGACTTTCTTTACATACCCGATTATAAAGAAGAATGGGATGAAATGCTTTATCCGCAAGGCAATATGTTTTACGCCTACGCTTACGTATGGAACAAATCCGATGACTTTTGCTCTGAATTCGGCACAATCGGTATCCGCTCGTTCGGCGGCGGTATTAAAAGAGTTGCGTGAGGTGCGATATGATGAAAATAACCATTGAATACAGCAACAAAATTTATAACTTTGAACACGGATATGAAACATATATCTTCTGCGCGGCAGTAAACAATGAATTTGATAAGACACATCCAGATGAACTTAAAGATTTTATCTTTCTTGTAGGCGAATGTTATCTCAAAGATTCAAATCAAACACCACTCGGAGCATTATCGGACTATATGGCGGAAAACTGGGACAAAATTAAACATTTATCACGCTACGATATACTGGAAAATTTTTACGATCAACTCGATTAAAGGAGATTATAGCGATGAAAGAATACAAAGCAATGGCACATATTCACTCGCTTAACGGCGAAATGGCGGAAATAACCGTCTTGGAAGAAGTCGGAGACAATGATTACATAGTCGATTATAAAGGTGTGAAATGTCACGCCCTTTTTAATTGGTTTGTATGTCAGTTTTATGCAGATGACGTTTACAGGAGAGTTGAAGAATGAGATATATATTCTACCATTACAACCACTTTGGAACGCTCGTTTTTGACTACTACGACGAAGAAACGCACGTATCGCAATCTTATATGTTTTACACATTAAAACAGGCTGTAAGCAAATTCAGACGGGATAACGGCTTGCAATATAAGAAGATAGTTATCTCAAAACTTTTTTAAGGAGAACTCAAATGAAAAAGACAAAAGAAATCGTGCTTTACGACGATACCGAAAATTACAAAAAGTTCGACGAAACAAGGGATTTTCTCTTTGAAGTCTACGCAGACGAAAACGGCTGGGCTTGCAAAGAAAATATCCCCGACGATGAAGTCTACAAAGAAATTGACTTTCAGAACCAAGAAACGTGGAGAGATTTGAAAGACGCTCTCGAAAACAGTTTCAAAACACGTTATTACCTTATGACGGGAACTTGCGGAAGATGGAACGGCAATTTTGACGGCGGAACATTCATCACTTGCTACCGAGATTTTCAATCTATGATTCAACATCTTGACAATATAAAGGTGATAGACCGAAACGGGCATCTGATTATCGAAGGATACCACCACGACGGCAGCGATCGTTACGAATTGAAACGGCTGACAAGGCAAGGCTATGAATATGCCGACAAAAATTGTTTTGCCCACGACAGGAAACTGCATTCAACGATTATGAATTGCAATTTCTTTTCGGCTTTGCCGAGAATCGCTCAAAGGGTTTACGGCTTATGACGAAAAACGAATACGGCTATAAAGTTTGTTATCAACAAAAAGGCAAACGAAAACTGAAAATCTATCTTGTAACAAATTCTCGCGATTTGGCTTTCTGGGAAGTAAGATGGTATGAAACGCATTCACCGCCGGACAGAAAGACGAGAAAGCCAATAACAAACGTCGTATGGGTTGTAATCCCAATCAAAACATATATCGAATACAAAACACTTTGGAAAGGTTGTCCGTTTTAAGACGACCTTTCTTCTATTCTAACAAGGAGTTAAACAAAATGATAAAACTGAACCTTATAGCTCAAGATGAGCAAGAAGAAAGAATACTTGCTTATTTACAAGAAAATGCAAGCGAAACTCTTGCAGACAAGATAAACAACGGCACTCCGTTTGAGAAAGACGGAAAGCCGCTTATCAACAAAAAAACTCTCGCAGGTTTCACGGATTACGCCTATGAAGAGGCAAGAAAACTTGCGAGAAAAAATTCCAAAGTAATGATTATAGACGATCCGACAGTATACGGCTGGGCTATTCATTACTTTGAAGAGGATTCGATAGAAGGAACTCTTTACACGATAGACGGAGAAGAATATAAACCCGCGCCGAAAAAGGTCGTTACCACAAAGCCTGCGACGGCAAAACCGCAACCGCCGAAACAACAAAGCCTGCAATTCTCGTTATTTGATAAATTCGACGAAAACGATGTTAAAGAACCCACAAACGAGCCTTTAACTGCCGAAAGTGTCGGAAATGACGAAGAACCCGAAGAAAGCAAAACGGCGATTATAACGCCTGTAGAGCCTGTTAAAGAAGAGCCGAAAGGCAATCGAATTTATCAAGATTACAAGTTATATCAAAGCGAACGTCCTACGGCAGTTGTGGCTTTACGACTCGGAGATTTCTACGAAGTCTTAGGCGACAACGCCGTAATGCTCGGGAATGAAATGGAACTCACGATTACAAGCCGTGACGTTGGATTGAAAGAACGTGTTCCGATGATAGGTTTCCCTTATCACGCTGCCGAAAATTACTTCGCGAAAATCGTCAGAAAGCACGACCTTTATATCATCGAAAACGAGCGCGAAACGCAGTTTATTCCAAGCCTGTTACATATTGATAATCGGCTTATAGAGAAAGATACGGGCGAAATATTGTCCGAAGAAGAAATGCGTGAATTTGACGGTGATATATACGAACCGCAAGGCATTGACGAACCCGAAACAGTAACAAAACAATCTATTCCGAATGAGATATTCGCCTTGTTTGGAAACAAAGTTGAGGTGAGATAAAAATGAAAATCGAAAAGATAAAACCCATTCCGAAATACATACAGAAAAAGATTAAACTTTACGACGACCAATTAAAAACCGCGCCGTTCGGCAGAACTCGCTTTTATGCTTACTTTACGAAAAACGACGGCGAACTCGTCAAAGTTACGGTTGCAGTCCGAGAGTATAAAAAACAATGGTATTGTAAGCCGGTTGTCGTTCATAGCATTCATTCCGACAGATGTTTCGGCAAAGACATTAAATTCACTTTTATCGCCGGTTATTCTGTCGGTTGGCACGAACAAGGGATTTCAAAATATCCCGATTGGTATGAAAGCAAAGAATGGGGTTGGGCGTCGGACGATTCGTTTGACCCTTATGCCCCGATAGTCAACCGCGATTATATCTTACAACATTTTCCCGAATACAAATACAGCGCCGTTGACAGATATACAGGCATACACGTTTTCAAATACTTACGGCTTTATGAAAAATTTCCACAAATAGAGTATCTGACTAAACTCGGATTGCATAATATCGCAATGTCAACGCAGATTTTACAGCTTTGCGGTAAGGACAAAAAGTTCTGCAAATGGCTTGCGAAAAACAGGCAAGATATTGTCTTATCAGACTACTACGTTTCTTCTATCATGAAGGCTTACAATACCGGCAAACCGATACGAGAAATCAACAATTTTGCTAAACGTAAGATAAAATTCGATCACGCCGACCAAATGGACAATGTAAAAGCACTTGTAAAAAACGAAGTCGGCAGGTTTTTGGATTATATCGAAAAACAAAACACAAACTTCTACAGCTACCGAGATTATCTTAATGCTTGTGAGTATTTGGGGATTGATATGACGGAAGATAAAAACCGCTATCCCCACGATTTCAAACATTGGCACGATATTCGTATCGATGAATACCGAACTGCTTTAGCTTTGGTAGACGAACAAAAGCGAAAAGAGTTTTACGAAAAATTCGCCGCCGTTGCAAGCAAGTATTTAGGGCTTGAATATGATAAAAAATCCGTCTATATAGCGATTATCGCACAAACACCGTCAGATTTAACGCGTGAAGGCGAGTTGCTTCATCATTGCGTAGGGCGTATGGGTTACGACCAAAAGTTTGCTCGCGAGGAATCGCTTATTTTCTTTATCCGAATGAAAGACGAACCCGAAAAACCGCTTGTAACGGTAGAATATTCGTTAAAAAATCACTCGGTACTACAGTGCTATGCAGATCACGATTCAAAACCGAACGAAGATATACTCAACTTCGTAAATAACAAATGGCTACCTTATGCCAACAGAAAAATCAAAAAATTAGCGGCTTAACCGCAAAGGAGTAAAAAATTATGATCAACTATTTCAGAATTACAGTTTTTACCTTTAAGATTTACAACGTCGTCTGTCCAGATCGAATAGTAAATGCTTTGAGTTGTTTGCTCACGCCCGGACTTCGTAAGGTCGTAAATAAAGGGCAATTCCGATCCGTCGGCATACTTACATACGACGGGATCGTCCGCTTTCATAAATGCAAGCGTTTCGTCTGCCCCGACGTAAATAAATTGTTCGGAAAGGTCTACCGTAATCCACTTGTTTACGGTTGTCGAAGTAATTTCTTCGCGCGGAATATGTACTTTATACGTTTTTTCGGTGCCGTCCGCAATTTTACCGCCGGCTTTTACGACGTCGGACTTAATTACCCAAAGCGTAAAATACTGATTGTCGTCAACAGCCGTAACTGTACCTACCGGCGCGGCGATTTTGGTAATACGTTTGCCGGAAAAAAGTTTCGTATCCTTGTAGGCATACGGTGCAACGGACATATTGTCGGAGCGAGAAAGTGAACTTAGCGGATATTCTTCATCGAACTTTTCTCCGAAAGTAGCGTTATATTGAATTTCGGCAGGTTTTACGTCGGTTTTGTCTTTATGCACGAAAAGGACGGTCAAAAGTCCTCCGCACAAAACGACAACGAGTAAAACAACCACCGCAGTCACAATTTTGTTTGTTTTAGTCATATAAGTTCCTCCTGAAAAGCATAGAAAAAGCGGCTATACCTGCGGAAACCCGAAGGCAAGCCGCCTTTAACTTCAGATTATCTCAAAAGCATATTGAGAATAGTCTTGTCCGAGTTACGGAAAGGCTTAATCTTACATTCGTAAACTTCGCCGTTTTCGTCGGTAGAACGTACCGAATAGGTGCAACCGGAAATAACCTTGTTGTGATCGTCCTTCATTTCGAAAGGAGTGGACACAAGTTCGGCGGATTTTTCTCCGTTAAACACGATATCGAGTACGGCATAACCGCCGAGATCGGGCGGAACGACGCACGCTTTTACGTCCTTGCCGCGAACATTGCCGCGTACGAAGTAGGTAAAGTAAGATTTGCCGTTAGTTTCAAAGGTTTCTCTTTCTACAAAAACGTTATTCATTATTAAATTCCTCCTGAAAATTATTTCTTTTTCCCGATAGTACGGGAGATTTTCTTTGCTTCGGCTTTGGATTTTCCTTCCGATAAAGCCTTTTTGTACTTGTAAAGTCCTGCATGATCGGACTGCGCCTGAAGATAACCGGAACGAAGTCCCGCTTCGTAGTCGGTAAGTTCTTTGCCTTCCTTAGGACCGTGCTGGTGTACTTTCTCTTTACGCTCGCTTGCGTAACTTGCCGCTCTATTCTTGGGAACGGACCAACGTCTTTCTCTGTTTGCCATTTTTATGTTTTTTAACTCCTTGTAGTTTTATTAGATTTGCCCGTATCGTCGGATAGCTCATCGTTCGGGGACTTACGCCGTACAGAAGTTTTACTTCGTGCCGCCCACTATTAAGTTGTAGTTTTTGTAATCTCAAGCTCGGTGAGAATGAAACACTTCGTTTCGTGCGACTTGTTTACGGAAGGTGGCCACCTTGTCTGAATTCAGTCCGCAACGAACCGTCGGGCTTATGCCGTCGCTTTTTGATTACACGTCTATTTTAACCCCTGTTTTCCCGAAATACCAGAACATCGGCGTGACGGAAATGTACCAATTTGTGACCTTAAAGAAGCCACAATGTAACCTTGAAGTGATGTTTTGTAACCTCAATGTGACATGGTACCAAGAGGAAGAATAGGTGAGTTCAGTAAATGTACTTTCTGGTGTAGCTCGTACTCGGCAATCTTTTGCCTTCCGGAATTTCACGGTCATCGTACATAATGTCGTACTGATAATCTCTGTACTTCGTTCTTTTATAGAACGTATCGGTGCTTAAAAGCACGGGAACTTCGTAGCCGTCTTTTCTGATAATAGACAGTTGCTGTTTTACGATAAATTCCTTTGTGCGGTACACATTATCTGCGTATAAAATGAAATCCGGGATAAATTCGGTGTTGAAATCGTCAACCATTGTTTAATACCTCCTTATGCTGTTAAATGGTTCTGCAAAAAACGCAATAATTGCTTATTGAGTCTTGTAATGTGTTCTCTTGCGTAGCCGAATTCTTCGGCTGCGGCTTCCTGCGTTTTGTTTTCTACGTACATACAAACATAGAGTTCGTAAAGTTTAGGCGACGCCTGACAAATAGCGGCGTTATATGCTTCAATGGTCTTTAGAATCGTGCTTTCTCCGACTATTCTCGCGGAATTAGTCATTTCCTTTTGGCGAGAGTAATAGTAGCGGATATTTTTAAGGTCCTCGCGGATCATGCTGAATGTTTTCATGTAAAAATAACTCCTTATATGTAGATTTGAACCGTCTGAGGACAAAATAAAAGTGCCCCCATACACGGTGTGCGAGCTTTTTCAAAGGCTCACATTCGGGTGGGGACACTATTCTCCTAGCGAATCTTACCTAACCGGCAGGGACCTCGGATTTACCACTGACTCTGTTTCAGCCCGACCTTAATTTGCCATGTTAGACGATATTTAATTGTGTTTATAATTTAGTTTGCGACTTTTCTTTTACGGATTATCTTGATTAGTCGCGTAGTATCGTTGCTATGCTCGTGATATTTAGCGTGACAGTAAGGACACTTTCCGTCGATTTCGCCGTTTGGTTTGCTGATAGCGTTGTAAAAACGCTTGCATTCCGAACATTGCATACGCAAAGGAACGGTTTCTACTACTTTTGCGGTTTCCATAAAAACAAACCTCCTTTTCCCATAGCGCGGTAAGACTTGTATTTAGCAAACCGCATTGGCAGGGGTGGGAAATCCCGTACCGCGGTATGCTATCTTTCGCACCTTATATATAACAACCGAACAACCGGGGCGGGCTTGTCCGACCATTAACCTATTTAAGATCTTTGATGACCTTGACCGCTACGCCTTGAATCGCGACGGAAGAATAGTACATATCTTCCATATCGTCGTTTTCGGGATGTAAGCGAATTTTTTTACGCCGTCTGTCCAGATAATAGCGTTTAATCGTGGCTTCATTGTCTATAAGAGCAACCACGATTTGTCCTTGTTCTGCCATTTCTTGTTGACGAACAACTACAAGGTCACCGTTATCTATACCTGCGTTTATCATGCTGCTACCATTTGCCCGAAGAATAAAGTATTTGCCGTTACCGAACAGTTCCTTGGAAAGATTTACATAAAACTCTATGTTTTCTTCCGCAAGAAGCGGCGTTCCGCAAGCGATTTCACCGACTACGGGACATTTTATCGTATTACTGTCCCTGATTATCTTGGGAGTACGGAGTTCACCGTATCTGCTATCCTTCTCTAATTCACCACGGCTTATAAGTTCATTGATATATCTGCTTGCCGTAGGAAGGCTTATGTCCAAAGAATCGGCAATATCCTTCATAGAGGGAGAGGCTTCCCCCTGATAATAACTGTCGTTTATGATTTCGACTATTCTTTTCAGTATTTCTTCATTCTTGCTACGCATAGGCGGCTCCTTGACCTAATTGAAAGTCCTTTTTCATTTAGACAATTCTATTATACTCTTTGGTTTTCAAATGTCAAGCGAGCAGTGCCATATTTCTTGTGAAATTTTTTAGGTGTACGTAAACGCGTACAGGTTGCCTATAAAATTCAATCTCCGGGCCGATCGCGCGCTTTGCGTTTTCTGCGTTTTTTGAAATGCTCGTACATTTCGATTTCCAACAGAGTAATGTAGAGATCGACGTCTTTTTGAGGGATAAGAGATAAATCCGGTTTTTTTTCGTCCACAAAAATTTTTCTGTTACTCGTATTGTTTTTGAGTGTAATTTCTCGCATGGCTATACCTCCTTGTCAGATTACGCCATTACTATACACCCTGTTTTTGCCGATTACCAGAACATTGGCGTGACCAAAATGTACCAATTTGTAACCGTGAAGTAACTTGAAAGTGATGTCAATGTAACCTTGATGTGACTTGATGTGATTTCAATGTAGCCATAGAAAAAGCCGCCACCTCGTTTGAGATGACGGCTTAACACATATTTTTATTTTATTATTTCCCAGTAGCCGGCTTTATTTGATCCGATTCTTTCAATAATCTGTTCTTCTCTCAATTTTTTCAATGCACGGGCAACCGTACGCTCGGTAACGCCGATTTTTATTGCTATTGCTTCTGCCGAAATGGCTTTGTCTTGTTTGATACAATCTAAAACAAGCCGTTCGGTTTTACTTAAGTTTATCCCGACATTTATCCCGACATTTATCCCGACATTTATCCCGACATTTTGTCCTTTTGCTAAAATGTTTTTATTGAACGGAATTGTTACGGTTATCATGTTCTCGGAAAAAGTATATGCTTTTTCGCCGTATTCTCTTACGACAATCGGTACGCCGTGACCGGAATGTTCGACAATACCGCACTGAAGGAAAATCTTCATTAAGTCTTTGTTTACAGGCTCGGTTTTCCCTGACAAAAATTCTTCTTTCGTTAAATTTTTAGGAATACCGCCGTAAGACACTATTTCCAGTCTATCGTCAAACCAATAGACGGCAGGGGACAATTCTTCCGACCACTTATTATGAACGCAAGCGTTTATCCAAGCTTCCTTGAATGCTTCGCTATTAAACAGGCGTTGTTCTTTTCTCGGGCGAACTGATACGTCTATAAACGTTTCGTTTAATGCGTCGCAATAGTTGATAACCTTTTCAAGCGATTCTATAAGGCAAGTAAAACCATATTCGTTGCGTTTTACAAACACCGATTTATCCGTTCCCTTGAATACGGCGACTTTTATTGAGTTCATATTCTCGTCGGCAAGTATATCCGCAAGAATATTGAATTTCCCGTCGGCAGTAATTAAACCGAAGTTTTTATAAAAAGACTCTTCGTTTATATGTATGCCGTGAGAAACAAGGTATTGCTTCAGCTTGTTAAAAGTGTAGTTATCTCGCAATACCGGAATATCTCTTATAGATTTCTCGGGAATAGAAACGGTTTCGGCATATTTCTCTTCGATTTGTTCTTCCGTCATACTGCGACAACTTGTCCCGATGCGTATAAAACACCCTGCGGCACTACGACCATATTTTTTAATATAGTAAAGTGCTTTGCCCTTACTCACTTTAATTTCTATTACGTTTTTGCCGTCAACGTACTTTGTCCCGAGTTCAACAAAAGCCTGCGGATTAGGCAAGATTTGCGTTGTAATAATATCGGCAATGCGTTTTTGCGTATCGTCAATGTTATCTACTCCGATCACTGTTCCGTCATCATCTACGCCGATATAAATCGCACCATCGAAACTGTTCAAAAACGCGACGATTTCCTTCTGCAACGTATCGTTTAATATCTTCTTTAATTCTGTTCTTTCGGTTTCCTGAAAAAGCATTTTCCGAACCTCACTCATAAAACTGTTTCCATTATAGCATTTTTTTGAAAGTTTTTCAAGGGTTAGAACTTCTGCTTTTGACTAATTTTAGCGAATAGCAAAAAACTTTACGTAACCGTGCCGTTTGTTGCTAAGGTAAAGACGGAAATATCGACTTATGTCCTTTCGGGTTGAGATGTTATCAGAAAAGACCTTGCAGTCAAGGGAAATAAATATCGCTTAAAACGATAATTAAAAACGACTTCTATGCAATATTTATTTCTTTGTCCTTGACTTGCCGCGTTCTTTCCTGATGGATTTTCTCTGTCGAAAGAAAAAATCGACAAAGGAGGTGTTCCTTGATGTTACATAAAGGTTTCTCTAAATCACAATCGGGTTACGGCACGGTTACGTTGAGTCACAAACCGGGCACAAACTTGCTACGCCGATGTCCTTGTATTTGCGATTTTTCGGGTTTATCCTTAAAACAAAAAATCAAAAGGAGTCAATTTGAATGAAAAATTGTGTAATTTATGCTCGTTATTCGAGCGACAGACAAACCGAGCAATCTATCGAAGGTCAACTTCGAGTTTGCTATGAATTTGCGGCAAGAAACGATTTGAATATCGTTCACGAATATATCGACCGCGCTATGACGGGTACAAACGATAACCGTAAAGACTTTCAACAAATGCTGAGCGACAGCGAACACACCAAAGAATGGGAAATTTGTTTGGTATATGCGCTTGACCGTTTCGGAAGAAACTCTATCGAGCAAGCCATAAACAAGTATAAGTTGCAAAAAACAGGCAAAATCGTTATATCGGCAACGCAAAAAACATCGAGAAATATCGACGGCTCGCAAAACCTTGACGGTATTATTCTTGAAAATATGTACGTCGGCATGGCTGAATACTACTCGGCAGAGTTATCTCAAAAGGTAAAGCGTGGTATGAACGAATCTCGTATTAAAGGTAACTTTACGGGCGGTTATCTGCCTTTCGGCTATTACAAAACAGGCGACAGAAAAACCGGGGTTAAAGTCCACGTTGACGAAAACCAAGCCGCTGTTGTAAGAAGATTGTTTGAAGAATTTACCGCAGGAAAACTTGTATCCGATCTTATTGAAGAATTTCACGAAGAAGGTATACTTTTTAACGGAAAACCGTTGGCGAGAACAACAGTTTACAATATGCTCAAAAACGAAAAATACATAGGTATATACAGATTCAACGGCGAAGTATACACGAATATCTATCCGGCGATTATTTCCGAAACGTTGTTTAATATCGTGAAAGCAAAAACCGAAGCAAACAAATACGGAAAGCATAAAGAAGGCGTTGAATACCTGTTAAAATACAAAGTTACTTGCGGTTATTGCGGCAAACAATTTTGATTGATAAAGGGTATAAGGTGTTTTTGAATGTAATAGCTTTTGCCGGTTCCCCAAGGTGCTGAAAGCATTATGGCGCTGTGCGTTTTGTCATTTGCTAAGTAGTTTAATATGTAACTGTTGTACTCATCTGATATCATATGCCACCCACATTAAATTATCATTCCTGTTGAAAATTCGCCATTGAAGTTGCGCCGTTTCTCAATTATATCACTTCTTCGTTTGATACAACTCGTAGTAATACTGCAAATTTTCTCCCTTATATTTGAAAAATGCAGGACCGGCAATCCCGATTTTCTTTCCAGTAAGGATTTTTGCTAAAGTTGTCATATACATTACCTCGTCGTGATACTTAATTTTTCTATCGTCAACGACATAGCATTTTATATTTTCATCGTTTATGTATACAAGTTCTGCCCCGATAGGAATTTGGCATTTTGTAAACGAAAAAGTTTCACCGCGACTTTTTTGCTCAATTTCTTCGGCAATCTGTTCTTGCTTAATCTCTTCTTGAGATGGCTTTACAAGTTTAAGATTTTCTTCCATACCGTTAATTTCGGCTATGGACTTTAGCAGACCATACGCATCTTCGGCAGTCATTGCATAAAATTCACGAACACGCTTTTTTCCATCGAAATTTTCAATTGCTCGCAAATCTGGATTCAATCTATCGATTATTTCGTGAATTTTTACATCTGACAGACGAGAAGTTACTTCATATGTGGCGTAAACCCTAAACGCAAAAGGGATGCATTCACTTCGATTGAGTTGCTGAAGTCGTCTTTCAACGTCATCGGCATACCCGATTTTTACATAGTCAGGAAAAGAAGGATTTGTTAGTATGTAAATATATCCTTTGTTCATCTTTATACCCTCGATTACATCATAAATTCAGCCTGATCGACAACACGGGAAATTGCTTCTTCGGTGTAATCCGGCGGGTAGTTATATTTTTTCAAAAGCCTTTTAATCTGCATACGCATTTTTGCACGCGTATCTTTCTTTTTAGACCAGTCAACCGTGGCGTATTCTTCAACGATTGCCTTCAATTCCATTGCCATAACACGCAGAATATCATCCGACATCAGTTCAACGGCACTCTTATTAGCTACTAAGGCGTCATAAAATGCACGTTCACGCCCCGTAAGGTTGTTTTTCTTGGCGTATGCTTCATCTTCAACCATTTCCTGCGAGAACGCAATTAAGCCGACGATTGTCATATCTGTTTTGAGATCATCTTCTCGTGTATTGTATGCTTCCAAAAGTTTACGAAGTCTTTCGCTGTATTCTTTCGCTTTGACAAGGTTATATCCGCGATACTCTCTGACCGCCTCTTTAAGAAGTCGTTCCATTATTTTGATGAAAACATGCGGCGGCTGAGATTGTCTTAATTTTTCGACTTTTTCTTCGCTCAGCAAATCCCAAATATCGCGATTTTGTTCGGTATCTTCAACTTTTGTGAGAATTTCGACCTCATCGCCCTTAATTGCTTCGGCAATCAACTCTTCAACGTGCTTATTGATACTTTCGGGCGTGATATTAGTCGGCAAATTGCCACGTTCGACCTTTTGAACAAAGTGGCGGACTGCCAAGTAATACAAAACTTTCTTTTTATAGTCCTCATCAAGAATTCCGATAGCCACAACATAAGCGTCTTTAAGTTGTTTTGTAAGTTGTAGGTAAGCCTTCTTTATATCGTCTGTCGAAAGGACAAAATCTGCGCCGTTCTGTATTGCTTTAAGCCTGACAGAATTTGTTCCACCGAAAAAGCCTTTCTTGTCAACGTGGAAAAACATTTCGTCGAGAATAGAGAGCTTTTCTTCAAGAATAGACTTAGCCGTATCCTGAATATCTCTGAGGTTTAATTCTTTATCTCTCGCCGTATAAGTATTTAATGCCTCTTCAAGCGACCTTTTAATGCCGATATAGTCAACAATCAATCCGCTTTCTTTTCCTACGTTTACGCGGTTTACACGGGCTATAGCCTGCATAAGATTGTGTCCTTTCATCGGCTTATCGATATACATAACGTCAAGGTCGGTTACATCGAATCCTGTAAGCCACATATCAACGACGATTGCAATCTTGATGCTTCCATCCTTGCGCTTAAATTCTTTTGCTGCGTTTTCGCGATACGCTTTATCTTTGAAAAGCTTCCTTTCTTCGTCGGTATCTTTATTGCTTTCGGTAACAACAAGGGCAATCTTTTCTTTCAGTTCCGGAGCAAGACCTATAATCTGATAGTAAAGTTTTGCGGCAATCTTTCTTGACATACAGACAATCATTGCCTTGCCGTTCAACACGTCTTTTCTTTCGTTATAATGCTTGAGAATATCGCTCGCAAGCAAATGCAAACGATCATTATCTCCGATAATAACTTCCATTGACGACCATTTCGATTTGGACTCTTCAATTACGTCCTCCGAAACGTTTTGATTTGCGAGGTCGTCGTAATATTTATCGATTTCCTTCAGCTTGCCGTCATCAAGCCAAACTTTAGCGAGTCTGCTTTCATAGAATATTTTTACGGTGGAACCATCTTCTACCGATTGCGTCATGTCGTAAGTGTCAACAGTTTTGCCGAAAATCGCAGAAGTGGAATGATCGCCGGATTCAACGGGAGTACCCGTAAAACCGATATACGTTGCTTCCGGCAGCGCGTCTCTGATGTATTTTGCATATCCGTATTTGGAAATAGACGTAAACGTTCCGTCGGGATTTTTCTTATATACGATTTGTTCGTCAATACCGTAATGCGAACGGTGAGCCTCATCTGAAATAACGACTATATTCGTTCTCTTATTGGGAACGATATTGTTTTTGTCGAACTTCTGAAGGGTTGTAAATACAATGCCGCCTTCCTTTATTTCTCCGATTTTACTAAGCAGATCTTCTCTCGATTCCACTTGAACGGGACGCGTCCGTAAAAACTCGGCGGCATTAGAAAAAGTCCCGAACAATTGATTATCCAAATCGTTTCTGTCGGTCAGTACCACAATAGTGGGGTTTTTCATTTCAACGTCGGTAATGAGTTTGTGGGCGAGCATTACCATGGAAAATGACTTACCGCTTCCTTGGGTATGCCAAACGATACCGGCTTTGCCGTCGCCTTGAGGTTTCAACGAGCGTTTGATGCTGTCGTAAGCCTTTTTAACACCGAAATATTGATGATACTGCGCAAGAATTTTTATAGGTTTTTCCTTGTCGCTGTTCATAAAGAACAGGTTGTTTTTTATAACGTCTAAAAGACGTTCCGGTTTAAGCAAGCCGTTAAGCAGAACGTCGAGTTTATATGCATAATTCTTTTTGTATCCGATTTCTCCGTCAACGCTTTTCCATTCGTTATAACGCGTAATATCGCTTGTAAGCGTGCCTACTTTATTGTTTGCGCCGTCGCTGATGACCAAAAATGCGTTGTAGTTAAATAGCGTGGGAATATCAAAACGGTAACCGTCCGCTTCGCCGTTACGCCCCAACTGTTCGTAAGCTCTTTCGATGAAAGTATCTTCGTTGTATTCAATGGATTTCAACTCAAACACGACAAGCGGAATGCCGTTTACAAAGATAATAACGTCTGGGATTCGCAAATTGCGGCTTTCCTTGAATTTAAGTTGGTTTGCAACTTGAAATATGTTATTTTTGATATTATCAAAATCGATAAAGCGAACAAGAGGGTTTACGTCGCTGTGATAATCGTCAATCTGAATGCCGTCTGTCAACCACTTATGGACAATATGATTGCGCTCAAACAGAGATGGATTATCGATGTTTTTCAGCATTGCAATTGCTTTTTCTAAAATATCCGTTTGAATATTGGGATTAATGATTTGAAGTTGTTCAAGCAGCAACGAATCATTTATAAAATCTGATAATTGTCGTTGTACTGTCCAAGGGTCAGAAGCATTCAAATAAATATATCCTAAGTTGCATAACTTATCGATAATTGCTTTTTCCAAATCGTTTTCAGTAAAAATACTATGCATTTAATAATTCCTCCCCGTTAACATTCTCGACAATAATTGCACATTGTCTAAATAAATATCCTCCATTATCTCTGTTAAAAAACAAATGCATAGCATTTAACCCCTCTTCTTCGCCATCAATTATATTTGCAATAATCTCAACCTGCTCATTTTCTTCGTCTATGTTATATGTATAGTCATAGTTTCCATTTGCATTTTGGACTATTAAAGGGGCGGAAAAAGATTCCAATGTGAGAACGTGCAACTGAAAAGCCTCCTTAATTTTAATTTGCACATCGTCACTATTTGCAAACATTTCGCCACTTGTAGCAAAATCAACATCCATATTTATTCCAAAATGTTTCACACCGCTAATAAGTTCTCCCAACATAGCTGTTTCGTTTGGACATATAATCTTAAAATTATTTTGCTTATGGAGACTATCCAAAAGATTGAAATCCTTGCTATTGCATGTAAGAAGAATCAATTGATCATATTCATGGTTTTTCGCAAAACCCAAACAACTTTCATAAATCATAGCATCCTTAAATGGTGAATTTCCATCGTTCTTAAAAGGAAGCCTCCTATTTATCGAATTTCTAAACATGCTATTCCAATCAATAAAATCCATACAATTTATTATCACTATGTTATTTTCTTTGCAATAATCCAATGCGTCACTCCTAAGTTGTTCCACATAAGCATCATCACACAAAAAATCGGGCATAGTGATTGGATATGCAGTATTTAATTTTGCAGCAACCTCATTATACTTTTTTACGCAACTAACATAATCTTCTGTGCGTTGCCTAATATATTCTTCTATACAAACCTCCGGAATGGCAATTTTAATCTCTACATTATTGGAAAATTGCCTAATCAAACACGGTAATTCATTAGAAACAAAATTAGAAAAGCAAAAATCCATGATGTTTGTTATCTGATTATTTTGCTTTCTTATGATATTAGTATCCAAAGCAATAAAAAGCATTTTTCCCTCGTATATTTTTTTATATTATAACATATAAAATCAAATTTTTCAATCCATTATGGACAGTCTATAAGTACTTATAGTAAAAAACTATAAGAAGCTGCCTGTGTACCTATGGTTGATATTCTCGGAAGTATCGACGAAAAGATAGAATTTTTCGATAAGCAAATTCACTTATTAGAAAAACAAGGGCAACTACTTTATCAAGATGTTTTTGAGTCATCAGAAGTTGAAACAGAAAAAGTCAATTTGTCTAAAATTGCAACTTTTCAGAATGGCTATTCTTATTCTGGAGAAGAGCTGTGTGAAACAAGCATAGATTGTTTAGCGACAATAAAGAACTTTGACAGACAAGGAGGATTCAAAATCGAAGGGTTTAAACCTATAAAAGTTGTTGGGAAAATAAAACCTGAAATGTATGCCGAAATTGGCGATTTGTTAGTTGCACATACTGATTTAACGCAAAACGCAGATATTATTGGCAAGTTCGGCGTATCTACATACCCAAGTTTTTGCGTGTGGAAACGCTAAAATGGCTTGACGGCAACAATCTTGAGAGCGGTTATTTATTCTTAAATCGTTTCGGTGAAAAGATTACGACTCGAGGTGTTGCCCATCAATTAAAAATTTTTGCAGCGGAATACGGGATGGACACAAAAGTTGTTTATCCACACTCTTTCAGACATCGTTTTGCAAAGAATTTCCTTGAAAAATATAATGATTTGGCTTTCCTTGCTGATTTAATGGGGCATGAAAGCATTGAAACCACTCGCATATACCTAAGAAAAACTGCCAACGAACAACAAGAAATCGTTGATAAGATTGTTACGTGGTAATAGACTTAAAAAAGTTCCTCGGTGTCAACCGAAGAACTTTTTTAAGTAGAGCTGCTTTAATTCATTGAGTTTTTGATTTTCAATTAGTAATTGTCTAATATTTTCAAATAATGGGAGCGTTTTATGGTGAAAGTTCTCAAGCACTGTGTTGTCTGGAATAAAGAAATGCATTGCTTTTATGGTCTTTGAGTTTACAGCGGTTGCAATAGATGATGTATTCCCCAAAGTGTCAAAATTATACCTTTTAAGATAACAATACAAGTACCGAGATCTACACTCTTTCCCTACACGACGCTCTTCCGATCTTGAATTAAAGTGTGCTATTGCTTCGTTAGTTGCCATATCGCATCCAGTTATAGCAACTTTGCCAACAGTAAGCTTGAAACTCAATACAACAGTGTTTTTAGGAACTACTTTTACATTATATTTACTTATTCCTTCAGGCGTAATACGTTCGCTTGTATCAAAACAAAAAACAGATGATTTACCGAGATCAGAAATTGATAACCATTTTACATCTGTGCTATTTTTGGTAAACCAATGAGATTCATTGCGCGGAGGTGTTTTGCCAATAGTTATATCAAAACAGTCAGACATAACTATTTCGGATAGCGGCTCGAATGTGTTAATCCTATCGTATTCCAACAAAACCTTTTCTTCGATTTTTTGTATTAGAATCTCATTATTTTCTATCTTTTCGTCTATACTTCCGAGAATATCAACTATGTGTTGTTGTTCTTTAAGAGAATGGACATACACATTAAGGCGCTTTAAGTCGGCAATGGTAACATGACCAAGTCCTGTAGTTTGCTTGTTGGAAGCAATAAAAGCGAAAGTTGGTTGAAGGCTTTTTAATAAATAAAACAGATAGTCTTTACTTACACCATTGGGCACAACCTTAAAAATATGTTGATTCAACCAACCGTCATTTCTTCTATATCTAAAAACATCAATAGAAGTATCGGGGTTGCCAGACCACGAGAAAAGTAAGTCGTCATAATTTAGCTTGACAGATTCATCAAAGATATCGTTAGTAAATTGAGTTTGCGAAGTAATGCCATTCTTTAATTCGGCAATTTTGATGATCGGCACCCCAGTAGTAGAAAAATGGAAATCTTTATAAGCAAGGCCATTAGTCCACTTAGCGAGAGAGTACAAAGAAACAGTTTTACTAAAAATCTTATTATCCATAGGTATCCTTTATGAAACAGTATAGAATCGAAGAAATATGTGAAGTAATATCTGGTGGAACACCATCTACAAAAGTTGCAAACTATTGGAATGGTGATATTATTTGGTTAACCCCTAAGGATTTATCAAACACCACAACTAAATGGATATCCCGTAGTTCAAACAAAATCACTACAGATGGTTTAGACAACTCGGCTGCCCGTATGCTTCCTATAAATACGGTCCTTTTAAGTTCAAGAGCACCTATCGGCTACTTGGCACTTGCGGGGAAACAGCTTTGCACAAATCAAGGGTTCAAGGCTATGATTTGTAATACGAATTATATCTTGCCAGAATACTTATATTATTATCTTCATACAAAAGTAGAAGAATTGAATAATATTTCAACAGGTTCGACGTTCAAAGAACTATCAAGTTCTTTGCTGAAAAACTATGTAGTGAGTATTCATGATTTAACCACACAACAACACATAGTTGATACCAAGTGTTAATCGTCGCTGTTTAGTATCGCATAGATTTTTTCGTCAAGTTCTCTGCCTTTTTCCATCAATTCTTTTAATTCCTGCTTAACTCTTACTATCTCGGCTTTAACCTCCTCTTCAGACATTTTTCCGGAATCATCGATTCCGACATATCTTCCCGGAACGAGAGAATAGTCGGCCTCTTTGATTTCATCTATTGTTGCGGACTTGCAGAAGCCCTTAACATCTTCGTAGCCTTCGCCTTTCAACCAAGCGTGATAAACTGCGGCAATACTTTCAATATCGCCTTTGTTTTCATCGCCATAGGTGGCAAGATTGTATGCTTTTGCTTTTTCAATGAGTTCGTCATTGTCTTTATGACCGACCGTTACGTCGTTGTAAGTCAACTCGCGAATTTTACGGTCAATCATTATTCCTTTTTCACGACAATCTATAAACAGCGTTTTGCCTTTATTTCTGCAATCTTTACGCAAGAACCACAAACAAGCGGGAATCGTAACTGTGCTGAAAAGATTTGTCGGCAGTGCAATGATACAATCAACTATTCCTTCTTCAAGCATCTTTTGACGAATATTGTATTCTTGCTTTGAAGAAGTTGAAAGCGAACCGTTAGCCAAAACAAAGCCGGCAACACCTCTCGGCGACAATTTGCTTATAATGTGCTGAATCCAAGCATAGTTTGCATTGCCTTGCGGTGGAATATCGTAAATCCAACGCGGATCTTCCAAAAGCGACGGCTGACCGTAATCGCTAATATTGAACGGGGGATTTGCCATAATGAAATCGGCACGCAAAGTTTTGTGCTTATCATCGTGGAACGTATCACCGTAGGAATCGCCCAAATCCGCAGTAATACCGCGAATAGCCAAATTCATTTTAGCCATACGCCACGTATCCGGGTTGAGTTCCTGTCCGTAAACAGAAATGTTGTTTATGTTGCCTTGGTGTTGTTTTATGAAGTTGACAGATTGTGAAAACATACCGCCTGAGCCGCAGCAAGGATCGTAAACACGACCATTAAACGGCTCAATCATATTGACGATAAGGTCAACTACGCAACGGGGAGTATAGAATTCACCGCCTTTTTGACCGAATTTTTTTGAAAACTCGCCCAAGAAATACTCGTAGCACCTGCCAAACAAATCGCCGGTCATATTTTCGGTCGAAAGATTGTTAGAGAAAAGATCTACAAGCTCGCCCAAACGACGTTTGTCTACGTCGCCTTTGGAATAAACCTTCGGCAATATGCCACGAAGCTCATCGTTTTCTTTTTCTATATCAATCAACGCTTGATCGAGAATAGTTCCGATTTTTTCGTCTTTAACAAATTTTTTTATATATCCCCAACGTGCGGTTTCTGGAATCCAAAAAACATTGTCTTCTGCGTATGCGTCTTTTTCTTCTTCAAACCCGTCGCCTTCAGCGACTAATTGTTTATATTTAGCATCAAAACGGTCTGAAACATATTTAAGAAAAATAAGCCCCAAAACCATTTTCATATAATCATGAGGCATAACTGCGCCGATAAGTTTATCTGCCGCAGCGTAAAGTGTTTTTTCAAGAGATTGAGGTTTTTCGACCTTTTCTTTAGCCATAAAATGCTCTCCCGCTTCCTGATAGTAAAAACTATAGGAACATATTTTAGGTTATTATACCATAAATCTTGAGAAAAATCAATGTGTATTGTTAGTGGAAAGATATTTTGTCGAAAAATTTTTGCAAATTGTTGCAATTTTTCGTAAAGCCTTATTGACTTTTACGGTTATAACGGCTATAATAGATACTGGAAATAAAAATGCAAATTGTTGCAATTTTTCGTAAAGGAGGCAATATGCAGAGCATTAAAAGGGATACTTATTTACAAAGACTGAAAGATAGAGAACAAAACGGTTTGGTAAAAATAGTTACCGGAATTCGTCGCTGCGGTAAATCCTATCTTCTTAATACTCTTTTTTACGAATATCTTAAAGAAAAAGGCGTAAAAGACGATCATATTATAAAAATTTCGCTCGACGATGACGAAAACAGCGACTTGCTTTTACCAAAAGCATTAAGCCGCTACATTAAAAATCTGATTGTTGACGACGAATTATATTACGTTCTACTCGATGAAATACAACTTGCAGATAATTTCGTCGGAGTACTGAACGGGCTTTTGAAACTCCCGAACGTCGATATTTATGTTACCGGCAGTAATTCTAAATTCTTATCAACCGATATTGTTACCGAGTTTCGCGGTCGTGGCGACGAAGTCCGCATTTTACCACTATCATTTTCCGAGTTTATGTCTGTTTACAATGGTTCATCTGTACAGGGGTGGAAAGAATATTACACTTACGGCGGTCTCCCCCTTGTTCTCGCGCAAAAAAGCGAAGAAGCAAAAATGAACTATTTGAAAGGACAACTCAAAAATGTCTACTTAAACGATATTATCGACCGCAACCGCATTCAAAACGAAGAACAAATAAACGCTGTGTTGGAAATTCTTGCATCGAGCATCGGATCTCTTACTAACCCTTTGAAACTTTCAAACACGTTCCGAAGCGTGGCTAATTTACCGATTGCGGATAAAACCGTTTCAAATTACCTTGCGTGTTTAGAAGATGCGTTTTTAGTCGATAAAGCGAAACGTTACGACGTTAAAGGCAAAAAATATCTTTCCACACCGTCGAAATACTACTTTACCGATTTAGGGCTTAGAAACGCCACGCTAAATTTTCGCCAACAAGAAGAAAATCACATTATGGAAAACGTAATTTATCTCGAACTCTTGAAGCGTGGTTTTTCTGTGGACGTAGGTATCGTAGAAACTTCAAAACGCAACGCTGAAGGGAAAATAGTCCGCAACTATGCCGAGGTAGATTTTATCGCTAATCGCGGAAATAACAAGTTTTATATTCAATCGGCTTTTGCAATGGATACCGAAGAAAAACAAGCGCAAGAAAAGAATTCTTTACTGAATATCAAAGACTTTTTCAAAAAAATAATCATCGTAAAAGACGATATAAAACGCAAACGCGACGAAAACGGCATTGTTACAATGAGTATTTACGACTTCCTTCTCGACGAAAACAGTATCGAATACTGATAATCGTTTTATTGCGCAGCATCTGACAATTTGCTTATCATAAATTAAAACATTCTAACACAGACGGCAAGAGTTTTATATGACAATAGTTCAATTTGACATGCAACTGTGCCGCCAAGATGAACCCAACTGAACCCATAAAAAGGTTAAAGTTCGGGTTCATTTTTTATGCCAAAAATACGGGGTTCAAATCTCTACCGAGTAGCAAACGAGATTTGAACCTACGCCATTATTGGGCATAAAACGAGAACGCTTCTTCTTGTTCTCACCCACTTCTTTACGCGCTAAAACACTCAAAACGTCCGCAAACAAAATATTGTCGCAATTATTGCTAAAAGACGGTAAACGTGGTAAAATTAAATGTGAATAATTTAACTACACCGAGGAACAGACATGTACAAACTTGAAATGCATCTTCACACGCTCGGACGTTCGCCATGCGCGCTGACCGACGAGCACACAATAGCACAAATTTACAGCGGCTTGCACTACGACGGCATTGTGTGCACCAACCACTTTAACCGCTGTCTGTGCGACGGGCACTACCCCAGCGGCACGGAAAAAGACAAAGTAAACTTCTGGCTGGGCGGCTACAAAACACTCAAAACCGAGTGCGCCGCATACGGCATAGACGTATTTTTGGGAATGGAACTGTTGATAGACGACCTGACCTACTTCAAACCCACGCCGCCGCAAGATCGGAAGAGCGTCGTGTAGGGAAAGAGTGTAGATCTC
>OGMF01001061.1_pt1 | contig 28679 bp, 18 predicted proteins | sample 1572921 | NCBI WGS metagenome assembly OGMF01 (sample SAMEA2581919, study PRJEB24529) | metagenome | biome: Human gut stool | place: China | collected 2011 | reverse complement strand
GGAATGGATGCTCAATTTGAGCGGTCGTGCTGCGCAATCTCGCGCGGAATACTCAAAGCCCGCAGATAGGTCAGCGAATCCATCTCACAGGCCCGCGCCACCACCTCCGGCGGGATATAGGCATATGTTTCCCTTCCGTTCAGACATAAAAATAGCCGAGGGGCTTTCAACATGAAAACCTCTCGGCTATGTAAAGTCATGAGCACCAAATTATAATAGTTATTTTGGCAATGATTTTAGTATTGGTTTATATCTGATGATTTTATAGTATCCCTCCTTTTCAGGACTTTTTTCGTAATTATCAATCAGATTGCTTTCTTTGAAGGCGGTAAGCAGTTTCTCATTTTCATCATTGATTTCAAATTTGGGTCTACTGCGCGCATCAAATATTTTGAGATAATCCGTTAAGTTAAGCAAGGTGAGAATCCCTTTTATACTGTCCTCTCGCAGAATGGGAATTATTGCTATGAAAAGATTGATTTTTTCATCCCGGTTAACTCTTTCTGAATGGAGAAGATTGTTTATCAACTTCTGAGACACCGAATTTGGGTCATCAATAATGCTTGTTATATATCTTACGGCATAATCAAAGATTTCTTCCCGAACAAAATTGTCCCATTGTTCAAATGATGAAAACAAATCCGGTAGATCAGACTTTGCAAAATTGTTATTGAGAATATGTAGACATACAGCAGGAGAATAATTCTTTCCGATTATCGAAATTTCCTCGTCAGAAAGTTCAAGTAACTTGATTTTTAGTTTATCGCTAATATCCCAAGTGAGTATTTCTAACAATTCTTCTCGTGAAAACAGAGTTTCGTCTACTATATCAATATACTTCTCTATGCTCTTACGGATATAATAAAATGTCTGATTATGATAGTTCTCACGCATATATCTTAAGTTATCAGCTGTCATTCTAATGATGTTTGTATCGATTAAGATAGCGATCTTATCATCGGAAATCTCTGAAATATCAAAGGCATCATAAGAAAACTTCAATGACACCAATATTTTCCTGTACTTTGAGTTGTCGATACCATTGCATATAACCACACTATCGAATAATCTTTCTTTGGCATCTTCATCATATTCCGTTTTTGAAAAATCCAAATCAATATCACATCTGTTGATATAACCAATGACGCTTTCGTTGAGTTCCACAGCATTGAAGCTGTCCATAATATTATATTCTGAATACTGTACTATATCGGCATCCAGCAATGACGACCACAAGGAACTATCTGCAATCTCTTTTATAGAAGTAATGGTTGTCCGCAGAGCAGAAATATAAGATTGTTTATAGTCAGTAGTGAGATTAGTGTTATTGAATACAGCAACAGCTACATTTTCGTCATCATAAATAGTTCCATCACTAACCTGCAAAACGACATGAAAATACTCGTTGATATTCTGATTAACATATTGGGTTATTGCAGAATCGGGATGTAAACATAAAATCGTATAATTCTTATGAAAGAAATCATCCGCATTCTTCGCTCCCAAGATTTCCCTTTGAATGAGTTGCAAACTTTCAGCATTGATTTCATACAAAGATCCCTCATAGACAGCTTGAAACAGCTCCTTGTTTAGTTCTGTATAATCAAAACCTATGAAACACACGCCAAGCAGAGTAAAGCAATGAATCAGCCTATCAATATTAGGATTATCTATTGCAAGGTAGTCACGCGCATTGGAAATATAGTCACATAAGCAGTTTTCTTTGTTGACTAATTCGATAACATCGTCGTCAGAGTAATAAAGAGAAGCAATTGAATATCTGCGTATTTGATTTTCAGTCAGTAACTGTTCACTTAGGGCTGTTGAAAATACTTCGGGCCATCTCATATTAAGATGTTTAATATAGGCTGATAATTCAATTGTCGTATCAAAATAAGCACCAATAAACTTGAGGTTTTTTGTACCTTTCAGTTGATTGATCAATCTTTCGACATAGTCGATATGAGAAGTCTGGAGCAAATATGTGAACAGGTCAAAATTGAGAGTTTCCTCCTGATCGAAATCCACTAATCTAAGGCGTGAAACAATCAATTTGGGATTTTTCAACTTGTAAGTGTATTCTTTTGCCTTTTTATCGGTTATACTGCGCAAAAAGGTTTTATCAATACGGCTTAGACTATTCTCATAAAAATAGGTCATATAGTCTGCATAGGTTTCATCAATATATCCATTGCGAATAAGGTATTTTAAAAGATCAAAATATTCACTACTCTTTATCTCATTAAAACTGGTTACAATTCCAATTTCATTTGTGCTTGTAATGCTAAATATTTTGTTAATATTATCTCTTGTAATAATACCCCAGAGAGGTTTGTTTTGCGTCAAAATCAATTCTTGTTCCAGTGACGACTTCTCGCTTTCTAAATCCGGAATAGTATTATTTAAGCGGTTCTCTATTGCTTGCTTTCGGTCGGCATAGTCCTTTTTATCAGCTGCACTTAATTCTTGTTTTCTGTTCCAATAATCAATAGGCTTTTTATCTTCAAATGCAGCATCCAACTCTTTGATGGTTTTGAGATGTTCATTTTTAGCCAATTCGATTTTATGACCTATTTCAGAAATTTTTTCAGAAAGTCTTTTTACTTCTTCTGCAATAAACTGCTCTTTATTATTAAAAAGAGTACAAACAAAGCCTTGATTAAGCTGCAAATCAGCAAAATCACGTGGAAATAAATTCTTGTATGCAATAATAGCAAGCATCTTATTGCAATCAAGTTCGGTAATATTCAACCTGTTATAATAAATTACAAACTCATTATAGATATTCTTCAAAAGGCGCATGTCGTCAATATATAACGATAGACCTTGCAGGAAATTTTCATTAAACTTTTCAAATAATCCGCCTTTTTTTAAATGAGAAATAAATTGATCGTAGGAGTTTGAGCTATCTACAACTGGGACGACAGGAACAATATAATCAAAAAACTTAGTTCTGTCTTTTGATATAAAAATATCGTCTCGCAATAAATAGAAAAAGCGAAGAATTTTTTTGTTTTCTTTTTGTAGCTGAATATTGGCAAGTGTGTTTACTTCTCGAAGGCGTTCAAAAATTTTATTAGCATTAAACCGATCCATATCTTCAAAAACAATAACATCGGCATCTACATTTTCAAACAGGTATAACACTTCGTTGAGATATTTGTCAAAATAGGAATCATCACTTTCTTCAAATATCTCAATTTCATTACCTTGCAAATTCAGCTTGCGAAATACATTTTTATTCTTTTGAATTTTAATCAATTCGTATATGAGAAAAGATGACAAAATGATTATAATAACACCGTCTACCATTAAAGCATATGGGTGTGTAGATAACTCTAAAATTGATTTTAACCAGTTATCGGGCAAAACTGATACATAGCTTTTCCAAGAGTCAAAAAACATAAAATAGATAATTGCAGTTAAAAGAACAATGGTTTTCAATGTATTCATTATAGTACTTACAGGGTTAATACTCTTTTTCACTCTAAAATTGGTCTGCGGAATTTTATCCGATGGAATCTGATGTATCAGTTGATTAAGAATTTTACCTTCTAATACAGATTCCTTTATGTCCGTTTCATCTTCTTGATCTGGAGATTTGAAGTGTGCGAGAGAAATATGCAGAAAGCGCAAATCATCATGTCTTTTCTTGTATGAAGCTAAAACGCTGCTTTTACCCGCACTATATGCACCAGAAATAGCGATATTCTTTACATCAGGGTTATTAAACACATAATCTATCGCTTCTTCATAAACATCCAAGTTCATATTATCAATTGGTGTTAATCGTTCAAAATGATATTTGTTTTCTGCCATCCTTGTCACATCCTCTCAAACTTTCAATATTCTTTGCTCAGCAAAAAATCTGCCAGATGCACGATCTTGACACCATTGATGTTGCCCGCGGCCAATTCGTCCAGCGTTACTACATATTTCGGGTAATGGTCTTTAATTTCCAGCAGATTGGCGACCTCTCGGTCGGATTCCTCCGGCAGATTGCGGCACACCTGCACATAGATCCGCTCATCCCGCCGCACAGCTACAAAGTCTATCTCCTTGGTAGCGTTTTTGCCGATATACACATCATAGCCCTTCCGCCGAAGCTCGAAGTAAACGATGTTTTCCAGCATGGCGGCAACGGATTTCGGGTTGAAGCCCATCATGCAGTATTTGAGGGAAGCGTCCGCAAGGTAGAACTTCTCTTGGGTTTTGAGAACCGTTTTGCCCTGCATATCGTACCGCTGGCATCGGTAAATCACGAAAGCCTTTTCCAGCCATTCCAGGTAATTATAGACTGCTTCCACCGAGAGGGAACGCCCTTCGCCTTTCATGAATTTCACGATGGCGTTGGCGGAAAAGGTCTTGCCGACATTCTCCACGACATACTTCACCACACGGTTGAACAGGTCAAAGTTTGTGATATTGTGACGCTTGGTGATGTCGCTGGTGATAACGGAATTGTAGATTCCCTCGACGATCTGATAAGACGAACGCTCATCAAAATTTCCGAGCGCAACGATGGGAAAGCCGCCCATGCGGATATACTCGTTCAAAAGTTCTTTCGGTGCGCGGCCGCTGTCCTTCTTAAACTCCAGATATTCGGCAAAGGACAGGGTAAAGACAGGAATGGAGATATAACGCCCCGTCAGATAGGTGGAGATCTCGCTGGACATCAGCTTGGAATTGGAACCGGTCACATAAATGTCGGTATTGGCATCCTCCAATAGACTGTTGACAGCCTTTTCCCAGCCGTTCACCTCCTGCACTTCGTCCAGCAGAAGATAGTAGCGTTCGCTGTCGGTCATTTTCTCCTTGATGTTCTGGTACATCTGCTTGGCGGTCATGCCCTCGTCCAGTTCCTCCGAGGTATAGCGCAGATGGATCACATGGTCTGCTACAATGCCGCTGCCGAGCAGGTCGTCTTTCAGCATATCCAAAATGGTGGATTTTCCGCAGCGGCGGATTCCGGCAAGAATCTTTACCAGCGGAACATCCCGATAGGTTTTCAGCATATCCAAATAGTAGGGTCTAACGATCATGGTATCGCCTCCTTGCTATTAGTATAGCCTAAAGCGCTGTTTCGGTCAATGGTTTTTGCTGAAAATTCAGAAAAACTTTTTACATAGAACATTTTTTTCGACTCACTTTGCATTTTTGATAACAGAAAAGCGGCGCAGAGTTCTCTGCATCGCTTTCGTCGTACTTATATCGCTTCGATTTTTTGCATCAAAACACAGATACTAAAAATAACCATTCCTGCATAACATCATAAATGGTGCAACATATGTAAAAGAGGCAGCGAAGGGACCGTCCCTTTTACATATCGAAGCGAGGCTGGATATCCGCTACTGTCTAAATATTGTAGTTTGCTATTCGGTGTTAAAAACGAGCTCATGTGATTATGCACTTTCGCGGCATCCAAACAAACGGTCGCCGGATTTAATCCAGCTGATGATGTTTTCGACCGATGTACTGTAAACGTCAAACTGCGCCATCTTCATCGTCCTCCTGTTATTCTACGCCGAGTGCTTTGAATACCGCATCCTCCGCGCTGCTGTATGGAATCAACTGGAAAGCGCCCATCAGATCCGCAGGAACCGCCGCAAAATCAATCATGGATACGGACGGAATCAACACCTTCTTCGCGCCGCTGTCCAGACAGCATTGCAGCGTGTTGGCCAGCTCGTCCACCTTCATCATTGTGCCGCTGATGCTGATTTCGCCCAACACGGCGAGGCTGCCCAGCGTAGGTCTGCCCAGGGCGATGGAGCAAAGCGCAATCAGGCTGGGCAGAGCCAGCTTGCCGGTCATGCCGATGCCCTGCAAATCCTGATAGTTGATGATGTAGTCCTTCGTCGTTGTGCTGATAGAACCGCTGATTCTGTTTCCATTGGCTTTCAGGAAATTAAACGCTGTGCTGCTGCTCTCGCGGGCATCTCGATCGGTGGCAATACCAGTACGATCAAACTTGCCGTTGCCGGGCAGCATTTGACTCTCCAGACGGAATACACCGATCATACCGGATTTGCCACGGCTCACGGTATATACCTGACCTGGGTTGCATAGACCTTCTGGGATTAGCTTGCCACCACCCTGTTCAGGTACGGACACATAATGCTCCTCAAAGGTATCGTTGTCGATGTAGCTGAAATTCACATCATAGAACTCCATGCCACCCAGCTTTTTCAGCTGCTCTTTCACGCGGCGACGCATTTCCAAGGCGATTTCCAGAATCTCCAATAATTTCTCTTTGGTGAACTCACCGTTCGGATAGACCAGCTTCAGTAGGCCATCAACGGTACGGCGTACAGCAACGGTATCGCGATAATTCAGATTCTTTCCCAACCGAAACCAATGATCCAGCGCGTCGCCGTACTGTTCTTTCCGCAGTTCCCGGATAAATTCAGCCAGATAGTCCGTAATGAATCCGTAGTCGTCTGTGAAGTGCTCCGGGCGGAACTTCGGAATCTCCCAGCCGGGCAGGTAGCAATGGATACGGTCAAGGAAAGCGGTATCCATGCCCATTTCTGGAGGAAACGGGTCAAAGAGGCTACTGGTTTTGAGCAGCACGTCCACACTCTGGTTGATGTTGCCCACGAACACCATGGAGGCAGAGGCGGCCTTTTCCTCCTTGCCACGGGCAAAGGAACCGGATGCCATATAGTCCTTCATGATCTGGATTCCGTCTTTGTCCTTGAAATTGATTCCAGCTACTTCATCAAAAGCTACGCAATCCCAGAGCCCCACGAGTCCGACCGTTTTCCGCGCCATGTTGTAGAACAGATTAGCCACCGTAGTTTGACCACCTGACACCAGGATACTGTTCGGAGAGATTTCCTTGAACAGATGGCTCTTACCAGTGGAACGGGGACCGAGTTCACACAGGTTGAAATTATTTTCCACCAGCGGCACCATGCGCAGAATCAGTAGCCACTTTTCACGCATGGTCAGCGTGTCCGGCTCCATGCCGATAGAACGAAGAAGCACGTCCATCCATTCTTCCTTTGTGAACGCTCTTCTGCCTGCTTTGAGGTCGTCGATGTCGATATGCGGCATTTGGATAGGTGTCAGCTTCCTAATTTGGATGGGGCAACCGTTCTTTTTGTCTTCTTCGACGTATTCGTAATCCAGCTGCACGATGCACCAGATGCCGCCGCAGAGCAGCCGATCATATTTCTCTGGATATTCGTCCTCAATGGGAATCTTCGTCAGACCCAGATTGGAGAACTGCGCAAAGTACCTGTTCTTCTGGATATCCAGCTGTACGGTGATCATGTCGATGACCGTGTGGCTTCCGCGCTTCCGCAGCTGTGACAAAACCTTCTGGTTTTCATCTGGACGCACGAAGTTATCAGCCAGAATGCGTTTGACCTGCTGCACTCCGGATTCGATGATGGCATCATCGTCAGAGGAGCAATATTGGCCCAGGAGAAACTCAAGGACATAGGTGGGTACATTCGCACCTTCCTTGATTTTCTTGGTCAAGTCTTTTCGGACAATCTTTCCATCAAAATGTTCACGGAGTTTCTGCTTGATTGCCTGACGGCTACCCGGCTCATAAACGAACGCTTCCATCGTTGTCCTCCCACCACTCGTCCTTTTTGTAGCAGTCTTCGCGCTTTTGCTTCAATAACTCTTCTGTAAGTGGATAATACCCAATAGCATGCTAATGACGGAGTTCTGCTGACAATAAGGGCATAAATGTTCCAGCGCTTTGTGAATATCAGTAATCCACTCTTTGATGTTTCGCACATAAATGTCTTTAGGCAGTGAACTTTGATTGCCAGGGGCATTGACAACCATTTTGATAAGTATCTCTGCTATAACATTTACCCTTTTTCCATTTGATTTATCGTTGCTCTGTTTAGCTGAAGAAGTCGAATTCATCCAGCGCAAACGCGATGTCAATTTGAAATTCCTCGCGGGATACGATCATCCCGTTTTCATCGGCGATGATGAGGAAGTATTGCTCGGTATTGCTGTATTTCAGCTGCTTTAAATTAAAGCTGCAGCGGGAAGTGCGCTCCTGACCGTTTTCGCTGGTCTTGTCGGCAATAAGCATCACGGTATCACTGACCAACTTTCCGGTGCTGTCCGTAAAGTACAGTTGGTAGGTTGCCTTCTCACGGTTGTAGCTTATCGGCTCCTTTTGATAGAAGCTCAGGGAGAAAATCATATTGGTGATCTTCCGGTTAGCGGAGAGCAGGGCAATCTCTACCGGCTTTGTATCATACTTGCTGCGGTTCTTCCGATATTCACTCGATTGATTCCGCAGAAAGTGATACTCGATAACAGGTACGACCATCTCCTGCAGACTGATACCACCATGTACAAAGTTGAGTCCACCGCCCTTCTTCTTGATGCGAATGTTCTCCCTGGGAGCGAAGGCGTCATACGGCGTTTCACCGCCAAGGAACTGGACAGGCAGCAGATACTGCGGCTGTGCTCCTCGCTGCATAATGGCATAGCGGCGGTCAATTTCTACATCCTGGTCAGACTCAGTTGTCTTGTCCACCTTGTCATCTTCGGTCAGTGGGCTGTAGGTATACAGGAAACCGTGATCGGAGGTGATTAGGATATACGCGCCGCCCCACTCGTTGGCGATGATGCGCACCATGTTCTTCAACTCTTCGATGGTTTCCGCGCAGGCGCCAAAAACATCTTTCTCGTCATGACCAGCAGCATCAATGGTGTCATGGTAGATGTACACGACATTCATACCCTTGATGAGGCCTTGGCGCTCCGCACGTTTCATGCCGATAATATTCTTGTAGGATAGGGCCACACTATGAGCGTCCGCACCTTTCAGTAGCTTATCCCGGTTGCTCATTTCGGTAGATTGCCCATCCGCCAGCACGACCAGCCGGTCAACTTTGCCGGTTTTCAGTTCGACGGACAATTTCTTGTGCGGAAGCAGTGCTGCCATACCGTACTTCGTAACGGTGGGGAAAATGCCCTGCACGCCGGTCAGACTGACTTTGGCCTGCGTCTCGCGCTGCAGCTGCTCAGATAGGGACGCAGCGACCTCAAAGCGCATGGCATCAGAGATAATGACATAGACCTTGGCATCGGAAGAAGCTACCTTGGACTGGTAGAACTCTGTTTGCTGAGGTACATCCAGAATCCGACCATACTCGCGCAGGTTGTCCGCACAGGCATCCGACCAGTTGGTACCCAGTTGTCCCAGAAACCAGTTGATGTACAGCCCTTCCACATGGTCTTTAACCAGACTGAAACGGTCGGTTAATTCCATGTGATAGCTCTTGAGACTGTCGGCATACCTCATATGGAACTGCCGATAATAGGTGTCCATGTGGTAGTATTCCTTTGTGTATTCCTGCCAAATCTTATGCGGCTCCACAGTATGGAAGCCGGAAGCATGCTCTTTGAAGAACATCTGCATCAAGGCAACCAGCAAAATGCCTTCATAATAATTCATCACAGCGTCGTACCATACGCAAGTGCGACGCTTTTCTACTGTTCGTGCAATCAAGTCTACGTCGATGCTATGATTGCCGATGTCGGTCATCAGCTTGACCAGAATCACCTCATTGACGCAGGGGAACATCTCGGTTTCCAGCAGATCGACTACCTGCAGCTTCATGAATCGCTGCGGCAGCTTCAGCTCGGATTCCACATACTCAGCAATTGAATAGAAGTCCTTAGAATTTGCACTGTGAATCCAGTCGGAAACAAAGTCAAAGCAATAGGCCTGATGAGGTGTAGAAATCAGTGATTCCAATCCAGAGAAAGCATCCTGCCGCATCGTGCGAGTGGCAGCAGCGAGGAGCAAGTGCTCCGCCAAGTGGCGCAGATCGGCATCATCATCTTTGTAGCCAGTTCCCTGGTCAACCATGCTCCAGAATGCGCTGGTTATATCGTAGCTGACAAACTCTTGCCAGATGGCGTTATTCTCCATATCCAGCCCAGCTTGCAGAACGGTCTTTATGATCTGATTGGGTTTGGCGTCCTTGATGCCAGCCAGTGCGGTCATGATCGCCATCTGCAATTGTGCCGGTTTGGCAGGCATGGTGCCTTGTGCAGTAATCTTATTCCTGCGCCCCTGCGCCTTGAAGAACTTCCGGTACTGTTTGAAAGCTTTCCGCAGAGCCGGCGTCTCCGGTATCTGCATCTCATCCATCCAGATGGAGATCTGATCCGCGCGGAATTCTTCGCTGTAAAGCTCCACGTCAAGCAGCCAATTATCTTCCTCTGTATCATAGGACAGAGGGCAATAGACCAGGTAATTGCTGGTTGGATCATCCACTGCTAACAGCTTCTTGGCATAGAAGTTATTGGAGCCGGTCAAGCGTAGGATTTTGGCATTCAAAAGTGCAAGTCCGTCAATCTGGTCCTCGAACTCCCGATCCTCGTCATACCAGACGACGATCCTGCGCTTATAGAATTCCGGCAAGGGAGCCGCAAACTTGCGATTCAGGTCTTGAATGATTTGCGATGAATTCATAACTGTGTCTCCTTGATTTCATCATACCATTTATTGCTTTAGGCTCCTGTCGTCAAGCCAATCCTGATAAAATGGAAAGTTTTGAATATCTGTCCCATGCGCCTTTATTCGTTGCAGAATTGCTTGTTGTTGTTTTTCACTTACCGAGGATTGCATTTCACAAGAGTATTCAAGCATTCTTTTGATCTCTTGCACCATTATAGATTTAACTTTTTGTTTCTTAGCTTCGATCAATCCTGTTCCATTAACAATTTTTGTGTTTTCCCAAATTTCGTTTTCATCACGCTTAATAAATGTAACTACAATGATACCCATCATATTGGTGAAAACAAATATCGAAGAATCGTCGTTTGCAGCAACCGTATAAGAAGTTATTGAGCGGTGCATTATTACATTCGGAGTATTCGCTGCCTCGCCAGTAAGTGTTGAGCTGACAGCCACATCAAAGAAGAAAAGATGGTTCTCAACTTGTTGAGGTGCAGGAGCTCTTCCCAGAAGAAACTGACGTAATGAATCGATAGCAGCATTCATTTCCAATCGCGCTGAAGAAGGATAGTTCTCGTCCTGTGCATCGAGATATAAGGAGCGCCAGGAAAGGGATGTCATGAAATAGAACAGTCTTTCATTGTAATTGAAAGTGACTGCCTTATTTTTTTTGTACGGATAGAAAACTGTATCAGCAAAGTATTTTTCCCGAGAGCTGAACAGTTCTTCACAATCAGCGCATAGCAATTGGTGCTTTTCCCCATCTTCCACGGTGCGATTAGGTGCTTCAAGGTTGCGAATCTTTCCAGCTGCTGTTTCTTTCAGATACCTTATTACAAACTTGGGAACAATATGGCTATCCCGCAGAGGACCCAGTTTACCGCACAATGCACAAGTTGCCATTCCTATTCCTCCCATCAGATTTACTTTATCGTTGCCAGCACGTCCGCAAACTTGGCATAGTTCACCTTCACGCCATCGTCCAAATCAATGGCAATCATCTGGTCTGCAAGATGGTGAATCTTTTCTTCGTACAGTCGCAGTTCTTCTGCCTGAGCCTGCAGCACAGTGAGGCGCTTGGTCAGCTTCACACGCTCGGAGGTGGAGGCGTCATTCAGGCGCTGCTCCACGTCGGCGATGGCGGTGCGGTAGCGGCTCTGCATCTCGTGCACATAGTCCGTGCGGACGCGGGCGATGGTGTCCGGCTGGTAGCGGTGCATGTAGACCAGCGCCTTGAAGCCGTTCTTCTTGCCGCTGTCGAGCAGCCAGTAAATAGGGCGCTTCTGGTAGATCTTCAGGTGATCCTTGTAGAAGTCGTTCAGGAAGTAATTCCGGATGACCTCGCGGGGGGAGCCTTTGCCGCCCAGCGCGTCGGAAATGAACCGCAGGTTTTCTTCCAGCGTGTCCGCGCCGTAGACGGTCTTGAGCCAGTTGACGAACATGGTCACGATGTCGTCGGCAAAATACTCGTCATCGGTGATGGGCAGAATGCCGTCCTTGTCCGCGGGGTAGGTGACGTACTGGCTGGCATCCCACGCGCCGCCGGCGAACGCCAAGCCAGGCTTGTCCAGCGAATAGCGCCCCACCATGCAGCCCACGGCGTAGGAAATCAGGCTGCGAATGTCGCGGCTCAGGTCTGCCTTGCGCACGGTCACGTCCTTGTCGTCCACGTCGGGGGTCAGCTCGTCCTGCAAGCCGTAGATGTCGATGAAAATGCGGTTCAGCTCTTCCTCGTTGGCTTTGAGTTCCTCAAATCGCTTATTGCATTCGCCCTGCCATAACAGGTAGCACAACTCCAGCGGGCAGGATACGGGCATACGCCTGCCGTAGTAATATTGAATCGTCGCGCCGATTGATGTCGCGTCCCCCAGACAGCGGCTCCAGCGAATGAGCGGATGCTCCTTGAAGTCCCAGGAGGTTTCGAAGGAGTCCCAGTCAGTGCGAGATTCTGACACACATTTCATGGAATACTGAACAACAGATTTAAGACTACTTTTATCGACATAAAGTGGGAGCTTTGCACCTACTCCGGATGAAAGGTTAATAGTTGGGTTTAGAATGTAGGCTGACTGTTCAGTAACAACAGAATTCAGAGCCCCTAATGCGTAATAGAGCAGTTCCTCACCTTTAAATGTAGCAGTAGGACCTCCGTCTCCCATTACATGTGTTTCGTCATCAAGTAGCCTAAATCCAGGTTTGCCGGGTGTTATAAGGTTCCATGTTATGCATCTCACAAAATACTGGCATGGATTTATATTACCAGATCCCTTGTAGGCAATAATCTCAGCCCCATTATTGTCCCAATTAACAACATAATCGTTATTTCCATACCAACGTCTAAATCCGCCGCCTTTGCTATAGGGAAAGAACTTAGAATATAGCTTCCCATAAGGAATTTCGAACCACAGTTTTAGCCATTTGTCATTGTTTCCAGTGAACATGCCTTTGCGAGTTTCGCCATATGTAGCAACCATGCCCTTTTCAAATACGGCAGTAAACTTCTCACTTATCCAATACGCCACCGGCGCACCGGGGATTTTGGAGAAGTTGGACTGGTCTGCCGCATACCGATTCTCGCCCGCAAGGAACATATCCTCTTTCCCTTGCTGCGTGGTCGGTTCAATCAGGCGGCAATACTCACCCTTATAGTCCGCAACATGGCTTTTGCGCATGACAAACGAGGTGGTCTGCACCACCTCACCGCCAATCTCTTCAAACGCTCTCGCACCCAAATGCGCCATATTGACAATATCAACGGTCAGCAGCTTTGTACGCAGCTTCTCAAAGCTGGACAGGAACATCCAACTATGCTGGGTAATCATTGCCTGAAAACCGTTGTTCACAGCCATCTGGCGACAACGTTCCATAAACACCGCAAACAGGTCGCTTTTACTATCAGGATAATTGCTTTTAACAAAATCAGACAACTTTGCACTCATGCCAGAGCCACCCATATACGGCGGATTCGTCACCACCGCATGGTACTTCTGCGCCAGCGCCTGCCCCTGCGCAATCATCAGCCGAAGCTGCGCCTGCGTCGCCTCAACGCCGGATTCGTCAAACGTCACCTGCTGTTCCGGCGTGGTGTCCGCCACAAAGCGCGACAACAGCGCCCAGTCGTATTCGCCGGGCTGCAAAATGGAGCCGTATTCCTTCGCGTCAATGAATTCGTCCAGCAGCGCGTTCATCTGATTGAGGGCATTGTTCCGTTCAAGGGCACTCAGACCATGCCCCAGATAATTCAAGTGTTTGCGCTCGATGAGATTGCTCTCCTGGATGGCATAAACGTGAGGCTGCACTTCCTTGGTGAAGAAACGGCGGTCATACTGCCGGGCTTTCATCATCACGGCAAAATACGCTAACTGTGCTGCACGGTCATCAATGTCCAGACCCCACAGGTTGTTCTGCACGATGCTGGCAGCTGCTTCACGAGCGGTATAACTATAGTCCTCGTAAATCTGCACCAGCACATCAAAGAGCACGCAGAGAATGTGACCCGACCCGGCACATGGATCGATAGTCAGAATCTCTGTGGGTTTCAGTGCTGCGTACTGCTTTCTGATTTCTGCCAGCTGTGCCTCTACCGCCGGTTCTTGTTCCGCTTCTTCCAGATAATAATTCCACTTGCCCTCTTTGACGCAGACAGACCCATCCGCATTGTGGTCAGGCAAATACTTATCGCGGGCAGACGGATGCCCTTCCAGCCACAAACGCCCCAAACTATTTTCTACCATGTAGTGAACAATCCAGTCCGGCGTAAAAAGCTGGGTGGCGGCAGGGATGTTCTCCTTGCTAATCTTGATGTTCTTTTTCAGATCGGCGAATACCTTGTCTTTCGGCTCGGTATTATAATACTGGTACAGCCATCCGATGATCTGCACCTGATCTTTCCAGTTTTCCTCCGGAATCAGATAGATCATCTGCTCGATGACACTGCCTTCGCGCAGCAAATAATCCGGCAACAAAAGCTCGGTATAGTCCTCAATCCTCTGGAACATGCCAGGCAGAATGCTATTCAGGGCGTTGCACTGAACAATGAGCAGGTACTTGAAAAGTTCCTCTTCCTGATTGTCAGCCTTCAACTGGTAGACCTTTGTCATGTCCAGACCATCCAGCTCCATGTGAATCGCCTCGGACAGAATCTGCGGACGGAATCTCCCCTCGTCATCCGTAAACACGCGGATATGAGAGGGCAGATACCCATTGACCTCCATGAAACGCAGGGCAGCAAATCGGTTAAACCATGTATAGGCGACTTCTTCCATAACCGGTTCGTAGCCCTTTTCCTCGATGCGACGGATCAAGGCCTGCCGTTGCCTTTTCTCGATCCCAGAGAGCAGATGACCATTCACACTGTCAGCATTATAGTTATCGCAGTTCTTGTCGGTGATGCCATACATCGCAGCGCGCTTTGTCACGCGGTCGATCAGCTCTCGCCGCGCCCACACCGCATATTTCTTGATAGCATTCTTATCCATGATGCACCTCTTAACTCAGCTTAATGCCATCGCAGCCGTAAAGCATTTGCTTCATGTTGACACGAATCTTCTCCACATAGGCATCGATTTCTTCTTCCGTGGTCAGAGTTTTCGCAGGGAACATGGCCTGACGATGGATGGTCTTGAATATCTTTTTTGCAGGCTGTTCCTTCACTGTCATGCTGCTACTGGATGCCGAACCGGCCTGCGACAGCGTTTCCTGCTTGGGCGGGTTGACGATGACCTCGATCTTTTCCAGCGTGGTATCCTTATACTGCCACATTGGCGGAATCAAGCCATCGAGCAGTGCAAGTTCCTTGGTTTCTGCAATCTGCTGTTTCTTCTGGGCATAGAAGGTATCCGCTGTACCGGAAATGCTCCGGGCAGTCAGGTTTCCACCTGCGGCCTGATGGATATCTGCCATGCACTGGCGAACGATTTCCAGCAGCTCCGCACGCTTTTCCTCCAGCATGGCGTCATGGCTGGTCTTTACCTTGGGCATCAGCTCGTTGAGTTCAGGAAGACGGCTGTAGTCAAACTTCACATCCGGATGCACCATAGTAATCAGGCGGATGCGGTTCAGCGCAGCGTCAGCTTCCGGTTCCTTGGCGATATAGTCCAGATCGTGGCGCAGGCCCTCCTCCAATTGAACGGCAGAATCGAATAACGTCACGCGGGACTTGAAGAACTCCTCTACCTGCTGAAGTTTTTGCTTCATGTCGTACAGGTCATCCTCGCGCTGAATGATACGCTTCAGCAGGGCGATGTTGTCGTTCTGTTGGGAGAGAACATCTTTGATCAGCGCAATGGCCTTATCCACATACAACTGGTCCGGATATTTGTGATCTTTGTACAGCTTCTTCAATTCTGCGTAATGATCAAGCTCATCACCAAACTTTTCTTTGACGTGACGAATCAGGCCGTCTTCATCCTCCGGCACATCCATCTCGTCAAAAAAGTCACGCAGGAACTCGCGCACCTCACGGATGTCCTGTACCCGGGGCGTCTGGCGCTTGGAGATAGTCGTCTTTCCGATTTCCGTCTTCTTGCGCAGCATATCTACCAGCTTGGGGTTGTCCGGCTGGATAGTCGCGCCCCCGTACTTTATGGTGACCTTCTGCTGCTGAATGAGCATCGCAACCACAGCGGCGATGTCAATCTCGCGCCAGCCATAGGGCTTGGCTTGGTAGCGCTTCTGTACATCATCCATGGTGGTGTTGCGGTTCATGTTAAACTGCACTTCCAGAAATTCTTCCAGCTTGGCAGCGGCCTCACGGTTATGCTCGGTGCCCGAAAGCATGATTTCTGTGCCATGGAGAATCGTGAAAATGTCTTCGTCGGTCTCTGCAAAACGGGTAATCAGCCCAAGAGCGCTGTAGACGCGGGAAACCAGATATTCCAGCGCTTGGTCGATGACACTGCGAGCGCGGGCCTGCTTGACCTTCAAGTCACGCTTGTTGGTATCCGTCTCAGAGACAGAAACGTTACCAGGACGGATTTCGAGGGATTCACCATCCACATAGAATCGGCCTATTGCAATAGCCTCCGCCAGGAAGGCGGCAGCTTTCAGTTCATAGCTTGCAGCTTCATCCTGCTGATTGCGAATGATGTCCTGCACGGATTTGGGCAGCTGGCTGACGTTGCGTCCTTTCACATACTTGCGAATCTTCATGGCACTTTCCAGAAACTCGTAGTAAGGATTGTCTGCCAGTACGATAATGGCCTTTCCCTTGGAGTCGGTGACCAGACGCATCTCTGTTTTCTCTACCGGATCGGAAGCCGCAGTCAGGACGCGCAGCATCATGCCGCCGGTCAGCACACCGTTAGTCTGTCCGTCTACCACCTGGTCGAAGGTGAAGTCATAACGCCCAAAGCGATATTTCTTGGCAGTGTAAATGTCCGCAAAGATCATCTGAGAGATGCTGCGAATGATGTCAGAGTTGGGCACTGTGGTGTTTTTGATTTCACGTTGGATGTCCTGCTCTTCGTCGGTTAGGAAGTTATAAGTATCGCCGCTACGTCCGATGTAGTTCTGACTGAGCAGGCGATTCAAGCTGCCACGCACCTGTTCGCGCATGGTGATTTTGTCCAGCCGGATGTCGTCCGCCATCAGGATAACGATGTTGTCCAGATTAGCCTTGATGTCATCAATGTAGCGCACCAGGTACAGGAGCTTCAGCACGCTCACGTCCTGTGGCTCAATGCCGTTGCCGTCATCGGCGGCGCGCTGGCAGCGCTCAATCACGCGGCGGATGGAGCTGTCCAGAAAAGTGTGAACTGTATCGTAGAACAGATAGAAGGGAGCCAGTGCGTATTCGTCCCGGTTCTCAATCTTTTGTGCAGCCTCTTGGAAGCCAGAGAGCATGGAACGCTCGCCGCCAGACAGATGTTTACCGGAATTACCGTGTTTGCGGATTTCAGCAAAGACCTTCTGCATCAAAATGAACTGATACGGGACAAAGGGAAAATTTCTGGCGAACTCGCCGGGACCAGTGAAGCCCTTAATGTCCAGCACTGCATCGGTGAAGGAAAACAGATTCCGCAGCACTGAATCGTTGGAGTTGTAAACCTGCTCCAGTTGAGGCACGACCTCTTCCTTTTTTAGCAGGATACGCTTCTGGATGACCTCGTCTGCAGAGGAGGAGGACAGGGATAGGCGAGTCTTAAAGCGAGCCATGATGCGAGAGAACTCATCCTCGCGGATTCGGATAATCTCGTCCACTGCTTCTTGACCGGTGCAGATTACCCAAACCTTCCCGCCACATACGTTGCCAAGTTGCTCCACCAGTGACTGCAAATTGATTAGAAGGTCAGTATCGCTGCCAACGTACTGGCCAACCTCGTCCACCATAAACAGCAGCCGGAAATCAGAGGGCTTACTGTCCACATACTCTTTGATTTCTGAAACCAGTTGGGCAATGGAAGTTTCAACGTTTTCAGTGCCATTGAACCAGTTGGAGGCCGCGGCTTCGCTCATGCCCAGGACTTCCATGAGGGTAGCAACGATGTCATCTTCAAAGAATGCATAGGCATCGCGCGAGTCAACCCATGCAGCGCCATTATTCTTCTCGAACACACGCCGGAATTCTTCGGTCTTGCCCTTACGATCGATGAATTGCTCCAACTTGGCGACCTTTAGATTCTCACCATAGTAACCAAGGTAGTTATAGAACATCTTGGCGAAGACTCGCAGCACGGCGGTTTTATCCTTGTTGATTGAGCCTTCGATGTCGATATTGAACAGAATGGTGTCTGTATGGTCGGAACGAGTCGCTTGGTCTATCAGCATGAAGGTAGCAGGATCATCCATCAGCTCAGGCTTTTGCCGGAAGCGCTCTACCGTCCGAACACCATTCACTTCACGGTTCTGCAACAGGTAGGACAGCATTTTCAGAAAATGAGATTTACCGCTGCCAAAGAAGCCGGAAATCCAGACACCAATATCAGCGGTCGGAATCTGGAAAGACTCCAGGTAATTGTTGAAGAAGGTGATGATATGCTTCTTCAGTTCCCGCGTAATGACGTACTCGTCCAGTTCCTGCACCAGAATATCGAGTTCGTCCTGGTTGACCTTGACGACACCGTTAATCGGGCGGTCAATGCCTTTTTTGAACATTTCTTGGATTCTCATACGGTGTCTCCTCTTCAAATCACGTTGAACGCCCGGTAGTATGGATTGGGTGTGAGTTTATCAAACAGCTTGATGTAGTGACCGTCGTAGGTGCCGGGGTACATCACCAGCACGGGTACATCGGAGAAATAGGGCTGCATCGCGTCCAGCAGAGCGTGTACCCGAATGAATGGGAACGCTTCACCGACACCAGTAATCAGCAGCACATCTCCCTTCCGGTGCGGCTCATACTGCATCTTGTTCACGAAGGCCATGTTATTGGCCATACGCTTCATTTGATCCAGCAAGAACTGTTTTCCTTTTTTCTCCTCCTGCTGAGCAATTCGGTCTATAATCCGCTTGTCATCACAAATGGAGAGGAATACACGATACAAGTTATATTCGAGCACATGACAGCTCAGGTTCTGATCAGTCACCAGCTTCTCGGTGAAGTGCCGCACTGCCATTTCCATCCTCGAGTCATAGCAAAAAATGCGGATGTTGACCTCGTTGCTGAGTCCTTTACCTTCCAGAAACTCCGGTGTCTGTATCAACGTCCGGAGACTGTCCAGCCGTTCCATTAACTTATTCATGATTCGTGCTTCTCCTTATAACCTTATAAACAGTTGAAAGCAGGCAGCATGTATTCCTGACCGTCAGCACGGATGGCATTTTCCAATAGCGGGCTGATTGAAACAGGGTTCAGCTTGGTTGCCTCGGTGCTGTCCAGATACTCATTGTCCACGAGCAACTTCTGAAGCACCTGTTTCAATTTGGTGATGGTACTCTCGCTCCAGCTGGCTACCCAATCGTCCTGCTCCTGCAGCCGTTGGAAGAATATATTCAGGTCAATCTTGCCAAATGAACTGTCCAGCCTGCGGTACTTTTCGCCGATGACGGTCAGCATAAAGTCATGGACCAAGCGGTACTGGCGCATCATGGCGTAGAGACAAACTTGCCTTGATACGTCGCTGGATTGATCGGCAATGGCCTCTACCAGCGTCTGGTCTTCGAGGGCTTCAAGTCTCCGGAGGCAGGCAAGAGCCATCTTCTTCACGGACTTTTCTGTCGGATATTGAAACAGATTTTCTTTGACGATGCAGTTCACAGCCTCATCATTGCTAAGCCCATCACAGACCAACTTTGCCATGGTTCTAACTTCATAAAACAGAAATTGTTCTCGCGTGATGGCTGCGTTATATGGACTGGCGTCACGCAGAGCGATTTTGTCTTTCTCAAGCATCTATCCTTAGTCTCCTCTGGTGAAAATTACAGCCACCATCCAATTCGGTCATAGTTCCGGCCTTATGAAGACAAGTTCTTAGTCGCCTTATCCATCTCCGGAATTAGCTCCATGATATCGCCGATATCGCAACCGAGAACTTTGCAAATCTTCATCAGCACTTCCATGCTGACTGGTTCGCCTTTTGAAAGCTTTGTTACAGACGCCCAACTAATGCCAGCCATTTCCCGGAGATCCTTTTTCTTCATTCCTTTGTCAATCAGGATTTTCCACAGCTTTTTGTAACAGACTTCCATCTCGTTCCCTCCAGTACGCTGAGCGCGACATCAATGACATCAATATTGAGACTACAAAACGATTATAACATATTGGGGAACAAAGCACAAGGAAAATCTTCATGAATAGGAGAATTTACTTTCATTAAGGCTGAAATTTCTCCGCCATCGTGCGAAAATTTTGAATGTTCATTACTTCGACACAAGAGGAGAGCAGAGATCTTGACAGCTATCAAGATTAATCGAGGTGATATATATAAATATGTGGTAAACTTATGCAGGTCGCATCATCGCAATGTTCCTTTGAACGTTCCGTTACCCACTGCGAAAGCGTGTGCCCTGCAGCGATTTCACGCGATAGCCAGCGGAGATAAGCGCGTTCCCTTTGATTGATACCTGTAATACCATTCAGATAATCATGGACGCAATCATGGCGCAAACGAAGGAGGCTTTTATACAGGGCTGGCAGCGTAGGGCGCGATTATGGCGATTTGTCTGCTCGGTGATAGGACTATTCTTTGGCATATCTTCGCTTTGGCAGCATTGTTCTCGATATCGCCACCGGAGTGTGATGCAATCAGTTTGCTGTAATCCATCCGGCACTGTGCCTTGTGTTTGACATTGCAACATCCCTGCTGCTATTGTGGCTGCAAAGTTACCAGCATCGGCTTCTGGCTTGTCGCTGGGCTGCTCACGCTAATCTATGCAGCAGTGTTCGGACTGCAGACCTACTTTATTTCGGAGCATGGACTCCATTTGGGAACGGATGATTTTCGGTCTGGTGTTCCTCGTGGTCGGTGCGCTGCACCTACGCGCGAGGGATAACTAAATGCAAGTGCAAGAGCGCGGCTTAGAGCACCCGTGTGCCTTGCTTGATGCGGCTTTGTCGCGCAGGGAACGTACAGGGTGTATGTTTCCTTGCCAGTTATGAAAAACAAGTTTAGAACTTGCTTTTATAAATAAGATGTGGTATAATAGTGGCATGAAAGAAGTAAGAGCAGAGTACAATCCGTACCCGACGGACTTGACAGATGCACTGCGGAAAGAAATTGAACCACTGTATTCGGGAATACGGAATCGGAAGTGGTGCAAGCGCGAACTGGCAAACGCCGTGCTGTACATTGTAAAGACCGGCTGTCAGTGGCATCAGCTTCCGCATGACTTTCCGTCGTATCAAAGGGGGGTACAGCTTTTTCAGCCGTGGAGCAAAGTCGGGATTATGGGAGAAGCTCCTCGCTTATCTGGTTGAGAAAACTTGTAAAGACGCGGAGGAAAAGTGCCGAACCGCACTATGCGTTAATTGATTCGCAAAGCGTAAAATTGTTGCGGACAATGAAGAGTGCGGCATCGACGGAGGAACAGCATGACGCAAGCGTCATGCCATCGTAGACACAATGGGCAACTTGCTGAGCATCTTGGCTCCTATGATCGACATACACGGAACAAAATCCGGCATTCTGGTCGCGAAGAAGGCTTGCGAGAAGTATTCGTCAATCCAAGTATTTTGCGCCGATGCAGGTTATCACGGCACGTTCATCGGCGAAGTACAGCAGCGGCTCCAGCGCCGGGTGGACATTTCCGAGAAAATCAAACCTCATGAGGGGGAAAAACTTCCGTGGCGCTGGATTGTCGAACGCACCCTTGGCTGGATGAATGCTGTGCGCCACATTGCAAAGGAGTTTGAAATTTCGGTTTCCATTGAGGAAGCATGAGCCGCATTGCGTGCGCTGCTGTGCTGCCTTGTCACTTATGAAGACAGACTTTTAAACGCACATTGTATAACGAAGGAGGAGTAATCACATGAAATTATTTGTCTACAAAGGATTTCCTACTGATTTTTTGGCTGCTCTTACCGTTTTGCCATTAGTTGATTCTAAAATAGCCTCCAAAAAGAATGTACTACTTTTTGACAATAAGGTTCGTCGTGCTTTGGATCGAGCCCTTCTTAATATGGAGGATGATGAGGAGTTTTGGATCACATACGAAGAATATGCTTTGTTGAAGGAACGTGTTGAACTGGCAGTCAAAGACTATGGCTTGGAAGTTGTTATTTACATAAACAACCTGTACCCCGAATACTATCCTATCGAATTTGATCTTAATGAAGAACTGATAGAAGAAATCCGGAAGAATTTAGATCTCGAAACGGCTGCAGAGCAAACAATCGCGTGCAAAAATTTCCTCTCTGTATATAATTCTCTTGAGTGCATTGATGGAGAACTGTTTGCCAGCTTTTATAACTATGAGTTAGAAAAAGGGCTAAAGGTAACAGTTAGCCCATACTATCCGGCTGCATTTTCACAGGATTCTATTGATGTGGTAGATCTTCATGTCCATATTGCCAACGATATTTCTCTTTTTTTAAAGGAACTGATGCGAATCAAGCGTACGCAGCCTCATTGCATCAGTTACAGCATCACAAACGGATTACTTTCAGAGCGCAATTTATCCTCACTTCGGGCATATTGTCAGTATAATGGCATCTCGATTTGTGAAAGACCGATGCTTGCTGAACAGTCTGTAGTCCCGGAAGAAGAACTTATCAGGATTGCACAAAACATTATCAAAATTCCCAATTTTGGATCTTTCAGGAAGCTGCGATTTTACAAAAATCCAGACATCAACAATGATGTTATCGAGATCAGTCAGGCAAAAATTATCAGCGACATTATTGCACAAGCAGAAAATGCCTATATGGAGCCGCACAATTATAGGGATATTTTTATTACCGCTTCAACTGGCGCTGGCAAATCGGTTATGTTCCAAATTCCAGCGATTTATCTGGCAAAAAAGTACAAGAAATTAACCATCATTATTGAGCCGGTTAAGGCACTTATGCAGGATCAGAAAGAGCAACTGAATGCCAGGGGATTTCATCGTGTAGAGACCTTCAACTCTGATCTTATTTCGCAGGCAGAGAAAGAAGAAGTGCTCAAGCGCGTAAAGGGCGGCGAAACGGATTTATTGTACCTCAGTCCAGAGACACTACTGTCATATTCTATGGAAACATTGATAGGAGATCGTGAAATCGGATTAATCATTGTTGATGAAGCGCATATCGTCACAACCTGGGGTGTCGGTTTTAGACCTGACTATTGGTACCTGGGTAGTTATATTAATCGACTGCGCAATCAAATCCAAACGAAATGGAATAAAAATAAAAAAGTAGCTCATTTCCCGATTTGCGCGTTTACCGCAACTGCTGTAAATGGCGGTCTTGACGACTCTGTGAGCGAAACGATTATTAGCCTTTATATGGAAAACCCAATTAAATATATAGGCTATGTCAAACGCGACAATATTCGATTTAACATCTCGGTAAGAGCAGCTAACAAGTTAGCAAATCCTGTATATGAGGAGCGGAAGGCTGTCGATCTAATCACACGAATCAACGAGTGGATTACGTCGAACACCAAGACAATTGTTTATTTTCCCTACGCATCCTATGCCGGTGATGCTTTACGCGGTGTTAAAAGTTTTGCCGGTAAAACTTTTAATCGTGATAAGGTGGCTCTTTATACAGGGCGAAATCTTGAGGAGGTTAGCACAGCAGTGCTGGCCGAGAGAAAACGAAAAGCGTTTGACGAGTTCAGGAGTGGAGAAAAGCCTGTTATGTTGGCCACAAAGGCTTTTGGTATGGGCGTGGATATCAATAATATTGTTAATGTATATCACTATGCTGTTACCGGAAATCTCTGTGACTATGTACAAGAAATTGGACGAGTTGCAAGAAAGCCCAGCATGATTGGCTATGCAATTGCTGATTATTACGATAATGACATTGGTTTTATGCAGCGATTGTTTGGTATGTCGCAAATCAAACAGTATCAGATCAATCTTGTTTTATCAGGAATTTACAACGCCTTTAAAAATAAAAGGGAAAGTCGTAGCTTTTTGATTTCCCCTGAGTCATTCACATATATCTTTGCAGGAAAGAATGAGCGCGACAGCGAGGATAAGCAAATTAATAAGCAAATTAATAAGTTAAAGACCTGCTTGCTGATGCTCGAAAAGGATCTGTACGATAAATATAATTTCAAGGTTCTTGTTTCCAGACCACAAGGTATTTTTACAAAAGCGTATGTCGTCATTCGTAAGGAATGCGAAAAACACGTTCTTAATTCGCAGTATGGAAAATACTTTTCTTTCGTTGCTCCGGGGAGAGTACGAGAACAACAATCTAATAGCAATGAAACTATATCGGATGCTGGCGATGTTTTTTTCTTGGACCTGAAAGCCGTATGGGAAGATCACTATCCCAATCTATCGTTCCCACAGTTCAAGTATTGGTATTTTAATAAAAACTCAAATTCAAAAGACAAAATAGAAATTATGCCCAGCATTTGTGATGAATTTAGTGTGCGGCAGAAAGTATCGGTAGAAACAAAGGGGGAGCTCTTGCTTTGCGATGTTCGTGCCAAAATTTTAGAGGATTTTGAGTATATTGCTGATACCTTGTATGGCACATTTAAGCAAACGTTTTTCACGCTGGAAGAATTCGCGAAAGAGATCAGCCCGAAATATGGAGCCACAAAGGCGCGAATCATAGCGAATTCGATTTTTCATTTAGTAGATCCAGAGAGCAGATGCGTAAAATACCGTGCTTATAATGATCACGCCATGTCACAATATACTTTGTCGAATGGAACATTCAAGGAAATGCTTAATCGCTCAATAACAAGATCACAGTTAATAAAAAATCTTGACGGCAACAATAACACCTCACTATCTAAGTTTATGCCCCTATCTCCTGAGGGTAAAGACGCCACTGCATTGAAATTGCTTTCTATTTTTGATTATGCGACTTATGAAGTAGTGGGTGGTGAGCAGCCTGAAATCTTCATTCGTTTGAATGATCCCGAAAAAATTCGTCGTATAGTCTATGGCGAAATAAAGTATTCCAACGGCTACGTCACAAAAGCCAAGCAAAAGCATGAACGTGAAGTGAAGATTTTGAGAAAGTTTTTTACTGATCCGTTTGATGATGGAGCACGTTGGGATTATGTGGAACGATACTTCCTTGGTGATGATGTTTTGCGTGAAGTGGAATCCATTGCCGAGGAAAAAGTGAACTTCAGCAGGTTTGTGGATAAGGAAAAATCATATCCCATTAACAACGTTGATTCGTGGGACAGAATTGCATTCCTTTTTGACGAAAACGTTCAGTCAATCATTGACGATTTTGCGGAATTGGGTATTCCACTACCAAATTATTTGGCTACAGCGGTAAAGCACAACCTGTTGGACGGAGAGATCGTCATGTCGTGGCCAGACAAAAATGTCATTGTTTTCTCTGAAACAATCAGCGAAAAAGATGCCGCTATCTGTACTAAAAAGGGATGGCATCCGTTTGAACTGCTTGCTATGGAACCGGAAAAGCTGAAAGAGGCAATCGGATAATGGTCAATATGTATCCTCGTATACGAGAAAAAGTCAACGCTCCTACAGCCGAACAGCTTGTCTATGGCGAACTGAAGAATTTTTAAATGATTATACTCCGCCCCCATTGCGGCAGTGGGACACGCTATCTCATGGGAATCTTGCGCTCCGCCTGTAATTCCGCATAGTCCAGATAAAGGGAGACAAAGCGCTCCAGATAGTGCATTTCCTGTTCGCTCAAATAGTTCTTGGCTACCGTCACGTCTGTTTTCAGAATCTTGCCATCCGGCGCATTCTCCCATGTGGTCAATTCCATATGCTCCTTGTTGGCATCCGCGCGCTCCACGATGAGCTCCGCAGCCGTGTGTCTTTGGACGGCAAAGTGCATCTTATTCTGCACTGTCTGAAAGAACAGGCGTGTCGTCTTGGCGTCCTTATCGTAATCAAACGCCGTTGCGTACAAGTCTGTGACTTTCTGATAGAATTTTCGCTCACTCTGCCGTATTTCCCGAATCTGCTCAAGCTGCCGCTCGAAGTATTCGTCCGTGAACATATGCCCCTTTTTCAGGCGTTCCACGTCCATTGTCCATCCCTGAATGGTATGGTCTTTCACGATTTGACCTGCCCATTTGCGGAACTGCACGGCACGTTGATTATTGACCTTGAAGCCGGCGGCAATGATGGCTTGCAAGTTATAGTGCTTTGTGTTGTAGCTTTTTCCATCCGCGGCAGTTATTAAGTATTTCTTAATAACTGATTCCTCGCGCAGCTCACCCTCCTCGAAGACTTTCTTCAAGTGCTGATTGATTGCTGCTACGGACACGTCATACAATGTCGCCATCATCTTCTGCGTTAACCAGATATTCTCATTCTCGTAGCGCATCTCGAAGCTGACATCGCTCTCGCCAGTGGCGGCGACAAAGGTCAGATATTCCGCGGCAGAGCTGCGCAGGGCAAGCTCCTTTTCGCTCTTTCTTGCAGGCACAATAATAGCCTCCTTGCCCTGTTTTTGCGGAGTTGGGAGATTAGAGCGGCGCGAAGGCGCAGATTGCGGGCATAATGGAAATAAAGTACCAGCAAGCAGTGATGCTGCGCGAAAATGGACAATATGAAGAAGCCATTTCCATGTTCTTGCAATTGGGCGGAAATTCTGACAATAACCGTTGATAATAGCAGGAATCAATGTTATAGTGATTGACGTACAAGCAACGTGCGCCGAGTTGTGCGGAAGCAAATCGCAATCCGGCGCAGCGGATAATCTGTTTCATACCTGCAACAATATCGGAGAGAAGCTGTGCTTCTTGCGCAAAGCAGACATGAAACTGCTTTGGAAAGGAATGGATGAGTGTGAAAATCAGCCAATTGCATCTGTCTGATTTTATGCTGTTTCAGCAAGCCGATTTTCAGTGGTCGCCGGGAATCAATGTGATTTGTGGCACAAACAGCACGGGCAAAACGGCGCTGATAAAGCTGATGTACAGCCTGCATAAGTCCTATGAACAGTGGAACTCCACAGAGACGAAGGAAGCAGCGGTGAACAGGTTTTCCGAAAAGCTGTGCGGCGTATTTCGCCCGGACAACGGGAAAGTGGGCAGACTCGTGCGGCGAAAGCAGGGCAATGCCCAAATGACAGCCTCGATGGGCTATGAAAACGGCACGAGCATTGATGTGAATTTCGGAAATCGAGCAAGCAAAATTGCCACGCTTATCTTGCCGAAGATGGAGCATACGGCATCGCCTGACCATACGGCGGTGTATTTTCCGCCGAAGGAAATCATTTCGGCAACGGAGAATTTCACGTCGCTGTATGAGGAATACCATATTGCGTTTGAGGAAACGTATTATGACCTTGCAAAGCTGCTGGATCGTCCGCTGAAGCGCGGGAAAAATTCCGATGAGCAGAATCAGGTGTTAGCCAGTTTGGATGAAATTCTCCACGGGACAACGGTGCAGCATGATAAAAAATTTTATCTCAATGCAGAAAATGGCGGGGAATTTGAAATGGGGCTTGTTTCCGAAGGCTATCGCAAATTGGCGACTATTACCTATCTCATTCGGAATGGCTGCCTGAATGCCAATTCGGTGCTGTTCTGGGATGAGCCGGAGACGAACATGAATCCCGGCATGATTCGCCCGCTGGTGGATGCTATGATGCAGCTTGCAAAACTCAAGGTGCAGATTTTCATCACAACGCATGATTATTTCCTCCAGCAGTATCTGAATATGTACATGGCATTTCCGGAATCCAATACTGACCTGATTGACATCCGTTTCTTCTCCCTTTTCTTTGAGGATGGCGCAATAAAGGTGGAAATGGCAGATACCATCAGCGAACTTCAGCACAACAGCATCATGGAAGAATTTGATGCGATATACAACAGAGAGCAGAGATTCATCTATGATCGTATCAGAGAGTGATATCGAATTTACGTTCGGCGAGCAATATGGCAATTTGGTGCTGAAGTATGATGATACGCCGTATTATACCGAGCGGTTCAACGCACAGCCCGGCGCGAAAGCTGTGGATTTTATTGCGGTATCGGACAAGCACTATGTGCTGATTGAGGTGAAAAACTGCATTGGTGATGAGTCGGGCAACCGCTGGCGGATTGCTCCGAATAATCAGAAGCGCGACACGGCGGGCGCTGATGGACGCGACGTATCCACAAGAGACAGCCTTGATATTGAAGTTGCCCAGAAAACGGCGATTACGCTGGCGGGCATGGTGGGTGCATTCAGCAATCCAATGCCTGCGACGAAGCATGCATCGTGTGATGCGTTCGCACGAGCATTATGCAGTCAAGAGATTGCAAACGGTCAGCGAAAAATCGTGGTGGTACTGGTGCTTGACGGGAAGTTTGCCTGTGCGAGCCGCGATGAGCATACCATCAGACGACGGCTGCGGGAGGAACTTGAGAAGAAAATCAAGTGGCTTTCTGCAACGGTGCTTGTGACCACTTCTGATGAGCTGGAGCAAATGGGGCTGCACATTACGGCATCAAGAAACAGCAGATGAGCAATTGATGAAAACTGCATACTTTCTCACGGCGACTTTCCCCCGGAAGCCGCCGCATTTTTTCGCATCCGGGCATAACACTATTTCCAAATTCACCTGCACATCTGCTCGTGTCTTGGCGCATTCTCATTTGAAACCTGGAAACGCGCGAAGAGGAAATCCGTAAAGCCGAGGCGGAAGCGGCATTCGAGCGTAAGCGAAATTGTATACAACCAAGCAAGCCCA
>OGMF01001043.1_pt1 | contig 28868 bp, 38 predicted proteins | sample 1572921 | NCBI WGS metagenome assembly OGMF01 (sample SAMEA2581919, study PRJEB24529) | metagenome | biome: Human gut stool | place: China | collected 2011 | reverse complement strand
GGTGTCGGCGGGGCAAACAAGCTCGTCAAGGAAGTAAAGACGAAAAAGCCGAACGCGCCGCTTGTGCTGTGCTTGGATAATGACGAGCCGGGGCAAAAGGCAACCGAAACGCTTGAAAAGGAACTCCAAACGGCAAAGATACCTCACGTGGTATTCAATGTGGCGGGAGAAAAGAAAGATCCGAACGAACTCTTGATGTCTAACCCCGAAGGACTAAAAGCGTCGGTCGCAGCGGCAAAGCGAGAAGTAAGGAAAATATACAAGCGCGGGTTTGCGAGCGTTACGGCAAGCGACCTGCAAACGGCGAACATACCACCGCCGGAGTGGTTAATCCCGGACGTTTTGCCGCAAGGCTTGGCGATACTGTGTGCTTCGTCCAAGGTCGGCAAGTCTTGGATGGCAATGCAGATGTGTTTGGCGATAAGCCGTGGCAAGGAGTTTTTGGACTATAAAACAAATCAATCCAGTTGTCTGTATCTTGCTCTCGAAGACAGTTTATTCCGACTGAAAGAACGACTGAATAAGGTGATTGACGGTGACAAAGCGCCGAGTAATTTCTACTTAGCAATACGCGCCAATGGTATGGACGGCGGACTTCTTCAGCAGATAGACGAAGAGTTCGAGGAGCATCCGGATATAAAACTGATTATCATCGATACCTTACAAAAAGTAAGGGGTTCGGCGAAGAAAGACGAAATGTCCTATGCGACCGACTACCGAGAACTCGGTGTGCTGAAAGAGTATGCCGACAATAAGAAAATTTGCATCTTACTCGTTCATCACCTACGTAAGATGGCGGACGAAAACGACGTGTTCAATATGATTTCCGGATCGAATGGTATTATGGGCGTCACCGACAATATATTCATCATCTACAAGAAAAAGCGCAAAGATGAAAACGCAGTATTGTTTATGACGGGACGAGATATTCGTCAGCAAGACATAATGGTGCATTTCAATGAAACGAAGTATCGCTGGGATATGGTCGGAACGGCGGAGGAAGAGGAACGCAAACGCAAAAAGCGTGAGTACGAGAACAATCCTATCGTGAAAACTGTAAAAGACCTAATAAAACAATATCCGATGGGTTGGAAAGGTACAGCAACAGACCTAATCAAGGCTGTGTACGACGTGACGGGAAGTCCGTGTATCTACTCAACCGCCGCTCTCGGCAAAGAGATAATGAACATCGAAACGCAGCTCTACTATGACGGCATCGAACACTCGATGAAACGGAGCGGTTCGAGCAGAGTGCATTATTTCGGTAAAAGACAGGCATATAAACCGACGTATCAGCAAGCGATATTTGATAGTGATGACGATTCGGAAGAGTAACCGCATCGAAATCGAGACGGTTAAACTGGTCGAATTCGACTGGGTAATGACGGAAAAGTGACGGCGAGTGACAGGAAAACAGCAATATACAAACACTACCTGTCACACTGTCACTCCGTCACACTGTCACAAAAACATACTCCCTAATAAGAGGGATTACTGTCATTCTGGTAATGTGTCATTTATGACGGATATGACGGTTGTGACGGTACTTTTGTATAGGGGAGATGATTGTGTAAGTGACGGATGACGGTTGTGACGGTGGATATATAGGAGACGAAATGAAAGAAAGCGACCTAATAAAAGCGATAAGCAATTACTTGAAGACAGTTCCGAATCTGTTCTTTTGGAAGGAACACGGTGGTATGTACGGAACGGCGGGCATTCCGGATTTGATTGTCTGTTATAAGGGCAGATTTATAGGTCTGGAATGCAAGGTAGGTAAAAACACGGCAACGGCACTGCAACAGCAAACGATTCGGCAAATATTGAAAGCGGGCGGATATGCGGTAGTCGTAAAAAGCGTAGGCGAGGTAAAAGCGATAATTCAAGCGTTTGAAAAGGAGTAGTATGGCAGATATCAACAAAGTGGTGATAACGGAAGAGGCAAAGTTTGATTATGAGGAAATACTCGGACTGCCTATGCCGAAAGCCGACATAAAAGAGGCTTGCGAAAATTACATAGAATCCAGATATGACGGCGGTCGCACACTTTGGGGATATTACTACAAGTGGAAGTACTATGACGAAACCGCCGATAAAATGCTTTTGCTGTTCTTTTATAAGGGCCAAAAGTTCGGAACGATGCAAATGTGGGATTTGTGCGGAGTCTGTTTCGAAGACGATTGGAACGAAAACTTGGAAGACTGCGGACAGATACGAAGTTGGCTGAAAAGCAAGATCGACCCCAAAGAAAACGGCGATTGGGTTTGGGACGAGCGGGTAAGAGAAGAAAAAAGACGAAAGGAAATGGAGGACTACTGCAATGACAACGACTGAAATCAAGGAATACTTGGAGAACTATACGGCCAAGAAAGCCATAGCGGAATACAAGAAAAAACAAGGCCTGACCGAAGATAGGACACTCGTATGTATCACGGCGATTGAAGACTGCATTGCAGGACTTCCGAACGGACTGGACGAGATCATCCGCAAGTATTATCTGCAAAAGATGTCTTTGCGAGAGATGAGCAAGCGGTTCTTCTTGGGGCGCGATGCAATCGCCAGAAGAAGAGATAAAGCGATAGCCATTATAAGCGACTGTTTAGCCGAGTTATAAAAAGCGACACGACCGAGCCAAAAACCGCCAAAACGCGACAAACGGCAGATATAATAAGAGTGTAGGCAGGAGATAAATATGCCAAGAAAACCAAAACGACCATGTAGTTATCCCGGCTGTCCAAAGCTCGTGGACGGGCAATACTGTGAAGAACACAAGCGGCTCGTAGACAAGCAATACAACGAGTACGGACGAGATAACTTCACGAAGAACTTTTACAAGACACCCGAATGGTTGCACGCGAGAAAGCAGCAACTCAATCAGCACCCGTTTTGTGCGGAGTGTTTGAAAGCGGGTAAAAGGACGAGAGCGACAATGGTAGACCATATCGTTCCCATCAAGCAAGGCGGCGAGCGGTTCGCACCGAGCAACTTGCAAAGCCTGTGTTGGTCGTGTCACTCACGCAAGAGCGCACAGGAAGGCTCAAGGTGGAAACCGAAACCGAGAGAGTACGACTGACCGCCAAGGGAGGGGGAGGTCGAAAACTTGACGATTTCCACCCTAAGAGCGGGGCCGCAGTCCAACGCGAAAAAACGCGAAATCAAAAATCAAACGGAAAAATCAAAGAAATCAAAACCAATACGAAGTATTGAAGGACGGGCAACCGTCCTTTTTGATTTCGCGGGAAATCAAAACAATCAAAAAAACAGAGCAAAAATCAAAAATTCAAAAGGGGAGGCAGTATGGCAAGCGGTGGAGCAAGACCGGGCGCGGGAAGACCGAAGAAAGCGGTCACGCAAAAGATACTGGAAGGCAATCCCGGCAAGCGTCCGATAGAAGTCGTGAACTTCACAACCGACAACGGATTGGAACTACCGAGCGAACCGCCTTCTTATTTATCAGCCAAAGCAAAAGAGATATACAAGACCGTGTACGCATGGCTGAAAAGCATCGGGTGTACGCAAGGAATACTGCCGTACAACTTGGAAGAGTACGCATTTTGCAAAGCGAGATGGCTTGAATGCGAAGATATGAACACCAAGCACGGACTGCTCGTAAAAGACCAGAACGGCAAGCCGATGCCGTCCCCGTTCGTGGGTATGGCGCAACAGTATCTCAAACAAACCAACGAAGTGTGGAGCAAAATCTACATCGTGGTACGAGAAAGCAAACTGTCGAAGTGGGACGAAACAAACCCCAACGATGACATTATGGAAAAACTATTAGGGGGTAAAGCATGACGGAATACACAACCGAAAATCCGTTGCGACTGATTGAACTGTTCGCAGGTATCGGTTCGCAAACACAAGCATTAACGAATATCGGTATTGCACATAAAGTCGTGGCGATAAGCGAGATAGACAAGTATGCAATTCAAAGTTACGAAGCAATGCACGGAAAAGCCAACAACCTCGGAGATATCCGCAAGATAGAAGAACTCCCGGACGCTGACCTTTGGACATATTCGTTTCCGTGCCAAGACATATCGGTCGCAGGCAAGGGCGCGGGCATTAAGGAAGGCACTCGCAGTGGATTGCTGTTTGAAGTCGAGCGGTTATTGCGTGTTGCATCGGAAAAGGGAACACTTCCGAAATGCCTATTGCTTGAGAATGTCAAGAACCTTGTCAGCAAGAAGTTCAAGGCGGACTTCGATAAATGGCTCGATTTTCTCGCCGAACTCGGCTACACAAACTATTGGAAAGTGTTGAATGCCAAGGACTACGGCATTCCGCAGAACCGAGAACGGGTTTTCTGCGTATCTATCAGGGGTGAGCACAAGCCTTTTGTGTTCCCAAAACCCAAAGAATTGACTATTCGTTTGCGAGATATGATTGACGAAACGGTCGATGAAAGGTTCTATCTCAAGGAAAGCACAATACGGAGCATACTTCGTTCGACATTTAACAGCCGAAGAGACAGTATTCGCCCCGGTGACGGGCTCGCAAATACACTTCTTGCAAGAGATTGGCGCGGACCGCAATGCGTTCAGGTCGGAGAAGTGGTAGGCGGTAAGTGGGACAAGATGCACGATATCAGCAAGCGTGTGTATGAACCTAATGGTATCGCTCCGACCGTGCATTGTCAGCAGGGCGGCAATACCGAACTGAAAATAGCCGAAGACTTCGTGCTTGGTGGCTTGCAAAAGCACCAAACACCGAGAACGGACGGCATTAGTCCAACGCTCACCGAGGCGATGGGCAAAGGTGGCGGTCAAACTCCTATCATCATCGACACGGCCGAGCCGAAAGAACGCTTTTATAAGCAAGCATTCGAAACGCTGAAAGAGAACGAGTGCGAAGTAGGAGATACTATAGACGCTTTCAATAAGAAAGTGAACAAGAGCGGAGTGTGTCCGACTCTTACTACTCGACCGGAAGGGTTCAAGACAGCAATTCTTCCCGTTGTTGGAGCAATGCGTGGAAGAAACCCCGAAGATTCATCCGACAGAACGGCGGGAGTGCCGACCGAACAGAGACTTGAAATCAACGAAAAAGGTCTTTGTAATGCTTTGACCACGGTTCAAAAGGACAATCTTGTGATTGAAGAAGGCAAACAGGACTATGTAAGCCGAAGATATAACGAATTTATCGAAGAAAAAGGGTATGTCCCGGAGATGTTCGTGGCTTATAACAAGACCGAGATAAAAGACGTTGCTCCAACGCTCACAGGGCAATGCAGCTCTCCGTCCGGAAGTTCTGCTGTGTTAAAACTCGAAACTCCTGTCAAGGTGAATGTGGCAAACAAGAAAGGTTACGAAGAAGCCAATCCCGGCGATTATGTCAACATTACATATCCCGGCAGCAAGACCAAGCGTGGTCGAGTGGGTAACGGAGTAGCGCACACCTTGACTTGCGGTGACGGAAACGCGGTGATCACCGAGAATGTGAGAATCCGCAAGCTCACACCGAGAGAGTGTCTTCGCCTTATGGGGTGGAAAGATGAACAGATAGACAAAATCGTTGCGGCAAAGATAAGCGGAACGCAGCAATACAGGCAAGCGGGCAACGGAATAGTGGTTCAAGTCTTGGAGTCAATCTTCAAGGCTTTATTTTTAGGCGAAATCGAGTAATGGAGTATATAGCAAGCATTAGTTACGGCAAGGACAGCCTTGCAATGCTCGAAGTCATACACAGACACAATCTTCCACTCGATAGAATTGTCCACGTGGAGATAATGGCAACGGATACGATACACGCGGATCTTCCGCCAATGGTTGCTTTCAAAGAAAAAGCAGACAAAATCATCTATGAAAAGTATGGAATCCGAGTTGAGCATATCTCATCGCCAAAGTCCTACGAAGACTACTTTTATTCTGTAAGTAACGGGGAAAAGAGTCTATATGCGGGAAAAATATATGGTTTTCCAATGCAAAAGGGGAATTGGTGTACGGGACGGCTAAAACAGTCCGTGCTTCAAAAGGTGCAGAGAAATGCGATTGTGTATATCGGAATAGCAATAGACGAACCCAAACGATTTCATAATCTGACCGAATCGAAAAGAAGTCCGCTCGTGGAATACGGGTGGACGGAAAAGATGTGTCGAGAGTGGTGTGAGGAGAACGGACTATTAAGTCCGACCTACGAAACATCGCTGCGTGGCGGGTGTTGGTTTTGCCATAACCAATCTACGGCGCAGCTACGCTTGCTGCGAAAACAGTACCCGAAACTGTGGGCGAAATTATTAGCGTGGGACTTGGATAGCCCGATTTCATTCAAGGGGAACGGACGCACGGTTCACGACTATGAGCGAAGATTTCAATTAGAAGAACAAGCAAAAGTCCCAATGGATAGAACTTTCCGTTGGAGGATGATGGAGGACAAATCAATGATTAAACATATCTATACGGCAGAGTCGGTGACTTGCGGTCACCCTGACAAACTTGCAGACCTTATTGCAGACAGCATTCTCGATGCGTGTCTGGAACAAGACGAAGACAGCAGAGTGGCTTGCGAAGTAATGCTTGCCCATAACAAATGCTTTATTGCCGGGGAGATCACGACCAAGGCGAAAGTCGACTACGAATACATTGCAAGATGTGTGATTGCCGAAGTCGGCTACGATGCAAACGACATCGAATACGAAGTCCGCATTCATAAGCAGAGCGCGGATATTGCGGGAGCAGTCGGCAAGAAAGAACAGGGTGCAGGAGACCAAGGCATCGTCTATGGTTATGCGTCAAGCGAAACCTTAAACTATATGCCGCTCCCGGTAGAACTCGCTCATCGATTGACCGATAGGCTCACCGAATGTCGCGTTAATGGTGTTATAGCGGGACTTTTGCCCGATGGTAAGAGCCAAGTGTCGGTAGAGTATGACGGGGACAGGTTCTCTCGAATCGTGTCCATCGTTGTGTCGGCACAGCACCGAGAAGACAAACCGCTCGATGAACTGACAACGGAGATTAAGGAAAAGGTGATTGCTCCCGTTTTTGCGGAGTACGACATTTCCAAGACCGAAATACTTGTCAATCCGTCAGGTCGATTCGTAATCGGCGGGTTTGTTGCGGATACGGGACTGACCGGGCGAAAACTTATGGTAGATACCTATGGAGGAATCGCTCATAACGGCGGTGGAGCGATGAGCGGTAAAGACGCAAGCAAGGTAGATAGAAGCGGCGCATATCTCGCAAGGTACATTGCAAAGAACATCGTTGCATCGAACCTTGCAGAGAAGTGCGAAGTCGCGCTTTCTTATGCTATCGGTGTTCCTAAACCGACCAGCGTTGACGTCAATACCTTTTACACGGGAACGGTCAGCGAAGTTCTCATCAAGAAAGCAATCGAAAAGGTCTTTGACCTTTCGGTAGCGGGAACGATTGAAAAACTCGACCTTAAGAAACCCGTGTATGCACAGACGGCAGTAGGCGGACATTTCGGGAAAGACTTCCTTGCTTGGGAAATCGTAGATAAAGCGGAGGAACTAAACGATGCCGTCAGCAAGGGATAAGCTCATCACGGACAATATGCGACTCGTCTACCATATGTACGGAAAAATCGGTGATGGTCCCATAAAAGAAAACTACAAGGAAGACATCATCTCCGAGGGAATGCTCGGACTATGCAAGGCGGCGGACACCTTTGACGAAAGCAGGGGTGTCCGATTCAGTACATACGCGGCTATGTGCATACGGAACGCAATGCTGATGTTTATCCGAAAAACGAGCAAACACTATCCGCACGAAGTATCGCTGAACATGGTAATAGGCAGGGACGCCGAAGACAGCGTACTTACTCTTGCCGACGTCATAGAAGACGAAAGCCAGAGCGAAGATGAAATCATCACTCAAATTATGCTAAAAGAGTTCGAGGAAAAACAAACTCCGAAAGACCAAAGAATACTTCGAGAGATACGTCAAGGAAAGAGACAAAGAGAAATCGGTGAAATTGTGGGGATGAGTCAAGCACAGGTTTCAAGGCGAATTCGCAAAATGCGGGAAAAGTTTCGAAATTGACAAATTATATACTGGACTTTCGATCGCCTTTACGGTATTTTGTTTGACTTGATAGGAGGTGACAACTATGAACAAACCAAGGGTTGAAATCCATAGTCAAGGTCCGGAAGGAAACATCTACTTCATTATCGGAAAAGCAAGGGACGCACTCCGCAAGGCGAGACGAATCAGCGACTACAACGATATGTGGGAGAGGGTGCAAAACTGCGGAAGTTACACGGCGGCGCTTGCCGAAATCCGCAAAACGGTAGACCTTATCGACCTTGACGGAGCGTTCTAAAAGTCCATAAAAATAATCGCAAAATTCTTTGTTAATTCTTTGTGTTTCGGCGCGTTTTCGCTGGGCTCTTTCAAACCTTTACGGTATTGTTGTGTTACAAAACAGGGGTGCGGAAAGCACACCAAAAAAGGAGAACACACAGTATGAAAAACCAAAAATTCGGAGTCGAAATCGAGCTCACGGGCATCACGAGAAGAGACGCGGCAAAAGTCATCGCTGACTACTTCGAAACAACGTCAACATATGAAGGCACAGGGTACAATAAATACTCGGTGCGCGATAGAGACGGCAGAAAATGGACGGCGATGTACGACAGCAGCATCGATGCAAGAGACAAAAACGACAACCGCTTGAGCGATGAATACAAATGCGAACTCGTAACACCGATACTCGGATGGGATGACATCGAAACCCTACAAGAGATCGTGAGACTGCTCCGCAAGAACGGAGCGATAGCGAACGCGAGCTGCGGAATCCACGTACACGTAGATGCAACGAATCACACGGCAAAGACGCTACGAAACCTTGTAAACATCATGACGGCGAAAGAAGACATACTCTTCAAAGCCTTGGGAGTAAGCCAAAACCGCGCGGACAGATGGTGCAAAAAAACGGAAGAGGGGTTCGTAGCAAACCTGAACCGCAGAAAACCGACAACCGAATCGGGCATCGAAAGATTATGGTATAACGGAGCATCGAGAAGAACAACTCACTACGATATCAGTCGCTACCACGCACTCAACCTGCATAGCCTATGGCAAGGCAAAGGCATAGAGTTCAGATGCTTCAACGGAACAACCCACGCAGGTAAGATAAAGACCTACATACAACTGTGCCTTGCAATCAGTCACCAAGCACTGACGCAAAATGCGGCAAGCGCAAGGAAGACCGCAAGCACGAACGAAAAATACACCATGCGGACTTGGCTACTCCGTATGGGAATGATAGGCGATGAGTTCAAAACGGCAAGACAGTTCCTACTCGAAAGCCTTGACGGAGACATCGCCTTCAAGAACGGAAGACCTAACAGGGTGGCCGCATAAGCCACCCTATGAAATACAAGGAGATAAAATCTATGAAAAAAAGACTTTATGTGGCTTATGGCAGCAACCTAAACTTGCGGCAAATGGCTCGTAGGTGTCCGACCGCCAAGGTGTTCGGTATCGGTACTATAAAGGACTACCAACTGACATTTAGGTGTGTGGCAACAATAGAGCCAGAGATCGGCAAGGAAGTACCCGTCGGAGTATGGGAAATACAACCGAGAGACGAGACCGCACTCGACAGATACGAAGGGTATCCGCACCTTTATCGCAAGGAAGATATCAAAGTGACGATGTCGGACGGGACGGAAGTCACCGCAATGGTGTACATTATGAACCGAGGCTTGCCAGATTACCCCAACGCATCGTATTACAGGACGATAGAAGAAGGGTATCACGACTGCGGACTTGATCCACAATACCTAAAAGGAGCCTTGGAAGATACGGAAATGCGGAAAAAGAAACAATAAAGATAATATACTGTGTGTTCGAGAAGAGAGATAGCAATGTCTCTCTTCTTGTCGTTTATGGAGGTTGAATGGGAGAGAGTAAGATAATTACAAAACCAAACGGCGAACTATTCAACCCTGACCTTGCACAAAGGGCAATCACATTTATCAATATGCTCAAGCACACCAAAGGGGAATGGCACGGCAAGAACTTCGACTTGTTGCCGTGGCAAACTCAAATCATATCGGATGTATTCGGGACCGTAAAGCCAAACGGATACCGACAATACAACACAGCCTATGTCGAAATACCGAAGAAACAGGGCAAGTCCGAACTCGCCGCCGCTGTCGCACTTTATCTCCTTGCGGGTGACGGCGAGTGGGGTGCTGAAGTATATGGATGTGCAGCCGACAGACAACAGGCATCGATTGTGTTCGATGTTGCTTGCCAGATGGTAGAGCAATGCCCGGCATTGAAAAAGCGAATCAAACCGATAATTTCGCAAAAGCGGCTCGTGTACTTGCCACTTAACTCGTTCTATCAGGTGCTTTCGGCAGAGTCCTATACCAAACACGGACTCAACGTTCACGGTGTCATATTCGATGAGTTACACGCACAGCCGAACCGAGCATTATACGACGTAATGCTACACGGCTCCGGTGACGCACGAAAGCAACCGCTTTTCTTCTTGATAACGACAGCCGGGACGGATCGCAACTCGATATGTTGGGAAGTCCATTCCAAAGCCAAGGACATCATAGAAGGACGAAAGCACGACAAATCATTCTATCCTGTCATATACGGAGCGGAAGACGATGACGATTGGGGAGATGAAAAGGTGTGGTATAAAGCCAACCCGTCTCTTGGTGTCACGGTCGATATAGATAAACTGAAAACGGCATTTAACTCGGCAAAAGAGAACCCGGCGGAAGAAAACTTGTTCAGACAACTGCGGCTCAATCAATGGGTAAAGCAGAATGTGCGGTGGATGCCGATGGACGCTTGGAATAAATGCGATTTTGCGGTAAATGCGGAGAAACTTCTCGGCAGAGAGTGCTACGGCGGACTTGACCTTTCGTCAAGCACCGACATAACGGCATTCGTGTTGGTATTCCCACCGACAGCCGATGACGATAAATACAGCATTCTTCCGTACTTTTGGATACCAGAAGACACGATAGATTTGCGAGTAAGACGCGACCACGTTCCATACGATACTTGGCTCGGTCGTGGACAAGTAATCGCCACGGAGGGCAATGTCATCCACTACGGATATATTGAGAACTTCATCGAAGACCTCGGCACGAAATACCACATCAAAGAGATTGCGTTCGATAGGTGGGGAGCGGTGCAGATGGTTCAAAATTTGGAAGGAATGGGGTTCACGGTCGTACCATTCGGTCAGGGTTTTAAGGATATGAGTCCGCCGACAAAGGAACTGATGAAACTTGTGTTGGAGCAGAAAATAGCGCACGGCGGGAATGTTCCGCTCCGATGGATGATGGATAACGTGTATGTCCGAACCGACCCGGCAGGAAATATCAAGATGGACAAGGAAAAGTCCACCGAACGAATAGACGGCGCGGTTGCGACCGTTATGGCGCTTGACCGAGCAATCCGAAACGAAGGCTCGACTGATAGCGTATATAACGAACGCGGAATCATTGTGATATAAGAATTGGCACTATGCGAGACTGCAAAAGTGCCAAAATGACACCTTCGGAGTCAGAGAAAAGTGTCATTTTCTCACCTGAACAGCAGAAAATGGGAAAATTTTTCTCATTGTAAAGCGATTTAATGTGAAAATTTACGTTAAATCGAATATTGTATTGGCAAAATGCTTGCAAAACGCAATCAAATAGTATATAATAGAACTATCAAAAGAATACTATGTAATGGAGGTATTTTAGAGATGGCAAGAACAGCAAATGTTTTTACAAGGGTAGATCCCGGTATTAAGGCTCAAGCCGAGACCGTTTTGGATCAATTGGGAATATCTATGGCCACGGCTATGGAGATTTATCTTCGTCAAATAGCCTTGCAGAGAAAAATTCCATTCGAAATGAAACTTCCCGACATTAATAAGCCGATTGCGGTTGGTTCGCTTACTGACGAAGCGTTTAACGCACTTATGGACCAAGCGGCAAAGTCATATGCGGATGGTTTATGTACGGATGTTGCTGATTTTAGAGCAGAGATGACGAAGGAAATAGGGTTATGAGCGAATGGAAAGTAATCCTTACTCCAGAGTTTAAGCAAGAATTCAAGGATATTTATTCTTATATTGCAGAAGTGCTGCTCGTTCCCGAAACGGCAAAAAATCAAGTGACTCGTATACTTGACCAAGTGGAAAAATTAGACGAAATGCCGAACAGGTTTCCGCTGTTTGAAAAAGAACCTTGGCATAGTCGAGGATTAAGAAAACTGATAATAGATAATTACATAGTTTTTTATTATCCAAACGAACAAATGCAAGAGGTTGTAGTATTTCACATATTCTATGGCGGTCGCAATATAGATGAATTGCTCGATAAAGAGAAGAATAAGAGAATCAAGTAAATTTGCAATTTTTTATTAAAAAGCAGCATAAAAACCTTGACAAATGATGGCGGATTGAATATAATAATCCGATTTGGCGCGATAGATGCCAAATGGGAGGCATGGGCGAAGGAGTTTTTTATGTTTGAGTATGTTACCAAGGCTGAATACCAGCCAGTAAGAGAAGAACTTGAAAGAATCATCAATCGTGTTCAAAAGGAAATGAGAACCCAATATAATACCTCTTTCCAATTTCGTTTAATAGGAAGTGGTAAACGCCACCTAATCACAAGAGTGGTAAATGGTAATGGTGGATACGATTTTGATTACAATCTCATTTTGCCAGCACCCGAAGAAGGCTATCATTATTTGGCGGATGTTGTCAAAAAACAGTTTATTGAATCTTTTAAGAAGGCATTAAAAGGAACAAAGTATTCTAATCCACAAGATTCTACATCGGCAATAACAATAAAAGTTGTAGATAAGGAAAATAAGAAAATAGAACACAGTTGCGACTTTGCAATTATTTATTACGATGAAGATAGAGTGGAAAATGGTTATTATTACTTACGGAATAACAAAAGCCAAGGCAATTATAGTTTTGAACCAAGAGTATTGAGCCGAGGAATAGAAGAAAAACTGTCGGAAATATTGGAATACCAAAATGGATGGAATTGGATAAGAGAAGAATATCTTAAATTAAAAAATAGGAATCAGGATGTTAACAAGCATTCATGTGTGCTTTATCTTGAAGCCGTTAGTAATGTGTTGAATTGGATAAATCAAGGATAATCAAATATTTAATAGAAAAACCGTACTCAAACCGAGTGCGGTTTTTTCATACCCAAAACAGGAGGAATGAATGAAAATAGAGAGAAGAAAGGTGGACGAACTTAAAGCCGCCGAGTACAATCCTCGTAAGGACTTGCGACCGGGCGATGCCGAGTACGAGAAGCTCAAACGAAGTATTCAAGAGTTCGGATATGTCGAACCCGTTATATGGAACAAGCGAACGGGAACGGTTGTCGGCGGCCACCAAAGGCTAAAGGTAATGAAAGACCTCGGCTACGAAGAAGTCGACTGCGTGGTGGTTGACCTTGACGAAAAGAAGGAAAAGGCACTCAACATCGCATTGAACAAAATCAGCGGCGAGTGGGATAACGACTTATTGGCAAACCTTTTGAAAGACCTTGACGGGAGCGGTTACGATATCACACTCACGGGTTTTGACCTTGCCGAAGCACAAGAACTGTTTGGTAGCGGCAGTATGGAGAATGTCCACGAAGACGATTTCGATGCCGAAACAGCCATAGAAGAGATTGTCGAACCGAAGACCAAACGCGGTGACCTATGGATACTTGGTGCTCACCGACTGCTTTGCGGCGATTGCACACAAAAGGAAGATGTGGCAAAGGTCTTGGAAGACAAATATGCCGATGTTATGGTAACCGACCCGCCTTACAACGTGGACTACGGCGGAACGATAAACGGAAAAGACAGAGACATCGCAAACGACAATCTCTCCGAAGACGAGTTCTACCAGTTCCTTTTGAGTTTTTACAAGGCAGCGGAAGCAAACCTAAAAAGGGGCGCACCCGTTTATGTGTTCCATAGCACGAAAGAATCTGTAAATTTCATCAAGGCGATGGCGAATGCGGGTTTCAAATACGCGCAAACCCTTGTGTGGTATAAGAACCACTTTACGCTTGGCAGACAGGACTATCAGTGGATACACGAGCCTATCCTATACGGATGGAAAGAGGGCGCCGGGCATTATTTCATCAACGACAGAACGCTTTCAACGGTCTATGAAGATGTAAGGTTGAATGCAAGAAAGATGAGCAAAGCCGACCTTGTGGACTTTATCGATAAACTGTTCGAGCAACCGACTTCGGTCATTCTCGACAATAAGCCGTCCAAGTCCGCCGATCATCCGACAATGAAGCCGATAACCCTTTGTGCTAAGCTCATCTACAACAGTAGCCACGAAGGGGATACCGTGCTTGAACCATTCGGCGGTAGCGGTTCGACCTTGGTGGCGGCGGAACAACTGAACCGCAAATGCTGTGCCATAGAACTCGAACCGAAGTATTGCGATGTTATTGTCAGACGCTACAAGGAACTCTGTCCGGCGGTGCAGGTAAAACATATCCGTGATGGTGTCGAAATCTACGATTAAATGATAATTCTTTTGTTTCGGGGCATTTTCGTCTGGACTTTCCTCGGCGAACGCGCTATTGTTTGTGATACCAAATAAAAGGTGGAACAATCAATGAGTTTAATCGAGAAAATCTATGACGGACAGAACATCGGGCGAGATGCTTACAAAGCCTTGCCATCGTCCACAAAAGAAGAACGACTGTATGCCAAACTGAAAGAAAGCCTATCCGAAGAGCAGATGACACTCCTTAACGAGTTTATGGAAGAAGTCATCGAACGAATGGGAAACGAACAGCATAGGGCATATAGACTTGGCTTCCGAACGGGTATGAAGATAACCATTGAAGTGTACGACCAAAAAACGGAGGAAAACTAATGGCAAGCATATTTGGATTTACCTTGAAAGGCATAAGAACCTTTCGGGGAAGAGACTGGGACGGAGTTCAAGGCAGCATCTATTATAAAGGCAAGAAAGTCGGATGGTATAATGACAGCGGTGATGGCGGAGCGGCTGACATCGACTTCGATGGAACGATCGAAGAAAGAAGAAAAATGGACGAACTACTCAAAGCCGCTGCGGTCGAATATTACAAGAGATATCCGATGACGGGCATTTATGCGGATCTTCCGATAGATTCCGAACTTTTTATGTCGGCACTGGTGGGAATCATCGATGACGAAAAGGAATACAAAAAGGCGGTGAAAGGTGGATATACGAAGCTGATCGTGTACACCGATCCTAAAATGCGGTTTCAGATGCTTGCCAAGTTCCCGACAACGGAGAGTATGGAAAAGCACATTGAAGAAAAGGGCATAATGGTAGAGAGAAAGTACGAGAAAATCGAAGATTTTACCATCGAATAAAGGGCAAAAACAAAGCCCTTTTTCTTTGTTAATTCTTTGTGTTTTAGCGCGTTTTCGCTGGGCTCTTTCGGTTGTTTACGGTATATTGTAGGTACAAAAACAAAGCAAGGGCAACAGCCGAAAGGAGCATAAAAATGGAAACGAAAAAGGAAATCCGCAACTACTGCAAAAACAAACTCAACGCACTCGTGAGAGACCATAACCACTACAAAAAAGTAAGATACACGGATGCGGTCGAAGACTACAGAACGGCAATCGAAGTCCTTATCGACTACGCGAAAAGAAACGGCATCAAACTCGGATACACGATGGACGAAAACGGATACATCACGGTGGCATAAGGAGGGCAGAACAATGGCAAAACAAAAGGACATCTTCAGAACACTCAAATGCTACAGTCACGGCTTCCACACCCACGCAACCGAAGACGAGAACAAGGCATACGATGCCAAGGTCGAAGAACTCAAAGCAACGATACTCGCCGATGTAGAACACGCTCCCGAAATCATAGCAGACGAGTTCGCCAAGCATCAGGCAAAGATGTATCGCTCCCAGATGCAAGGACAATACGCCGAGCTGATATGCAATGCCGAATGGAAAGCAATCGACAATACGCTAATGGCACTTATCGATAGCAAACCGCTAAAAAAGGACTAAAAACGACCGAAAAAGACAAAAAATCCGACCGTCCGACAGGGCGGGTTAGTCCTTGTTTTTGTTTGTTAATTCTTTGTGTTTTCACGCGTTTTCGCTGGGCTCTTTCGATTGTTTACGGTATATTGTAGGTACAAAAACAAAGGAGCAAAACAATGAAAAAACAACTCATCGAAATCGCAAAAAAGAACACATACAGCATCGAAGAAAGAGGTGACCTCGAAACCCGAAACAGCGACAGCGAAGACTTCATCGAAATGAGTGTGTGGAGCATAAAGGCAATGCTCGAAGAAGCCTACGAACTCGGCAGGAAAGCCGCCAAAACGAATAAATAAGGGGTGGCAGAGATGAAAGCAATAATCGTGAGAAAGGTAGCAAACATAAAGGATTGGCACGATGCGGTAGCTGAATACAAATACATGCACGGCAAGGAAATGCCGCAAGCGGAAGTCAAGGTGGAGAAAACAATCCACCTGACTGCAGCCGAGTTCGATAAGATAGCGAACGACCTATTCGAAGACTGCAAATGGGTGCAGGAAAACAAGGATCTAATGAGGATAGACGAAGACGGGGTGTGGCACATGATAGCACTCCAATGCAAGGATAGAAACTACAAAATCCTAATCAACAGCGAGGGGTTCTCCTATCCGAGATACACCGCAATCGTATAACATAGAAAAACCAAGCAAGGACACCGCCAAAACAAAGGCGGTGTTCGGCATTTATGGAGGTAAAATGGGAATATTCGGACGGAGCAGAGACGCTCCTAAAAAAGAGAAACGAACCGCACCGTCAAAGGAAATGCAAGAGTTCATCAGGGGTGTAGATGTCGACTTTATCGGCAACAGCAACAGCGGTATCAATGTGGACGAAATGCGGGCGATGCAAACTTCCGCCGTTTATGCTTGCGTGAAGATCTTGGCGGAGACAATAGCGAGTTTACCGCTACACCTATTTAAGAAAGGAAGAGGCGGTAAGAATGAAATGGCGGAGCAACATCCGCTTTTTTCTTGCCTTTATGAGTTCCCGAACGAAGAGATGACGAGTTTCGAGTTCAGAGAAACGATGATGACATCGCTCCTTTTGTGGGGTAACGCATACGCAAGAATCATCCGAAAACAAGGTCATACGACCGAACTGTGGTACTTAAAGCCGAACCAAATGGTAGTGGAGCGTGACAGCACTACGGGCAAGATTAAGTATACCTATTCGGACGAAATAACCAACAAAACCTATGTCTACCGACCAGACCAAATCTTCCATATCAAAGCGATGTCCATAGACGGAGTGAAAGGCTTAAGTCCCATAGCGCAAGCAAGAGAGGCGGTTGGACTCGCCTTGGCAACGGAAGAGTATGGAGCGAAGTTCTTCGGTAACGGAGCAAGACCGGGCGGTGTGTTGGAACACCCCGGCACGCTCAAAGATCCCGAAAAACTCCGACTGTCTTGGAATCAAGTGTATCAGGGGACGAGAAACAGCCATAAGGTGGCGGTTCTTGAAGAAGGTATGAAATACCACACTATAGGCATCGCACCCGAAGACGCACAGTTCTTGGAAACGAGAAAGTACCAAGTGAACGAGATATGCCGTATCTTCCGTGTTCCGCCGCACCTTGTCGGAGACCTTGAAAGGGCAACCTTTTCCAACATAGAACACCAATCTATAGAGTTTGTTCAGCACACCATACGGCCGTGGCTTGTAAGGTGGGAGCAAGAGATAAGCCGTTCACTCCTTGACGAGAAAGAACGGCTTTTGTATTTCGCCAAGTTCAATGTGGACGGACTATTGCGCGGAGACTACAAATCCCGAATGGAAGGCTATTCCATAGGACGGCAAAACGGGTGGTTGTCTATCAACGATATAAGACGGCTTGAAGATATGAGTCTTGTCCCGGCGGAACAGGGCGGTGACGATTATCTCGTCAATGGTTCGATGATGTCTGCACAGGTCGGACAGCAGAACAAACAAAACAATCCAGACGAAGGAGGTAGCAATGGAGAAGAAAACGAACAAAAAGGAACTCCGAATGCTCCCGCTAAAGGAAATAAGAATAAACGAAAGTGACGGCGGAACGTGTATCGAAGGACATGCCGCCGTTTTCGATTCGTGGTCTGAAACCTTGGGTGGCATTTTCCCGTTCAAAGAGAAAGTGCGAAAGGGTGCGTTTGCGGAGAGCATCGGCAGAGATGATATCCGCGCTTTGTTCAATCACGATCCAAACTATGTACTCGGCAGAAACAGAGCGGGAACGCTTGAACTCGTAGAAGACGATGGAGGGCTCCGTGTCCGCATTACTCCGCCTGACACGAGTTGGGCAAGGGACATCACCACGAGCATCCGCCGTGGGGATATTTCGCAGATGTCAATCGGCTTCGTTGTGGAAGACGATGAATGGTCATCCAAAGACGGAATCGATACGAGAGAACTCAAAAAGGTTCGCTTGTTTGACGTCTCGCCCGTAACGTTCCCGGCATACACGGCAACCGATGTCGGTGTTCGTGCAATGCAAGAATATGACGTGTATAAGACCGAGCAACGCAAAGTAGCGGAAGAAACGGGGAACGCAGTTAAAAAGGCAAAACAGCAGGAAAAACTCAAGAACCTGCAAGCAAAATTCAAAATCATTTAATCGGAGGAAAACAGATGAATATGAAGAAAATTCTCGAAATGAAAGCAAAGAGAGAGGATGCAAGACTCAAGGCGATGGCTGTGCTTAACAAGGCGGAAGCCGAAGACCGTTTCCTCTCCGAAGAAGAGCAGAAGGACATCGATAAGTATGAAGAGGAAATCCGTGCGTGGGATGAGAGTATCGGCAGAGCGGAAAAACTTCTCGCTATCGAACCCGAAGACCGTTCGACCGAGAAACCCGAAGTAAAACCTACTCCCGCCAAGGACACCGAAAAGAGATTCGCGTCTTTCGGAGAACAGCTCATGGCAGCATATAGAGCGGCAATGCCGGGCGGCAAAGTGGACGAGAGACTTTCCACGAGAGCGGCAAGCGGTCTTAACGAAACCACTCCCTCGGACGGCGGTTTCCTTGTACAGCAGGATTTTGTGACCGAACTCTTGAAGAGAACCTATGAAACGGGTATTCTCGCAAGCAAGGTCAAAAAGATTCCTATCAGCACAAACGCGAACGGCATGAAAATCAATGCCATTGACGAAGACAGTCGTGCAAACGGTTCTCGTTGGGGCGGTGTTCAGACCTACTGGGAAGGAGAGGCAGACGAACTCACCGCAAGCAAACCCAAGTTCAGACAGATGGAACTGTCGCTTAAAAAACTCACGGGACTTTGCTATGCGACCGATGAACTTTTGCAGGACGCGGCGGCACTCGAAGCCGTTATTCGTCAGGCATTCGCAGAAGAGTTCGGGTTCAAAATTGACGATGCCATTCTTTCGGGTAGCGGCGAGGGCGAACCGCTCGGAATTCTCAACAGCGGCGCAATCGTGACCGTGGCAAAAGAAGCAAGCCAGACGGATACAATCACCGTGGAGAACCTCATCAAGATGTGGAACAGACTGTGGTCTCGTTCCAGAGCGAATGCGGTGTGGTATATCAACCAAGAACTTGAACCTTATCTTTACACGCTCAAAATCGGAGATAAACCCGTGTATATCCCGGCAGGCGGTCTTTCGGAGAAACCCTACGGCACACTTTTTGGCAGACCTGTCGTACCTATCGAACAGTGCAGTGCCGCAGGCGAAGTAGGAGACATTATCCTTGCGGATATCGGTCAGTACCTTCTCATTGATAGGGGCGGCATTAAGTCGGCAAGTTCCATTCACGTCAGATTCCTTTACGATGAGAACGTGTTCCGTTTCATCTACAGGGTTGACGGCAAACCTATCTGGACGAAACCGCTCACTCCTTACAAGGGTAGCGCGACCGTTTCGCCGTTCGTCACTCTTGCAAAGAGAGGCGCGTAAACCAAAAAACAATAGGGAGGTATGAGTATGATTACTCTTCAAGAAGCCAAAGAGTTTTTGAGAGTTGACGGCGATGACGAGGAAAATCTCATAGCCTCGCTTATAGTAGCGGCGCGGGAACTGACGGAAGACGTGCTTCGAAGACCGCTTGCGGAAATCGAACCTCTTCCCGAAACCGTGCGGCAAGCAATGCTTATAGTCGTAGCCACGCTTTACGAAGAAAGGCAAATCTCCAAGGATAAGACGGGTATCGATATATCTGAAACCCTTGACCTTGTCAGGCGAATGCTGTTCGCCTACAGGAAAGAGAGGTTCTGATGGATATAGGAAGACTAAACCGAAAGGTGGAAATCCTGACCTTTGTGTGGGAGCGAGATGATTTCGGTGGACAAGAAGGAACATGGGTGACAACGGACGTAAGGTGGGCGAGTATCGAGCCTGTGAGCGGTACGGAGTATTACACGGCGCAACAAGTTTCAGCGGAAACGGTGGTGAAGATAACGCTCCGATACACGACTAACGTGACCGTTCTAAATCGCGTTAGGTACGGAAACTCGTTATATGAAATAATCGGAGTTTCGGACGATAAAACGGGGCATAAAGCCACAATACTCAATTGCAAGGAGATAGTGAACGATGAGTTACAGCGCAAAGCAACGGAAGGTTAAAACGAAAGTGGAAGGCGCAGACAAACTCGTGAAAGATATCCAAGCAATGGAAGATGCCGCGTCATCTGTACTTATGACGGGAGCAAAGGCAGGCGGCAAGATTGCGCTTGACGATGCAAGGAAAAACTGTCCCGTGGATACGGGAACGCTGAAAGCGAGTCTGAAACTCAACGAAGGCAGAGCCACGGAAACCAAAGCGACCGTGTCGGTAGACTATGACAAGTCACTCCGATACGGCACGTTCGTAGAACTCGGTGCAAGGGGAAGAGCTGCCAACCCGTTTCTACGAAATGCCGTGGACGAAAACATCGACAAGATAAACGATGAGATCGTGAAAGCAATCTCGAATGCTGTGGGGAGAAAACTATGACGGACATCTGCCAAGCAATATATGCGTATTTAAGCAAAAACGAACAGATAAGAGAACGTGTGGGGAATAAGATATTCCCCATAATGCTCCCCGAAGACGCGCCACTCCCGGCAATCGTTTATTCGCCCGTGCTTGCCAACTACGATTCGGCTCTGCAAGGCGATACGGGGTTTGTCAGACAGACGATGCAGTTCGTGTGCCATGACAGGACGTTCAAGAAAGCAAGAGAATTGTCGAGAATGGTAAAGCGTGCCTTTCAAGACTTTCACGGAAATATGTGCGGCTTGGAAATCCAAGCCGTTTTCATTAAAACGGACTACGAGTACAACGGGAACACCGCGTTGAAATTCAATACGGAAGAGTACCTGTCGAGCATCGAGTTCGAGTTTTATTACAACGAAAAATAGGAGGACGAAAATGGCGGTAGCAGGTAAAAACGGAAAAGTGATTATCGGCGAGAGCGGAAACCAAAAGGTAGCCGCAATCAAGAACTGGTCGCTTGAACTGTCACTTGAAACTTTGGAAACGACCGCTCTCGGCGATGACTGGAAAAACTACATCACGGGACTGAAAGAGTGGACTGCGAGTTCGGAAGGCGATTACGAAGTTCCGACCGATACGCAAGGACAAGCGGCATTACAAGAAGCGTATCTCGCAGGTACGACCGTAATCGTAAAGCTGTATGTGGATAATGCGAACTACTATCAGGGAACGGCATACATCAGCAGTTTGTCAATCGAAGACCCGGTGGATGACGTGGTCAGCATCAGCCTTGAACTTACGGGTACGGGCGAATTGAGTTTTCATAAAGGAGAGTAAGAATGAAGAACGGAGTAACCATCAATCTGGATAAACCCAGAACATTGAGATACGGCATCAATGCGCTCGTCAAGGTGGAAGACCTTACAGGAAAGAACATTACAGCGCTTGACCTTTCGCACGTGGGTATCAAAGACTTGCTCATTATCGTGTATGCGGGGCTTTGCCACGAAGACAAAACCCTTACGCTTGAAAAGGTCGGTGACCTTATTGACGAGTATTCAAACATCACCGAGATTGCGGACAAACTCGGCGAAGCCTTTACGCTTGCATTCGGCAAGGCAGAAGGTAAACAGGGGGAATAAGTGAGACTGCTTTTGACCTTTCCGAGTTTTGCGAAAAGGCAGTCGTGTTCTTTGACATAGATCCCTTACGAATCGGCAATTACACTCCGTATGAAGTAATGCTCCTTGCAAAGCAAAAGCGAGAGCGGGAAACTCGACTGTTCGAGGACAACATCACGCTTGCGTGGCATACGGAAGCCTTTGCAAGGCAAAAGAAGTTGCCGAGCCTTTCAAAGGTATTGAAAGATATAAGGAAGAAACCGAAAAAAACAAACTCGGCTGGTGATGCCGTACTCAAAGCAATGGCGGCAGAGCAAGGGGTAATAATCAAATAGGGGGTGAGGACAGTTGGCGGTTATAAGAAACCTTGTGGTAAAGATAGCGGCGGACATATCCTCGCTCTCAAAAGGGTTAGATAATGCCCAAAAGAAGATACAAAAGGTGTCGGCAAGCCTGACGAAAGCGGGGACGAAACTATCGGCAACGGTTACGGCTCCGCTTGTGGCACTCGGCACGAAGTCAGTCATGGTGTCGCAACAGTTCGAGCAATCAATGGCAAACGCGGCATCTGTCGCAGGTGCTACAAGCGAAGAACTTGCAAGAATGACCTCAATCGCTCGTGAAATGGGCGCGAAGACGGTTTTCTCGGCATCGGACGCAGCGGACGCTTTGTACTACATGGCATCGGCAGGTTACAAGGTAGACCAGATGGCTGACTCCATCGAGGCAACTCTGAACCTTGCATCGGCAACGCAGAGCGATTTGGCATTCACAACCGAAACCGTTATTTCGACCTTAAACCAGTTCGGCTTGGAAGCGAATCAAGCGGAAAGAGTAACGAACGTGTTTGCGGCGGCAATCGGTGACTCTATGGCATCGATGGATAAACTTGCAAACTCAATGGGATATGTTGGTCCTGTGGCAAACAGCCTTGGCTATTCGGTAGAAGAAACGGTCGGCGCACTGTCCGTGTTATACGACGCAGGCTATGATGGAAGTACGGCGGGAACTTCGCTTCGACAGTCCCCTATATCACTTTTAAAAGCATTTGTATCTCTTATGAACCCGTCAACGGCGGCGCTCGGAGTCTTTGAAGAACTCGGCATAGCCGTAGAAGACGTGAATCCGGCAACCAACGATTTCGCATCAATTCTTGACAGGTTAAGAGATGCGGGAATGGACACCTCGCAAGCAATGAAGATTTTCGGAGCAAGGGGCGGTCCGGGTATGCTTGCTTTGATGTCGGCAGGCGGTGATGCCGTAAGGGGAATGACCAAAGCCATTACGGGAACGAACAAAGCGACCGACATGGCGGCAACGCAGCTCGATACTTTGCAAGGACAATGGAAGATCCTGAAATCCGAGCTTGAAGAGATAGCGATCTCCTTTGGCGATGTGTTGATTCCGCTCATTCGACAGTTTATAACGAAGTACATCTCGCCGCTTACGGCAAAGATTATGGGACTGTCTATGGGAACGAGAAAACAAATTGTAGTCATAGCACTGCTTGCGGCGGCAATCGGACCATTGCTTATCGTAATAGGGAAACTTGTTGGCAGTCTCGGCACAATCATTAAGGTGGCAAAAGTCCTATTCACGAAAGCGGGGCTCATCGGCATAGCAATAGCAGCGGTAGTCGCTTTACTCGTGTATTTATGGAAGACGAACGAAGACTTCCGAAATGCCGTAATCCGCATATGGGAGAAGATTAAGTCTGTCATTATAAGCGTAGCCAACGCTATAAAAGCGTGGTGGGACGAGAACGGAGAACGCATCAAAGCGGCGGTTGTGCAAGCCTTGAAAACAGTCTGGAAATGCGTGAAAGAAGTCTTCTCCAAAGTGCTTGCCATAGCCAAGAAAGTGTGGCCGCTCGTAAAGAAAATCGTGGTGGACACGGTCAACGGCATCAAGACCTTTTGGCAGAAGTACGGCAAGCAGATACTCAAAATCATCAAGGATGTGTTCACCCGTCTTTGGTCGATTATAAAAAGTGCGCTTGACGTTGTCAGCAATGCAATACTGAAATTCCTAAACTATGTCGAACCGCTGTGGGAGAAGATAAAGGCGCTCTTCGTATCGCTTTGGGATACCATCGTAGAACTCTACCAACTCTTGAAACCCGTGTTTGACTTGATTGGCAAAATCATCGAAGTGCTGTACGGGGTAGTGGTTGGAGTTGTCAACGGAATCATTGCAGCTCTCGGTCCGTTCTTGAGTGCGGTTTTAGATGTGGCGAATGCCATCATCGAAGTGATAAAGTTCGTGTGCGCGATACTCAAAGGCGATTGGTCAGATGCATGGACGCATATGCAGAACATTGCTACGAGTATTTGGAGTGCTATTAAGAATATCTTTCTCGGTATTTGGGAGTTTATCAAAGGCTTTGGGCAAGGGTTCGTAGACTTCTTTCAAGGTATCGGTGTGAATGTGCTGGATATCTTCCGCAATATTTGGACGGGTATTAGCGGCTTTTTTACGAATATTTGGAACGGGATCTGCTCGGTATGCGGTTGGATTTGGGATAAGATAACGGGGGTGTTTTCAAGTATCGGAGACTACTTTAGCAACCTGTTCAAGCAAGCGTTCAACTGGGGTAAGAACCTAATTAATAATATCGGTGACGGCATAAAGAAAGCATGGAGTAAAGTCGTAGACGGAGTAAAATCGGTCGGACAGTCGATAAAAGACTTTCTCGGTTTCGGCTCGCCGACAAAGAAAGGTCCGGGACATACGGCAGACGAGTGGATACCGAACTTAATGGATATGATGGCAGACGGAATGTACGACAATACGCCTATGTTGCAGCAAGCGGCGGCACAGGTCGCGTCATCGCTGAACATCACCGCATCGGCAAATCGCGCGGTAGTCGGTAGCGGAAGCAGTCCCTATGGAGATATGGTCAATGGAATGCTCCAAGGGATAGCGGCGATCGGCAATAACGGTGGAGAAGAGCAAAAAGACATCGTGTTGGAGATTGACGGACAGCAGTTCGCAAGGCTTATTATGCCGAGACTGAACAAAGAATACAAGCGAAACGGCATTGCTTTAAGGGAGGTGTAAAGTGACGGTTTTCTTAAAAATAAACAGTAAGACGATAAAAGCACCGACCGAACTCACTTGCTCGACCGAAGTGTTGGATAAGTCGGAAAGAACGATGGACGGCACGATGGTCGTAGACATTATAGGGAGAAAGAGAAAGGTCGAAGTCTCGTGGAAATATCTCTCGAAAGAAGATATGGGACTCTTGACTGCCGAAACGAAAAGTGGCTCGTTCGTGACGATAGACTACAACGATCCCGAATCGGGAAAGTTGACGTCGATGACCGCTCGTCCGCAGGACTTATCCTGTCAGCCACGATACGATTGGGTAAAAGGCAAGATAATGTGGGCAAGCGTCAGCGTTGCTTTTGTGGAGAGATAACCTATGGAATATACGGATAATCCACGAAAAATACTCGGCAGAGTGGACGTTATCTACTCGGATACGGAAATCAGCAAGGACATTCAAACAACGGAAAGCGGCAATTCGGCTATCAGCCACCCGGACGAAGTGTTCGGTGCGTACCTTGTGCCGACAGTCAAAGGCTGTACGATGGACGGCAATGCGACAATGGATGGCTCCTTTCAGATGATGGACGATTCGGTCGTTCTCGGTTGGTGGAGCGGCTCGCTGGCTGGTAGTAATGGTGTGTTTGCGAATGCGCCGTGGATCGAGATATCGTTTGTTAAGCGTCCGATAATCTCTTGGGTGGTATTGGGCGATGAAAAGCGGAATGAATACCCAGTCGACTTCATTTTGCAGTACAAACGAGACGGGAAGATTGTTCACTCGGATAGCGTGACCGTCAATAATCAGATACAGGTCCGATTGACTCCGCAACTTGAAGACATCACATCCATTAGGCTGACGATAATCAAGTGGAGCAAGCCGAATGCCTGTGCGAAAATATTGAAGTTCTACGACCGAATGATGGAGCGATACGAGGGCGATGCCATTGAAATGTTCGAAGTGTCCGAAGAGATGGGTGCGGCGGACGGAAACTACAACATAGTATCCGACACGATGACTGTAAATATCTTCAACAAGGACAGAAAGTTCGACAAAGGCTATCTCCGTTCGCTTATGATACTTGACCGAAAACTGATGCCGAGTATCGGTATTGAAACCAACGGGGTAGTCAAATACCAACCGCTCGGCACATTCTATTCGGACGAATGGCAGATAAACCAAGACTCTCAATGGGTAAAGTGCAGTGCGGTAGACAGGCTGATGCGGTTACAGAAAAAGACCTATGTCGGCTTTCCGCTGACGGAGAATGCATCGCTATACGATATTGCCGCCGACATTCTCTTGAAAATAGGGGAAACGGCGGACACTATCGTCATCTCAAAAGACTTGCAATCGGTGGTTGTGCCGATGGCATTCCTGCCTAAGGGAACGGCTTGGGACGCATTACAGGAAATTGCCAATGCGGGACTATGCAAAGTGTTTGTAGACCGAGAAGATAAAATCAATGTTCGCTCGGAGAAAGAGCCGAAGACAACAACGGCGATAAGGATAGATAAAAGCAATATGTTTTCGTACTCATCGAGTGTTTCTCTGACCGAGTTTGCGAACCGTATTTCTGTGGAATACTGTGACGTATCCTTGTCGAACGATACTGTCGAAGCGGTATCGGCCGAACTTAATATAGAGCCGAACGCATCGCTTGAACTGACGCTCGATTATAATACCGAAGTTGCGTACCCTGCAATGGAAACGGATAACTTAAACGTGCTATTGACCGACTTCCAAGGCGGTGTTAATGCTTGCTCGGTCGTTGCGAAGAACAAGACAGCCGAAAAGCAAAAGGCGGTGCTGACGGTCACGGGCAAGGCAATCGAGATAACGACAAAGACTTTGACCAAACAGGACGATGAAAGCGTGCGTAACAACGGAATAACCGAGTATTCTCACCCGTCAAGCGATCTTGTACAAAGCCACGATCAAGCGGAATACATTGCGAATTTCTTACTCGAAAAGATGCATGCGGGAGAGGGTGTTGTAACTACGACTTGGCGAGGCAACCCGAAACTCAATCTCGGTGAGAAGTATGTGTCGGTGGATAGGTTCGGAGACAGTCAAGAACTTGTGTGCGAGTATAACAAGTTTACGTTTGACGGCGGATTGAAACAAGAGACGCGCGGAAGAACGACATAAGGAGGGTATGAATGGCAAACTGGAAAGAGCCAAAGAGCGATTACAAAGCGGAAGACCAAGTAACGCCGGATATCTTCAATACTCTTGCGGAAAACGAAAAACACTTGAAAGAGATTTCTTGCAAGGTAGAAAAGAAAACAAAAAGCGGAACTACGACAACGATCTCCTCTATCGTTTTCGTAGAGCAATAGGATGCTGAAAGTAGTCAAAGGCGATGTCTTTGAGTTCGGGTTATCGTTTGAGAACGTTGCTACGGAACTCATAGTAAAGGTGGTGTTCGCATGCAAAGAACTTGGAATCGAAGAAGAGGCGGATAGAGAAGAGGACGAATTCCGCGTTCGAATACCGGGTGAAGTGACAAGGAACTTCAAAACAGGTTTTTTGAAATACGACATCATCGCCACCTTAATAGACGAGCAAGAGGTAACGCTCGTGCATCGTCAAAAAATAGAAGTATTGGAGAGGGTGGAAAATGGCGGATAAAAACTACTATGGTAATCAGGGACAAGTAAACGTCACGCCCGGAATTACCGTAACCTACAACTACAATCGGTTAAAGAACAAGCCGTCCATCAACGGGAAACCGCTTGACGGGAAAATGACGGCGAGTGAACTGAACCTATTGTCGAATGATATGACGGACTATGAGGAAATCAAACTGGGAGTCGATAAACGCGACTCCTTTATTCTTGTCGTTGGAGAAAACGGCGAAACGAATAAGATTAAACTCGGAGAACTTGCCAAAGGGAAATTACAGGCGGTTGATAAGATAACCGAAGACATTCCGGATGGCGATTTTGTATTCAAGAAAATGGAGGATAAATAATATGGCTCAAACTACAAACAAGTTTCAGATTATTCAGAAAGTCAGCGCGGAAGATACCATCTTAATCCATCCCGAAACAGAGGCGGAAGTTGTCAAGTACAGCGGCACGGCGGCGGGTATTTCGGCGGAGAATGTGCAGGGCGCAATCGATGAAGTCTACGAACAGGTCAAAGGTATCACGGGCGGCGGTATCGTAACGGGTATCAAGGGGGATAAAGAAACCGCCTACAGAAAAGGCGCTGTCAACCTTACCCCTGCAAACATCGGCGCTGAACCGAGCGGAGCGGTGAACACTCACAATACGTCCGGAACGGCGCACTCGGATATTCGCACCGCCGTAACCAACGCACAGAACAAAGCAAACAGCGCATACGCACTTGCGGAAGGCAGAGCGAAGGCTGTTTCGTTCGATACTGTGGCGGCAATGACAACTGCATTGAAAGCGGCAGCTAAAACCGACTACAAAGTGGGCGATAACATCTTTATCAAGGCTTTGGATACTCCCGACTATTGGGTAAGCAAGGTTCTCGATAACAACACGGGTACTTACGGGTACTTTGAAATCAGCGCACTTGAATCGCAAAAGGTTGACCTTGCCGCCTATCAGACGAAGACGGACAACACGCTTGCGACCACGGCAAAGACAGTAGTCGGTGCTATCGGCGAAGTAAAAACGACTGCGGATGCGGCGAAGAGTTATGAAGAAAGCAATGCATTTGCCGATTCCGTGACGAATGCAAATTATAATATACTGGATGAGATCCGGTATCAGACCT
>OGMF01001028.1_pt1 | contig 29044 bp, 15 predicted proteins | sample 1572921 | NCBI WGS metagenome assembly OGMF01 (sample SAMEA2581919, study PRJEB24529) | metagenome | biome: Human gut stool | place: China | collected 2011 | reverse complement strand
TGCCTGTTTACTTGTCTAAATCTTAAATTCCGACCTTCAAAACTGCTTTGCACCCGGCAGGGCAATACTTCCTTATCGGGTTGTGGCTTTAACCAGTCCTCGTTTTGTTTTATTTATTTGCTTCGAGGAATCTTTGCAGGATTGCTGCAATTTCCGCTCTTTCTGCATTGTCCCGGGGATTGATTGTTGAATCCGTTCTCCCCTTTATCAGCCCTGCGCCCACCGCGTACATCACGGCGGGAACCGCATATTCCGAAATGCTCTCCGCATCGGTATAAGAAAGGATGTTTGTGTTTTCCCCGACCGAAACATCATAGCCCTTGTACTGCGCAAATCGATGCATGATAGCCGCAATCTGCTCGCGCGTGACTGTGTTATCGGGTGCAAACTCGCTTTCGGAAATACCGTTGACAATACCGTTTTGCTTTGCCCAGAGAACCGCATCTGCATAGTATGCATCCGGCGGCACATCCGCAAAAGCTGCTTCGCCGCTTACCTGCGGCTCACCCTCCGCGCGGTAAAGCACGGTGACAAACATTGCTCTTGTTACTGCGGCGTTCGGCGAGAACAAATCCGTGCTTGTTCCGTTGAACAGCCCGTTCTTCACGGCATATTCAATATTTTTAAAGAACCAGTCGCTTTCCGAAACGTCCGCAAACGGATTTTCCCATTCATCGGATGAATTTTCAATCCACTTTGCATAAAGCGTGAAGCTTTTTATAACGCCGCTTTCAAAATCATACGGAGAGGTCAGATGCTTGTCGGCGTACCATCCGTCAAAGGTGAATCCGCTCTTTACGGGATTTTCCGGCTTAACAGCCTTGTTCCCCGATTGCAGCCTTTGACTTTTAATGCTGCTGCCGCCGTTTGTGTTGAACGCAACGGTGTAGTAAGCGAATTTGCTGCCCGAAGAAGATCCGCGCGACCTTGTTTCAAGTGCGGCAATTGCATTTGAAACTGCCGTTGAAGCATTGTCAATGTCGCTCTGCACTGCGCCTGCCGCCGAAAGAAGCTGTTCTGCTCCGCTTATGGCATTTTGCAGATTGTTCCAGCTTTCATTTGTGTAGCCGTCGTTTGTGATTTGCTTCGCTTCGGCTATAATCTTTTTTAAATCCTCGTAATTGATTGCATTATCGGTTGTTTCGACAACGATTCCGTCCGTCAGCGCTTCGCTGCCGCCGATGGCAAATGCAGCGCGGATAAGCGTTTGCCCCGCAAGACCTGCCGTGACGGTTGCTTCGCTGAGTGACGCTGCCGTTCCCCCCGTTATTTCAAGCGATGTTGCCGAAAGCTCCGTTATATCAATTTTTTCACTGCCCGAAATTCCGAGCACGCTGAGTTTTGCGCTTTCTCCCTCGGCAAGTGCGAGCCTGCCGTCCGTCACCGTTTTATCGGAGGCAGATATTTCAATCGATGTTATTTCGGGAATTTTTTGATTCAGCAGCGATATTGTTTTAACGGTTTCATTTCCTGCTTTATCCCTTGCGATAATTTCCAGCTCCGCCTTGGCAAGCTTTGCGGCATCGCCGAGCGGAAGCGTTGCTTTCATCATTCCGTCCGCAAAAATATCCTGCTCCTGCGGCAAAACGTTTTTCCCGTTGACCTTAAAGAAATAGTCCGCGTCACTGTCAGCCATTGCGGTAACCGTTACGCTGCCGCCGAAAGCGCTTCCGTTTTTCGGAGAAGCAAGCATCACTGTCGGCGCGGTTGTGTCAACGCGGATTATATCCTGAACAACAACGCTGTCGCCGTCCTCATCAATTGCATGGAATTCGACCGTATAATCGCCGTCCGCAAGGGAAACGCTCTGCACAATTTCGGCGCTCTTATCCTTAAATTCGTACCAGTCTCCGTCAGCGGTCTGCGAATTGATATACAGCTCTCCGCTTATCGGAACATCGGATTTCACTCTGACTGCACCGGCTGCTTTATCATACTCAAGCTTTACCGTCGGCTGCGTTGACGCTTTCAGCACAATTTCGTCCGACATTTTGTACGCGCTGCACCAATATATTTCGTTACCCTCTGAATCCTTTGCAATGTTGCACAGTCTGACTTTAGCAGTATACTTCTTTCCGGGAGTATATCCGACCGCCGTGCTCTTGCCCGTCGGCTTTCCGTCCGCACCCATAACGGGCATTTCGTACCTTCCGCCGACAAGGATTTCCTCGCCTTTCTTAAAGAACAAGCCCGTGTCAGCAAGCTTTCCGTCCTCATATACCTCGACCATATATCCGTCAAAATTTGTTTCGCTTGCGTCAGCGGCGATTCTCAGCATATCGTTTCCGCAGTTTTCGATTGAAACGCTTTCGCAGCCCTGCGGCGCTTTCACATTTGCAACCGTAATTTTACCGGCATCTATGCTGCCGAACGCCGTTTCCTCATCGCTGAGCGAAATTTTAACGCTGTACTCTCCGCTTGCCAGCCTTTCGGGGATTGCAAGATCGGCAGTTTTCGCATTTGCTGAAATTTCCTTTTCGTTCAGAACCACATCGCCGTTTTCACTTCCGTCGGTTACGGAAACGATAATTTTTGCGGTATCGGTGATGTTTTCTCCGTTCCAGTTCACCGTAAGGATATTTCCGCTGAGCTGCGCGCTTGCCGATGTCAGCTCGCTTATCGGTTTCACTTCAATTACGCTGACATCGTACGCATTTCCGTCCGCAAATTCTATCAGAACACTTTCCGCCGCGCGTGTTTTCGGAATTGCTATATATGCGGCGTTCCCCGTAATATTGATATTTGCCTTTCTGAGAGCTTCCGTCTTTTCAGCATCCGAAGCGCTGTGGTCGGGAGCGTTATAGTAATTCAAGCCGAAATCGCTTCCGCCCTGTTTTACGGACATATCCTTTTTAAGCTCGGCTTCGGAAAGCTCCTTGCCGTCGGCACGGCTTACCGAAAGAATGTAATCGGTTTGTCCGCCGAAGCTTATAAGATGGCTTGTGCGCTCATTATTTGTAAATATTTCGGTTTTTCCGCTTCCGCGGCTCATCGGGCTTATTCCCCGGTTCTGCGCCTTTTTCACTCTTTCCGCAAAATCGGGAACAGCAGTGCTTCCCGCACTGTAGGAAAGGTTTCCGCCGACGGATGCAAACTGCACCTCGCCCGTGGCGCTGTCCTTCCCGACTACAACAGGCTTAAGCATTTCGTTAAACATTGCCTTTGTTCTTTTCACGCCCGGGTCATCGGCAGCCGACAGCGTTGCAAAGTCCTGACTTCCGCTCGGGTTTCCGTGCGTAAACTCAATGCTTCCGCCCCAGTAATATGTGAAACCGACCTTTATAAGGCTGAGCACCTCCATTGAGCCCCACACCTTCTGACTGCCGCCGCCGAGCTCCGCCGAAGCAAGCTCCATGCCGCCGACAATCGGAATAAATTCGGGAAGACCGATTGCAACATTGAGCACAAACTGAACGAAATCCGCCGTGTCGCGCCCTGCTGCTGCGGTTATGGTCATTCTGCCTTTCATTATCTGCAAAAAGTTTACCCCTGCCGATAAATTCATGTTAAAATTCGGATACCAGCCGACAGCAATTTCTCCGCCATCAAGGAATTTTGCATTTTTGAGCATTTTAAGGCTGAGATTGTCAAAAGCAATTTTCATTGATCGCAGCGAAAGCTCCAAATCCGCATTTCCGGTCATAATTTTTGTTATGTCGAACTCAACATGCATCAGAAGCGTCAGCGGCGGGATTCCGTCTTTCCCGTAAATCGTGTCGTAAAGATTGTCGAATCCGCCTCCGCCGCCCGTTATCCAGACAACGCCCAATCCGTCAACGTTAAATCCCGGCTCAAATCCGCCGATTGTGAAATAAAGCTTATCGGGAATCGGCGCACCGGACGGGGACTCCTTCACCACAAGCGAGAATGCCATTGAAAGATTCGCAAGCTCAACGCCTGCGTCCACGCCGACATTATATCCGCCGATTGTGTTGACGCTTAAATCGCCCTCAATTTTATTCGGGAGGAATTTGACTATCTGCGGCAGCGCAACATGCGCGCTCATATTAATTCCGATGTAGCCGGGGTTTTTACCGCCGTAGAGAACATCATGAATCTCCGCCCCGAGCTCAACGCGGCTTGCCTCCTCATTTGTCGGCGGAATGTCCTTTTCCTTGGTCTGCGACCTGAACTCACCGGAATCCTCGTCAAATGTCAGCCCGAAGGTATACCCGTCGTCATTATCGTCATACCGGATCTCTTCGGCGCCTGTTGTCCATCTTGCGCCTGCCGCGGTGTTCTGCCTTACTGCCGCCGCTCCGCCCGGCGTCATAAAGCCGAGGTCAAGGCTTCCGCCGAACGATATTATGTCCGATTTTGTACTATCGTCATCGTTTTGGATTTTTCCGAGCACGCCGTACTTCATGTCGATAAGGAATCCGCCCACCGTTGTCAGTGTATCGAATGCGTTATCCCACTTAAGCTCGATGAAGTCCTGCCCGGAGATAAGCTCCCCGTTTTTCAGAACCTCACCCTCGGAGCTGTACTCTGGAATGAGATACTCCGTGCCGCCGTTTAACTTAAACGCCGCCGTTCCGTTTCGCACCGTTGTGTTCGCGCCGACGGTTGTTATTTTTCCGTCCATGAGAACTGCAACGCTGCCGTCCGCCTTTTCTTCAAGGCTCAGGTCGTTTCCGTGGTAGTTTAAGATATGATTTATGTTCACATCCTTATCCTTGCCCATCAGCCGATAAAAGCTTTTATTTGCTCTGTCCTGCGAGATATCGCCCCTGAAGGTGAGCAGCAAATCGTTTTCGTCAATCCCTGCTTTTTTAAACGCGGCTTCACTGTTATACGGCACAAGCTTATACTTATTATCCTTACCGCGCTGCACCGTGACAATGCCGTAGAACGCATTGGCATATTTTTCGTCGGCCGAAACGCGCACGGTCATGCCGTCCGATGTAAAGTCCTGCGGAACACCGCGAAGCGCGATTCCGTCATTTTTCACGCTGCTTTTAAACGCAGGCTCACCGGCGCCGCTTTTCCAAAGGAAGTGCAGGCGGTACTCGCCGGGTTCCATATAATCCTCAAGCATAATTGTAACGCCGGAGGATGCGTCCTCCCCGTCATACATGAGATTTTCAATCGGAATTTCATAGCTTTCCCCGTTTTCGCCGCGGAGATATATTTTATCAAGCAAATCGCTTCTGAAAAATTCCGCGCCGCGCCCCGAAACAGTTATATAGCGAATATCCCGGTTGTAAACGGTTTCGGGTGCAAGCCCCGTAAGCGTGATTGCCGGAAGGCTTGCGTCCTTGCCCGGGAGAATGATGTGGTTTTCCGTTGCCGCGAGGCAGTATTCCTCGGCATAGTGCCCGAGCTCGTTGACGCTTTCGTCCATGTCAAAAACCTTGATAACGAAAGAGCCGAGCTGCGCGCGCTCCTGCGGAGTGAATTTGAAATCGAAGTAGGTTACGCGGTTTTCGCCGCTCCCGAAATCAAGAATATCGGTATAAACAGGGTCGGCGTTGTCGTACACTATCCAGCTTCCGCCGTCCGTCTGCCGCTGAGTTTCAAATCCGAGTGCATACGCAACAACGGCAAGGCTTTTATAATTCTTTCCGGCATACTGCGGGTTTGTGAGATTTACATTTATGCGGACAACATTGTCCGTCCCCTCCGAGCCTGTGTACGCCGTGCGCGAGTCATCCTTAAAGCTCAGTTTCGACGGCGCTGTTGTGTTTATAATAATTTTGTTTTCCTTGTTTTTCAGATTTGCCGTAACGCCGTAATAGGTTGAAAACGACTTCTCCCCTCCGGCTGCAACCGCGCCGAGGTCATAGTAAAGCGCTGCGGCGCTGTCCGCCGTTTTCTTGGCATTGAGGCTGTTCGTGAAATTAAGTGTTTCGTCAGGTTCATAATCAAACACGGTTGCCGCAATGTTCGCCCAGTGCGCAAACGTCATTTTATACGGCTTCTGCTCCGTGAAAACGCTGTTCACGCCGTAGGCAACAATGTCCGAGGAATAGGGATTATCCCTTACGAAATAGTCGGACGGCATTCTGACTGAAGCATCCTTTGAGGAATCCCATGATCTTTCAAACTTGAAATATTCATATCCCTGACCGAGATTCTGCTTCGGAACCTCGTAATAACCGTAGTCCTTTTCTCCGAGCTGCGTGTCGATAAGCACGCGGCTTTTAAAGCTTTTGTCACTCTGTGAATTGTTTCTCACGGTATATGTTATCATTGCCGTGCCGAGCTGTTCGGAGGAATCGTTGTTCACAAGCGAAATATTCTGCTCAACCTCGAAATCCTCCGCGCTCCATGTGCTTTTTATAAAGTTGCCCTCCGGATCTGCCTCCGTCACAACCTCCGAGCTTTTACTGCCGAAAAGTCCGTATTCCTCGCCGAAAACATATTCTTTTCCGTCTGCTTGAAACGAGGTGAATGACGTGTCGTAATTTTCTCCGCGGTGAGTGAGCATTGCATTATCATCGCTTTTTTTAAGAACGTCACCCTCACGCGTTGAAATGACATATCCGCCGTTTTTGTTATTTACAACAACCCTTATATACTGGTTTGAAATTTCCGTTGTGCCGTCCTCATCCGCTGCAAAAGCCGATTGCAGCGGAGCCAATGAAAGCGCCAGCGAAACGGTCAGCATTACTGACAGTAAACGTTTAATCATAATATTTCCGCACCCCCGTTTCTCAGTTTACATACACATAAAGCAGATACATTTTTCTGCCCTCTTCCTGTGCAAGAATGGTGTAATATCCCTTTTGCGATGCGCCGAAGCCGACAGAAGCGTCAAAGCCCTTTGCATACTTCATCTGCGCCGCGGTTTTATATCCCTGCGCATAATAATATTTTGCGTTTTTATTTGCATTCAGGATTCTGATTTGCCCCGGCGCGGTTGTGAACACATCGTTTGCATAAACGGATGTTCCGTTTACGCTGAACTTGTAAATATCCTTCAGAACAACAACCGTGCACTTCTTTTCGGCGGCGTTTCCGAGCCTGTCTGCCGCGGTAATTTTCGCCGTGTATGCGCCCTCTTTTTCCAGGTTTACGTTTCCGAGGTCGACTGCCAGCTTCACGCCGTCGTTCACTTCCCCGAGCTTATCGCCAATAGGTGCGTTTGCGCCCGACTGCGTGTCAGTTGCTTTAATTTCATTTGTAATTTCGGCAATCGCTTCATCCTTGCCCGTTCCGGCTTTCAGAACAATGCTGCCGCCGAGCTTCACCGTCGGCGCGGTTCTGTCGATAACGGAAACATTCGTTTCAACCGAATTTTCATGTCCCCATTTATCCGCCGCCGTAACCTTATAAGAACCGTTTTCCGTAACCGTGATACTGTAATTGTAAGACTTGCCGTTCGATTCAAGCCTTTCCGCCTTAACCGCTATCGGAGCGCCGGATTTTGTTTTCGCCGTCACGGCGATTCCGTCAGCCGTTTCATCGGTAACGTTTAAGAGGATTCGTACATTCTTATTTGTATAGAAATTGCCTGCCTTATAGCTGTCGTTGCCCGAAAGCTCAGCGCCGCTGCCGACATAATCAACGCTCATTTTTATATTGGGCGCCAAATCGTCAATATCCGATATTACCGGGTAATCGGAAAATACATTTCCCGCTCTGTCCGCAAAATTAAGCGTTTGTGTGCCGTTTTCGCCGACTGTGACAATATGGCTGTTTTTATATCCGTCCGCATGGTTTTGCAGCAGCATAACCTCCTCGCCGCCCTCAAAGACATATTCAAGCTTCACGGTGTTTCCGTCCTTCGTGCGCTTCGGATACCCCTCCGAAAGCTTCGGAATATCCCTGTCAATAACGCTTATCGGACCGTCCTCCGGACGCCACAGAACGCTTGCATTATCGCGCAAATCGTAAACCGTGAGCATTGCAAGGCAGTTTTGCTTAAACTCAACCGTGAGCGCTGTTCCGCTTGTCACAGCAGTAACATAATTCTCTGTCGGATGCAATTCTTCATTTTTTCCGCTGTCCTTATATGCCTTGACTGCCGCACCCTTAAGCTGCTCGTTAAAGGTTATGAACAACTTTATCGTGCTGTTTGTCGGAGTGCTGAGAAGCTCCTTTATTGCTTCCTCCGTTCTTGCGTCGATAACGCTCTGCCACCCCTCCGAAACGACCTGCGGCGGCTCTTTGTCGATTGTGAGAACCGCAATTGCAACCGTTCCGATGTTTCCTGCTCTATCCGTCAGAACGAATTTCCCAGCGCCGTTTAAATCAAGCTCCGTATAGTAACCGTTTTCGTCAGATTTAAGCTCAAACGCTTTTCCGTCAGTCTTTGTTCCCGTTACATACACTCCGTTTTCAGCCAAATCGCTGTCCTTTGTAACTAAGTATGCCTTAACCGTGTTCCCGTCGGCTCTGTAATTCACCGTACCTGTCGGCGCGGTCAAATCAATTGTGTTTGCCGGCAGAAGAACCGATGCGCTGATTGCATTTCCGCTGCCGTTTCCGCTGACTGTCAGATTCACCGTTCTGTCGGCGCTGCTTTCGGAGGTGAACATAACAAGCTTTTCCTTTGCATAAACCTTTGCACCGTCCGGAATATCTCCGTTTACCGAAACGGAAGATGAAACCGCATCGCCGTTTTTGTTCAGCGCTTCAATTTTCACGGATACTGCGCGGTTTACAAGCTCAATATCTATATTATCATTTGAACCGAAGCGTCCGATGGTTCTGAATCCGTTATCGTCCGCAGCCTGATATGTCAGGCGGTAATCCGCTATATTATTATCCGTTCTTTGCGCAAATGCAATTTCCGACGCATCGGCAGTATACGAGCCTTCGTTTCCCGCTTCATCGCGGAATCGGAACGTGTATTCAAGGCTCTCGGAGCCGCCGTCAAACGTGACGCTTGACGGAGCTGCGCCGTCCGCGGACGGAATAAGTGACACGCCGTCCTCGCTGAAGCCCTCGATTGAATATGTTGCAGAATAGATAATCAGCGCACCCGTTTCAATGTCCCGTTCGCTTTCTGAATTGAAGCTCACGATTGCTTCGGGAGCCGTTTTGTCAATATTTGTTACGGGAATCCTGAATTTTTTCGTTTCGCCTATATCTGAATTTGTGAGCGAATAGTTTAATTCGCTGTTTTCGCTGAATGTGAACTCATTCTTTCCGCCGTCAACAGACAGATTTTTTGTTTTGCCCGTGTCAACGGTAATTGTGACATCGGCTGAAACCTTTGTCTGCGGCGTTATTTCATTTCCGTCCGCCGTGAATTTCAGCGTGTGCGCAAATGCCGCCCCGAAAACGTCGGCATAAATGCTTTCGGACGCGCTTTCCCCGAACAGGTCGGTGAATCCGATTTCCGTTATTCCGTCCGCATATATCGGAACGCTTTCGTATGAAAGCGCATACTTGCCGTCCGTTCCGTCCAAGCTTACGGGCACGCTGAAATTAAGCGCTTCACCATACGACCAAACGGAATAGCCGTTTGCGTTCCTTGCGTTTGTGACCTCCGCTTTTTTCCCGTACAGCGGCGCTTCAAAAGCATATTTGTATTCACTTTGATTTCCTGCGCTGTCCTCAATAATGAGCGTTACGGAGGAAAGCGGAACCGACTGCGAATATTTTGCATATATTTCGGCTGTAATCTCTCCGTTTTCCGCATTGAAGCCGCCCGAAAGCATTCCCGGCACGTCTTTTATGTTATATGCGGCGTCGGCTGCGGAGACGCTGCCCGAAAGCAGCTCGGAATAAGCCTTGTCGAACTTCACATAAACATTTTTAACGGTTTCATCACCCTTTGCCGTCAGAGTGAAGCTTCCGTCGTTTACGGCGACGGTCGGCACGGTTTCAAATGCAGGCGGCTCGGAATCAACATTCTCTATGTAATAGCACGGAAAATCCATGCCCTCCTCTTTTATTACAACCCTTTCGCCGTTTATCAGCGCTTCACTGCTGTAGTTTTCCGCATCGTCCTCGGCATTCATCATGATATACCCATTGCTTATAAAATGATAAATTCCATCCGTGTCGGGTCTCACTCTCACATAATCCTCATAAATATTCTCGCCGGTTTCTTCATCAAAACCAACCCATCTGCCGTTCAAATCCTCATCCGGGATTGAATCCAAATTATCGCTTTTCACTGCCCTGCGCCATGCTTCAAAGCGGCTTTGCGGATTCTCCGTGTCGGTAACAACCGTTCCGTCGGGCGCCGTCTGCCTGTCATAAACACCGTTAAGCTTCACAAGCACTTCATTTGTCATGCGTTCTGTTTCGGAAACGGACATGTCAAATACGGGTGCGGTATTATCGCGGCGGAGCTTCATCACATAGATTGGCGAAACAGCGCCCCTGTCGGGATGCTCAAATCTGTAGTAAAGCGTTACACTGCGTATCTCCTTTTCATCACCGAAAAGATACTGCCCTATGTCATACGGCTGCGACTCAACTCCGTACCGATCCGCTTCAAATTCGACAACATCCGAAAGATTTTTCGGGTCTGTTCCTATATGCACCGCAAGCTTTGCCTTGTTTTCCGATTCTGTGATATTCTGAACGGGCGCTCCATAATAAGCAGCGTCGCTGTTTGAATAACTGCTTCCCGAAGGGCTGAAACGGATATACTGAGGGTAATTTGCATATTCGGGGTACTCCGTGCTGATTGTGTACAGCGGAATATTTTGCGTTACATCCTTTCCGTCCTTATCAAATACTGCCTCCGTGTTTCCTTTTCCGATGCCGTCAATATCCTTGTAGTGGCTGATCCAATTGCCCGTATCATAGCACGTGCTGCCTAAATAGGCGCGCGGCATATTACTGAAAGCATAATAAGCTATCGGGTTTTTTGTGCTCTGAAGTCCTCCGGTATAGCTCATATTGCTCACAAGCTCATAGCGCACGGAGTTCATGCCGCCGTCCTCATCGGCTTCGCAATACTCCGGTGTGATGCCGCTGATGTCGATATCGGCAACTGCGCTGCCTCCGCCTGACGAATCACCGAGTCTCAGCTCGTCAAACGTCCATGTTTGTATGACTGTGCGGTTTATTTCCCGGCCGCTGATGTTTTCTCCGTCATAAACCACCTTTTCAAATGTTACGAAGCTGTTTTTCAGGTCAACGCGCTCAAGCCCCGTCACGGGGTCGCCGCCGAGCAGAAATTCAGCCTGCGCAAATCCGAACAGGTGCGGAGTGTTCACGGGCTGCGTGTATTTGTCAGTATCGCTTGCCCATATCAAGCCTGCCGCGCTACCGCCCCTTATGTAATCAACTCTTTTGCCCGAAGCGTCATTCGTTGAAAAACGGCTCTGAGTTACCGCAGCCTTCGGAGCGGCATATATCGTGTTAAAGTCAACCGTTCTCACAAGCGTGCTGCCGTCCCCTCTTTCTGCTGCAAGCACAAGCATAACGGGGCGCGAGCTTTCGCTTGCCGCAATATCGCCGCTGTAGCTTTCGTCCGTTTCGTCAATCTTTGCCACGCTTGTTTCCCCGGTCAGATAAACGCCGAACACCGATTCGTTATTTGGCTGCTCTGTTGACGGGTCGTCGTCCGCAGGGGTGTGCACATCCGCAATTCTTTCGGCGCGCGCCTTGAAATCCGCAAGATATTTTTCCGCTATATAGCTCGCCGCGTCCGCAACCCCGGCAGGCTTTTCAGCCCATGTGAACCAGTAGCATTTTGTGTTTTTGATATTAATTTTTGCCGATGGATAATCCCCCTGCAAATAATCCTTCTGCATGTCGGCAGTATATTCAATCGAGGTATACGTGCGGTCGTATCTCATCGGGATTTTCAGCGTTTCGCTTGTGTTTCCCCTCGAGTCGCTCGCTTTTATCCATGCCGTCTTGGAATGAATGCTTCCGTCCTCCGGAAGCTCCGGTGCGGAAATAACCGCTTCCTTTCCGCTTGCGGAGGTATATGCCGGTTCGTCCGCGTCATTATCGGAAAACCCGTACATATAGGTAACATCGTCATCCATGTCGGAGATTGAAATATTGATTTTCTCAAAATCGACTGTTGTTTTTATCTCGGGCGCTGCTTTGTCGTACCCTGCCCAATCGGGCGCGGAAAGATTTTTGTCCGCGCTTGCCGCATTGCCGGCTTCGTCCGCAGCCTTAACGGTGATATCGATTGCGTCCGCCTCACTTTTATCGGGCAGCTTTATAAAGCCGTATGCCGCGCACTCCCCGTTTCTGCTGACTATCGGTGCGCCGAAGGATGCGTTCAGCGTGTCATCTGCGCCGCTTATCCATTTTGCATCGTCATAATTTTCCGAAGCGGAGGCCTGATAGAGTATTCCTCCTTTTTTCGCCGTTCCGTGAACTCTGACGGTAAACGCTGCGTCACATCCCTCCGCAGAGTTGTCATCTATCAGGGCTTTTACCGCGATAACACCGTCATTTTCATCATTTGCCGAAAGCGTTATAACCGGTGCGTCGAAATCAATCTTATATTGCTTGTCGGGCGAAACTCTGTACTCCGATATTTTCCCCTCGGCTTCGGGCGGAATATCTGTCGGCGCAAGCATGCCGCCGCTGTCCTTATAATTCATCATCGGATATCCCGATTCATCCCTGAACTGTTCACCGGGAGCTACATTTATAACTCTGACGGAGCTTCCATCCGTTTTATAGCTCGGATAAACCAATACCCTGTAAATAAGCGAGGTCTGATCTCCGTCCTCCGGGGCAGCGGTTATGTACTCACCCTTATCATTTTTTATATTGAGCGTTATTACGGGCGCGCCCTCCGCACGGGCGCCCTTTGAAAACCGCTTATTCATCGAAAGCTTAACCGTGAGCTTTTCCCACCGGCTAAAGAAAGGATTGCTTTCATTGCCGCCTTTCGTCATTTCAATGCTTTTAATGCCGAACGGCTGCAAATCAACCCTGCTTGCTCCGCCGACAATTGCCGTCACCTTACCTGCCGGCTGAGCGCCGTTTTCATCGGCTGCAAATTTATTCCCTGAAATATCATATATATTGTTCCAAAGCTTTGCGTTTTCTTTTTCCGAAACCGTCACCTTGCTGAAATTATAAAAATATCCGCGCTCCTGAGTTACAGCCGACGTGTCGGTATACGGATCGGCAATTTTATATTCAAACACCATAACGGGCTTTCCGTCCGTTTTCGACGGCTCGAATTTCAGAAACGGCGCTTCCGCAATTATGCCGCTTGTTCCGTCAATTCCGATTGTTTCAACATTCAGCGCAAGCCCTGCAATGCCGCTCTGCGGCATATTTTTGAAAACGACGGGTTCATCCCACTGAACGCGGAAGTACACCGTGCGGTTTTTAAGCTCTCTTACCTTATCAAGCGTTATCACGCCGCCGTCGATTTCCTTTGTTCCTTCAGCGTCCGCAGTTACCTTAACGGAGCTTATCCGCGGGCCCTTTATATCCCTGCCGACGAGCATTGCGCCCGATAAATACGAGTCAACGTTTGCGTCCTTGTCGCTCATTGCGATAAAGGAAAGAGCGCCAAGCTTATCGCCGCTTTTCCATGCCGAAAAATCGCCGAGATTAGGGCCGCCGCCGAGCGTGTTATAGCTTTTCCAGCCGCCGCCGCTTGATTTAACCGTTTCGTCCAAAGCGAATGTATAACCAATGTCGTTGCTTTTGTCTGTCAGACCCCAGCGCGTCTGAACGGTTTTTACTTTCCATGAGAAAAAGTACTGTATATCACCTTTGTCGTACATGCCCGATATATTTCCGTTTTCTCTGCCCTCCCTGTCGTCAAGCGCATTAAAGCTAACCGTTGCGCTCCAGCGGCGAACCTTGCGCGGACCGGTTATCTTCGTCTGCCATTCCCCTTTTGAGTTCAGGCAGCCCTGCAAATCGCCGCTGAGTCTGCGCCCGAAGCGGTTCAGCAGGTAGTTATTTTTCTGAAGCCATTCAATCGACTTTGCTTCATCCCTTGTTATTTTATCGCTCAACGCGCCCCACTCGGTTATGCCTGCGTCAAAAAGCTTCAAACCTTCTCCGCCCGCATAAAGCTGTGTTACGGGCTTATATGTAACCGTATGCCCGTAAGCGTTCTGTCCGTCTCCGGCTGCCGTCACCGCGCCGAGGCTTTGGTTCATCAGCATTCCAAGCGCAAGAATAATTGCCGCTGCTCTCCTTTTCATGTCAACATTCCTCCCTCTTCCCTTTTGCATTAGTATCTTCACACTGCCGCACCAAAGCGGAAACGCGCGCAATAAACACGTCCGTTCTGTACGGCTTTTTAATCCAGTCATCCGCCCCTGCGTTAAGCATCGGGATTTCTTCCTCTCCGCTTCTTCCGATAAGAAGCAGCTTCGGAGGTTTTTTTACACCCTTGACCGTTTTGCAAAAGCAGATTCTTTCATTCTCATCGTTATCAAGCTCCGCAATGACCAGCCCGATATTTTCGTTTTCAAGCTGCGCCGTGACTTCTTCGCCGCATGAGCTGCAAACGGCGTTGTATCCGCTGCGTTCAAGCATTTTTCCCGTCAGCGCCGCAAGCTCACAATCGTTGCCGACAATCATTATTTTCAAATCAACACCCCCCGAATAAAAGAAAAAGCTCCGTCAGCGCAAGCCGCCCGGAGCAACAGCTTTTCCGATATGTACAGTATATCAGAAAAAGCCGCAAATATTGAATTGTTAGGAAAAACTCACAATTAATTTACCGTGAAGGAATATCCTTTCCCGTACACGGATATTATGTCGTAATCCTCCGCATTTTCAGTGTCGATTTTCTTTTTCAGATTGCCGATGTGAAAGCGGATTGTGCGCGTGTCCTCGGCGGACGGGATTCCCCACACCGCCTCGTAAAGCTCGCTTTGAGAAAAAACCCTGTCCTCGTTTTTTACCATAAAAAGCAGCAGCGCAAATTCTTTCACCGTAAGCGCGGCGTCCTTTCCCTTTACGAATGCCTTATTTTTTGAAATATCAAGCGTCAGTGCGCCTTTTGTGATATGCTCAAGGCTTTCATGCTTCTCCTGTGCCTTTAAATGTCGCGACAAAAGCCTTTGCGTTACGGCGAGCAGCTCGTCAAAGCTGCACGGCTTTGTAAGATAATAATCGCCGCCGCGCCCAAGCCCCTTCACCTTGTCGCCGATTTCGTTTTTCCCTGTCAGAAATATAACGGGGTTGTCGCTTTTTTTGCGGAAGCTTTCGCATATGTCGTAGCCGCTGCCGTCGGGCAGCATAACATCCAGGATAAGCATATCGGGCGCATTTTCCGAAAGGCAGCGAAAGCTTTCTCCGGCTGTTGCCGCCGTTAATACGTTGTACCCCCTGCGCTTAAACAGCCGCGCATTGATTTTCAGAACCTCCGGTTCATCCTCAACAATAAGTATCAAAGGTTTTCCGTCCATTTATTTTTCCTCCGTACACGGCAGAGTGAATGAAACCGTTGTTCCCTTGCCGATTGCACTTTCAATCCGAATCTCTCCGCCGTGAGCTTCAATAATCTGCCGGCACACAAAAAGCCCTATCCCGTGCCGCCAATAGTCCTTGCTGACGGAAACATATCCGTCAAACGCTTTTTTTCTTATCTCCTCGCGCATCCCTTCGCCGTTGTCGGAAACGGAAACCGTCTGACCGTCTCGGCCTGCTTTCAGAGAAACGGTGATAATCCCGTTTTTCGTATGCTGCAAGCTGTTCGACAGAAGATTTGCCACGACCTGCGTTATTCGTGCGTAATCCACCCGGATCGGAGCAAGCTCGTCAATATCATGCACAAGCTTGTTTCCGCCCGCGTCATTTTTTCCGAAATAAAGCTCCGCCGCCTCACGCACGAGCTGAGACAGGCGCACCGGCGCAAGGTCAAGCGCCAGCCTGCCCTGTTCAATGGCAACCGTGTCCATAAGCTCCACCACAATCCGATCAATACGCACGACCATTTTTTCAATTGTTTTTTGATTTTCTTTTATGGTATACGCGTCGGAGCCTCCCTCTTCAATTAATTCGAATGTATCGCGCGCATGAAGGTTTATTGCATTCAGCGGATTTTTGATTTCATGTGCAACCGTTGTCAGAAACACCGATTTTGCCTCATCGTGGCGCTTGAGCTGCTCATTCTGCTCCGCAAGTCTTTTCCGCTGCTCCTCGTACTCACGCAGATGCAAAAACCAGACCGCTCCGCATGAAGCGCATACCGCCGCCGTTGTAACGAGAATATCCGTCAGCATTTCGCGCTCCGTCTGAAACCATGTGACATACCCGGGATTCAGGTAGCAGAAAACCGAAACCGTTATGTATTCCGCAACCTCGGCAAGAGAAACCCACACCGCGCTCTTGCCATCTAACATCAGCACCGTGAACAGAACCGCAAAAACAAACATTGACGGCATTCCGCCCTTATATGCACCGGAAGCAAAGAAAAGCGCCGGGAAGAAAATCATGAAAATAGTTACAATCGTTATGATATAAGCAATCCGATATTTTCCCGTTTTATATGTAAATATCAAAAGTCCTGCCGAAAGAGCGGCAAGAAAAGCGCTCAGAATAACGCTTGCGTACATGCCGGTTATTATATTCAGTACAAGAGTTGCGGCGCTGATGCCCGTTCCGGCAAGCGCAAGCACATTGAACAGCCGAACGCGGAAATCAAGCTCCGTATCAAAAAAACGCATTGCAAATCTTTTTATTTTGCCGGGCAACGGCATCACCTCCGATGCTTATATCATATATCATTGCTCCTGCATTTGCAAGCACATTTTTTAAAGGGGCTTCAGCAAAATGCACAGAACACATAAAGCAAATGAGAAATCAGAACATACATTCGGAAAATCAAATGTAGAAATTCGTTGCCTAACGAATTTCTGTGAAAGAAGCTTTATGCTACGAACAAACTTCACCTCTCGGAGTGCCCATGCACGCCTTCGGGTTCAGTTTGCCCGTTCTGCACTATTTTTCTTTTGCCCCTAAAGGGGCTTCAGCAAAATGCACAGAACGCAGAAAGCAAATGAGAAATCAGAACATACATTCGGAAAAATCAAGGGAACGCAGAAAAAAGCTGTTTAAAAAGTCACTCGACTTTTTAAACAGCTTTTTTCTGCGTTCTATTTATTCAAATGTCCTGTTCAGGAATGTTACAATCTGACCGCGGCTGCAAATCGTGTCGGGCGCAAATTCCGTTGCGGAAACGCCGCTTGTGATATCCTCTTCAACCGCCCATGCAACAGCCTTTGCATAATCGGCCGATGCAGCAACATCGGAAAATCCCGCTTCAGTGTCTGCGGCCGGAGAACCTGCCGCAATCCACAGATATGTTACCGTTGAAGCGCGTGTGCAGGGTGTTTCGGGAGCAAATTCCGTGCCGCTTGTAAATCCGAGCTTGTTTGCCCAAACTGCCGCGTCATAAAAATAATCGGTTGTGTTTACATCCGTAAAGGGATTTGCCGCACCTGTTTTCGGCGAACCCATTGCACGCCATATAAAAGTGATTATCTGAGCGCGCGTGCAGGTTGCATCGGGTGTGAACGTTGCAGCGGATGTTCCTGTTGTAATTTTATTGTCAACCGCCCATTTAACAGCCGCTTCATAATATGCGCCGCTGACAACATCGTTAAAGCCTGTTAAGCTCGGAGCTGCCGTTCCGGTGTTATCTCCTGCCGAAGCAGCTGCAAGGCGAAGTCCGTTGAACACTCTTACAGTGTCCTTTTTTCCGTTGAGAGTAAGCTCAAGCGTACCCTTAACGGAACCTTTTTTCGTGTCGGTTGAATCAACCTTAACAAAATCGTCCTTCCATTCTATTGCCGTGCCGTTTTTAACAACCGCGCGAACCTTTGCAAGAATGTCTTCCTTTGTTACATCCGCGTCAAACGAAACATTCTTGAAAACAGCGGAAACGGCTGCCCTATCCTCGGCAAGCTTTTCCGTGTCGGCATTGTTTGCCGCAGCATCGCCCGTAAGTATCGGGATTGCAAAAGTATACATATCGTGAGATACATATCCCTCGCACTCAAATCTTATGTTTACAAAAAGGCTGCCTGCCTTCTGGCTTGATGCGTTATAAAGACGGAAATCCGCTTCCTTGTCAAAGGAAAGCTTAACCTGATCCGCATTTGTGAGCTGCTTTGATGCCAGTGACACAAACTCGTCCATCGTTATATCGTTGTAAACCGTGAGCGTTTTTTCAACGCTTCTGAGCGCTTTCTTTGCCTTTTCAACCTCGCCGATAATATCAACCGCCGAAGCTCCGCACGGGAGCAGCGCCAGCGCCATGCACAGCGCCGTTACCAAACACAATATTCTTTTCATTCTTTACCAATTCCTTTCATATTATAAAAAATAATTTAATGCAATGCTCTGTATAAGAACGTTACAATCTGACCGCGGCTGCAAATTGTTTCGGGAGCAAATTCCAAAGCGGAAACGCCGCTTGTGATGCCCTGTTCAACTGCCCATGAAACAGCCTTTGCATAAGCGGAGTTTGACACAACATCCTTAAATGCACATGTAAGCTCGGGCTGCGGTGAGCCTGAATATATCCACAGATACGTAACAGTGTCGGAGCGCTTGCACGGCGTGTCTCCCTTGAAATTCAGCCCTGTTACCATACCCTTTTCCTTTGCCCAGAGAGCGGCATTGTAATAATAATCCGATTCCGAAACATCGTTAAACGGATTTTGACCCGCTGCCTTGGGCGAACCTACCGCGCGCCACAAAAACGTGATTATCTGCGCGCGTGTGCAGGTGTCGGCAGGCGAAAATTTCGTGCTTGTCGTTCCTGTTGTTATCTTTTTGTCAACAGCCCACGAAACAGGCTCTGCATAATATGCGTCCGCGCTGACATCCGAAAAGCCTGTGCCGGATTGAGCATCGGAGGACGGCGTGCCGGGCTGTGCCTGTGCGCCGCGCTCAAATCCGCTGTAAACGTTTTTATCATCGAGCGTGAAGCTTACGGAATTTCCGTAGAGGTCAAGTCTGTACCCGTCGTCCGTTTTCGTCATATAATCAATATCGAGCGGAACATATGAAACAAGCCCCGTCGCTGAGGTGCAGATGAGATATTCCGTTTCCAAAGCGTCAACATCGGCGAAATGCGTTGTTCCGGCGCTCGTTTCGGAGGTTGATATCGATTCGTTCAAGCCTGCAAAAAGCTGCAGCGCCGAACCGCTTTTATCGGCGTCATACGTACCCGTTCCGATATAGTTATACTTTCCTGCAAGAAGATTTTCGCGGTGTCCGTCACTGTTCATCCACGCGGTCATCGCGCGCTTTCCGCTTATCGCAATCCCGGGCGACGGGCACTGATAAATATTTTCGCCTGCCGTTGAATATTTAAACGCCGGATCAAATGCCGTGAAGCATTGCTTCCCGTTCGGTCTGGTATGCGAAAACGTTTCAATCAGCTCGGGCTCGCGGATATCGCAGGCTCTCTGCAATGTGTCAAGCATTGTCAGCGGTTTTGAGCCGACATTCGCGCGTTCAACGTTTGTTATGCGGAGTATTTCCCATTCCTCTTTATTTACCGATATTTTGTCGGACGGAATCTTCCGCACAAGCACGGGGAGCGTTCTCTGCAAACGGATTTCGCGCGCCTCATCTCCGAGCTTAAGCGTTATGTAACAGGTTATATCGCCCTCTTCATCAAAGGTTGCGCGGAGCTTTGTAAAGTAATTATCCTTCCAGTCCACACTTGAACCGTTCTTCACCGCAGCGCGCGCCGCTTTCATTACATCATCCGCCGTTGTTTTGTTATTATAGCTGACTTTATCAATCGCCTTGCTGACGGCTGAGCGATCCTCGTCAATTTTTTTCGAGGTTTCGGTCACGATTCTCTGAATCGTTTTCCCGATAGGAAGCGGAGCTTCAACGCCGCCGCAGGTCAGCATGAGCGAAGCGGAATATGAGCCTTCGACCGTGGATGTTGCCTTTGTCAGCTTAAAATTCGCTTTATCGAGAGTGACTTCAACATCACTGCCCGACGGGAGAGCTGCTTTTGCCATTTTCAGAACGTCATCAAGGGTTGTGTCGTTCGTAACCTCAAATTTATAGTTAGCCGCATTGATTGCCGATTTTGCTGCTTCAATGCTCTTTTTCATTGCCGAAATTTCAGCGTCGGTATACTTTTGTTCCGGTTCCTCGCTTCCGTCCGAAGTGCTGACATCGGATCCGGAATTGCTGCCGGAAGCGGAAATTTCTTTCTTGATTTCGAAAGCGTCCTCATAGTCATCCTGACCGAGGAACACAACCGCGCTGACATATCCGTTTGCGGTCGCCGTCGGGCTTACGACTCTGAATTTTTCGACAAGAAAATTCGTGCCTACCATTTTGTCCGCCGAGTACACGCAGGATTCCATTATCATATCTTCAAGCTCTTCCTTCGTGAAATCGGTTGTAATTTCAGCCTTTTTCAGCGCTGCCATAAACAGCTCCTTGTTCTTCTTCACTGCCGTTTCGGAATCACCGACAAGTTCGAACGCTGCCGAGCAAACCGAAGCTGCAGTGCACATAACTGCCATCACAAGCGCAGTTATGAACGCCGTTAGCTTTTTCATTACAGTCCATCTTCTTTCTTTAAATTTATAAATCAATCGAAATCCGCTGCTCTGCCGTTTGCAAGTCCGCGGTATTCCATCATGAAGTTTTCCGCAGTCGCCGTCATCAGCGCTGTTATGCGGCTATCCTTAAAGCTGAAGGTAAAGCAGCCGTTTCCGAAATATTTATCGATTATCTGCACCCGTATTCTGAGCTTTTTCTCCTCGGACCATTCCGCCGAGCAGGCGCAGCGGTACTTGTTCCCCGGAGCAGGATTTCCGGCAATATTATCGGAATAGCCGTCCTCGGGGAATATTCCGAACTCATTATACCCCATTCCGAAATAAAGCGTTTTATCGCCCTGCGCATTTGTATAGGACATTGCGCCCTTTTTACCCTCAAAGCTGAAGCTGAGCTTTTTAATCCCCATCGGATTTTCATCAAGCTCATATGTAACATTGTTAATTTTCTTTTCGAACGGATTGTATTCCTTAGGTTCGAAATGGTGCAGCTCGCACTTATTGCAGTATTCGCACAGCTCGGAATATGCTGCGGCGTCCTCCCTGAGCGGCTCTCCGAGGTTATGCACTATTTCGCGGTAAAGCGCATTATAAAATACCGAGCGCGACGCGCTGTTGCCCTGGTTGTCCGAATTGATAATAAATATGAAATCGTGCTTCGGGTCACAGATTGCGAACTGATCACCCATCCCGACAAATGCAAATCCGCCCTCCGGCGCCTGCCATATCTGATAGCCGTAGCCGAAAGAGTCGTAGCCGTAAATACCCATTTCGCTGTTTTCAACAAGGCGGCTTGTTGCCTCTGTAAGATACTGCTCATTCATGTAACGCTTACCGTTCCATGTTCCCTTATTCATAACAAAGCGCGCGAACAGCAAAAGGTCACGCGGGGTGCACATCATTGCAGAGTCGCCGAACGAATATCCGCCCGGCGCCATCAGGCAGTAAGCATCCTTTGAAAATCCGATTGCATCGAGAAATTTTTTGCGCATGTAATCAAGAAATTTCATTCCCGTGAGCTTTTCGACGATTACCCCGAGCATATACGAGCCGTTTGAATCATATTCAAAAACCGTGCCCGGAATTTTATCCGCCGGAACAACAAAATATTCTTTCACGCGGTCATCAGTGTTCTGAATGAACCAGTTTCTGCCGGTATGTACGGCGGACTGCATTGTAAGCAGATCGCGGATTGTTGCCTCGCGCAGATAATCCGTTGTATTTTCGTTAAGATATTCCGGGAAAAACTTCACGAACTTATCGTCAAGACTCAAAAGCCCGTCCTCTATCGCAAGACCGACCGCAACGCCGACAAAGCTCTTCGTTACAGAATACATACGGTGCTTGAAATCCTTGTCAAACGGGCGGTAATAAACTTCAGAAAAAATTTTGTCGCCGCGCGCCATTATGATGCTGTGTGTGAAAAGCCCGTTTTGATCAAGCTCTTTTATAAAGTTCAGAACGTGCGATGATGATATTCCCGCCTGCTCGGGAGTGATATTTTCAAACATGTTACCGATTCCTTTCCTGCCATCATATTTATCAAACCGCCGGCAATATATCCCGACAGTAAATACGGTGCGGAAGCATGGCTGCCGCACCGATTAAGTTTTTTATTAAAATCTTTGCATAATGCATACAACCGCAGCAGCTGCCGCAAAGAGCACGCAAACCGCGATAAATCCGATTTTAATAAACTTTTTACCGTAGTAATTATGCGATTTAAGAATATAGTACACCTGTGTCAGTACAAAAACGCCGATAAGAGCGAGATAATTTATGAGAAATGCTTTTCCGTGTTTTCCGCAGCGGAGCACAACCGTGGTGCTGAGGAATATATAAATGCAGATTCCGCAGTACACAAAAAATCCGCGTTTTTCCTTGTAAGCGCTCCACGCCGCGCAGAGCATTGCGCCGCCGAGAGAAACCCACCTCATAATTTCAATAAACGCGACTGCTCCGTTGACTGTCATCGAAGACTCGGCCATTTTCTGAAGAAAGAGCAAAAGCAAGCCGTATAATAAGGTAACGGAGGAAACAAGGACAACTCTGTTGTCAAGCTTTTCCTTTTCCTGTTTAACCATTTCGTTTTTAATCTTTGAAGCCAATGCGGCTCCACCCCTTTCATGTCACACAATGAAATTATTTTACAATGTTATTTCAAAAATGTCAATGATTTTGACTGAAAAAATCATTACAATTATGAAAAAATAATGTTGAATTTTCGTAAACTGTGCTGTATAATAGAAATGTAAGTATTAAAGAAGGTGAACGCTATGGAAGAAAAGAAAACGACAACCGTTGTCAGAATAAATAATGCCGATTACAGAATCTCAAGCCCGGCAGACGAGGAATATGTCCGCCATGTGGCATATTATGTCGATAAAAAAATCAAGGAGCTTGCGGAGCGCGACAGGCGTCTTTCAACCTCCATGGCTTCGGTTCTTGCGGCAATCAATATTGCCGATGAGTATATGCAGGCGCAGCAGGATAACGAAAAGCTGCGCGCTCAGCTTTTGAAATATGCCGATGAATCAGGTGCAAACAAGCTTGCGCTCGACAAGCTTAACGCGGAGGCGGCAAGGCTGCGTGCGGAAAATCAGTCGCTCAGAATCAACGCGGTAAAGCTTGAAACGGAGCTTAAGCATAAGTAAAGACGGTTTGACGGGGGTGCGGAAAAGCGATTTTTCTGCGCCCCCGTCAATTCGTTGCCGCAGATAAACACTGAAGAATCCGAAAGACCTCTTAAGCAATTTTAAGCTTGTTTAAAACGTTATATGATTCTCCCCGTTTTTGATTGCAAGCTCGGTTTTTCCCGATATAAATGTCACCGGTTCCTTGCAGTCAGCTTTGATTGCTGCATTGATTTTATCTCCGTTCCTTTCATATTTCACACTGAATTTTCCGCGCATGGTTTCCACACTGCCCTCTGCATAACTCAGCATTGACGGAATATTCGGTTTTATGGTAATTGCCGTCTTCCCAGATTTGACGGACAGAAAAAGATGTATTAAAAAAATCCGTCGGCATATTTTCGAAACTATAGAGGACAAGTATCGCTTTGTTGATGCTAATTGCTCTGAGGTCTCTGTAGATAAATTATGCCGGCTGCTCGAAATCTCTCGGAGCGGCTATTATGCTGTTTCGCCAAACCTTCTTAAAAGAGATTTCACAGCTGACAAGCCTAATCAAAAGTGGGTTGGCGATATTACCTACATACCCACTGACGTCGGTATGCAAATATATACTTGCGTTTTCGGCGGATTGGATTGATTTTATGTTGCTTTTTTCTTATATCTGTGTTATAATGACGAAAATACAGTTTTTTAAAAGCGCCGTGAACCGATTACCTGCAGCCGCATATTTTCATGTTCATGTGAACAGCTGTCAAAACCGTGTGTGAAGTCTTTGGTAATATTCCGGGCAAATGCATACCCGGCAAAACCGACATCGGGCTGATTGGCGAACGGATAAATTAAGGGAGGGATTTCATGAGTATTTGTCAGCCGGCAGAGCTGCTTTCCCCGGCAGGCAGACCCGACGCGCTCCGCGCCGCCGTTCAAAACGGAGCGGACGCGGTTTATATCGGTGAAAAAAGCTTCAGCGCGCGCAAAAACGCAGTTAATTTCACATGGGATGAAATCCGCTCTGCGGCGGTCTACTGCCATGTGCGAGGTGTGAAGCTGCATCTTGCGCTTAACACGCTTGTTTCGGATGCGGAGCTGCATAACATTGAAAAATCGGCAATATGCGCGGCAGAATCGGGTGTTGACGCCGTTATCGTGCAGGATATAGGCGCTGCCGAGGTGATTCACGCTGTTTGCCCCGAACTTCCGATGCATGCAAGCACTCAGCTGACGGCTTATTCCGAAGCGGATGTAAATTATCTGTACAGCCGCGGATTTTCGCGCGTGGTACTCTCACGCGAGCTGTCATGCGATGAAATTGCCGAAATTTCAAAAAATACCGATGCCGAGCTTGAGGCGTTTGTGCACGGCGCGCTCTGCATATGCTTTTCGGGGCGCTGCCTGATGTCGTCCTTCATCGGCGGAAGAAGCGGCAACCGCGGAATGTGCGCGCAGCCGTGCCGCCGCAAATATTCGTGCGGAGGGGAAAGCGCTTTTTATCTCAGTCCGCGCGATCTTTGCCTTGCAGGCAGACTTGAAGATATGAGAAATGCCGGAATTACAAGCTTTAAAATAGAAGGGCGCATGAAAAGCCCGGAATATGTTGCCGCGGTAACAAGCGTTTACCGCCGCTGCATCGACAGCGGAATGCCGCCGTCACAAGAGGATGAAAAGCTTCTGAAAGAAATTTTTGTCCGCGGTGACGGCTTCACGGAGGGTTACTTTTCGGGCTTCAACACACCCGACATAATGAATTACGATATATCAAACGACAATATTACAGGCTCTGTCGACAGCGGACTGATAAAGCAGCTGCGGAGGACATTTATCGGCGGAGAGGATAACAAAAAAATCCCCGTGCACGGACATATAATACTGAAAAAAGGTGAAAAAGCCGCGTTCACGCTTTCCGATAACGACGGAAACACAGCGGCAGCCTCGGGGGCAATACCCGAAGCTGCCGTAAACAAACCGCTTTCCGAAGCCGATCTCAAAAGCCGCATGGCAAAGCTCGGCGGCACACCGTTTTATCCCGAGAATATTTCCGCCGAAGCGGACGGCGGTCTTGTGCTCCCTGCGGCGGAGCTCAACGCGCTCAGACGCGAATGCTGCGACAAGCTTGCACGCCTGCGCGGCAGGATAATTCCGCGAAAAACATTTCCGTTTGATTTTTCCTATGACAATTACGCAAAGCGGCGGCGGCAGAAAATATGTGCGCAGGTCACGACAGCCGAGCAGTTTGCAGCGGCATCGGGTGCGGATATAATCATCGTTCCGCTCGCTCTTTGGGAAAAGGTTTCTCACAATGAAAAATGTGCCCTGCTGCTTCCGCCCGTCATTCAAAACAGCGCTGCTGCGCTTGAAAAAGCGCTTGAAATAAATGCCCCGTGCGGCACATATGCCCCGTCACTCGGAACGGTAAAACTCCTTTCCGGGCACGGAATTGACGCAATCGGCGATTTCGGGCTGAACATATATAATTCGCTGTCGGCACGGATTTGCGGAAACATATGCAAACGAATCACCATGTCGCCTGAGCTTTCGCTTTCGGAAATTGAGGAAATATCGGCGCATACTCCTGCCGAAACGGAGCTGCTTGCATACGGAAGCCAGTGCGTTATGGTATCGCGCGCCTGCCTTATCCGCGGAATAAGGGGAAAATGCGGCTGTGCGAAGCCTGCGGTTCTTAAAGACAGAACAGGCGCGGAATTTACCGTTTTCGGCGATCCCGAAACGCATCTTAACACAGTTTTCAATTCGCGCCCGACGTTTGCCGCGGATAAATTGGCGCAGCTCCGCAAAAGCGGCGCCGCGGCGCTGCGGCTGTGCTTCACAACCGAGAGCGGAGCGCGCACAAAGGAAATCATCGCTATGTATAAGGGCAACATACCCCCCGTCAAGCCGAAAAGCTTCACGCGCGGTTATTTGCTCGGAGGGAAATGAAAAGAAGCTGCGGCTAAATGAAATCACATTTAGCCGCAGCCTTTTTTGGGGCGAAAGAAAAATAACGCATCCCCGTCTTTATCTGTTCTTTATAATATCGCCGATAATCAGCAAAACGTCCTTTGCATCCTTCCAAACGGAATCAAAGCCTGCGTCAGGGTAAGGATACGGACCGACATAGCTGCAAAGCTCAACCGTAAGCGTCGCCTTGCCGTACTTCCTGTAAACATAATCGAAGAATGATCCTCCGACGCCTTCTGCCTTTTCATACTTAATCGAAAATCCTGTTTTTGCCTTAACCGTTTCACCGATATAGGTGGGACTCACGGCGTCATCCGCCCAGTAAAGCAGCTTTCCCTGCGTGTGCATCGACAAAAACATTTCAAACGGCTGCGAATCAACATATGCGGAAACGGCGCGCGTTTCGGGCTCCGTGTTCGGCTGAGTTCCGTTAAAGCCGATTGAGCCGCGCGGATAACGGTTGCGCGACAGATACCAGTCCTTATCATAATTCCAGTTCACGTCAACGCCGTTTACGTTGGCTTTCCATGCGCGGTACCCGTACTTTGCGCCCTCGCTTATTGCCATGGAGGACACGTAATCGGGATTCTGCACCGCCGAAACGCCGTTCTGCACAAGATTAACTCCGTCGGGATTGACCATCGGAACAATGCAGAAAGTGACTTTATCAAGAATTTCCTTTATATTATAAGGAGTTTCATTCATGCCCGTTCTGTACATCGCCGCATAGCGGTCAATTGCATACATCAGGTATGTTGATGAAATATATTCGCGCGCATGATGAGTTCCGCACACAAATATTTTTTTGCTTCCCTTTCCGAATTCGATAAGCACAAGGTCGCGCCCCTCAACCGACTGACCGATTGAGCTGACCTTTATCAAATCGGGATAGATTTTCTGAAGATATAACGCGTCCGTTTTAAGAAAATCATATGAATACTTCTGATACGGATAAACGGGGTGCGCAACGGGATATGCATACGTTTCGTAAATATATGCATCAACGTTTTCGAGCGACGGTGCGCCAAGCTGCGGCTTTACAACCTCTCCTGCCCCGATGCCGCTGCGGAAGGTTATCACCCAGTTGTCAAAATCAAGCTCAGCACCGGCTATTGCAGCAAGATCCCTTGCTTTTATGTAAACACGGTCGTTTTTCACAAAAAGCGTGTTGCTTGCGGAAAGCCCGTCGTAATGCTCGGTTATATGAAGGTCAGCCGTTCCTCCCGCGCCGCTCGCAGTATAGTACGGAATTTCTGCCGCCACCCATGCAATCTCAACTCCGAGCGGGGCTGCTGTTTCGTACAAATCAACATACATGCTTCCGAACGCTGCGAGCGGAGCGCTGAGACATGTTTCCGTGCCGTTCACAAATGCGTGCTGCGAATTAAGCGCCATCACAACGCTTGTTCCCTCTGCCGCAAGCGCTTTGTGCGCAAGCTGCGGCATTGGTGCAATGGCAACAGTCAGCGCAAGCAATGCGACTGCCGTTTTTCTGAAAAATCTGTTCACCGTTTTTCCTCTTTCCTTATTTATTAATCGTTTCGGAGTATATGCGTTTTCTGAGCTTTTCGGCGCTGCCGTCGAAAAGATAGCCGTGAATGCCGCATTCCTCCGCCGCTTTGATATTTGCCGGAAGGTCGTCTGCAAAAAGCGATTCACCGGGATTTATTCCGAAACGCTCTATCGCAAGCTTAAATATTCTCTTATCGGGCTTTGCAAGCTTTTCATCACCCGAAAGAATGAGCTTGTCAAACTTTTTGAGTATCGGAATTTCATCGCGGCACTCGGAAAACCTCTCGCTTATGTTTGAGATTACAAACAATCCGTACCCGTCTTGCTTAAGGTCGTCAATAAGCTTCTCCATTCCGCCTATAACGGGAAGCTCGTAAACCCAGCCGTCACAGATTGCGTCAGAATATTTATGAAGATATTCAGGAAGCTCCTCCCTCACTCCGAGCTTGAAATCCTCCTGGCTGATACTTCCGTCATCAAGCCTGTCCCAGTATTTTCTGGCAAAGGTAACGCTTACAAGCTTTTCAAAGTCCTTTTCCTCCTTGTAAAAACGCCGCGTTATCTCACGCGAATCGAACCTCACAACCGTGTTTCCCAGGTCAAAAATGATGTTTTTCAGCATTTTTTGGCAGCCTCCCCCACAAAATTCCTTTTTATATTAACATGCATTTGCAGAAAAAACAATATATTTTTTGCTTTTATTTTCTCAAACGCTTGAATAAATTATTTTTTTTGTATATAATATTGGAAAATATTATACGGAACCGGAGGATTAAGCATTGAAAAAATTAAAATCGGCTCTAAACAGAATATTTATTGACGGACTTAGCGGAATGGCGCTCGGACTTTTTTCCACACTGATTGTCGGAACGATTCTCACCCAGGTTGCAACGCTCTTTTTGGGCGGCGCGGCGAAAAATCTGCTGCTGACGGTCGGAAAAACCGCTTCGCTTCTCACGGGCGCCGGAATCGGCTGCGGTGTTGCCGGCAAGCTTAAGGCTTCGCCGCTTGTAACGGTTGCTTCCGCCGTGAACGGAATGGTCGGAGCATATGCCGGGAAAATACTTGCCGGAACATTGATTTCCGACGGAGCTTTTACAATACTTCCGCCCGGCGAACCGCTCGGCGCATTTGTTGCGGCATATGTCGGTATTGCGGTCGGCTCGCTTATAAGCGGAAAAACAAAGGTTGATATACTTCTCACACCGGTAACGACAATTCTGTGCGGAAGCGCTGTCGGTATATTCGTAGGTCCTCCGATTTCCGAATTTATGACCTATCTCGGCTCGCTCGTAAACTGGGGAACGCAGCAGCAGCCGTTTCTTATGGGAATTGTCGTAAGCGTGCTTATGGGAATATTCCTCACGCTGCCGATAAGCTCCGCTGCAATCGGAATTGTGCTCGGTCTAAACGGGCTTGCCGCAGGTGCGGCAACCGTCGGCTGCTGCGCCAATATGATTGGTTTTGCCGTTGCAAGCTACCGGGAAAACAAGATCGGAAGAGCGTCGTGTAGGGAAAGAGTGTAGATCTCGGTGGTCG
>OGMF01001027.1_pt1 | contig 29063 bp, 20 predicted proteins | sample 1572921 | NCBI WGS metagenome assembly OGMF01 (sample SAMEA2581919, study PRJEB24529) | metagenome | biome: Human gut stool | place: China | collected 2011 | reverse complement strand
CACCGGTGCTTACGGCGAGCATGGCCCCACAACGGTGGGCCTGTCCGGCCACAAATCCATCCCGCTCTACGGCAAGGCCGAGGCATTCCGCTTTGTCAGCGATGTCGTCTACACGAACCACATGTCCTCGGGCGCTTACCGCGGCTACGGTGCGACCCAGGGCCTGTTTGCGGTGGAGTCCGCCGTCAATGAGCTGGCCGACAAGCTGGGCATCGACCCGTTTGTGATCCGCCAGCGCAACATCGTCCATGAGGGCGATGTGATGCCCGCCTACTACGGGCAGGTCAACACCAGCTGCGCGCTGGACCGCTGCCTGCAGGCCGTGCATGACAACATCGGCTGGGACGAAAAATACCCCGTGCGCGACATGGGCAACGGCAAGGTGCGCGCCGTGGGCATGGGCATGGCGATGCAGGGCTCCGGCATTACGAGTGTGGATGTGGGCAGCGCCAGCCTGAAGATCAACGATGACGGGTTCTACACCCTCTCAATCGGTGCAGCCGACATGGGCACCGGCTGCGACACGATTCTGGCGCAGATCGCCGCCGAGGTGCTGGAGTGCCCGCTCGACAATGTGACGGTCCTCGGCGCGGACACCGATTCCTCGCCCTACGATTCCGGCTCCTACGCATCCAGCACGACCTATGTCACCGGCAAGGCGGTTGAGCAGTGCGCCGAGCAGCTCAAGCAGAAGATCTGTCAGGTCGGCGCGGGGCTGCTGGGCCTTGACGAGCGTGCGGTCGTCTTTGCGGGCGATGCCGTGACAAGCGAGGACGGCACGCAGCGCGCCACGCTGGCGCAGATCGCCGCAGCCTCCCAGTGCGGCAGCAATACGGCGCTGGAGGCAGTCGTGACCCACAGCTCGGAGATCTCGCCCCCGCCGTTCATGGTGGGCGCGGCCGAGGTCGAGGTCGATCTGGAGACCGGCGAGGCGCAGGTCATCCGCTATGAGGCGGCTGTTGACTGCGGCACACCGGTCAACCCGAACCTTGCGCGGGTGCAGGCCGAGGGCGGCATCCTGCAGGGCATCGGTATGGCGCTGACCGAGAATGTCACCTACGATGACCGCGGCATGCCGCAGGAAAACTCGCTGATGCAGTACAAGATCCCGGCGCGCAACGACATCGGGCATATCCATGTCGTATTTGAGAGCAGCTACGAGGGCACCGGCCCCTTCGGTGCCAAGAGCATCGGCGAGGTGGTCATCAACACCCCACTGCCCGCCGTGGCCGATGCGATCTACCACGCCACCCACAAGCGGTTCTATGAGCTGCCCATCACCCGCGAGCAGATCGCGCTGGCCGGGCAGTAAAAGGTGAAAGCTCGTTGAAACGACAAGTTTCAACGAGCTTTTTTCTACCTTATGGCAAAAGTGGTAACATTCTGGTAACTTTGACCCTAAAACGGCAAAGTGAAGTACAGGCAATGGCTGTACTTCTTTTTGGTATTCCTATGCGAAGATTCAGGTTTCGCCACCGCGGTTAAAACTGCGCCGGTTGTTGGGAAACCAAATGGCAGGGGTGAACACAGCCAGCCCCACCGCTGTGGTATCCCCGGGGTTGGAAACGATGTGAGGCAGGTTGGACTGCACCACAGTGGTGTCTCCGGCGTTCAGGCGGATGGTCTCGGACTCCACCAGTACATCCAGCTGCCCCTGTTCCAGCAGCAGGATTTCCTCACTGGGATGGATCACCGGCAGGTCGCCGTCCTTGCAGTGGGGTTCCAGCTCAAAGCGTATGACCAACGACTGAGGTACAAAATCTCCGTTGGGCATAGGCGTAAGCAGATGATACCGTATATTGGAATTGGGCTGGGAGAGGATCATCATATCCGCCTGACGGGTTGTCAGGCCAGTGCTGTGCTCACCTCCCATAAACAGATAGGTGGGGATGTCCAGAGCGGCGCTGAGCTTGCGCAGGGTGGACAGGGACGGGTCGGTGAGATTGCGCTCGATTTGGGAGATATACCCGATGGACAAACCAGTCTTTTCGGACAGTTCTTTGAGGGTGATTCCCCGTTTTTTCCGAATATTTCGAACGTGTTCGCCCAGCATAAGACCTCCCGCTTTTTCGTAAAAAGTTTATTTACAGTATATCACAAAATGCCCTGTACGTAAATAAGCGAGAAAATATTCGATGTTTATAAAAGTTTTACAAAGAAAATCAGATAATTTTGTGCTTGTCATATAAAATACTCTGAAAAATGTGAAAAAAATAGAAAAGCTCTTGACAAAAATTTTAGAAATAGTAAAATTCTATAAAAAATTGTAAAAAATTTATAAAAATTATTATGCAGGAGGAACCCTATGAAAATCACAGATGTAAAGGTAGAAACCATCCGTATTCCCATGAAAAAGCCCTTCCGTATTGCTTTTGCGGTACAGGATCATTCGCTGAATGTGCTGGTGAAGATCTCCACCGACGAAGGTCTGTGGGGCATCGGTGAGGCCGCGCCCTTTGAACCGGTGACCGGCGAGAGCGCGGCCACCGTTCTGGAAGCGCTGAAACTGTTCCGCACCGGATTGATCGGCATGGATCCGCTGGATATTGAGGGCATCCACAGGATGATGGACCGCCTGCTGTCAGGCAACACCTCGGCAAAGGCCGCAGTGGATATTGCCCTGTACGATATCAAGGGCAAACTGATGGGTCAGCCTCTGTACAAGGTGCTGGGTGGCAGCGTGAACCAGATCGTCACTGACATGACGGTGGGCATTGACACACCGGAAGCTATGGCCGCCGAAGCCCGGGAACGGGTGGAAAAGGATGGCTTCACCATTCTGAAAATCAAGGCCGGCATCAACCCGATCGAGGATATCCAGGCATTGACCCTGATCCGTCAGGCGGTGGGCCCCAACATCCGCCTGCGTGTGGACGCCAACCAGGGTTACACTGTCAGCGATGCGGTGCGCACCCTGAAAGCCTTTGAAAAGCTGGGCGTGGAAGCGGTGGAACAGTGCCTGCCCAGCTGGGATCTGGACGGTATGCGCTTTGTGCGTTCCAAGGTGGACTTGAAGGTCATGCTGGATGAGTCGATCCATACCCCCATCGACGCAGCAAAGGCTTGCAAGATCGATGCTGCAGACATTATCAACATCAAACTGATGAAGTGCGGCGGCCTGTACCCGGCGGAAAAGATCAACGCCATTGCCGAGGCAAACCATGTGCAGTGCATGGTGGGCTGCATGCTGGAGACCAAGGTGGCCATTGCTGCCGGTGTGAGTCTGGTTGCCGCCAAGCAGAACATCACCGAGGCGGACTGCGACAGCTTTATGTACGCCGTGGACCCCGAGATGGGTATGCCCGGAGGCTTTGCCGTGAATGGCGGCGTCTACACCCTGTCCGACAAACCGGGCCTTGGCATCGATATTGATTTTTAAGCGGGATCCCGCAGAGAGGTGTATTATGCCGAATACGATTTTTTCCTCCGAAGGCGCGCTCCTGTTCATCATGGTCGCCATGGTCGCACTGGGATTCTGGCTGCAGCGGTTCAAGGCGTTCAAAACGCTGGGTCCGGCCCTGACGGTTATCATCATGGGTATCGTGTTGTCCAACCTGCGGATCGTGCCTACCTCCAGTGCTACCTATGATGCCGTCAGCAGCTACTGCGTGCCGTTGTCCATTTCCATCTGCCTGCTGAGCCTGGACCTGAAACAGATGCGCAAATTATCCAAGGAACCGGTCATTGCGTTGATCTCGGCCATATTCAGCGTCTGCGTGGCAGCTTTGGTGTTCGGCGTACTGTTCGCCGACAAAATCAACGAGGGCTGGAAGGTGGCCGGTATGTTCGTGGGCACCTACACCGGCGGCAGTTCCAACCTGACCGCCATCGCTGTAGGCCTGGATGCCAGCAAGACCACCATCGCCTCGGCCAATGCCGCCGACTATGTGGTGGGCATCCCCACGCTGATCCTGATGTTTGCTGCCCCCGCCCTGTACAAGAGTTCCAAATGGCTGAAAAAGCTGTGGCCCTATGAAATGAGCGAGCCGGAACTGCTGGGGGATGGCAACCACGAGGAACTGATGACTTCCAAGGAATGGTCCATCCAGGAAATCGCCTGGTTGTTGGCCATCGGCTTTGGCACCGTGTGGGCTGCCACCAGCATCTCCTCGATGGTATTCGGAGCAGGGTTCCGCAGTGCAGGCCGCATCCTGCTCATCACCACCTTCTCCATCATCTTGGCACAGGTGCCAGCCGTCCGCAAGCTGCGCGGCAACTTTGACCTGGGCCTTTTCGTAGCGTTGCTGTTCCTGGTGACCATCGGCTTTGCGGTGGACCTGAAGCAGTTCTTCGGATCCACCTTCTACATCACCCTGTTCTGCTTCTGTGTCATCGTCTGTTCCATTCTGCTGCACCTGCTCATCACCCGGCTGCTGAAAGTCCGTTTTGAGTATGTGCTGCTGTCCATCGTGGGCTGTATCTCAGATGGCCCCACCGCCGCCCTCATCGCCTCCAGCGCCCAGTGGAAGACCCTTATCAACATCGGCTTGCTCATGGGCGTACTGGCCGGTGCCTTGGGCAACTATGTGGGCATCGGTGTAGCCTATGCCATCCGTGCTTTCATCGGCGCCTGAACGGAAAATGGGAGAAACGGAAATGCGTAATTTTGACTTATATGTTTCAGGCATCCTGTACGGCAGACTGCGGCTGGGCGACGGCACACCCCAGATCCAGAAACTGGACGTGCATACCGGCGCGCTGCTGGACTGGCAGGACCTGACTGAACAGGACCGGGATTTTTACCGTTTCTTTGTGAAGATGGACTTTGCCGCCCTGGGGCAGAACCTGTCCCATTACGAGTCGGGGCTGCATGGCACCGGGGAAGTTTCCCTGTGCGGCGAGCGTTACACCAGCGAAGACGGCTGCAGCTACCTGCAGCGGGATGTAAAATTCCCCAACAACAAACAGATGAAAGAAGGGCGGCTGATCGCCGTCACCTGCCCTGCCCGGGAGATGGTCACGGTGCTGGTGGAACCCGGTGCCGAGGAGGAGACCATCCTGCGCCTGTGGCGCTCGACCTGGCCGGAGGAACAGTTGTTCCCGGTAGAACATGCGCTGACCTTCCCAGTGCCCATGCGGGACGGGGTACATCTTTCCACCAACGTATACCTGCCTAAAAACTGCAGTACCCCGGTGCCCGCAGTGCTGGTACGCACCCCCTACGGCAAAGAGGACGGCTGTGAGGTATATTACCGTTACGTTCAGCGCGGCTACGCGGTGGTAGTACAGGATGTGCGCGGCCGAAACGCCAGTGAAGGCGAATGGCTGCCCAACTACCACGAGGTGGAGGACGGCGACGATACTCTGAACTGGATCGCCGCCCAGCCATGGTGCAGCGGACGCATCGGTATGGTGGGCGGGTCCTACCTGGGTTATGTACAGTGGGCGGCCGCTGCCAGCGGCAACCCCCACCTGAAAGCTCTGATCAGCGTAGTCTGCGCGGGCAGCTCCTTTGTGGATCTGCCCCGCCGGGGTGGGTCTTTCACCTCGGGCATGCTGGCCTGGGCCTTTGCGGTGTCTCAGAAAACCTTCCACCCTGAGCTGATGGAACGCGATGACTGGGAGAAAGTGCTGAACATCCGCCCCCTGACCGACCTGCCGAAAAAGGCTCTGGGGTACGATGTGCCCTTCATCACACGGTGGCTGGAACCCAGTGACTACAACGATTTCTGGCGTATGTCCAACTGGCAGGAACGTTCCGTCGGGGCGCAGATCCCGGCGCTGATTCAGTCCGGCTGGTTTGATGACAACGGCATGGGTACCACCGAAGCCCTGGAACTGGTCCATGACTTCCCTCGGGGCATGCGCAAGGTCATTCTGGGGCCCTGGCAGCACAGCGGCAACAGTAAGTACGACATGCACGGGGTATCCTTCGGCAGCCAGGCACTGCGCTTTGATCTGGACTGGCTGTATTTCCGATGGTTTGAGCATCACCTCAAGGAAGTGGACAACGGCATCGACCAGACTGCCCCGGTAGAATACTACACCCTGGGTCAGGAGGTATGGAAGACCGCCGAAAACTGGCCAGTGCCCGAGACCCGGGTCACCCACCTGTATCTGGATAGTGACGGCCATGCCAACACCTCTGCCGGGGACGGGCGGCTGACTTTTGACAGGCCGGAGCGGGAGAACTGCGACGGTTACGCCTATGACCCCGAACATCCGTCCCAGCACATCATCGATATGTCGGAGAACGAGATCGAAGTGCCAGAGGACTACACCCGGGAGGAACTGCGTCAGGACCTGCTGTGCTACACCTCCCCTGTGCTGAAGGAAAACTTGGTTCTGACCGGTGATATGACGGCGGAGTTGTATATTTCTTCTGACGCGCCGGATACCGACTTTGTGGTGCGTGTTACCGACGTGGATGAGAACGGCCGGTCCATCAAACTGGCGGATGGCCTGCTCAGCGCCCGATACCGTAATGGCTTTGCCCGGTCGGAGTTTTTGCAGGAAGGCGAGATCGTCTGCCTGAAGATCCGCACTACCAAGTTGTCCAATTGCTTCCGGAAAGGCCACCGCATCCGGGTGACTGTCACCTCTAGCGCCAAGAATTTCATCTTCCCCAACAGCAACACCCGGGAAGGTTTTGCTTCCGCCCGGACCGTGGTGGCCCATAACCGGGTATACCACGGTGGGCTGCACGCCTCCCGCCTGACGGTGCGGGTGGAACCCTAAGCGGATTGCCCTCCCTGTCAGCGGAAGCGAACAGATCACATTCTGCTCCGCAACCATCAAGCCTCGGCCAGAAAAGGCCGGGGCTTTTCCGGTTCTGGGAGTTAGGGCAATACCGCATAATTCTAAGTGCCGCAGCCGCCGGAGCGGTGCTTGAGCCGTAAGGCGGGAATTATGCGGTGCTGCCTTAGTTATTTGTGCGGGCTTTCCCTGCGTGAAAACCCTGTGAGACGGGTGTCCGCATTCCTCGATGGGACACCCCGGAAATGCGTTTGTGGGCAATCAAGGCGGGTAAGCAGAACCATGATTTATTGAAAATTCGGAAAAGAATCTGTATAATACTTATCAGATAGAGCCTATAGCCATGAAAGGCAAGCGGCATAGCAGTCGGCACATAAACGCATTCATTTGCTCTCAAAAGGAGAATTTTCGTGAACTACATCGCAGTAGTCGAGGACAGCGCGCAGGATCGGGCAGTGCTGGACTCGTATCTGGAAAAATACCAGCAGGAGAAAAACTGCCATTTTCAAATCACGCATTTTTCGGATGGCGACGAGATCGCGCTGGGCTATAAGGGCGGCTATGACCTGATTTTGATGGACATCGAGATGACCTTTATGGATGGTATGTCAGCAGCCGAGGAGATTCGCCGCGCCGACCCGGAGGTGCTTATCATCTTTATCACCAACTCGCCGCAGTATGCCATCAAGGGGTACGCGGTGCAGGCGCTGGACTATATCTTAAAGCCGCTGAGTTATTACGCTTTCTGCCAGCGGATGAACCATGTGCGGGAGCTGCTGGGACGCCGCCAGAAGCATTTCCTCACGATGCCCTGCGCGGGCGGCGTGCAGAAGCTCGACGTCTCCGACATTTATTATGTAGAAATTTGCGACCACGACCTGCTGTTCCACACCAAGCAGGGCGAGGTGCATTCCACCGGCTCCATGCGCGATGTGGAGCAGAAGCTGCCGCCGGAGAATTTCTTCCGCAGCAGCAAGGCGTACCTTGTCAATCTGGAACACGTGGACGGCATCCAGGACGAGGACGCCATCGTCAACGGTGATCGGGTGCAGATCAGCCGCGCCAAGCGCAAGGCATTTTTGGCGGCGCTCAATCACTATATGGGGGAAACCATCTGATGCAAGCGGAAGTTCTGGGCAACATTCCCCGCCTGTATACCGCGCTGGCGGACTGGCTGGCCTGCCTTTTATATTTGTTCTTCCTGCCCAAGCGTACAGCAGGCTGGCGGCGGTATACGATCCACGCGGTGTTTTTGCTGCTGCTCGGCGTCTTTATGCAGGCAACGGGGCAGGTGCCGCAATTCTGGTTTCTGCCCTGCATTGCGGTATTCATCTTGATCATGTATCTGTACATCCGAATGCAGGCCGACGTGCCCGCCCGGAGCGCGGGGTATTACTGCGTCCGCGCGTTTATTTTGGGGGAACTGGCCGCCTCGCTGGAATGGCAGCTCTACTACTATATGGCCGGGCGGCAGGGCACGCCGGGCGCGGGTGTGAGTGTGTGCATTTTGGCAGTCGACTATGCCGCAGTGTATGGCGCGGTGTTCGCGCTGGAACGCAATTATAACGATATTGCCTCGCCTCTGCACGTCCACAAAAAGGAATTCCTTAGCACGCTGTTCATCGGTGTGGCGGTCTATGCCGCCAGCAACCTGAGCTATGTCAGCCCGGACACGCCGTTTTCCGGCAAGATGACGGCGGAAATTTACAACATCCGCACGCTGGTAGACCTGGGCGGCATGGCCATTCTGTTTGCGCACCACATGCAGCTGGTGGAGTACCGCCGCAAAAAGGAGCGCGACGCTTTGCAGAACGTCTTGCAGGCGCAGTACGCACAGTACCGCTCGGCGCAGGACAGCATTGACCTTATCAATAAAAAATATCACGACCTCAAGCACCAGATCGCTGTGCTGCGCAGCGAGACCTCAGAGGAAAAGGCCCACTATCTCGACGCGATGGAGCAGGAGATCCGCAGCTATGAGGCGCAGAACAAGACCGGCAACGAGGTGCTGGACACGATCCTGACCAGCAAAAGCCTGTACTGCCAGCAGCACGGCATCACGCTGACCTGCGTGGCAGACGGTGCGGCGCTGGATTTTATGGATACGATGGACCTGTGTTCGCTGTTCGGCAATGCGCTGGACAACGCCATCGAGAGTGTAGAAAAGCTGCCCGACAGCGAGCAGCGGCTCATCCATCTGGTGGTGGCACGGAAAAAGAGCTTTTTGTGGATCCGGGTCGAAAACACCTACGACGGTGCTTTCCAAGCAGACGGCAACCTGCCAAAAACTACCAAGTCCGACGCCCGCTACCACGGCTACGGTCTAAAGAGCATCTACGACACCGCCGAAAAATACGGCGGCACCGCCGAGATCAGCACCCAGGAGAACCAGTTCACATTAAAGGTGCTGTTTCCCATCAAGCAGAAATAACCCGGACAGCCCACTCTGGTGGGCTGTTTTTTGCTTTAAGCAACCTGCACATAAAGCGCATGATACGATTGTCTATTTTGCCAATGCCGCAGGCGGCTTGCGTGGGAAAAACGACCGTTCACGTAGTGAATCCCCTTTTTTCTGTACATTGTGATATAGTGCAGACAACAGAAAAGGAAAGTCTCCTGCGTTTTTTGCTATGGATAACCTTGAAAGCGAGAATCTTGTATGAAAGCAACATCCCTTCTCACCGGCTGGACGTGCCGCCATTTGGGCGATACCGCACCCGGCAAAACGGTGACTCTGCCCCATGATGCCATGCTGGCTGAACCCCGCACCGCCCTGAGCGCGGGCGGCACCAACACCGGCTGGTACGAGGGATATGACTACGAATACCGGCGCACCCTGACCGTGCCGGAAAACGAGCTGGCAGACACCCACATTCTGGAGTTTGAGGGCGTCTACCATAATGCCGAGGTCTGGCTCAACGGTCAAAAGGCAGCGTTCCGCCCCTACGGCTACACCAACTTTTATGTTGATTGTGCGCCGTATCTGCACGCAGGGGAAAACGAGCTGCGGGTCATTGCCCGCAACGCCGACCAGCCCAACAGCCGATGGTATTCCGGCGCGGGCATCTACCGCCCGGTGCAGCTTTGGACGGCAAGGGGCGCGCATATCGCACTGAACGGCGTTAAAATCCGCACCCTGTCGCTTGACCCCGCCGTCGTGGAGGTGCGCGTAAAGACCACCGCCCCCGGCACGGTACGCCTGACGGTGGACGACCTGCCCGCCATGCAGCAGGAGAGCGACGGCGAGGCCGTATTTACCCTGACCCTTGATAACGCCCGCCTCTGGACACCTGAAACGCCAAACCTGTACACCTGCCGCGTCAGCTTTGCCGATGATGAGGTGACCGAGACGTTCGGTGTTCGCAAGGTCGAGTGGGGTACGGACGGTTTCCTGCTCAACGGCAAGCGGTACATCATCCAGGGCGCGTGCATCCACCACGATAATGGTCTGTTGGGCGCAGTTTGTGACCCCGACGCCGTGGCGCGCAAGGTACGCCTGCTGAAAGAGAACGGCTACAACGCCATTCGCTCAGCGCACAACCCCTGCTCCAAGGCGCTGCTGGCAGAGTGTGACCGGCAGGGCATGCTTGTCATGGACGAGTACATCGACCATTGGTACATCCACAAAACCGAGCATGACTACGTGGATTATTTCAACGACTGGTGGCGTCAGGATCTGACCGACATGGTGGAAAAAGACTACAACCACCCCTGCGTGGTGCTCTACTCCACCGGCAACGAGGTCAGCGAGACTGCCCAAAAGCGCGGCATCGCCCTGACGAAGGAGATGACCGACTTCCTGCACGGACTGGACGATTCCCGCCCGGTGACCTGCGGTGTGAATATCTTCTTCAACTTTTTGAGCTCCATCGGCTTCGGCGTGTACAGCGATGAAAAGGCCAAAAAGGAGGCTGAAAAAGCAGAAAAAGCCAAGGCTAAGGGAAAAGCCGTCAAGAAAAAGTCGGTGGGCAGCAAGTTCTTCAACGATCTGGCAGGGCTTTTGGGTGATGAATTCATGAAGCGCGGCGCGACGCTGCATGGCTGTGATGTCAAAACCCGCGATGCCTTTGCGAATATGGATATTGCGGGCTATAACTACGGCATTTATCGCTACAAGCACGACCTGAAAAAGTACCCGCAGCGGCTGATTTTGGGCAGCGAGACCTTCTGTAATGATGCCTATAAGTTCCGCGAGCTGGCGAAGGCTGAGCCGCGTCTGGTCGGTGATTTTGTCTGGGCGGGCATGGATTATCTGGGCGAGGTCATGGTCGGCTCGTGGGAGTATGAGGACTATGCCAAAAACTTTGACGGCGGCCTTGGCTGGGTTTCGGCAGGATCGGGCCGCATTGATCTGACCGGTAAGCCGCTGGGAGAAGCCCTGTATACCCGCGTGGCGCTCGAAAAGGACAACGGACCGTACATTGCCGTCTGTCCGGTCAACCATACTGGTGACCGGCACAGCCCCAGCGCATGGAAGATGACCAACGCCATGCCAAGCTGGAGTTGGACAGGCTGCGAGGGCCAAGAGGCTTGTTCATCACGTAGGAAGGCGAGCGGCGGAGAAATACTGCACACAGTGGGAAACTCGGGCATTTGGCACTATGCCTAAATGAACCGCTGCAAAATTGTGAAACCTCCCGATAGAGGCACGGACGAAAAAGGCTGGATACATGAAATATCCATCTGAATGGTATAATACTCCATAAAAGCGTCTTGCATCTTACGGGGGTTCTTGCTATACTCAGTATTAAACGCAACAATTACTTGCAAACAAGTTGCGCATGTTGCGCAGCCAAAGGAGGATCTGCCATGCAGGGGCGCAAATTACTTCACGGTGGGGACTATAACCCGGAGCAGTGGCTCGACAGGCCGGATATTCTGGAACAGGATATTGAATTGATGAAAAAAGCCCGTGTCAATACCGTGACGCTGGGGGTGTTTTCATGGTCGGTGCTGGAGCCTGAGGAGGGCGTGTTCAATCTGGACTGGCTGGCGGACATCATCCATAACCTTTACGCCAACGGGATCCGCACGATTTTGGCTACACCCAGCGCTGCACGCCCCGCATGGCTGGCACACAAGTACCCGGAGGTGCGCCGTGTGCGGGCTGACCGCGTGCGGGAGCTGTACAACCGGCGTCAGAATTACTGCTATACATCGTCGATTTATCGTGAGAAGGTGCGCGCCATCGACCAAAAGCTGGCGCAGCGATTTGGGGATGATCCGGCAGTCATCCTTTGGCACATCTCCAACGAGATGGGCGGGGACTGCCACTGCGCATTGTGTCAGGCGGAGTTCCGCCGCTGGCTGCAGGCACGGTACGGGACGCTGGAGGCACTGAACAAGGCATGGAACGCCCGCTTCTGGAGCCATGACTACACCGATTGGGAGCAAATCGAAAGCCCTGCCCCGCATGGTGAAAACGCCGTACAGGCGCTTGCGCTTGACTGGAAGCGTTTTGTCAGCGACCGACATATCGATTTCTTGAAATTTGAGCGGGATACCGTCAAAGAAATTGCCCCCAATGCCAAATTTACCGTCAATATGATGTATCGGTTTGACGGCATCGACTATTTCAAGATGGCAAAGGAGATTGATGTCGCCAGCTGGGACAACTACCCGATCTGGCATAAGCCCAGTGAGACGGTAGAGGAAACGGCGCTGGACACCGCCATGATGCACGATCTATTCTATTCAATGAAGGACGAGCCTTTTCTGCTGATGGAGTCCAGCCCCAGCTTTACCAACTGGCAGCCTGTTTCCAAGCAGAAAAAGCCCGGCATTGCAGAGCTTGCCGCGCTGCAGACGGTGGCGCACGGCGCAGACAGTGTGCTATATTTCCAGTGGCGCGCCAGCCGAGGCGCGGAGGAAAAGCTCCATGGCGCAGTCATCGGCCACGATGGGCGGGAGGATGCCCGTTCTTTTACGGAGACTGCGCAGGTTGGGTTAAGGCTGGAGGCTTTGGCCGAAATTACAGCGGTAAAACGCGAAAAGCAGGCTGCCATAGTCCATGATTGGCAGAATAAGTGGGCGCTGGAAGGTTCCTGCGGCCCGCGCAATGCAGGTATGGGCTATTGGGATGAGCTGAAGCGGCACTATAATGCCCTTGCACGGGAGGGTATTGCTGTGGAGTTTGTTGACCAGAACGCCGACCTGACAGGCTATGGCTTGGTTGTGGTGCCGATGCTCTACCTGCTGACCGATGCTTTTGCGAAAAAGCTTTGCGCATTTGCGCAAAACGGCGGGACGGTCATCGTCACCTACTGGTCGGGCGTGGTCGATGAAAGTGATCTCTGCCGCCTGGGGGATACGCCCTACGGACTGACCGGACTGCTGGGGCTGCGCCGCACCGAGATTGACGGCATGTATGACGGTGAAACCCGCAGCTGCATGCCGGCAGCTGGCTGCACACTGCCTGCGGCACAGGCATCCACCCTGTGTGAGGTGGCAGCCCTTGATGAGGAAAATCCGGCAGAGCCGCTCAGCCTGTATGGCGAGGACTATTTTGCCGGGCACCCGGCTGCGGCGGTCCACCGATACGGTAAGGGCCGTGCTTACTATCTGGCCAGCCGCTTTGATGAGGCTTTTTATCGGGCGTTTTATCACGATGCTGCAAAGGAAATCGGCTTGAGCCCGGCTTGGCCGGAGGCTCTGCCGGAAGGAGTCTTGGCGGCGCGGCGCGGCAGCTTTGTGTTTGTGCAGAACTGCACGGAACAGCCTGCCACGGTGGGAAACACTGTGCTTGACCGCTACCGGACTGCAGTTTGGAAGGACATGGACCGTATTTTTTGACAAAATCGGCCTGTTTTAGCGTTCTGCTAAAAAGCAGAACGCTTTTTGTTGCTTTCGGACATTGACAACGAAAGAATATCCCGTTATGCTGATATGAGATTTGTTGCGCAATGCAATGCAAAGGAGAAGGTTCCCCCAATGGCCGCAAAAGAAAACGAAAAAATGACTATCGAACAGGTGGCGGAGGCGCTGGGTGTTTCTAAAACAACGGTGTCCCGCGCACTTTCCGGGAAAGGGCGCATCAGCGAGAAAACCCGCGCCAAGGTGTTCGCCTATATGGGGCATGCCCGCACAGAGCCTGCGTCTGCGCAAAAAGACCCAAAGGTGCGCACTAACAACATTGCCATGGTTGTGCCGCAGCGCTTTATTACACTGGATCTGCCGTTTTTGCGCAAATGTATGGGCGGCATCTGTACCATGGCTGATCAGCGCGGCTATGACATGCTGCTGTGCTACGCCTCCAGCACAGAGTATACCCAGCTGCAGCGTCAGCTGGCGAGCCATAAGGTGGATGGTGTTATTCTGACCTACGCCATGGCAGACGATCCCTGCGTTGACCTGCTGCGGCAGTATGATGTGCCGTTTGTGCTGATTGGCCGCAGTGAGGATAAGACGATACCGCAGGCGGACAATGATCAGGTTACCGCCGCCTGCGAGATGACCCGTATTCTGCTGCAGATGGGTGCCAAGCGGATCGCGCTGCTGGTCGGCAGCACGATCTACGCCGTCAACACCGACCGCACGCGCGGGTACCTGCGCGGCTTTGCGGAATCCTGCGTGCCGGTGGATCAGCGCCTTGTTCATTCCGGCATTGAATCAACAGGGCAGACCATTGATGCACTGGAGGCAGCGCTTGAGCAAAAGGCGGACTGCCTGCTCTGCGGTGACGATGAGATTGCCTATGAGGTCATGCGAGAGTTGCGCAACCGGCATATTCTGGTGCCGCACGATCTGCGCGTTGCCAGCCTGTATGACAGCTCGATGCTGGCCAGTATCACGCCCTCGGTGTCTGCGGTGCAGTACGATGCCGAGCAGCTGGGGCGCACAGCCTGCCGTATGCTGCTTGACCGCCTGCTTGGCAAGGAAATGGTGCAGCGCCAAATTGAGGGGTATCAGGTTATTTTGCGTGAGTCCACCAAATGGAATAGCCGTACCCACGATGGACGATAGCCCGCGTCACTCTATGGGATACCCCGCAGATTGTGCAGCAGGGGAGGTATGCTGTCCTGTAATCTTTCTGAAAATATATAGCGCTTCCGGCCCCCGGTTTTACACCAAAACCGGGGGCTTTTTTTGGGGGAATACACGCGTGTTGCGCAAAAGTTGCGCGTAAAATGGGCTGCGTCACGGGTTTTTCCGTCAGAATTTCCAGTTTTCGGGCTGCAATACCGTGAATATCACCCATTGACGGAGGCTTGAAAAGAGAGTATTCTATGTTTGTAACGAGAGGGTTGCTCAAATGTGCGCAACATAAGTGCGCAACTTTTGGCAACATACCACTTCCAAAATCAGAAATGAAGGAGAACTCGATCATGAAAAAATGGATTTCCCGTCACAACGCTCTTGCTGCCGTGAGCACCGTGACGGCGGCCGCTATGCTGACCGCCTGCGGTGGTGCTGCATCTTCCTCTGCTGCGTCCTCTGCCGCATCTCAGGCTGATTCTGCCGCATCCTCCGGTGAGGCTTCTTCCGCCGCGGAAAGCTGGGGCGATGTGAAGCTGACCATGTGGGGTGCTGAGGAAGACCAGACCATGCTGCGTGAGATGGCTGATGCCTTCATCGCGGAGAATGCCGACAAAGGCAACGTTACGATCGAGATCGGCGTTCAGTCCGAGTCCAGCGCCAAAGATACCGTTCTGGCTGACCCCGAGGCAGCTGCCGATGTGTTCGCCTTTGCGGATGACCAGCTCAACGAGCTGGTGGCAGCCGGTGCCCTGCAGGAAATCCTGCTGAACCCCGAGGATGTCAAGAGCCGCAACCTTGCCGGCTCCGTTGAGGCCGCGACCATGAACGACAAGCTTTACGCCTACCCCATGACCGCCGACAACGGCTACTTCCTCTACTATGACAAGAGCGTCCTGAGCGAGGATGATGTCAAGAGCATGGATGCCCTGCTGGCCAAGGCCGATGCCTCCGGCAAAAAGTTCATGATGAGTTTGAACGATGCTTGGTACATTTACAGCTTCTACGCTGGTGCCGGCCTGAAGGCTACCCTCGCCGATGACGGCATCAACACCGTCTGCAACTGGAATGAGGCCCCCGGTGCCGATGTCACGCAGGCAATTCTGGATATGAGCGCCCAGTCCGCCTTCAAGTCCGGCGCGGATGCAGACATCGTTTCCGGCATCAAGGACGGCAGCTGCTGCGCCGCCATCTCTGGCACATGGAACGCCAAAACCGCGCAGGATACCTGGGGCGATAACTACGCTGCTACCAAGCTGCCCACCTACACCCTGAACGGCGAGCAGGTGCAGATGGCTTCCTTCTCCGGCTACAAGCTGGTCGGCGTCAACCCCCATAGCGCCAATGTCGGTGTTGCTATGATGCTGGCTGACTACATCACCAACGAGGACAATCAGGCCAAGCGCTTCAATGACCGTCAGCTCGGCCCCTCCAACATTGCTGTGAACGAGTCTGAGGCCGTGCAGAGCGCGCCTGCCATCGCCGCACTGGCTGAGCAGAGCGACTACGCCACCCTGCAGCGCGTAGGTGCCAACTACTGGAGCTCCGCCGCAAGTCTGGGCGAGATTCTGGTTTCCGGCGATATGCAGGGCAAGACCACCCAGCAGCTGGTGGACGACGCCGTAGCCGGTATCACCGCACCCGTGGCACAGTAAATAGTAATCCAGCGGGCACGCAGCGGCTATGCGGCGTGCCCGCTTTTTTTAAATCCCGCGCATAAGAAAGGAGATGACTTCTGTGGCAGAAATGGTTCTTGCACCGTCGCGTGGCGACGGAAAAGAAGCAAATTTCATTCAGAAGTTCGGCCGTGCATTTGTCCGCGGCGATGCCTTCACCAAGCTGTCGCTGCTTGTCTGGGGTCTGGGCTACATCGGGCATGGACAGCTCATCAAGGCACTGCTGGTAACGCTGGTGCAGGGGTTGGGGCTGTATTTTCTGGGTACCTCCGGCATTCCGGCTTTAAAAAAGTTTGGCACGCTCGGTACTGTCCAGATGGAGATGCAGTTCAACCCGGTGACCCTCAAAAACGAGGTCAACAATTACGATAACTCGTTTGCTATTTTGCTGCTCAGCGTCATTGCGATGGTGATCATTGTCTCGCTGGTCGTGGCGACCATGATGGTCGTGCAGTCGAATTACCTGCTCCAGCAGCAAAAGGCTGCCGGTAAAAAGCCCAACAGCTTCCGTCAGGATATCAACTGCTACCTTAATGAGAAATTCTATGTCACGCTGCTGACGCTGCCGGTGCTGGGCGTGGTGGTGTTTACCATTATACCGCTCTTCATTTTGATTGCCGTTGCCTTTACGAACTACGACCAGCAGCACATGCCGCCTGCCGCGCTGTTTACATGGGTAGGGCTGGCAAACTTTGCCTCGCTGTTTGGCGGCCAGTCGCTGTCGATGACCTTCAGCTATGCATTCGGCAAGGTGCTGAGTTGGACACTGGTCTGGGCGTTCTTTGCAACCTTCACGACCTTCTTCGGCGGCGTGTTTCTGGCAATGTTCATCAACAACAAAAAGACGAAGTGCCCCCGGCTCTGGCGTACCCTGTTTATGATTACCATTGCCGTGCCGCAGTTTGTCACGCTGCTGCTGGTGCGCAATTTCTTCTCAGATGCCGGTATCTGCAATACCATGATGAACAATGCAGGCGTCACTGATTTGCTCAAAACCATTGGGCTTTTGGGGCAGAGCATGGACCATATCCCGTTTCTGACGGATCAGCATTGGGCTAAGTTCATGATCATTATGATCAACATCTGGGTCGGTATACCGTACCAGATGTTGATTGCCACTGGTGTGCTGATGAACATCCCCAGCGATATTCTGGAAGCCTCTACCATCGACGGTGCCAGCCCGCTGCAGTGCTTTATTTATATCAAGCTGCCCTACCTGCTCAGTGTGCAGGGGCCCGCGCTGGTGACGGATTTCGTCAAGAACGTCAACAACTTCAATGTCATCTACCTGCTGACGCAGGATGTCTACATCACTAAGGATCAGGCCATGGCATCGTCCAGCGCCAAGGAAGTGGACCTGCTGGTCACATGGCTGTTCCGTCTGACGCAGGAGCAGTACAACTATAAGATGGCGGCGGTCATCGGCATTATGGTGTTTATCATCTGTGCCATTTTCACACTGGTTTGCTTCCGCTTCATCAATAAAAAGGAGGCGACGTTCTCTTGACACAGCAAACAGTTTCGCTGCCCGGCAGCTCGCAGGCGCAGCTGCGCCAGGGGCGCATCGTCCGCGGTGTGCGCAGCGTTATCCGCCATCTGGTTCTTGCCCTGCTGGCAGGTATCTGGCTGGTGCCCATTGTCTGGCTGGTGGCAACCTCCTTCTCCACCGATCGGGGCATCAATGTGCGGCGCTTTTTCCCGGCTGGTTATACACTGGACAACTACGCTAATATCATGTTCCACCCTGATTCCGTTGCGCAGTTCCCGCGGTGGTTTGTAAACACCTTTGTGGTCGCGTGCTTTACCTGCGTTATCTCCACCTGCTTTGTGCTGATGGTCGCCTACGCATTGAGCTGCTGCCGCTTTAAGGGGCGCAGGCTGCTCCAGAATCTGTCGGTCATTGTCAACCTGTTCCCCGGTGTTCTGGCGATGATTGCAGTTTACTTCGTTTTGAAGTACCTCAACCTGACCAACTCCTACGCCGGTCTTATCATGGTCTATGCCGGTTCGTCTGGACTTGGCTACCTGATCTGTAAGGGCTTTTTTGATACCACGCCGGTTTCCCTGCGTGAGGCCGCCAAGCTGGACGGTGCCTCCGATGCGCGGATATTCTTTCAGGTCGTGCTGCCGATGTCCAAGCCGATTTTGGTGTACACCATCATCAGCTCCTTTATGATTCCCTGGACGGACTTCGTTGTGGCGAAGATGATTCTGAACTCCGGCGTCTCCACCGACTGGACAGTCGCCATCGGCCTGTTCAACATGCTGCAGAGAACGCTCATCAACAACTACTTTGCGCTGTTCTGTGCAGGCGGTGTGCTGGTGTCCGTCCCCATCTCGATTTTGTTTGTCATCATGCAGAAATTCTATGTCGAGGGCATTACCGCCGGCGCGGATAAGGGCTGATCGCAAACTTACTTTTTCTCCTTCAACAGCAAAGCGGCACCGCCATGTGGCGGTGCCGCTTTGCTGTTGAAATATGCTGAAATATCTTGGCTTGATTTATTCTGCGTCCCTATAATACTATGCAAATTTGGCAAACCATGAAGAATGAGTTAATTCGTACGTCTTCACACTTATTACATCATCATTGTCAGAGCCATAGCGCAAAGCGGCAGCACCACAATAGTGATAAAGGTCGTTATAACGACAGAACCGGCTGCGAGGCCCTCGCCATAGCCAAACTGAACGGCAAACACCGAGGTAATGGCGGCGCAGGGGCAGGCCTCAAGCAACAGCACGACCTCGGCCACCATGCCCTGCACACTTAGCAGCCGGAACAGCAGAAAGCTCACCAGCGGGATGAACAACATACATATCAGAATGATGCGGTATATCTCACGGTTGCCCAGCAGTTTTTTCGGCTTGCTGCCGGCAATCAGCATACCGGTGATAATCATCGAGAGCGGTGTGTTCATGTTGCCGACCAGCTGCAGCGGCTGGAGGATAAGCTCCGGCACATTGACCCGGCACAGGTACAGGGTCAGGCCCAGCAGAACGGACCAGAGCACCGGCGTTGTCAGGATGCTGTGCAGCACCTCTCCGGGGCGGACCTTCCCGCTGACCATCGCATAGCCGACGGTCCACAGTAAAATATTGAACACTGTCACATAAGCACTGGCGTACAAAAGCCCCTCGGCCCCGAACAGCGCCTGAATCAGCGGAAAGCCCATATATGCCGCATTGGAAAAGATGCAGGCAAACCGCAGGATCGGCGTGTTTTTCTCCTTGCCGATGCGCAGCGTCAGCAAAAAGGTGATGACCAGCCCCAGCAGAAGAAAGTGTAGACCCTCTCCGGCAGATGCCGCTTCCGATCCAGAATTTCGGGCATATCCTGACCGATTTCGTGGATGCAGTTCTTGTGGGCGATGAGCTTGCGCTTGACGTCCTCGCGCTTCAGCGGGCGGCGCAGCAGGGGGAATCCGGCAGATAGAGCTGACCGGCTGCCGGATAGTTGCTGGCACGCCGGTAAGCGTCGATCTTCTGCGATCCTTGCTGATTCATACGCAGATCTTCTTTACCTTCCCTTATTTATTATGCAAACGGATTTTCTGTGGGATACGGCAGGCTCTTGGGCTGGTTGTAGGCAATGTCCGCAATGCCGAGGAACTTGAACACTTCAAACAGCGTCTTGCCATAGTGACCGAAGGCAACGGCACCGTGGTGCGGGTAGCGCTTCTGAATCAGGACATGGCGGTAGAAACGGCCCATCTCGGGAATGGCGAAGATGGCGATGCCGCCGAAAGACCGCGTTGCAACGGGTAAAATTTCACCCTGAGCGATGTAGGCGCGCAGCTGGCCTTCGCTGTCGCACTGCAAACGGTAGAACGTGATGTCGGACGGCGCAATGTCGCCTTCCAGCGTGCCGCGGGTGAAATCGGGGTCGCTGCCGGCGGGCTCCAGCAGGCGGTGCTGGATGAGCTGGTACTTGACGGCGCGGTCACTGCACATCTTGCAGGACGGCGTGTTGCCGCAGTGGAAGCCCATGAAGGTATCGGTCAGCTTGTAATTGAACTTGCCGGTGATGTCCTCATCATAAATGTACTTGGGCACACTGTTGTTGATGTCCAGCAGGGTGACGGTGTCGCCGGAGGCGCACATGCCGATGTACTCGGACAGGGCACCGTAAATATCGACCTCGCAGGCCACGGGGATGCCGCGGCTGGCAAGGCGGGAGTTGACGTAGCAAGGCTCAAACCCGAACTGCGACGGGAAAGCGGGCCAGCACTTATCAGCAAAAGCAACATACTTTTTGCTGCCCTTGTGGTTCTCGGCCCAGTCGAGCAGGGTCAGCTCAAACTGCGCCATGCGGGTCAGCAGGTCGGGGTAATAGTGCCCCTCGCCCATCTCGGCGGCCATGTCCTTGCAGACGTCCGCGATGCGCGGGTCGCCCGCATGCTCTTTGTAGGAAACGAGCAGGTCAAGCTCGGAGTTTTCCTCGATCTCAACACCCAGCTCATACAGGCCCTTGATGGGGGCATTGCAGGCGAAGAAGTCCTGCGGGCGCGGGCCGAAGGTGATGATTTTCAAATCACGCACGCCCAGAATGGTACGGGCAATCGGCACAAACTCGGCGATCTTGTCGGCAATTTCCTCCGCCGTGCCGACGGGATACTCGGGAATATAGCCCTTCAGATGGCGCATGCCGAGATTGTAGGAGCAGTTCAGCATACCGCAGTACGCATCTCCGCGGCCATTGATCATATCGCCGTCGCCCTCGGCTGCCGCTACGAACATGCAGGGGCCGTCAAAGTGCTTGGCAATCAGCGTTTCGGGCGTTTCGGGGCCGAAGTTGCCGAGGAATACGGTCAGCGCATTGCAGCCTGCGGCGGTGACTTCGGCCACGGCTTTTTGCATGTCGTGCTCGTTCTCGACAGTGGTCTTGCACTCGTACAGGTCAGTGCCCTTGGCGGCGCAGGCGGCAGAGATGGCAGCGCGGCGCTTCTCGCTCAGGGCGATGGGAAAACAGTCACGGCTGACGGCGATGATGCCGAGCTTGACCTCGGGGATGTTGGATGATTTCATGGTTTTGCCTCCTATATATTTACACATTTTGCAATGGCGGGCGGATATGGAATCCGCCCCTACGGGGATGCCGTGGAACTTTCCTGTATCGTAGGGGAGCATTCTATATGCTCCTAAATATGTACGTTTTCCCCCACCAATCCAACATACGCCCCGGCCTTGGCCTCGGCGCTGTCGGGATGGGCGAACAGCCACTTGTTGCGGGCCCACAGCTGCGGGTCATCGCCGCCGTCATTCTTGATGGCGGGCTTTGCGGTATTGGTGCCTTTGGGCAGAGCGACCAGCACGCGGAAGCCCTTGGCTGCGTCCACATGGCAGGGCGCGTAGTGCAGCGTCGTGGCGTAGACTTCCACCAGTGTGCCTGCCGGGACACGGAACGCCTTGACCTTGGCGGTGTCCAGCTTGCCGCCCGCGATTTCCTCCTGCCTGGCAAGCAACAGCACAAAATCTTCGGTACCCAGATTGAACTCGCTGTCGCGGTGGTATTCCAGGCAGTTCAAATAGGTGTTGTGACCGTTGCACCAGCCCAGTTGGCAGGGTATGCCGCCGAAAAGATGCTCCGACACTTCGACGGCGGCGGGCAGTTCCTGCAGGGCTGCGTCCTCGGCCACATAATCCGTAGCTGCGGGCAGCGGGGTGTTTGCCAAGGCGGCCAAAATTTCCGCTTTGGCGGTATTCAGCCCGGTCACAACGCGGCCATAGGGCTTGAATTCCGGGTCGGTTACAGAAAAAATCTTCATTGCAGTGCCTCCATTTCCGCAAAGGATACTTTCAGTGCCGGGTACAGCTTGTGCCACACGGCGTAGCGCGCGTTGTATTTTTCGACGAGCGCGGCGTCCGGCTGGGTTGTGCTCTTGGCGTGGACGAGCGCCTCGGCACAGGCCTGCACGCTGGGGTATGCCCCGCAGGCCACCGCCGCCAGCATCGCGCCGCCGTAGCCGGGGCCTTGCTCGGTCTGGGGCAGCGTCAGCGGGATGCCCAGCACGTTCGCCAAAATCTCCCGCCACAGCGGGCTTTTGGCGCCGCCGCCGCAGAGCGTGCTGGCTTTAATCTTCACGCCTTGTGCCCGCGCAATCTCCACACAATCGCGAATCGCAAACGCCACACCTTCCAGCACCGCCTGGGTCAGCGCGGCACGCGGGGTGTCCATCCGCAGCCCGACGAACGCACCGCGCGAGGCAGGATCGTTGTGGGGGCTGCGTTCGCCCATCAGGTAGGGCAGGAAGTAGACGTCGTTCGCGCCCAGCTTGTCCGCCGTAATGGGTGTCTGCTCGGCAGCGTAGTCAGTGGTGTGCAGCACTTCTTCGCTCCACCACTTGTTGCAGGACGCAGCCGAGAGGATGCAGCCCATCAAATGATACCCTCCGTCCGCGTGGGCGAAGCTGTGCAGGGCGTTCTGCTTGTCGACGCCGAACGTATCGCTGGTGATGAACACCGTGCCCGATGTGCCCAAGGAAATATTGCACTTACCGCCGCCCACCGCGCCGCAGCCGACAGCCGCAGCGGCGTTATCGCCCGCGCCCGCGCAGACGACGACATCCGCAGGCAGGCCCAGCGTTTGGGCGGCTTCGGCAGTCAGCGTGCCGACGGGCTGCCAGCTTTCAAACAGCTTCGGCAGCTGGGATTCCTGCACGCCGCAGATGTCCAGCATTTCCTTGCTCCAGCATTTGTGCTCCACGTCCAGAAGCAGCATGCCCGATGCGTCGGAATAGTCGGTGCAGTGGACGCCGGTCAGCTTATAGTTGATGTAATCCTTCGGCAGCATGATTTTTTCGATGCGGGCGAAGTTGTCCGGCTCGTTCTCCCGCATCCAAAGCAGTTTGGGTGCGGTGAAGCCTGCAAAGGCGATGTTTGCGGTGTAACGGCTCAGCTTGTCTTTGCCGATAACGCCGTTTAAGTAGTCGACCTGCCTTTGGGTGCGGCCATCGTTCCAAAGGATGCAGGGGCGGATAACCGTGTCATTTTTGTCCAGCACCACCAGCCCGTGCATCTGGCCGCCCGCGCCGATGCCCTTGACCTGAGACGCATCAAACCCGTCCAGCAGCGCGGGGATGCCGTCGCAGACCGCCGCCCACCAATCGGTGGGGTCCTGCTCGCTCCAACCGGGATGCGGGAAGGAGATCGGGTATTCCCGGCTGACGATGTTGGCAATGCTGCCCGTTTCGTCCATCAGCAGCAGCTTCACCGCAGAGGTGCCGAGGTCGATCCCAATATAGTACATATCTTTGTCTCCCCCTTACGGAAGATTTATCCGTTGACGCCAAAAACTTTTGTATAGTCGGCCTTGAACTTCTCAATGCCGGCATCGGTCAGCGGATGGTGAAGCATCTGCTCGATGACCTTGTACGGCACCGTGGCAATGTCGGCACCAGCCAGGGCGCAGTCGGTCACATGGATGGGATTGCGCACGCTGGCGGCGATGATTTGAGTCTCGATGTCCGGATAGTTCAGGAATATATCGTGGATAGTCTCGATCAGATCAATGCCCGGCTGGCCGATGTCATCGAGACGCCCCAAAAACGGGCTGACATACGTGGCGCCCGCGCGGGCTGCCAGCAGCGCCTGGTTTGCGCTGAAAATCAGCGTGCAGTTCGTAGGGATGCCCTCGCCGGACAGCACCTTGATGGCCTTTAACCCCTCGGCGGTCATGGGGATTTTGACCACCATGTGCTTCGGGTCCAGCGCGTAGATGGCGCGGCCCTCGGCGATCATGTCCTCGGCATCGGTTGTGGTCGCCTTGACTTCGCCGGAGATGGGGCCGTCCACGATGGTGGAAATCTCTTTCAACGTTTCGGCGTAGTCGCGGCCCTCTTTGGCAATCAGGCTGGGGTTTGTGGTGACACCGGCGATAATGCCCATGTCGTTGGCACTGCGGATCTCGTCGACGTTGGCGGTATCAATGTAAAATTTCATACGGTAAAACCTCCTTATTTCTGGCCGTAATAGGCGTTTGGTCCGTGTTTTCTCATAAAATGCTTGTCCAAAACATGCTGTGGGGCAGGCTGTGCATCGGGGTCAATGGTCAGAGTCAAAATTGCCATCTTTGCGACTTCTTCCAGCACAACAGCGTGGTAGACAGCCTGTGCCGCGTCTTTGCCCCAGGTAAAGGGACCGTGGCTGGCACAGAGAACACCGGGTACATGCACCGGGTCAATGCCGCGGTTTTGGAACGTCTCGATGATGACCCTGCCGGTGTTCTTCTCGTAGTCCTCGTCGATCTCTCCAGGCGTCAGCTCCCGCGTGCAGGGGACAGGGCCGTAAAAATAGTCGGCGTGGGTCGTGCCAAAGGCGGGCAGGTCGCGCCGCGCTTGGGCAAAGGCCACTGCGTGGGTCGAGTGGGTGTGTACGATGCCGCCCAGCGCCGAGAACGCCTTGTACAGTTCCAGATGCGTTTTCGTGTCGCTGCTGGGCTTCAGCTCGCCCTCGATCTTGTTGCCGTTCAAATCCATGACAACGAGCATTTCCGGTGTAAGTTCGTCATATTCCACGCCGGACGGCTTGATGACAAACAGGCCCTTCTCGCGGTCAATGCCCGAGACATTTCCCCAGGTGTAGGTTACAAGTCCTCGGCGGGGCAATTCCATGTTGGCTTCATAAACTTGCTGCTTTAATGCTTCCAGCATAGGTTATCCTTTCTGCTTTAACGCTAAATCGTTCAAGAACAGCTGCTGCTCCGGCCTTTCCGCCGCTGGCTGGCATTGCCCGGCAGCCGGCGCATACAAGCCCTTAGGCAATACCGCATAATTCCCGCCTTACGGCTTAAGCACCACTCCGGCAGCTGCCGCACCTCGCTCGCCGTATCGGCACTTAGAATTATGCGGTATTGCCCTTATTTTACAACGGCGCGCTCGGCTTTCAGTGCGGTTTGGTATTGGGTCAAAAAGGCGGCAAACCCGGACTGCTCGGCAGGGTCGGGGAACAGGGTCGTGCTTTGGGCGTCGGCAAAAACGCAGCGGTTCAAATACGCGGCCAGTGTTTCGCCGTCGGCGCGGTGCAGACGATACGCGGCCAGCAGGGCCATGCCGTAGGAACCGCCCTCACCGGCTGTTTCCATGCAGGTCACAGGCGCGCCCGCCGCAGCAGCCAGATACCGCTGGGCCACGCCCGGCGTTTTGAAGATGCCGCCGTGGCCGAGCAGGGTATTCGCAGCCACATTTTCTTTGCGCAGAATTTCCAGCCCCATCGCCAACGTGGCAAAGGCAGAATAGATGTTGGCGCGCATAAAGTTGGCCAGCGTAAACGCACTGTCCGGGCGGCGCAGCAGCAGGGGGACGCCCGCGTCCAAGTGGGTGACGCTCTCACCGGAAATGTAGTTGACGGGCGTGATGCCGCCGCAGTCAGGCGCACCGTGCAGCGATTCGTTAAACAGGAGGGTAAACAACGCACCTTTGTCGATGTTTGCTCCGCACAGTGCCGCGCTCTCGGCCAGCAGATCGACCCAGGCGTTCAAATCGCTGGTGCAGTTGTTGCAGTGGACCATGGCGACCGCCGCGCCGTCGGGGGTCGTGACCATGTCGATTTCCGGGTAGACCTTGGACAGCGGCTTTTCCAGGACGACCATGGCAAAAATGCTGGTGCCTGCGCTGACATTGCCGGTGCGCGGGGCGACACTGTTTGTTGCCACCATGCCGGTGCCGGCGTCGCCCTCCGGTGGGCAGAACGGTATGCCGGGCTGCAGCGTGCCGGTTGGGTCGAGCCGCTTCGCCCCCTCGACGGTAAGCATACCGGCGTCCTCGCCTGCGGGCAAAACGGTAGGCAGCAGTTTGACAAGATCCACGGGGTAGCCTTGCTTGTCTGCCAGCGCGTTAAATTTTGCGAGCATTGCGGCATCATACCCGCCGGTGGTGCTGTCAATCGGGAACATGCCGCTGGCATCGCCTTCGCCCAGCACCTTGCGCCCGGTCAGCTGCCAGTGTACATAGCCTGCCAGCGTGGTGAAAAAGTCCAGCTGCGGCAGGTGTGGCTCGCGGTTCAGCATGGCTTGGTACAGGTGTGCTGCGCTCCACCGCTGCGGGATGTTGAACCCGAACGCCGAGGTCAACTCTTCTGCTGCCGCGCCGGTCATCGTGTTGCGCCATGTGCGGAACGGTACCAGCAGCTTGCCCGCAGCATCAAACGCCAGATACCCATGCATCATAGCCGAAACGCCAATGCACCCCACTGTGGTCAGCGGCTGGCCACACTTGGCCAGCACATCCGCAGCCAATGCCGCGTAGGCAGCCTGCACACCCTGCCAGACTTCCTCCAGCGGGTAGGTCCAGATGCCGTTTTCCAGCCGGTTCTCCCAGGTAAAATCGCCCTGGGCCACAGGCTTGCAGGTATCGCCCACAAGCACAGCTTTGATGCGGGTGGAACCCAACTCAATGCCGAGAGAACACTGCTTTAAGTCAATCATAGGAATCCTCCTTGACAAAATAAAGGATGGTCTTTATCATAAAACTATCTTAATGTTCGGAAAGGAGCGCACCCATGGGAACCGTTTTCAATAAAAAGGAGCTTTTGGTCCTCTTGCAGGATTTTCACTGCCTTACGGGGCTGCGCTCCGCCGTTTTTGATTCGTATGGAATCGAAGTGCTTGCCTATCCGCCGGAACTGCCAGCTTATTGCCGCTTGATCCGCAGTGTGCCTGATGGCAAGACCGGCTGTTACCTGTGTGACCAGGCGGCTTGCCGCAAGGCAACGCGGCAAAAGCAGACGATCATCTACCCCTGCCATGCGGGGTTGATCGAAGTGATCACGCCGGTCCAAATCGATGGTGCTGTTGTGGGCTTTTTGCTGTTGAGCCACATTGTACAGGGGGCCGATGAGCAGAGCGAGTGGAGCTATGCACAAAAATGCTGCTCGGCTTACGCAATTGATAAAACGGCACTGCAAAAAGCCTATAATGCCTTGCCGCGCACGCCCTATCCGGTGCTGAAATCAGCAGCGGATCTGCTGGCTTTGGCGGCGGCTGCATTGTACCAAAAGGGGCTGACGCGGCTGGCAGCGGGCAGTGTGCAGGAAAAGCTGAGCCGCTACCTGGCGGAACATCTGGATGAGACATTGACAAACGAAACGATCTGCCGTGATCTTTCGCTAAGCCGTACCGGGCTGTACTATCTTTCACGGCAGCTCTATGGCTGCGGCATCAACGAGCAGATCACGCACCTGCGCATCCAAAAAGCGATGAAGCTTCTTTGCGATACGAATCTGTCGAATGCACAGATCTGCCAGCAGATCGGATTCCTGGATGACAATTACTTTTATCGTGTTTTCCGTAAACAAACCGGTCTGACACCACGCCAGTACCGTGATTCTATCTTAGCAGATACAGCAAAGACTGAGTAGAGACGATTGTTTTCAATACTGGATTATTGTTCAAACAATTCTGAGGGAAGCGGCAATATTGAATTGTGGCCGGTGACGTGCTATAATAAACCCACATACGGTAAGCCGGCACGGCGCAATTTTGACCGCTGCCTTACGGAAAATTCGCAGCTGCGGAGTATAAACTGCTATGAAAAAATATAAGATCGCGGTGGCCGGGACCGGCTATGTGGGGCTTTCGATTGCCACGCTGCTTTCCCAGCACCATCATGTGACGGCGGTGGATATCCTGCCGGAAAAGGTCGCATTGATCAACGCACGCAAATCGCCGGTCCGGGATGATTACATCGAGAAATATCTGGCTGAGAAGGAGCTGGATCTGACCGCTACGCTGGACGCAAAGGCAGCCTACGCCGATGTGCCGGAAAATCTCATCGAGGCCATTGTGGAGTCCAACCGCACCCGCAAGGACTTCATCGCTGGCCGCGTGCTGAAGCTGGCCGGGTACTACGACTACGATCAGGAAAATGAGTTTGACGAAAGCCGCGAAAGGCCCGTCACGATCGGCGTCTACCGCCTGACGATGAAGAGCAACAGCGACGATTTCCGCCAAAGCTCGATTCAGGGTGTCATGAAGCGCATCAAGGCCAAGGGCGCACAGGTCATCATCTATGAGCCTACGCTGGAGGACGGCAAGACCTTCTTCGGTTCGGCGGTGGTCAACGATCTGGACAAATTCAAGCGGCAGAGTCAGGCCATTCTGGCCAACCGCTACGATGCCTGCCTCAACGATGTGCAGGACAAGGTCTACACAAGAGATCTATTCGGCAGAGACTGAAACGCCTTTCAGCCGCTTTTTGACAGTGGAGTAAGGCTCTCCATGCCATTACCGCACAATATCCCTGTGACTTTTAAAGAGAGGAACACCTGTTATATGAAATATGATTATCTGGTAGTCGGCTCCGGTCTGTACGGTGCCATCTTCGCCCATGAGGCCAAGGTCCACGGCAAATCCGTGCTGGTCGTGGATAAGCGCCCCAACATTGCGGGCAACATTTATACCGAGAACATCGAGGGTATCAACGTCCATAAGTATGGTGCGCACATCTTCCACACCAACAACAAAAAGGTCTGGAACTATATCACCCGGTTTGCCGAGTTCAACCGCTTTACGAACTCTCCCGTTGCCAACTATAAGGGTGAACTGTATTCGCTGCCCTTCAACATGTATACCTTTAATAAAATGTGGGGCGTTGTCACACCGGAGGAAGCAGCCGCCAAAATTGAGGAGCAGCGCCGCGAGATCACCCACGAGCCGCAGAACCTTGAGGAGCAGGCCATCTCCCTTGTGGGCCGCGACATCTATGAGAAGCTCATCAAGGGCTA
>OGMF01001001.1_pt1 | contig 29648 bp, 27 predicted proteins | sample 1572921 | NCBI WGS metagenome assembly OGMF01 (sample SAMEA2581919, study PRJEB24529) | metagenome | biome: Human gut stool | place: China | collected 2011 | reverse complement strand
GTTGCGCAGGCTCTTTTCCACGATTTCATCCAGCTGGGACTTTTTCTTGATACCGTGGGTGCGCGGGCCAAAGGCGATGTTGTCATAGACGCTCATGGGGAAGGGATTTGGCTTTTGGAACACCATGCCCACCTCACGGCGCAGCTGGCTGACGTCCACGCCGGGGGCGTAAATATCCTGTCCCTTGTAGAGCACCTGGCCCTCCACCTTTACGCCGGGGATCAGGTCGTTCATACGGTCCAGCGTTTTAAGAAATGTGGACTTGCCGCAGCCGGAGGGGCCGATGAGAGCAGTAATGCTGTGCTCCGGCACGGATATGGTGACGTGGTGCAGCGCCTGGGTGGGACCGTACCACAGGTTCAGATCGTTTACGGTGATGATATCGCTCATAGGCTCCTCCGTTTCTTGAAGTAACGCCCGGTCAGCATAGCCGCCAGGTTGATGAGCAGGGCCAGCGCCATGAGGATGGCGGCGATGGCGAAGGCCACATCGAACTCGCCCTGCTCCTTGGCATAGACATACAGGGCCACGGACAGTGTGGCACCGGAGCCCTCCAGCGTGGCACGCAGGCTGTTGTACAGCGTGTGGGCAAAGCCCGCGGTGTACAGCAGGGCTGCCGTCTCGCCCAGGATACGGCCCACGGCCAGAATGCAGCCGGTGAGCACGCCGTCCACACAGCCGGGCAGCACCACCGTGCGGATGGTGCGCCACTTGCCGGCGCCCAGGCCGAAGGCACCCTCGCGGTAGGACTGGGGCACGGTCTTCAGGCTCTCCTGTGTAGTACGCATGATGGTGGGCAGGTTCATGATGACCAGGGTCATGGCGCCGGCGAGAAGAGATTTCTTCATGCCCAGGAACTGGCAGAAGAACATCTGGCCTACCAGGCCGTAGATAATGGAGGGGATGCCGGACAGCGTCTCGGCGGCGTACTCGATAACGGCCACTACCCTCTTGTTGGCGGCATACTCCGTCAGGTACACGGCGGCGCAAACGCCCAGGGGCAGCACCACCAGCAGCGTGGTCAGCACCGTGCAGACGGTGGTGATGATATCCGGCAGGATACCGATGGAGCCGTCCAGATAGCTGGGCTTGGTGCTCAGCAGCTGCCAGCTCAGGTTGGGCACGCCCTTGACGAGCACATAGACGATGAGAAACACCGCCAGCGCGCAGGTAACGGCGGCGCAGAGGACCATCAGGCCCCGCATGGTCCCGCCCCAGATACGGCGGCGGGCAGAGAATTGATGTTTGTCCATGGTCACTTCTCCTTACTGCGCTTGAGGAAGAAATTGAGCGCGGCGTTGATGAGCATGATGAACAGAAACAGCACCAGCGCGATGGAAAACAGCGCCTGACGCTGCAGACCTGCCGCCGCGTAGCCCTTCTCGCTGGCCACAGCGGTGGTCAGGAACCGCACGCTCTGGAACAGGGAGGGCATATTGGGCACGTTGCCGGAGACCATCATCACGGCCATGGCCTCGCCGATGGCGCGGCCTACGCCCAGCACCACCGCGGCGGCGATGCCGCTGCGGGCGGCGGGGACAGACACCTTGAACCAGGTCTCCGTGGCGGTGGCGCCCAGCGCCAGAGAGGCGTCCTCGTACTCACGGGGCACCGCCTCCAGGGCCGTCATGGCCACGTTGATAATGGAGGGCAGGATCATGATCGCCAGCACGATGATGGCCGCCAGCAGGCCAGAGCCGTCGGGAATATGGAAGGCCTGACGGATGCCCGGCACCAGCACCAGCATACCCACCAGACCGTAGACCACGGAGGGGATGCCCGCCAGCAGGCTCACCGCGGCGGAGACGGCGGTCTTCAGCTTCGGCGGGGCCATTTTGGCCAGGAACACGGCGGTCATATAGCCCACGGGCACGCCCAGCAGGATCGCGCCCGCAGTACCGTAAATACTGGTAAGGATAAAGGGCAGGATGCCGAACTGAGGCTCCGCCGCGTTGGAATTCCACACGGGGCCAAAGAGGAACTTCACAAGGCCGATCTCACGGATAGCGGGGATGCCGGAGACGACAAGGTAGACGGAGATCAGCAGCACGCAGCCCACCGTCACCAGACCCATCAGCAGAAAGAAGCCATGGATGGCGTTCTCCATAAATCGTTTTGCTTTCATATATGCACCTCAGCAGATACGGGGCAAGGCGGCACCCCGCGCGGGGATGTCGCCTGTGTCCGTGCCTTACTTGTTAACCTGCGACTGCCACAGCGCCGGCCTTGGCGATGATGGAAGCTGCGTCGGAGGAAGTGGCGTAGTCAAAGAACGCCTGGGCCGCAGGAGAGAGGGCCTTGCCGTCCACAGTCACCAGCACGAAGGGACGCTGGACCTTATAGCTGCCGTCCTTGACGGTGGCTTCGCCGGGGGTGACGCCATCCACGTTCAGGGCCTTGACGGTGTCCTTGATGGAGGCCAGAGAGGCGTAGCCGATGGCATCGGGGTTCTGGCTGACGGCGGTGATCACATCACCGGTGGAGGTCAGCTCCTGACGATACCGGCACTTGTCCTTGGTGCCGGTGATGGACTCGAAGCCATCGCGGGTACCGCTGGCGGCCTCGCGGCCGATGAGAACCACCTCGGCGTCATTTCCGCCCACGTCCTTCCAGTTGGTGATCTCGCCGGTGTACAGCTTGGCGATCTGCTCAACGGACAGGTCGCTGACGGGGTTGTCGGTGTGAACGATGATGGCGATGCCGTCATAAGCCAGCACAGTCTCCTTCAGGCCGGCGGACTTCTCCTCATCCTTCAGCGCACGGGAGGACAGGCCGATGTCGCAGGTGCCCTCCTGCACGGCGGTGATGCCGGAGCCGGAGCCGGTGGGGTTGTAGTTAACGGTGACGCCGCCGTTCTGCGCCATGAAGGACTCACTCAAGGCGCCGATGACTTTCTCCATGGAGGTGGAGCCGTCGGTGGAGACGGTGCCGGTCAGCTCGGTGGAGGTCTTGTCCTCGGTCTTGTCGGCGTCATCGGTCTTGGTCTCGCTGCCGCAGGCCACTAGGCTCAGGGCCAGCAGGGCGGTCAGGACCAGTGCAATGATCTTCTTCATATGTATTACCTCGTTTCTTTCGTCGTTTTGGATAACTCCCTTGTACGGTTTTTATTGTAAGTGCCCAATGTAAAGGGAAAAATCCCGCTGGTGTAAAATCCATGTAAAATAAAAACCGGGAAAAGCTTGCGTTCAGCCGTGGAATACGGTACAATGGCCATACATCAGGCGCAGAAAATGTGCAAAACCGCTGAAAGGAAGGAATAAGGAGTATGAAGAAAAAGCTGCTGTCTTTGCTGCTTGCCCTGGCCATGGTGTTCACCCTGGCGGCCTGCGGCGAAAAGAAACCCGACCCCGGCAAGGACGCCACCGCCACGGAGCCGGTGGTCATCCTGCACACCAACGATGTGCACGGCGCTGTTTCCAATTACGCCAAGGTAGCGGCGCTGGCCAGCCAGTATGAGTCTGAGGGCGCGTATGTGCTGATCCTGGACGCCGGCGACTTCAGTCAGGGCGACACCGCTGTGAGTGTGTCTGAGGGTGCAACGGCTGTGGAGCTGATGAACATGGTGGGCTACGACGCTGTGGCGCTGGGCAACCACGAGTTCGACTACGGCTTCGAGGCGCTGAAGAAGAACATGGAGAACGCCCAGTTCCCCGTGCTGGCCGCCAACGTGAAGTACAACGGCGAGCTGGCCTTTGACGATGCGGCCGTGTTCACCACCCCCGGCGGCACCAAGATCGGCGTGTTCGGTCTGGACACCCCGGAGACCGCCACAAAGGCCCACCCCGGCAAGATCCAGGGCGTGACCTTCGCCGGCGGTGAGGAGCTGTACCAGATCGCGCAGGATATGGCGAATATGCTGCGTGAGGACGAGGGCTGCAACTACGTCATCTGCCTGGGCCACCTGGGCATCGACGATGAGACCGCTGCCACCGGCAACCGCTCTATCGACCTGCTGAACAAGGTCACCGGAATCGACGTGTTCATCGACGGTCACTCCCACTCCACTGAGGAGGAGATCGTTGAGAAGACCAACACGGACCGCAAGGTGGGTGACACTATCCTGACCTCTACCGGCACGAAGCTGGAGAACATCGGCGTTGTGACCATCAAGGACAGCACCATCACCACCACGTGCGTGCCCACCGAGGGCATTGAGGTGGCCGCCGACGACGCCATCGCCGCCCGCGCCGCCGCCATCATCGCCGAGATCGAGGCCGACTACGGCACGGTGTTCGCCAAGACCGAGGTGACGCTGAACGGCGAGAAGGACCCCGGCAACCGCACGCAGGAGACCAATCTGGGCGACCTGATCACCGATGCGCTGGTGTGGGGCGCCGAGCAGCAGGGCGAGACTGTTGACGCGGCCATCACCAACGGCGGCGGCATCCGCGCCACCATCGAGGCCGGCGACATCACCAAGAAGGACGTCAACACCGTGCTGCCCTTCGGCAACACCCTGAGCATCATCAAGATCACCGGTACGGAGCTGCTGGAAGTGCTGGAGGCCTCCACCTTCTGCACACCGGAGGCCATCGGCGGCTTCCCCCAGGTATCCGGCATCGAGTTCACCGTGGACACCACCAAGGGCTATGACCAGGGCGACGAGTATCCCGGCACCACCTACTTCGCCCCCAAGACCATCAACCGTGTGACCATCCAGACCGTAGGCGGCAAGGACTTTGACCCGGCGGCCACGTACACCATCGCCACCAACGACTTTATGGCCAGCGGCGGCGACACCTACTACCGCTTTGTCAACGCCACCGCCAACTACGACCTGGGCATCCCCATGGACGAGGTGGTCATGGACTACATCACCACCGTGCTGAACGGCACCGTTGCCGCCGACAAGTACGGCGAGCCCGCGGGGCGCATCCACGTGCTCGTTTCCTGACATATCCGCACATAAAAAGGACCGCCTCACGGCGGTCCTTTTTATATGCGAAAAAACACCCCTCGGCGTGAGCCGAAGGGGGTTTTGTGCATCTGCAATTACTTTCCCATGTTCATCTGCGCAGCGACCTCGGCGGCGAAGTCCTCCTGCTTCTTCTCGATGCCCTCGCCGGTCTGGAAGCGAACGGCGTCCACGAACTTGACGCTGCCGCCCAGCTTCTTGGCGGCGTCGGCCACGTACTTCTCCACGCTGCCCTGGAAGATGTCGCCGCGGACGAACTCCATCTGCAGCAGGCAGTTCTCCTCGTAGAACTTGTTCATCTTGCCCATGACGATCTTCTCCTTGACGGCCTCGGGCTTGGAGGCCATCTTGGGATCGGTGTCCATCAGGGCCAGCGCGATCTTCTTCTCCTCGGCCAGGACCTCGTCGGTGACCTGGGACTTGTCCCAGAAGCGGGGGTTCAGGGCCGCGATCTGCATGGCGACGTTCTTGCCGATCTCGGTGGCGTCGATGCCGCCGTCCACAGCCAGGTTCACCAGCACGCCGATCTTGCCGCCGGCATGGATATACGGGGTGGAGGTGTTGGCCGCGAAGCGGGCAAAGCGGCGGACCTGAATGTTCTCGCCGATGACGAGGACCATCTCCTGACGCTCCTGCTCAACGGTACGGCCATTGCCGTAGGGAGCCGCCATCAGAGCCTCGAGATCCTTGGGGTCTTCCTTGGCGACGACAGCGGCGACGCCCTTGACAAAGTTCTGGAACTTTTCGTTCTTGCCGACGAAGTCGGTCTCGGCGTTGACCTCGACCACGACGCCCACGCCGTCGATGACGGTGGCATAAGCCATACCCTCGGCAGCGATGCGGCCGGCCTTCTTCGCGGAAGCGGCGAGACCCTTTTCGCGCAGGTACTCGATCGCCTTGTCGATGTCGCCGTCGCACTCGGTCAGAGCCTTCTTGCAGTCCATCATGCCCACGCCGGTCATTTCGCGCAGGTTCTTAACATCAGCAGCGGTAAAAGCCATAATCTTTTTCCTCCAATTTATATAGTATCGGAGCTTGCGCTCCCGCAGAGTCTTGGTTTATTCGGCAGCGGGGGCCTCAGCGGCCTCGTCCATCTGCTCGCCCTGCTTGCCCTCAAGCATGGCGTTGGCCATGACGGAAGCGATCAGCTTGATGGCGCGGATGGCGTCATCGTTGCCGGGGATGGGATAGTCGATCTCGTCGGGATCGCAGTTGGTATCGGCGATGGCGACAACGGGGATGCCGAGCTTGTGGGCCTCAGCAATGGCGTTGCGCTCCTTGCGGGTATCGACGATGAAGAGCGCGCCGGGGAGCTTCTTCATTTCCTTCACGCCGCCGAGGTACTTCTCGAGCTTCTCGATCTCGGCGAGGTGCTTCATGACTTCCTTCTTGGGAAGCATATCGAACGTGCCGTCAGCCTGCATGGTCTTGAGCTGGTTGAGACGGTCCACGCGGGTGCGCATGGTCTTGAAGTTGGTCATCATGCCGCCGAGCCAGCGGGCGTTGACATAGTACATATTGCAGCGAAGAGCCTCATCCTTGATGGCCTCCTGCGCCTGCTTCTTGGTGCCGACGAACAGCAGGGACTGGCCGCTCTCGGAGATGCTGCGCACGAAGTTGTAGGCTTCCTCGAGCTTCTTGACGGTCTTCTGCAGGTCGATGATATAGATGCCGTTGCGCTCCGTGTAGATATAGGGAGCCATCTTGGGGTTCCAGCGGCGGGTCTGGTGACCGAAGTGGACACCTGCCTCCAGCAGGGACTTCATGGATACGACGTTCTGATTTGCCATGTTGGTTTGTTTCTCCTTTTATTTTAGTTTGTACCTCCAGCCTCTTCCGCCCTCCGGCCAACCTTGCGGCACCGACCGAAAGTCTGAAGCTGTGCGGATTTACCGCAATATAATACCACGCGGCACGGCATAATGCAAGAAGTTTTTGCCCGTTTTCCGCAGTTTTTTACTGCTTTTCCCCGGAAATATCCGCAATCAGGGCGGTGGCCAGGCCCTCGATGGCCGCCAGCTGGGGCGCGTGGGCGGCGGAACGGACGGTCACGCTCTCCCCCACCTGCCGCCAGCCCTTCAGGGGCTCCAGCAGGGCTGCCATCTGCCGGGCGGTGACCGGCGCCCAGGTGCCGTTTTCCAGCAGGGCAAAGCCGCGGTTCTGCAGGCCGTGGGAGGCGATGTCCCGCAGGACCTCGTCCATGGTGATAAACACGCCGCCGTTATAGGTGGGTGCGGCAAACACCAGGTGACTGTACTTGAAGGCGTCGGACATCACATAGGAGCTTGGCGTTACGGACACATCGTACATCTTCACCTTTACCCCCTGCTCCGCCAGACGGCAGGCCAGGATATTGGCGGCGTTCTCCGTGTTGCCGTATACGGAGGCGTAGGCGATCATCACGCCGCGGACCTCCGGCTCCCAACGGCTCCACAGGTCGTATTTGCCCAGGATATAGCCCAGGTCCTGCCGCCAGACATGGCCGTGGAGCGGCAGCAGCATACGGACATCCAGTCCAGCGGCCTTTTGCAGCACCGCCTGGACCTGTGCGCCGTACTTGCCCACGATGTTGGTATAATACCGCCGTGCCTCGTCCAGCACCTCCCGGTCGAAGTCCACCTCATCGGCGAACAGGGCACCGTTCAGCGCGCCGAAGCTGCCGAAGGCATCGGCAGACAGCAACAGTTTGTCCGTCTCGTCATAGGTCATCAACACCTCCGGCCAGTGGACCATGGGCGCGGCGATAAAGCGCAGGGTATGGCGGCCGGTGCAGAGGGTGTCACCCTCCTTCACCACGGTGACGCGGCCGGCCAGCTCCGCGTCGAAGAACTGGGCGATCATGTTCTTGGCGGCGGCACTGCACAGGATTCCCATGTCCGGGTACTGACGGGCCAGGTCGGCCATCTCGGCGGCGTGGTCCGGCTCCATGTGGTGGACCACCAGGTAGTCCGGGGCTTTACCGTTCAGGACGTGGGCCACATTTTCACGGAAGGTGGTACGCACGGCGCTGTCCACCGTGTCGAACAGGACAGTCTTGTCGTCCATCAGGAGATAGCTGTTGAAGCTGACGCCGTCGGGCACGCCGAACACGCCCTCGAACAGGGCCAGACGGCGGCAATCCGCGCCCACCCAGGTGTAATCATCGTTGACTTTTCTGGTGCAATACATGGTCATTCATCCTTTCCATGATCTTTTCAGGGGTATTATAGCAGTATTGTCAAGCTTTTTCCAGCACCGAAATGCGAAAAACAGCGCCCTGCCTTCGGCAGAGCGCTGTATGTGCACAAGATTTACGCCTTCTTGGCGATCTCGCACAGGGCGGCGAACGCCACGGGATCGCTGATGGCCATCTCGGACAGCATCTTGCGGTTGATCTGGATGCCGGCGACCTTCAGACCGTGCATGAAGGTGGAGTAGTTCAGACCGTTGGGCTTCACAGCGGCGGAGATACGGGTGATCCACAGCTGACGGAAGTCACGCTTCTTCAGACGGCGGCCCACATAGGCGTAGGTCAGAGACTTCATGACCTGCTCGTTGGCCATCTTGAAATGCTTGGACTTGGCGCCCCAGTAGCCCTTAGCCAGCTTCAGCGTCTTGTTTCTTCTTTTACGCGCCATCATTGCGCCTTTAACACGTGCCATATTCTAATTGCCTCCTATTCTAACGAAAACGTATCTTATTTGTAGGGGATCATCTTGCGGATGGTCGCCTCGGTGGTGCAGTCAGCATAGGTGGTGCTGCGCAGACGACGGCCACGCTTGGTGTCCTTCTTGGTCAGGATGTGGCTCTTGAACGCGTGAGCTCTCTTGACCTTGCCGGTCTTCGTCAGATTGAAGCGCTTTTTTGCGCCGCTATGGGTCTTCAGTTTAGGCATAGTTGTTTTCTCCTTCCAATATGATCCTTTGCGAATGAAATGCTTATTTGCCGACCTTGGGGGACAGGAAAATAGACATATTCCGGCCCTCCAGCTTGGCGGCTTTGTCCAGGGTGGACACCTCGGTACACAGCTCGGCGAACTTGTTGAGCAGATCGCGTCCGATCTCGGTGTGCGCCATCTCGCGGCCGCGGAAGCGGACGGAGACTTTGACGCGGTTGCCGTCGGACAGGAACTTCTGCGCGTTCTTCAGCTTGGTGTTGAAGTCGCCCACGTCGATGCCCGGAGACATACGGATCTCCTTGATCTCGACAACGTGCTGGTTCTTTCTGGCTTCCTTCTCGCGCTTGCTCTGCTCGAACTTGTACTTGCCGTAGTTCATCAGCTTGCACACCGGAGGCGTTGCCTGCGGAGAGATCTTTACCAGATCCAGGCCCTGCTCCTCTGCGGTACGCAGCGCCTCCTCGCCGGACACAATGCCCAGCTGCTCGCCATTCTCGCCGATCAGTCGGATCTCCTTGTCGGTGATCTCCTCGTTCAGTTGATGCTGTACCTTGCTAATACCGAAGCACCTCCAATCCAAAATAAAAACGCGGACGCTCCGGGCATCCGCGAAACAACACAAACAGCCCTTTCGGGCGCTTGTATGACGCTGTTGACCTCTTTGCCGTTGCTGGAGGTGAGGCGGATGCACCGACCTTCTTTGTTTTCTCGGATATTTTATACTATCCCGGCGTGTTTGTCAACGGCTTTTTCCAGAATTTTTTTACATATTTTCTGCGGCGGCGGTGAAACTATGGTTGTACCTGAGGTACAAAGGGTACAGAAAATGGAGGTATATCTCATGGATAACACGAAGAACACCAAAAACACCAAGAACACCAACACCACCGACAACACGGAAAACACCAATACCAAGAACGCCAAGAACGCGAAAAACTGCAAATAACTTCTTCATGTCTTCGTATAAAGGGAGGGGCCGGACGGCCCCTCCCTTTATATCCATCAATGCTCCGTCTTGCCCAGATACTCCTCCAGTGTGATATCCCGGTTGAAGATCTCCTGTGCCGCGTCCTTGCCCACATAGCGGTAGTGCCACGGCTCATAGATGATACCGGTGATATCGGTCTTTCCGTTGGGGTAGCGGTGGATGAAGCCGTACCGCCAGGAATTGGCCATGAGCCACTTCTGGGTCTCCGTGCTCTCCTGAGCAGAGGTCAGGTCCTGCATATTGGCGTCCACCAGGTCCACCGCCAGGCCCAGCTGATGCTCGCTGGTGCCGGGGATGGCCACGGCCTTGGCCGCCTCGGTTTTGGCCTCCTCTTCACTCATGCCGCTGCTGATGAGCCGCTGCACCTTGTTGTCGTACAGGCTCTGCTGCGTCTCCTGCGCGCGGTAACTGGAGCAGTTGACCGGGCTGTAGCCCGCCGCCTTGCAGGCGTTGATCATCTCCATATACGCCTCATAGCAGCGGCTGTCCACCCGGTGGCCGTCATCCAGTGTTACCAGGTCCACCGTCCAGTCATCGGGCAGGGGGTTCCAGGGGTTCACCAGTGTCAGCAACTCGTCGTCCACGATGACGTTATCCGGTGTCGTAGTGTCGCCTACATTGTCCACGGGCTGATTCGTGTTCTGGGCGTCGTCCGCCGGAGCATCGTCCTTTTTGCAGCCCTTGATGATGAATATCGCACCCACGATGATGCCGGCCAGCAACACGGCGGCGATGATGCGGTTCCGCATGGCCTCCCGGTAGCGCTTCTGCCGGCGGCGTTCTCTTTCGTAATCCATTCTGTTACCTCAATTCCTCGGGGTATGCCCCCGTCTCGTGCAGTTTGATAAGCTCCCGTGCCACCCGGGCGCGGTCCTCATGATACGTCATGCCGAACCAGCGGTCCGCCGACTTCAGCACGCTGACGCGCAGCTCTCCCGCCGCCAGCAGGTCGCCCACCATGGTGGGCAGCAGGCACTCGGCCTTCACCGACTGCCCCGCCTCGCTGCGGAGGAAGTCGTGGAAATACGTCTCCAACGCGTCGAAGACGGAGGGGGCAAAGCCCCAGAAGTTCATGGACACCACCGTGTCGCCGTCCAGCACCGCTCCGGTATCCTCGTCCCGGATGACGCCGTCCTGCAGCAGGGCGATCTTCAGCGTCTCGCGGATGTCGCTGAGATACCCGTCCTTCACATGGCACACACCCCGGGACACGGTACCATGGGCAGTGACGGTGTTCTTCAGCAGATAGCCCACCATGGTGGCCGCGCCCGTCTCCGGCAGACGCTGCAGCTCCGCATATATGGTGCGGTAAGCGTCCGCGCCGTAGAAATCGTCGGCGTTGATGACGCAGAAGGGCTCGTGTACGATATCGCGGGTACACAGCACCGCGTGGGCCGTGCCGAAGGGCTTTGTCCGCCCCGCCGGCTTTGTATACCACGCCGGCAGTGTCGTGTCGTCCTGATAGGCGTAACGGACCTCCACGGGCCGCCCGTCCGCCGTGTGCAGCCGGGACGCCATATTGCCGCACAGGCGCTCCATCAGCTCCCGCATATCCGGCTTGATGATGAACACGACCTTGTCAAAGCCCGCCCGCACCGCGTCGTACACACCGTACTCCATCAGTATCTCTCCGTGGGGCCCCACGCCGTCGGTCTGCTTGCTGCCGCCGTAGCGGGAACCGATCCCCGCCGCCATGATGACCAGCGCTGCGTGCATAGTCTTTCCTCCTTGATTTTTCATAGCTACCATCATACCACGGATGGCAAAAAAAACAAGCGCATTTCAAGCGTCTTAATAGAAAGTTAAGGCATTTGGAAGAAAATACCCGGGAACTACTGGATTTTTCCTTTTCCGCCGTGTATAATGATTTTTTGCGGCCAGCTGCCGCGTAAGATGAGAGAAATAGAGTCATAAGGAGAGAACCGCCATGTCCGCCACGCAAAAAGTCATGGGCCATGTGTACGCCATTTTCACCATTCTGGTGTGGGGCAGCTGCTTCGTGCTGACCAAGCAGATGCTCACCGCCTATACCGCTATCCAGATCATCCCCCTGCGGATGGGCCTGGCCTATATCACGCTGTGGGCGCTGCGGCCCAAGACTCTGAATCTCCCCTGGAGGGACGAGCTGATGTTCATCCTCATCGGCGTTACCGGCGGCAGCTTCTACTTCTTCCTGCAGAATACAGCGCTGACCTACACCTTCGCCGCCAATGTCAGCATCATCATCGCCCTGTCCCCCATCCTGACGGTCATTTTGGCCCAGCTGTTCTCCCGCAATGGCGAGCGCCTGGGTAAATTCGTGTACATCGGCGCGGTCATCGCCATCGCCGGTGTGGTGCTGGTGGTGCTCAACGGCCAGCTGACCTTCCACCTGAACCCTCTGGGCGACCTGATCGCCCTGGCCGCCGCCCTCATGTGGGCCGTGTACTCCATCCTTATCAAGAAATACACCGAGCAGTACGACAACTTCCTGGTCACCCGCCGGGTCATGCTGTGGGCCTTCATCACCGCTGTGCCGCTGATGCTGCTGACGGACGGTATGCCTGATCTCACACCCCTGTTCACCCAGACCAACGTCCTGCTGAGCTGGCTGTTCCTGGGCGTGTTCGGCAACGCCGTGTGCTTCGCCATCTGGAACATCGCCTTCAAGCGGCTGGGCGTGGTCATCACCAACAACTACCTGTACGCCTCCCCCTTCGTGACGCTGGTGGTGGGCTATCTGCTGCTGGACGAGCAGATCACGGTGATGAGCGTCATCGGTGCGGTGCTGATCACCGTGGGCGTCATCGTGGCACTGAAAAAGCCCAAGGAGAGCACTTGACCTCTATATGAAAAAGTTGTGTGCCGCACAGCGTCACACAACTTTTTTCTTGCTATTTTTTCCCGTTTTTAGTATACTTACAGTAGGTACAACACCGTAAAGGAGGACTCCCCATGCGACAGATATGGACATCCCGCAAGGTCTGGCTTCCCATCCTGCTGCTGTTCACCGCCGTACTTATTTTCGCCTGCCGGGACAGGGGCGTGGCCATCGACTTCGACGGCACCGGCCTGTACCATGCCAGCCCGCTCGATTCTGCCATCGAGACCGTTCCCGTTTCCTTCCACGGCCAGCTGCGCAAGAACGTTTACACCGGCAGCTGCGACATACCCGGTGTGCTCCAGTGTGACGACCTCTGCGTCGTCTTCCGCGGCGACGAGAGTACCGATGTCTACTGCCGCGACCAAGCCTACTCCGAACCCACGCCCATCCACAGCATCACCCTTTACCGGGTGCAGCGCTGCGCCGAGATCCGCCTGTGGAGCGAATATACCGTGGAGGGAGACCGCGTCCTCGCCACCTTTGACCCGCTCATGCACCCCACCCTCACCGTCACCGAGTGAGACAGTCCCCCATAACGCACCGCATCCCCCGGCACACGCCGGGGGATGCGCTTTTTCTGTTGTTCATCTTCTCCCCAGGCGACTGAACCACCAGAAGGTCAGTGGCCAGACACACCCGGCGAACAGTACCACCAGCAGGTAGCGGATGCCCCCGGCGATGGCGGCGCTGCCGCCCAGCAGGGCGATCAGCGGGGCCTTCAGCCCGGAGCGTATCGCCAGCAGACAGCCAAAGCCAACTGCCAGCTTGATGAGCTGCGCCCACCACACCGCCTGTGTCTCGAACCGTATGTGCTTCCGGTCGGCGATGTTGGACACCAGCATGCCCACCGTGGCGCCCAGCAGCTTCCAGCCGTTCTCCAAAGCGCTGAGGTAGTTGGCGGTGTCCTCAGCGGCAGCACCCGTATCGCCCCGCAGGTACAGATACCCCACGAACGCAGCACTGCACAGCACCATGACCAGGATGGTGTACGTCAGCACCACCGGACGGCGGTCGGACTCCTCCATCAACGGATACACCAGCAGCACCAGCGCCGCCGCGATCAGGAACGACACGCCCACATCCAGCGGCGTGTGGACACCCAGATACATCCGGCTGAACGCGATGAGCACCGTCAGCACGACCAGCACCACCCGCAGCCAGCCGCGGCGGGTATACCGGGCGATGCCGCCATAGGTGGCCACGGCGTTCTGTGTGTGACCGCTGGGGAAGGAATACCCCGTGGCCTCCGCCCGGGCAGACTCCACAATGGTGAAATCCGGGTCCTTTATCCACGGCCGGGGCACGCAGCAGAGTATTTTCAGGAACTGGTTGATGACCGTGCCGAAGAAGCCCACGATCATCAGGTAATAGCCCTCGCGCTTGCTGACGCACCAGAACACCGTCACGGCGATGACCATAAAAAACAGCTCGCCGCCCAGCAGCGTGATGACTGACATGATCTTATCCAGCGCAGGCGTGCGGATGCTCTCCAGCGCGTACAAAACTCCCATAAAGTCTCCCTCCTTTATGTTCTTCCGCTATTCTACTACACTTTTCTCCGCCGTGCAAGTGCAAGCGTTGACGGCACCGCGGCACCGTGCTATACTGTGGAAAAACGCAAGGAGGCCCCGCCATGAAGCCTGAAGAGCTGCTCTCCGTCCTGCACACCGCCAACCGTCTGAAAGACACCACCCGCCACTGCTGGACGCCCGGAAACCGTCACGAGAGCGTGGCCGACCACAGCTGGCGGCTGGCGCTGGCGGCCTTCTTTCTTCGGGACGAGTTCCCGGATACGGATATGGACAAGGTCATTAAAATGTGCCTGATCCACGACCTGGGTGAGTGCTTTACCGGCGACATCCCCAGCTTTCTCAAGACCGACGCCGACACAGCGAAGGAGGACGCCCTCCTGATCCAATGGGTAGGGACGCTGCCCCAGCCTTACCGCACGGAGATGGCCGCCCTGTACGCGGAGATGGACGCGCTGGAGACGCCGGAGGCCAAGCTCTATAAGGCGCTGGACAAGCTGGAGGCCGTCATCGCCCACAACGAGTCCCCCATCTCCTCCTGGCTGCCCCGGGAGTACGACCTGAACCTGACCTACGCCGACGAGAACGTGGCGTTCTCCCCATACCTCACGGCGCTTCGCGCCGCCATCCGGCGGGAGACGGAGGAGAAGATACAAAAAGGCGAATAAAAAGCTTCCCGGCATTTGCCGGGAAGCTTTTTATTCACCCGCTGCCGCCAGCAGCGCATCGGACAGCCTCGCGTACTCCTCCAGACCCAGGGCCTCGCCCCGCACGGTGGGGGACAGGCCGCAGCCGGCGACGATGGCCGCCAGCTGCTCCTTAGGCAGCTGCCAGCCGGTCTGCAGGCTGTTCACCAGCGTCTTGCGCCGCAGGGCAAAGCCCGCGCGCACCGTCCGCCAGAAGGCCTCCTCGCTCCGCACCTGTACCGGCGGGGCCTTTCTTGTAACGCAGCGCACCACGGCGGATGTCACCTTGGGCGGCGGCATAAAGCAGCTGTTGGACACCTCGAACAGCAGCTCCGGCACGGTGTAGTACTGCATCAGCAGGGAAAACGCGCCGTAATCCGCCGTGCCCGGCTTCGCGCAGATCCGCAGGGCTACCTCTTTTTGAATGAGCACCGTCAGCTGCCGGAAACACCCGGCCCGGACACAGGCCGTGAGAAACGGTGTGGTGATGTTGTAGGGCAGGTTGGCGCACAGCACCGCCGGCAAGCCCGGAAACTTCTCCGCCGTCACCGCCGCCAGGTCCAGCGCCATCACGTCGCCCTCAATCAGGGTGAAGTTATCATAGTCCGCCATGGTCTCCGCCAGCACCGGCGGCAGGCGCTTGTCCAGCTCCACCGAAACCACCTTTTCCGCCCGCCGGGCCAGCTGCACCGTCAGCGCGCCGATGCCGGGGCCTACCTCCAGCACGCCGCAGCCGGGAACGCAGCCCGCCGCGGCGATATCCTCCGCCACGTCACCCCGGATGAGAAAGTTCTGTCCCAGCGCCTTGGCAAAGTGAAAGCCGTGCCGCGCCAGCAGTGCCTGTATATCGTTCCGATCGCACAGATCCATCGTGTTTCTCCTTCACTGCATATTGCCGCCATTGTACCACCTTTTCCCCACCCGCGCAACGAAAAGCCGGAAAAAGTTTGCCTTTCTCCGTGCCGCGTCCCCTAAAACTTGACAAAATTGGAAGATAGTGCTATACTCCACGGGTATTGCTAATCGGTAACAAAAGTTACAAATTGTTTCAATTTTTATTGTCCGCCCTGTTTGAACACCTCCCGGGGCGGCTATACTGCGAGGTACTATGGAACAAACAGTCGTCACACAACCGAAGCGCTTGCAGCCGAAAAAGCCGCGGCGCCGCATCACGCCGGCCACGGTGTGCCAGGCAATCCACGATGTGCCCTACATCGTGGCTCGGGCCCTGATCCGCGCCGTGCGCGCAGTGGGCCACTGCTTTGCCTGGACCTGGGACGCCATCGCTTCCGACGTCAGGGCCAACTGGCGCGCCTTCTGCTGCGGACGGCTGGTGACCGGCTGCCGTGACGCCCTGCGTTCCCCGGCCCTGCGGGAGGTGCACCACATCATGCGCGATCATCCCTCTATCCGCGCCATCACCATGATCGCCGTCACGGCGGTGATCTTCGCCGCCGCCGTTATGGCGGAGCCGGTACGCACCATGGACGCCATCTGCATCGTGGTGGACGGCGACGGTCCCCACGTACTGGACGAGCGCAGCGAGGAGCGCACCTATGACGACCTGCTGCTGCGCCGCAGCCTGGGCGACAAGTCCATGCAGCTGCTGCTGGAGCCGGGCCGCACCGTCACCATCACCCACGGCGACGACACACACACCCTCACCACCGAGGCCGAGCGCCTGTCCTCCCTGCTGCGGCGCAGCGGCATCCGTCTGGGTGAGGACGAGATGGTGGAGCTGAATGTCGCCGGCGAGGACCCCGCCATCCGCATCAGCGATACGCTGACCTACCAGCACTATGTCACTGTGGAGACGGACTACAAGATCCTTCGCTCACCGGATCCCCTGATGGACAAGGGCACCGAGGAGATCATCCGCAAGGGTATCCCCGGCCAGATCGTGGAGACGTATGAGGACACTGTGGTCAGCGGTGAGGTAGTATCTACCAAGTATATCGGTGCCAGCCACGATACCTCACACGCGGAGCTGGTGCGCTACGGCACCCGCGTCTACGAGGTGGAGGAGGGCGACACCATCGAAAAAGACTTCCCCAACGAGGTGGGCGAGGGCGGCTACCTGCTGTTCGCCTCCGGCGACACCATGACCTATAACAAGGTGATGCTCTGCTCCTCCACCGCCTACTACAGCGGCGGCGACGGCGGCGCGGCCTGGACCACGGCGGTGGGTGCCGCGGTGGGCGTGGGCACCGTGGCCGTAGACCCCAAGGTGATCCCCTACTACACCAAAATGTTCATCCAGACCACCAACGGCCGCCGTGTCTACGGCATGGGCACCGCCCTGGACTGCGGCGGCGCCGTCAAGGGCAACATCGTGGACCTGTGGTTCCCCACCAAGGCGGACTGCTACTCCTGGGGCCGCCGAAACGTCACCGTGTATATTCTGGATAAAAAGGCAAGCTAAGAGCATGGCCCCGGCGGGGCCATGCTCTTTCTTTACCCGCAGCCCCCGGTGTGAGCCGGGGGGCTGCTTTTTTATTCTCCGTAGTGCACGTGCAGCAGCGCGTGACACTTTTCCTCGCCGTACTCCCTGAGTAAAGACGTGACGATGGGGTTTTTCTCCGCCCGCTTGAACATAGCGGAGGCATCGGCGGCATACAGTCCCTCGCCCCGCTTCTTCTTCACGTTGCTCAGCCCATAGGGCTGTCCCGCGCCGCCCACGCAGCCGCCCTGACAGGTCATGACCTCTATCAGGTGGTAAAAGCACTTGCCCGCTTCGATATCCGCGATCAGCTCCTTGGCGTGGATCAGCCCGTTGACCACGGCGATACGCAGCTCCTGCCCGTCCACGTTCAGCTCCACATGGCGGATGGATCCGTCTCCCCGCAGATCGGTGACACGGACGGCCCGCAGCGCATTCTTGCTCTTGTCCGGCAGGCAGTGACGCACCACCGCCTCGGCCACACCGCCGGTGACGCCGTAGATCACCGCCGCGCCGCTGCCCAAACCGAAGGGCAGGTCCGGGGACTCCAGCTCCAGCTCGTCCAGCTGCACGCCCGTCTCACGCATCATGTCCACCAGCTCCCGGGTAGTCAGCACCAGATCCACATCCGGCCGACCGTTATGGACGAACTCCGGCCGCGCCGCCTCCATCTTCTTGGCAGTGCAGGGCATAATGGCGATGTTGTAGGTAGTCCGCCCGTCGGCGGCATCTTTTTCGGCGTATTTGTCACGAATGACCGCCGCGAACATCTCCATGGGCGATTTGCAGGTGGAGATATGCTTCAGATACTTAGGGGCGTTGAACTCCAGATACCGCACCCAGGCGGGACAGCAGCTGGTGAACATGGGGAACGGCCCGCCGTTTTTCAGCCGCTGCAAAAACTCCTCCGCCTCCAGTATGGTGGTCATATCCGCGCCGAAGTTGGTGTCGTACACCTCGTCCACACCCATGAGCTTCAGCGCCGTGGTCATCTTGTCAATGACGTTCACGCCTGCCGGAATGCCAAAGGCCTCACCCACCGCCACACGGACGGCCGGCGCGATCTGCACCACCACACGCTTCTTCGGGTCGTGGATGGCCGCCCACGCGGTGCCGATCTGATCGTTAACGGTGATAGCGCCGGTGGTGCACACGGCGGCGCACTGGCCGCAGCCCACGCACTTCGTCTCGCCCAGCTTTTTGTCAAAGGCCGGCATCACCTGCAGCTCGCTGCCCCGGAAGGCAAAGTTCAGAATGCCCTGTCCCTGCAGCTCCTCGCACACCCGCACACAGTCGCCGCACAGGATGCACTTGTTGGGGTCCCGGAACACCGCGTAGCTGGTGTAGTCCTTCTCGTACCGGGGCTTATTGTTGGGGAAACGGATATGCCGCACGCCAAAGCGCTGGGCCAGCTCCTGCAATCGGCAGTTGCCGCTTTTGGCACAGGTAGTGCAGGAGCAGTCATGGGCCGCCAGCAGCAGCTCCAGTATCATCCGCCGGTGCCTCAGCAGCCGGGCGGTGTTGGTCCTGATCTCCATGCCGTCCCGGGGCTCCATGGAGCAGGAGGCGTCGATCTTCCCGGTCTTTACGTCCTCCACGATGCACATACGGCACGCGCCGTGAACGGACAGGTCGGAGTAATAGCAGAACGTGGGGATGTCGATACCCGCCTTGCGGATGACCGCCAGCACGTTGCGCTCGCCGTCAAAGGGCACCCGCTGCCCGTCGATGACCATAATTCCCTTTGCCATGGCTCACTCCTCCTCAATGGCGTCGATCGCGCCGAAGGGGCACGCGCCCCAGCAAGCGCCGCAGTGGATGCACTTCTCGTTGTCAATGACGTAGGGCATACGGGGCTGCCCGGAGATGGCCTCCATGGGACAGTTCCGCGCGCACTTGCCGCAGCCCTTGCACAGCTCCGGTTTGATCTCCAACCGGCGTTTGCGCCCGTTGCAGATGGGACAGTGGTGATCCACCACATGGCGCAGATAATCCTGCCGGAAGTTCCGCAGGGTGGACATCACCGGCTTGCAGGCCGTCTGCCCCAGGCCGCACAGGGCCGTGTCCGTGATGGTATCGCTAAGAGACTCCAGCAGATCCAGATCGGCCAGACTCCCCTCGTTATTGATGATGCGCTCCAGCGTCTCCAGCATACGCTTTGTGCCCTCCCGGCAGGGGGTGCACTTGCCGCAGCTCTCGTTCTGGGTGAAGTGCATGAAGAACCGGGCCACCTCCACCATGCAGGTGTCCTCGTCCATGACCACCAGGCCGCCGGAGCCGATAATGGCCCCCAGCTTTTTCAGCGAGTCGAAGTCCATGGGGTAGTCCAGATGCTCCTCGGTCAGACATCCGCCGGAGGGCCCGCCGATCTGCACGGCCTTGAACTTCTTTCCGTTCGGTATGCCGCCGCCGATGTCGTAGATGATCTCCCGCAGGGTGGCGCCCATAGGCACCTCCACCAGTCCCGTATTCACCACGTTGCCCGTCAAAGCAAATGTCTTGGTACCGGCGCTGCCCTCGGTGCCGATGCTCCGGTACCACGCCGCACCCTTGTTGATGATGCCCGGCACGTTGGCGAACGTCTCCACATTGTTCAGCACTGTAGGCTTGCCCCACAGGCCGTGATCCACCGTCCGGGGCGGCTTTACCCGGGGCATACCCCGCTTGCCCTCGATGGAGGCGGTCAGGGCGCTGCCCTCACCGCAGACGAAGGCGCCGGCGCCGCGGTTGATGTGGATATGGAAGCTGAACCCGCTGCCCATAATGTCGTCGCCCAGCAGTCCGGCCGCCGCAGCCTTGTCGATGGCCACCTGCAAACGCTTCACCGCCAGCGGATACTCGGCGCGGACGTAGATGTAGCCCTCCGTGGCCCCGGTGGCTGCGCCGGCGATCATCATGCCCTCCAGCACGGAATGGGGATTGCCCTCCATGATGGAGCGGTCCATGAAAGCGCCCGGGTCACCCTCGTCGCCGTTGCAGACAATGTACTTCACCGGTTCCTCCGTGTGCCGGCGCACGCTTTCCCACTTACGTCCGGCGGGAAACCCGCCGCCGCCGCGCCCACGCAGTCCGGAATTGGCGATCTCCCTGCAGATCGCCGCGCCATCCATGTCGAACAGCGCCTTTTCAAAGGCGATGTACCCGCCCTTGGCGATGTATTCCTCCAGATTTTCCGCGTCACTGGTGCCGCAGCTGGCCAGCACCACCCGGTGCTGCTTCTTGTAAAAGGGGATATCCTCCTGCCGGGGATAGGACACGCCGTCCTGGTGATAGGTCAGCCGTTCGATGACCTCGCCGCCCAGCAGCGTTCTCTCCACGATCTCGCGGCAATCCTCCGGCTTCACGCGGACATACATGACACCCAGCGGCTCGATATGCACCAGCGGTCCCATCTCGCAGAAGCCGTGGCAGCCACTCATCTTGATGTGCAGGCTCTTCTCCGCGTCGCCGTGGTGTGTCAGCCCCACATACACCTGCAAGCCCCGCTGGGCACACTCCTCCCGCAGGTTCTCATACACCTTCATGGACCCGCTGGCGATACAGCCCGTACCGGCACAGATCAGCACGTTCAGGGATGATCTGCTCCGTTCCAGCGCCTCCGCCGCCTGTTCGTGCATGGCACGGAAGCCCTCCCGTGTCAGCTTGCTCATTCCGCCGCCTCCTTTCCGCGAATGGCCTCCAACTCCGCCAGCGCCGTCTCCGGCGTCATCTTGGCGTACACCTCGCCGTCAACCGTCATCACCGGCGCCAGACCGCAGGCACCCAGACAGGCCACCGTCTCCAGCGTAAATACGCCGTCGGCGCTGGTCCTGCGCTTGCCGTCCAGCTTCAGGTACTCATAGATCGCGTCGTAGATAGGCCCGGACTTCCGCACATGACAGGCCGTGCCGTCACAGACCTTGATGATGTGCTTCCCTTTGGGTTCCAGCGAGAAATTCTCGTAAAACGTGGCCACGCTGTACACCCGTGAGACGCTGATGTGCAGCATATCCGCCACCAGTTCCATATTCTCTTGGCTCAGGTAGTTCTCCGACGCCTGTATCTCCTGCAAGATGGCGATGAGCCTCGCGCTGTCGCAGTCATGGGCCCGGACGATGGCCGCCGTTTTCTCCTGTTCCGATCTCATGCTCTCTCCTCCTAAAACGTGTTGAACGCTGTGTCGCTTAGCCCGTTAATTTTCTAACGTTCCACCCGTACTGTACCATAGGCCCGCCCGCCTTGCAACAGCAAAAGAGGGGAAATCCTCACTGTGCGAACTTTTCTCTATCCTGCACAAAAAGGCCCCCGCTTTTTTGCCTTAAACGGCAAAATACAAGGTGGCATAACTTTTTTCATGGCTTTGGCGGCATAAGAGCCCCCCGCAGGTCATGGACCTGCGGGGGCTCTCTGTTTACATGATACCGGACTTTTCCTTACTGGCGGCGATAGCCGCGTTCAGTCTTCGGGCCGGGTAGTACACCAGCAGGCCGAATACCGTGAACAGCGCGCACATTCCCAGCAGCACCAGCGCGCAGCGCAGGTATGTGTCGCCGTACATACCGCCCACCGTCTCCCGGATCATATCCATGCCGTAGTGGAAGGGCATGAAGGGATACAGGGTCTGGAACAGCTGCGGCAGCACGTGCACTGGGTACGAACCGCCGGACCCGGCCACCTGAATGACCATGATAATGACCGACAGCGCCATACCCACGTTGTCCAGGGCGTACACCAGCGCGTAGTTCATGCTGGCAAAGTTCAGCGAGCACAGGCAGCAGGCCAGCACGAACAGCGCCGGCTCCGCCGTCTCCATCCCCACGAAGTACAGGCACCCGAAGGCCGTCACCAGCGCCTGGGCCATGGCCATCAGGAAGAAGGTGGCGAACCGCCCGAAATACCGCTCCGCCGCCCGGCACCCGGCAAACTCCGGCTGGGTCACCGGTACCTTCAGCATCACGGCGGTCAGCAGGCTGCCCACAAACAGCGCCAGCATGACGTAGTAGGGCGACATGGCCGCGCCGTAGTCCTTGATCTCATAGATGATCTCCGTGTTCAGCTGCACCGGCGAGCTGAGGTAGTCGGCCATGCTTTCGGCATCGCTGCTCTCCATCAGCTCCGTAAAGCGCTTGAAGGCTTCGCTCTCCGTCACCCGGCGCACATCGTCCTCGATATCCGCCAGATACGTCTCCACCGTGTTGGCCAGGGTGATACCCGCGTCCAGCGTAGGCTGTACGGTGGTCATGGCGTCGGCGTAGCTGTCCAGCGTGCCGGACACCTCGCCCAGGCTGCCGCCCACAGCCCCCAGCAGCTGCTGGACGGACCGCAGCGTGGTCTGGGCCTGGGCCCCGGTGGTGTGCAGGTATTCGTTGACCTCCTTATTGGTCTGCACCGCCGCCGCCAGCAGTTCCTGCCGCACCTGATGCAGCATATCCAGCACCGGTCCCTGCAGAGCCGACGGCTCCAGCGTATCCACCAGCGCGTCCAGCGCCTCCAGATCGGCGATGGCCGTCTCCAGCTGCGCCTTCACGTCCTCGTCCTCGGCGGCCGCCAGCTGGTCCTCCAGCGCGGCGATGGCCGCCTGTATCTTCCGGTGCAGGTCCGCCTTCAGCGCTTCGTCGGCGGCAGAGGTATCCATACTCCGCAGGGCATCCTCGATGTCGCCCAGTACCTTATCCGTGTTGTTCAGCACCGTCAGCAGGTCGCTGTACGCCGTGTCCGCCGCGCTCAGGCCCGTGCTGATAAGCTGCACCGTGCTGCCCGCCGCCGCATCAGCGTCCTCCACCGTTCCCCGTGCGTCCGCGATGGTCACGGACGCCGCGGTCAGCAGCCCGTCCGCCCCGTTCATCACGTCCTTCAGCGACAGCAGCACCTTCTGCAGCTGCGCCATCTCCTGCCGCGCACCGGTCAGCTTATCCATAATGCCGTCCGCCAGCGCCTCCGAGTCCAGCCCCATGGCCTTGAACACGGAGCCCGCCGTGGTCAGCGCCTCAGCAGCCTTGCCGATGACCGTGGTGTTGATCTGCTCCTGTACGGCGGTCTTGGCCTTGCTGGTGATCTTGGGGGCGATGGCGTTCTTCTTCTCGTTCTCGTAATACTGTATCTGCGGGTGGCGCAGGTCGCCGGACAGGATGCTCACAAAATCCTCGGTAAATTCCTCCGGCACGATCAACGCCGCGTAGTAGTCGCCGGACTCCACCCCGTCCAGGGCCTCCGCCCGGCTGTCCACGAACACCCAGCCCATCTGGTCGTTGCTCTCCAGTCCCTGCAGCACCAGCGCGCCGATGTTCACCTCCAGACCCAGCACCTCGCAGCCCGCGTCCTCGCTGGCCACCGCCACGCTGATGCGGCTGGTGGACGCCGTGCCGTAGGGATCCCAGTTGGACAGGATGTTGAACCAGGCGTACAGGCACGGTACCAGGCACAACCCCAGCAGCACCACCACCGCCACCACACTGGCCGTCAGCCGCCGCCAGTCGGCGCGAAAGACATTCCAGATGTTCTTCATCGGTCCACCTGCCCTTCCCGGCTCTCCGCCGCACCGCGCCGCAGGTCATCGGACAGCCCCTGCAGCGCCCGGGTCAGCGCGTCCAGATCGGACGCCAGCTTCTCCGGGTCGTCCAGCAGCCGTTCCAGCACCCGCGCGCCGCTGTATACCGGCGCGGCAGGCGTCGGCGCGCTGTCTGCCTGCGGCGCTCCGCCGTGCACCTCCCGCAGTATCTCGTCCACGGAATATGCCTCCGGCTCCGGCGCTGCCGGTGCCTTTGTGACCGGCGTCTCCTCCGCAGGTGCCGGGGATATCTCCTCTGCCGCCGGCGTCTCCTCCGGCACAGGCTCCGTCTCCGGCGTCTCCTGTTCCTCCCGGGTGCCGTGGCGCAGCAGCAGACCCATCCGTGGCACCTTGGGCAGCTCCGGCAGCTCCAGCAGTGTGCCCAGGCTCTCCTGCTCCATCTGGGTGATGTTCTCCAGCTTCTTTTGCAGCTCATAGTCCGCGTACTCCACGGCGATCAGATATGCCGCCACTGCGAACATGGACAGTATCCACAGCATCAGGGTGAACACCTTGTTCCCCTCCGCCAGAAACATCAGCAGCATCAATCCCAGCGTCACCGCCAGCAGCATCCGCATACCGACGCGTATCCGCCGCCGGTTGTTCCGGTGCAGGGTGCTGACCTCCTCCAGCAGGCGGTCATACAACTCCTGATAGTCCCGTTCTTTTGTCATCGGTCAACACCTCCTTTCACAGCAGCTCCGTCTCCTCCAGCTTCTCCTCCATAAAGCGGTTCAGTCCCATGAAGGGCCGCCGCACCAGCAGGCCGATCAGCAGCGCCGCCGCGGCGAACAGCAGCAGGAAGCCGATCTGCTGCCAGTAGTAATTCCCGTACATCCCGCAGATGCACTCGCGCATAGCGTCGATGGCGTAGGGGAAGGGGAAGAAGCGATAGATCTTCTGGTAAATGGCCGGCAGCAGCTCGATGGGGAACGTGCCGGAGGAGCCTGCGATCTGCATGACCATGATGACCACCACGATGGCCTTGCCCACGTCGCCGAAGGACAGCGCCAGCGAATAGATCAGCAGGCTGAATGTGAAGGCCGTCAGCGCGCCCGTGAGATACAGCATCCCCGGGTGCAGGCACTGGACCTTCAGTATGTACAGATCACCGGTGACGATGACCGCCGCCTGTATCTGGCTCAGCACGAAAAAGAACAGGTACCGCCCGAAGTACAGCTCCGCCGGCTTTGGATCGATCAGCCCCTCCGTCCGGGCGTGTATCTTGATGAGGGACGACAATATCACGCCGCCCACCCAGATGGCCAGCACCGTGTAGAACGGCGTCATGGCCGAGCCGTAGTTGGCGATGGGATACACCGCATTCACGCTGGTCTGCACCATTTCCGGAAAATACTGGCCGTACACCGCCGGGTCGCCGCCCAGGATATCCACCAGCGTATCCATGTATTCGTCTGTGGTCAGCCCCTCCAGGTCGTCTATGGTGCTCTCCAGCGAGGTCAGCAGCTTCTCCGTAGCCGGCCGCAGCAGCGCCATGGTGTCGCCCACAGCGTCAGCGGTCTCCGCCAGCGCGGTCTTCATGGCCTTGGCGTCCCCGGCCAGCGCGGCCATGCCCTCCATGGTGTCCGCCACCTGACCGGCCACGGTGTCCAGTTCCTTTTGCAGCGCCTTTGAAGTCACGGGGATCTTATCCACCATCGTCCGGATGGACTTCACCAACGCGTCGCAGTCCGCCAGCAGGTCGCTGGCGGTGGGCTTGTCAGCCAGCGCCTGCAGCTTCGCCGCCAGACGCGTACACTCGGCGGAAATGGCTCGCGCCTGCTCTGCCGCGGCCGGCGCCTCCATCTCGATATCCTCCGCCCACCGATCCAGCGTGTCCGCCGCCTTTTCCAGCTGCGCCGCCGCATCCAGCAGCTTCTGCTGCGTCTCCTCCTGATCCGGCGCATTCTCAATGGCGCTGCTCAGCCGGTCCAGCGCCCGTTCCACCCGGGCCAGGGCCGTGTTCAGCCGCAGCTGTATCTCCGCTGCCGTCTGCTGCAGCTGTGCGCCGTCCGGCAGGTTCTTGTTGATATTGGCCACGGCCGCCTCCAGCGCCGCCGCGCTGCTCTCCGACACGCCGCTGCCGCCCGCCGCCTCAAAGGCATCCATCATCCGCCCGCAGGCGTGCAGCAGGTCCTGGGCCTGGTACAGCACGCCCTTCACAGCGGCCTCCGGATCGTCGGCGGTCAGGTCCGCCGCCAGCAGATTGCTCTGCTCCATGATGCCGCCGATGACCACCTCCAGATAGTTTTCACTGATGGAGCGCTTCAGCGTCTCCACCGCCGTGTCGGTGATCTTGGTGGCCACGGCGTTCTTCTTGGCGTTTTCGTAGTAGGTGATGGCCGGCTTACCGGTCCAGTCCGTCAGCATCCGGTACATATTCCGGCTGAACTGCTTGTCGATGACCACCGCCGCGTAGTAGTCCCCGGACTCCACGCCGCCCTTGGCCTCCTCCTCGGTGTCCACGATGACCCAGTTGATGGACGTAGCCTCCCGCAGGTCGGCCACCACGTCGTCGCCCTTGTTCTCGTAGGTGCCGTCCTCATCGGTATAGCCCTCGTCCAGCGACGCCACCGCGATGGATATCCCCCCGGTGTTGCCGTAAGGGTCCCAGTTGGAGTAGATATTCAGCCAGGCGTACAGGCTGGGCAGCAGGGCGATGGCGACCACCACCACGCAGGCGAAAAAGCACTTGCTCAGCGTCCGTATATCGGTTTTGAACACCGTCCAGATATTACGCATACTGCCTCCTTACGCGCGGCACGCCGCGCTGTATATAAAGCTGTCGTTAACAATAGTGTATCAGTATGTATTATACAGAAAGCCGCCATGATTTGTCCACACAAAACCCGTTTTTTGCCCAAAAAAACAGAAAAGAGACGGCCCCCGCCGTCTCTTTCGTTCTACTCTTTTTCTGTATCCTCCGCCACGATGCGGTAGTAGGTATTCCCCGTCAGCTTGTACACGATGGCATACAGCACCGCGAACACCGCAAAGCTCACCGCCGTTGTGCCGATCAGCAGCCCCCTGTTGTCCAGATTGAACAGGATCAGCAGCTTGTGGATGAACGGGAACGCGAAGCACAGGTGCACGCCCGCCAGCACCAGCGGCAGATAGAACACCGTCAGCAGCTGGCTGTTGATGCTGCGGCGTATGTCCTGCTTGGTCATGCCCACCTTCTGCATGATGTCAAAGCGGGACTGATCCTCATAGCCCTCGGAGAGCTGCTTATAGTAAAGGATAGCCACTGCCGCGAAGATAAACACGATACTCAGCATGATGCCCAGGAAGAACAATCCGCCGTACATGCCGTAGAAGTCTGCCCGGTTGGCGGCCTTGGACTCCACGCTGACGCCCACGCCCCAGTCACTGCTGACGCCCGCCAGATAACCGTTCAGCGCGTCCTCCAGATTGGGCGTTGTTCCGTCGATGTTACCCTGCTGGTTTTCCGGCAGATCAGTGTCGAAGGCGTAGTGCCACGTGGCCGTGAGATACCACCCGTACTTCTCGCTCAGTCCGTCCTCCAGCTCCTGCACGAACTGTGTGAAGTGCGGCATGACCACCATCAGGGTCGGGGTGATATCCGCCGTGAAGGGGCCGCTCAGCGGCGGAATGTCCCGATCCATGACCCGGAACGTCCATTCCCCATCGACGGTCAGGGTGTCGTAAGGGAAATTCGTCCGCAGAGCCGCCACATACACCTGCCCGTCGTTCAGCGTCAGGCTCTGCCCCGTGGCGGCGTTGTAATCCTCCAGCGGCAGGAAATGCAGCTGCGTCACACGGGTGCTGTCCGCTGCGGACGCACCGGCGTTGCCCAACCGCAGATCCCCGCCGTCCGGCAGACCGCTGACGCTGATCTCACGGTATGTCGCCACATTACTGGTCTGCCCGCCGAAGTTGAAAACGGTGCTCTCCACACCCTGACGCAGCTGCTCCGCCTCCGCCTCGTCCAGCGGATGATCGCTTCTGCCGTATACCGCCACGTCCATGTCGCGGGGATACCGGGCATTCACCGCGTCCTCCTGCCCCACATACAGGCAGGTGGTGGACGAGATCATCACCAACACCATGGTGGCCAGGATGCACACCGACGCCAGCCCCGCACCGTTGCGCTTCATGCGGTAGGCCATGGAGGACACGGACACGAAGTGCTGGGGCCGGTAGTAGTATTTTTTGTTCTTTTGCAAGCCGCGGCACAGCGTCACCGACCCGCTGATAAACAGCAGATAGGTGGCCAGTATCACCATGATGACCGCCGCAAAGAACCACAGCAGCGCCGCCAACGGTTCCTTGATGGACAACGCCAGCGCGTAAGCGGCACCCAGCAGCACCACGCCCGCCGCCGTCAGCACCCACTGCGCCTTGGGCGGCTTCTCGCCCACGCTCTCGCTGCGCAGCAGCCCCACCGCGCTGACGCCGTGCAGCTGCCGCAGCCCGTTCAGCAATATCAGCGTGTGGATGGCCGCGAACAACGCCGCCGCAGCCAGCAGAGACGATACGGACACCGTCAGGGTATAGGTCACGGGCACCTGCAAAAGCCGCACCATACCCAGCTCCGCCAGCTTATACAGTACCACGCCCAGAAGCAGTCCCGTCCCCGTGGTCAGGCCATAGGTGATGACCGTCTCCCACAGCAGAATGCGGGCGATGTTGCCCTTGCCCATACCCAGCACATTGTACAGGCCAAACTCCCTCTCCCGGCGGCGAATGAGGAACGAGTGGGTATAGAACAAAAATATCAGCGCAAACACGGCGATGACCACCGTGCCCAGCCGCAGTATGATGGCGCTGCTGGTCCCGCCGGACATGTGCTCCAGCACCGGCGAGCCGGACAGCCCCATCAGGATGTAGAACATCAGCACCATCCCGGCGCAGCTCAGCAGATACGGCAGGTACAGCCGCCTGTTTTTTCTCATGCCCGTCCAGGCCAGCCGGACGTATAATGTCTTTTTCCTCATGCCGGTTCACCGCCCGACTGCAGCATGGTCAGCGTGTCGGAGATGCGCTGATAGAACCGGGTGTCGTCGTCCTCGCCCCGGTACAGCTGGTGGAACACCTGGCCGTCCTTGATGAACAGCACCCGGCCCGCCCGGCTGGCGGCCTTCACGGAGTGTGTCACCATCAGTATGGTCTGCCCTGCCCGGTTGATGGCGGCGAACAGCCGCAGCAGCTCGTCGGTGGAGCCGCTGTCCAGCGCACCGGTAGGCTCATCCGCCAGCAGCAGCTTTGGCTCGGTGATGATGGCCCGGGCCACTGCCGCCCGCTGCTTCTGCCCGCCGGAGACCTCATAGGGGTACTTCTTCAAAAGCTCCGTCAGTCCCAGCTCCCGGGCAATAGGCAGCAGCCGCGCCCGCATATCCTCGTAGGACATTCCCATCAGCACCAGCGGCAGATAGATATTGTCCTCCAGCGTGAACGTATCCAGCAGGTTGAACTCCTGGAACACAAAACCCAGGTTGTCCCGGCGGAAGGCCGCCGCGTCCTTCTCCCGTATCTTGCCCAGCTCATGGCCGTCCAGCCGCACCGTACCCGCCGTGGGCTCGTCCAGCGCCGCCAGAATGTTCAGCAGCGTGGTCTTGCCGCTGCCGGACTCACCCATGATGGCCACATACTCGCCCTGCTCCACGGTAAAGCTGACGTTCCGCAGCGCCTCTACGCGGCTGCCGCCCAGCCGCGAGGTGTATACCTTCCGCAGCCCACTGACTTCCAAAATGCTCATAGCATGACCTCCTTTTCCTTCGGGAGCCTCCGGCCCATCGCCCCGTCTCCCAACACGGTCAGTATACCGCGTCCCCCGCCCCCCTTCCATCGCTTTCCCTTACCC